>Ga0302157_10002990_pt1 | contig 19351 bp, 15 predicted proteins | sample I_Bog_N3_3_FD_193502 | JGI IMG/M metagenome (GOLD analysis project Ga0302157, IMG submission 193502) | Peat permafrost microbial communities from Stordalen Mire near Abisko, Sweden - I_Bog_N3_3 | ecosystem: Environmental > Terrestrial > Soil > Wetlands > Peat | place: Sweden: Abisko, Stordalen...
AGGGCAGCAGTGAAGGCCGCGCCGGCACCTAATGCGAGCGACCAACGTGGGCCGAAGTGGTTGGCAACCCAACCCACGATGGGTGCGCCAATCGGTGTTCCTCCGAGTGCGATGGAAACTCGCAGGGCCATAACTCTGCCTCGCATCGCCGGCTCTGTGGAGAGCTGCATCATGCTGTTGGTGCCGTTGACAAAGGTCAGGGCTGCCGCGCCGACAATCATGAGAGCCACCGCAAACCACCAGTAGCCGGGGGCCATTGCGGCCAGGCTACAGCCAAGGCCGAAGACACCGGCGCCGGCCAACAGAGAGGACAAGCTGGGGTTCATCCGGCTGGCCGCGAACAACGAGCCTGCAAGAGTGCCCACGGCCATGAGGGAAGAAAGCAGGCCGAATCCCCGCGCGTCGGTGTGGAATACATTGACGGCCATGGTTGAAATAAAGATTGGAAAGTTGAATCCGAACGTTCCGATCAGAAACAACATGAGCAGGATCGCCCCGAGGTCCGGCCTGTTCCATACATAGCGAAGGCCCTCGATAAATCCACCGGAAATGCGATGGGCTCTGGGGTTGGGATGCAGTTCCGAGCCACGAAAGAAAGACATCGAGATGAGCACCGCGGCAAAGGAGAGCCCATTGAGAAGAAACGCCCATCCAAGGCCAACGCCCGCGATGAGCAAACCGGCAACGGCAGGGCCGATCATCTGCGCGGAATTAACGGACATTGAGTTCAATGCGACGGCATTGGGAAGATCGTCATCGCCGACCATCTCGGCCACAAAGGTCTGTCGGACGGGAGCATCCAAGGCCAGGGCAGAGCCGGACAGGAAGGCCAGCACGTACACGTGCCAGAGCTGGACGATTCCAGTGATGGTGAGAACTCCCAGGATCAGCGCAAGAATACCCATAGCCGCCTGGGTAGCCATTAGCAACTTGCGCTGATCGAGCCGGTCGGCGGCCGACCCGGTCCAGGGCAGGAGCAGAAGGAGCGGGACGAACTGCAGGCCGATGACAATGCCCAACGCCGACGCATCGTGATGGGTCAGTTGCGTCAGGACAAGCCAGTCCTGCGCGATGCGCTGCATCCAGGTGCCGATGTTTGAGACCAGGGCACCGGCCGTCCACAAGCGGAAGTTGAAACTTCTCAGGGAGCGGAAGGCGCCCGCTGCCGGGTTGATCATTGTTGTTGGGGCGTGTTGCCCCCATGAAACTGGCCGAAGTGACGTGCCGTTGGGATGCTGATGAGAAGTGCGCCCAGGAAGAACGCAACGATGTGGATTGTCGCCCGCGGATCAAAAACACCGACGCGCTCGACCAGCACATACGCAACCACCGCGTTGAAGAATCCCCAGACAACGTTGACCGTTGCAGAGGACAGACCGCGCCCCGGTGGTTTTGCAAAAGGACTCTGGAAGGATCGTCCCATTATGCCGCTGACAAAATGTGGCACAGCATTAGCGGCAAAAGCCCCCCCAAAGAAGTACGACACAAGCCAAAGCCAATTCATAAAGGAGATCTCCTTTTTTCAAGCAGCGAAATGATTTCCTGTGTAGACCCTGTCTCGCTGATACGAGGGAACACATTCCCGATGCTGTACTCATGCGCTTCTTCGCGGATATCGGTCATTGCATCGAGTGCCAGAGTCACATTGAGCTCCTGCTCGTAGGCTTGACGAGCGGTTGCCTCAACGCCGACAGATGTCGCTACACCAGCCACAACAACCTGGGTAACGCCTCTCGTTTTGAGCTGGGCTTCAAGATCCGTCGTTGCGAACGCGCCCCAGCTTCGCTTGGTGATGGCAATATCACTTGGTTGCCGATCCAACTGAGGCAGAAGGTCGGCCCATCCTTCGGCAAAAGTCTGGCTGGCGCGCGGCCCCTGCTCCGTGCGGCCTGGTGCGCGGCCCGCCACGTTGACCAGCACGACTGGAAGGTTCTTCGCACGGAAAACATCGATCAGCGCGCGCGTCCGGTCAACGATGTCGGCGATGGGATGAATGAATTTCCCGCTGACGACGCCTTTCTGCAGGTCAATGACGATCAATGCGGTATTGGGATCAAGAGTAGTAAGCGGCATGGGGTTCTATTCCTCGAGTAGACGCGGGTAAGAAGCGGGACGAAGTGGATTTAATCCTTAACAAGACGCGTAAGGAGTTTGAGTGCTTCCTGAAGCTTCACCTGCTCCTGAAGAGAGAGCTTCTGAGAGATGGTCGTGGCGATCCAGTCCTGTCTGGCGGCCCTGCCCTCCTGAAGCCACTTCAGGCATTTGGGCGTAAGAGACATCAGAGTTTGGCGCCCGTCGCTCGGGTCAGGTGCACCACGGACTAGCCCAGACTCCTGCAACGGCGCAACAATGGCGCTCATGGACTGCGGGCGCATGCCTTCGGCTCGCGCCAGGCCTGAAACCGTGTCCGCACCGTCTTTTTCGAGTCGAAGAACAACGGAGGACTGCGACGGTGTCAGATCATTTCCGCCCCCATGCTCGCGCACACGCAACTTGAGCTTGCGGAATACTGTACGCATCTCGGCAGCCAGCGTTCGAGCGAGCTCGGTTTGAATAGAAGACTTTCGATTGCTCACCTGATTAATATTTCATATATACAGGTAGTCTGTAAAGTTTTTCTGTATATATTTCCAGCCGGTTGCCTGTGGAGCTCTCATGGGCACGGTTGGCCTGAGTCGTTCCATTCCGCTTGAAAACTAGTAAATCGCTAAATCGCTCACCGACACGGATTACTACCCGAATGTCGCCCAGCGGTGTGGGATCTATTGAGACCCCGTCAGGCTCCAGGCCAATTCGATCATTGACAGCATTGCGAAACCGCTGCTTACAGCCCAAGTAGCGTTCTGTCGTCTGGACAGAAACGTGGCCCAGCAAAAACTGAATTTGCTCCAATTCACCGCCAGCCTGATGGCCCAGGCGGGCGCATGTGCGTCTGAGATCGTGCGGCGCGAGAGCCGGAATCTCACAGTCTTTTGCTTTCTCCTTCACGACGCCCCAGATGACCTTGGGGCTGAAGCCGGCTCCCCAGATCCTTCCAGCCTTATTGATCGAGCGAAGGAGAGTGCCAGTGGTGATTCCGGAAGCCAGCATCCAAGAGTCAATTCCAGCTTTCACCCAGTCCGGAACCGGAATTGTTCGTATGTGGCCGCCCTTGCCGACAAGATCGGCAATGACCCAGTGCTCCTCCCATTGCTGGATATCTTCGACGCATAAAGCAGTGAGTTCCGCTCGGCGTAGCCCGCAGCCCAGCAGAATCGCCAGTGTGGCATAGTCCCGCTTGCCTCGGACGCTTGCACTGTCCGCAGTCAACAGAGGGCGCTTGCCCTGTTCCGCAGGGAGCCAATTGCCGACAGGCACACCCAAGCGCTTGGCACCCTTTACCCGGCGAATGCCAGCAGCCAAGTCTGCACTGAGCAGACCGCAATCGGCAGCCTCGTAAGCCAATCTCCGGACGGCCGCAAGTCTCAGATTGATGGTAGTTGATGCATAGTGCCGCTGTTCCAAGGAAATGCGGTACCGAGTGACCACAGTCTTATTGAAAGCAAGCCTGGGTTCCGAGCAATACCATTCGATGAACTCCCGGATCGCATGATCGTAGGTTCGCTGCGAACTTGGAGAAGTCAGACTGTTCAGGACAGCGAACCTGGATTGTTCAAGATCCGGGAGCTTCAGAACAGATTTGGGCGTCCGTTTGCGCTTGCTCTTTGCCATCGGTACGGCCTCCAATCGCCTTGGCAAACAGCATGATCCAGATCGCTACCACGGTCTATCGCACCCTGGGGCGTTTTCCGGGATTGATGCCTCGCTCAGTGGAGTTCTTGCGATCCCAGGTCTCAGAAAAATGTTCCGGGGAACCCTGCGAGCCCCTGCGGGCGAGTTATGCATCTCAATGAGTTTGGGCGTCTGGGGTTCCCTGGGAAAACAGGCGTTTCTCTTTTCGGGATAGAGGTTTAGCGGCATGGCTCAGAGCGAAGCGGAGCAGATCGCGGCGCGGGTTCGGAAGGGCGCGGAGTTTCGGCTACATCACGCGGGGACGAAGCTGAACGAGCGCGAGCTTGGGGAGTTGGAGGCGCTGCGGGCGAAGCGGGGGCAGACGCAGGGCGAGTTCGGCAAAATCGATCTGGGGCCTGATCCTGGCGGAGATCTAGCGCGACCGGCAGGGCGTGAAAGCCAGCTCGGAGTTGGAGGAGATCACGGCGGTTCGGCTGCTGCTGGTCAACCTGTTGCGTCCGGCGGCAGTGATTCTCATTGGCTTGGTGGCCTTCTTCCTGCTCGGTCCATATTCCTATCTGGCCGAAGCCATTGCCCTGGACATGGGCGGAAGCAAAGCCGGCGCGGCCTCCTCCGGCATCGTCGATGGGGTCGGCTATCTGGGCGGTGTGCTTGCCAGAGACTCCATTGCCCGCCTGCCGGTAGCCTATGGCTGGCGCGGTGTCTTCGCGGCTCTCGCGGTTGTGACGGCGCTGTCCGCATTGGCGGCCGGATTTTTGTATTACCATCAGCGGGCACAACAACAAAATGAAATTGGCCTTACTGCTGCAGCACCACCTGGTCGCCTTCCTTCAGCCCACTCACAATCTCCGTCAAATTGCCGTTCGAAAGCCCCACCTTCACAGCAATCTTCCGTTTCCCTTCCTTCTGGCTCTTGTCCGGAATCTCCACGCTCGCATTCTTCTGGTTGTCATACATCACCGCGCTCTCGGGCACCGTCAGCACGCCCTTGTGCTCGTCCAGCAGAATCTCCGCATTGGCCGTCATCAGCGCCTTCAACTCCCCGCCGGGGTTATCAATCGACACCCGCACCTCGAAGGTCGTCACATTATCCTTCTCCACCCCCATCGGAGAAATCTTCGTCACCTTCCCATTGAAGACCCGATCCCGAAAGCTCTCGACCTTGATCCGCGCCGGCTGGCCCATGTACACGTGCGCAATATCCGCCTCGTCCACTTTGCCCTGCACATACACCTGGCTCGTATCGCCCTCGGTCATTACCAGCGTCGCCGTTGAGCCCAACACCAGAATCGAACTCACCGCATCGCCAATCTCCACATCGCGCGACAGAATCTCTCCATCCATCGGCGCAATAATCGTCGTATACCCCAGTTGCTCGGTCAACTGCTTCAGGCTCGCCTGGCTCTGCAAAACCTGAGCCTTGGCCTGCCGCAGCTTGGCCGTATCCACGCCAATCTGCGCCTTCGACGAGTCACGCCGCGTCAGCGCCGCCAAATAATCCTTGTTGGCGTCGTTCAGCGCCTGCAGGCTCACAATCCCTTCCTTCTGCATGGCCGTGTTTCGGTCCAGGGTCAGCTTGTACATGGGCAAATCCGGCGCTGCCGCATTCACCTTGTCCTGCTCCACGTTGGCCTCGTACGTTCCCACATTCGCCTCTTGCGCCGCCAGTTGCGCCCGCTGCGCCTCCACCTGCGCCGCAATCTCCACCTGGTCCAGTTGCGCCAGCGGCTGGCCCTTCTTCACCACGTTGTTGATGTCCACATACAGTTTCTCCACAATCCCCGAGGCCTTCGACTTGACTTCGACCTTGGTGATCGGCTGAATCTTTCCCGTCGCCACCACGCTCCGCGCCACGTCTCCCCTGGTCACCTTGGCCAGCTTGTTGGGGTCAATCGTCGATCCCTTGGCCAGCCGCATGGCCGCCAATCCCACCACCAGCACAACCACCAGCCCGCCGGCGCCAATCCAGATCCAGAACTTCCTGCTTTTCCGCGATGAAGCCACAAATCCCTCCCACGACGCGAAGAAAGCCTCAGCTCCCTGGCGCAAATCCACTGCCTATAAAATCGGTTCATTGAAATCGGTCGAGCATTCTCAAGTGTTTCAGACGGACCCCGCGGCCCGCTGTCACCCTCACCCTCCCTTACGCATCCCGCCCGCCGCCGGTTCCAGCCTTCCCGCAGCCGAACCCCGTGCGGGGAACCAAAACCTTTTTCGCAACGTAATAAGCTCCAGACGCCTTCCTCGGCGTCCAACTAGCGATGCAGAATTTTTCTGACACTCTCGGCCAGGTCTTCCGCGCCATGCTGGCCAACAAGCTGCGCACCTTCCTCACCATGTTTGGCATTGCCTGGGGGGTAGGCTCGCTGCTCGTCCTGGTCGGCCTCGGGGAGGGCTTCCGCTCCGGTCAGCATCGCAACCTCTCCACCTTCGGCAACGACGTCGTCATGATGTGGAACGGCACGATCCCCGCCGTCGCCAACCAGCATACAGGCATGAGGCCCTACCAACTCACCCTCCGCGACGAAGCCGATCTGCGTACCCTCCTCCAGTTGCGCGCTGTCACCGCCATTCTCAACCGCGGCGACCTCTACGCCGTCAGCGCCTTTTCCAACACCTCTGGGCAGGTCATGGGCGTCGAGCCCAACTTCCCCGCAATCCGCTTCATCCCCATGAGCGAAGGCCGCTTCATCGACCCCAACGACCTGGTCGACCACCGTCGCGTTGTCGTCCTCGGCCTCAAATCTGCCCAGTTGCTCTTCCCTGGCCGCCCCATCCTCGGCGAAACCATCACCATCAACGACATCTCCTTCCGCGTCATTGGCAAGGTCGGCTCCATCTCCCGCGGCAACAACGACAGCGACAACCAGAAGCTCTACATGCCCCTCACCACGATGCAGGAACTCTTCGCCATGAAGGGCGAAAACATTGCCCGCGACGCCGTCTCCTCCATCCAATACCAGCCCGCCATCAAGGGAGACACGACAGAAGCCGTCCCCGCCGTCCACCGCATCGTCGCCCGCAACCACGGCTTCGCCCCCTCCAACAAGGACGCCTTCGACGAGTGGGACACCATCCAGGAAGAGCACATGATCGGCGCCATCTTCGACGCCATGGACATCTTCCTCGGCGGTGTCGGCGTCGTCACCCTCGGCCTCGGCGCAGTCGGCATCATCAACATCATGCTCGTCTCTGTCACCGAGCGCACCCGCGAGATCGGCATCCTCAAGGCCATTGGCGCAACCAAAAGCGCAATCCTGGCCCAGTTCTTCTGGGAGGGCCTCTTCCTCACCGGCATCAGCGGCCTCATCGGCATCGCCCTCTCCGGCGCATTCATGTGGATCCTCGACCACTTCTTCACCGGCAAGGTTCCCGGCTTCGATCCTCCCCGCCTGGTCCCCTGGTCCGCCGCGCTTGCCATCGGCTCGCTCACCCTCTGCGGCATCGCCGCCGGCCTTTACCCCGCCAGCAAAGCCGCCGCATTAGACCCCATAGAAGCCCTCAGGAGAGAGTGACAGAGCAGCCCGTCGTTCTTCCCTAATCCCTAATCTCTATTCCCCCGGCCGGAGGCCCTCGTGATTATCGACATTCTCGCCCAAGCCTGGGAAGCCATGCTCTACAACCGCCGCCGTACCGTGATCACCATGGTCGGCATGGCCTGGGGCATCGCCACCGTCGTGCTCCTGCTCGCCTACGGCGCAGGCTTCTCCCGCGCCGTCATCAACATCTTCGCCCAGTGGGGCGTCAACCACATCGAGGTCTATGGCGGCCGAACCTCCGAGCAGGCCGGCGCGGACAAAGCCGGCGTCAAAGTCCGCCTCTCCCTTGATGACATGGATCTGATCTGGAACTCCGTCCCGAGCATAACCGCCATTACACCCGTCATGTTCCAGAACGCAACCGTCCAGAACGACCTTCATACCTACAGTTGGCAGGTAGACGGCGTACGCCCCGAAGGCCTCGACATCCTCGCTTTCGAAGTCGACGAAGGCCGGTTCTTCAACGGCCTCGAAGAGCAGCAGCGCGCCCACGTCTGCCTCATCGGCTCCGATGCGAAAACCAAGCTCTTCTCCGGCGGCTATGCCATTGGCGAGAGCATCCGCCTCAACGGCGTCATGTTCACCATCGTCGGCGTCCTGCGCCCCAAAATGGTCGAAGGCGAAGACAATATCAACACCTCCATTTGGATCCCCTTCTCCACCATGGGCGATCTCAAAGACACCACCTGGCTCGATGGCATCTGGTTCAATTACCACGGCGACAACGAGGTTGTAGAAAAGAGCCTCCGCAACACCCTCGCCGCCGCCCACCACTTCCGCCCCTCCGACCATCGCGCCATCTTCGTCGCCAACCTTCAGTCTCAGCTCCATCAGTTCCGCATCGTCACCATCGCGCTTCAGGTCCTGCTCACGCTGGTTGGCGCGCTCACACTCGGCATCGCCGGCATCGGCCTCATGAACATCATGCTCGTCGCTGTCCAGCAGCGAACCCGCGAGATAGGAATCGAGAAGGCCCTCGGCGCGCGCCGCCACCACATCCTTCTGCAATTTCTCGCCGAAGCCTTGGCCATTACCGGTGTCGGCGGCGTCGCCGGCATCTCCCTTGCCTATCTCGTCTCCGCCCTCGTCGGTCGCGTCACCTTTTACAGCGCCCTTGCCAAACACGCCGAGAATGGCGATATCCAGCTCATCATCTCTCCCGCCTCGGTCATTGTCGCCACTATCATCCTGGTCATCACCGGTCTGGTCAGCGGCATGATCCCTGCCATCCGCGCCGCCAACCTCGACCCCATCGAAGCACTCCGCTACGAGTGAGCCTCCCCGCTAAGGCTGTGTCCATAAATGGGTGCTTCAGAGAGGTACGGCCAGAGGCCGAAAGGCCCCGGCTTTAGAAGCCGCCGCGGGAGTGAAATGGTGGAAAGAACTATTCCGCAGACCGGCTTGCCCAACACCGCGAAGCTGTCCTGTGCGCACAGATAGGCAGACCCCGTAGTCTTGGCAGGCTGATTCAGCACCTGACCTTCCGATGATTGATACCGCTTTCGATTTCGCTGGACCTGGGCTCGGCCACAGATACCGTAAATGTCTCCGGCGACACAGGGATTGTTCCCTATGCCTCGAATGCCGGATCGAAGACCAATGCGCTGCTGATTGAAGTGCCTCAGTCGATTTCGATCGTGAGTGGGCAGGAACTGGAAACGCGTCAGGTCATCACCGTAAACGAAGCCTTGCGTTACACCCCAGGCATTCAAGCCGACGAGTATGGCGTCGAGCCGCGCTTCGACTGGCTCAAGATTCGTGGCTTTGACGCACAAACTTTCGGGATCTTTCGGGATGGCATGCGTTTCAATTCGCTGGCGGGCAAGCTTGATCCGTTTGAATTGGAATCTGTGGAGATACTGCGTGGTCCCAGTTCTGTTCTCTACGGCGAGCTTCCTTCAGGCGGCCTGATCAACCAGGTTACAAAGCGCCCCAGTGCGGAGCGCAGCACTGTTGTGGAAGGCCAGTTTGGCTCCTATGACCGGCGCCAAGGAGGACTGGATGCTACCGGCTCCTTCGACCGCGGGGAGACCTATAGATACCGCCTGATCGGGCTGGTGCGCAATAGCGACACCCAAACCAACTTCACCCCTGACGACCGCCGCCTGATTGCGCCTGCGCTCACGTGGCATCCCAGCGAGCGAACGAATTTCAGCGTGCTCGCGGACTACCAGCATGATGGAAGCAAATGGAGCCAGTTCCTGCCTGCGGCCGGCACTCTCTTCAACAATCCCAATGGGGTGATACCGGTCAGCACGTTCCTGGGCGAGCCGGACTACGACAAGGTCTCACGCGACCAGGGATCCATCGCATATACGGGAGATCACCTCTTCGCGAACGGTTGGAATTTGCACTCCAACTATCGCTTCCAGTACATCGGCTTCAAGGGGCAGACCATCGTCGGAGGCGGCTTCGACGGTGCCAGTCTGACGGAAGTTTCCCGCTATCTCTTCGCCACGCCAAACACCAACCGCTTTCACACCGTGGACACGCGAGCCCTGCGGCGCCTGAGCAAAGGCCAGTGGGAGCAAACTGTGCTCTTCGGATACGACTACCAGTACATCAGGCAGCGCGCGACGAGCTACTATCTCTTTGGGGTCAAGGACCTGAACATCTATCACCCCGTCTACGGGCAGACTCCGATTCCCACCGGCGCACCGTTCCTGGATAACAACAGCCTGCTCCAGCAGCATGGCCTGTATGCCCAGGACCAGATCAAGTATCACAATCACCTGGTCTTCAGTCTAGGCGGCCGTCAAGACTTCGCCCAGAACGACATCACCAACTTCCTGCCCGAAAGTGCAGGCTATTCGCACCTGGATGACCGCTTCACCGGACGGGTGGGCGTCACCTACCTCACTGCTCCCGGAATCGCACCTTACTTTGCCTACTCCACCAGCTTCCTTCCCAATGCCGGAACCTACGTCTTCAACGCTTCGACCGGGCAATCAACCACGCCGGCTTCCCCCTCGGACGCACATCAACTCGAAGGCGGCGTTAAGATCCAGCCTCGCACGTCCTCCAGTTTCATCACAGCGTCCGTCTTCCAGATCAACGAGACAAACGTTCTGGTCTCCGACTCCAGCTTCAACCAGCACCAGGAGGGCGAAGTCCGCTCGCGGGGCGTCGAACTCGAGGGAATCGCCAGCCTGTCGCACGGCGTAAACCTCCACGGCGGTTATACCCTCACCTCCACAAACGACGTGAACGACGTCACAACGGCTAACATCGGAAAGTGGTTGCCGCAGACGCCGCGCAACCAGGTCAGCGCATTCGCCGACTGCACGCATGCCACCGGCAGATTTGCCGAGATCGGCGGGAACTTTGGCCTTCGCTTCGTGGGCGCAAACGCGGCCGATGCGTCCAACTCGTTCTTCATATCGAACTACACGCTTCTCGACGGAGGTCTTCGCATTGGGTATCGCAAGACATTGTTCAACGTGAATGCCACCAACCTGATGGACAAACGTTACGTCGCCACCTGCACTGGAATTACCTCCTGCTACTATGGCTATGCACGAAACGTGATCGGGACGGTCCAATATCGGTTCTAATCAGGCAAGCATGTCCTTCATCCACAAACTGATCCACCAACCGCGAAAGCTGTGGCTGCGCAGGGCTCTCTTCCAGATTCATCTCTGGGCGGGAGTCCTGCTTTCGGCCTATATCATTGTCATCGCCGTCACGGGATCCATTCTCGTTTTCAGAAGTGAACTCACGCGAGCCCTGCTTCCGAAGACGCTCAGCCCGTATGCCCCCGACCGTGCTGCACCGCTGGCAGAGGTTCTCGACCGTTTCAAGACTGCCTTTCCCGGAGCCACACTCGAAAATATCCAGTTGCCTTCGCCGGCGGTTCCTGTATTTCTGCTGTTCGCAGCGGACAACCATGGACGTGCATTCACGCTGCTGGCGGATCCTACCACCGCGGATCTCAGGGTGCAGCCACACACGTGGCTCTATTGGACATACGAATTACACGTAAACCTTCTGCTTGGAAAGGCTCACGGCATCCAGGTGAACGGGATCGGCGCAGTGGGTCTCGCCCTGTTGACTTTGACCGGCCTCGCTCTATGGTGGCCGGGGATCAAGCTATGGACCCGCGGGTTGCGGATCGGGCTCAGGCATAATTGGAAACGAGTCAACTACGATGCTCATAGCGCCATCGGCTTCTGGACGTTGTTCATCGCATCCTGGTGGGCAGTGTCAGGAATCTATTTCTCCTGGTACCGGCAGGTCACAGCGGCCGTCGCGCTGGTTTCTCCGTTGAAGGGCATGGTATCGCCGGTCGCGATTGAGCCAACACGAGGACCTGGTCGCGCCTCGCTCGATCAGGTGCTGAGCACTATTCGCAACGCGTCTCCGCATGGGAAGCTCTTCAGCCTGAGCGATCCGCTGCTGTCCGGCGACGCCGCCTATGCGCTGGTTGATCTTCGCGCGCCGGGCGACTTTTCTCATCGTGACATTATTGCGATCTCAACGTCTGACGCTCGCGTGCTCACCCTCTGGCGCTACGGGCAAAATCAGACCGTCGGCGATTGGATTCTCTGGTCCATGCATCCGCTCCACTTTGGCACGTTATGGGGCACATGGATCAAGGTTGTTTGGGCACTCTGTGGGTTGGCTCTTGCGGCTCTCGCTGTAACCGGGCTACTGATGTACTGGAACCGCTTTCTTCGTCATCAAGTCTGAACCCAAGGACTCGATGCTTGACGTCAATTGCTGCATCATCACCAACGCGCTCACTTCCGCCAAAATGGGTACCGAGATGCCGCCAAGTATCCGCCGATCTGCCTGGGCATGATCCTGGATTTACGAGACCTGGCCAATGCTTAAACTGTGAGTCCAAGACCGGATCATACCGGCAGAGCAACTCCATGGAGTCACTACCCCCGGCATTTGGTTGAAACACCTTCACAGTCCTATCCCGATCAATCCGGGAACTATCAGTCCAACGGAAGGTGATTTTGCAGTTGGATGGGACTCGCTGGATCGAGAAGAGCCATGTCATTGTTCCGCACATTGCCGACCCGGGCGCTGACCTGCCAGGCGCACATCCGGTCGGCAGGGTAGGGCCGGAGTAGATCGACTGGAGGCCGCGTCGGGTCTCCGACGTCGAGCCAGCGATCGAAGTCTCTGGGGTCCAGGATGACCGGCATCCGGTCGTGAATCGGCTCCATCACCTCGTTGGGATCGGTGGTCAGGATGGTAAAAGTCTCCAGCGGTTCGCCGTCCTTGGGGCGCCAACTTTCCCAGAGGCCGGCAAACGCGTAAGGCTCACCGCTTTTCAGCGCGATAGCGAAAGGCTTGGCATCCTGGCGCTGCCACTCATAAAACGCATCCACGGGCACCAGGCAACGGCGCTTCTTGAGCGCCTCCCGGTACTTGGCTGCGGCTTCCTCGGCGCGTGCGTTGATTGTGCTCAAACCGACCTTGGCATCCCTGGCCCAGAAGGGCACCAGTCCCCAGCGCATCAAGGCGACCTCTCGCTTGCCGGAATCGCGATTCAGGCGGATGACGGGCTGGATGCTCTGCGGTGCGGCGTTGTAGGTGGGCGCAAACCACGGCATCTCCTCCAGTTCGAGGCCAAACCATTCAGCAAGAATCTCTTGCGTCGATTTCCGGGCGAAGCGTCCACACATGGCTTCCTCAGAATAGCCAACCATCCGGCCACGATCCCAGAGAATCTTTGACAACCTGCCCGAATCGAGAGAAGCTAAAAGCGAATAAAAAGCGAAATTTGGTCCACCATGCCCTCCGCCTCAGCTTTACGCCTCGAAATTGAACGCACCCTGGAACACCGCTTTCCAGCGGCGCTGACGCCTGCCCCGAAGACCGCTCGCGAGGTGGCGCCGACGGGCGTTGCCGCAGTGGATGCGTTGCTGGAGGGCGGTTTGCCAGTGGGAGCGATTAGCGAGGTAACCGGCCCAGAATCGTCGGGGCGTACAAGCCTGACCCTGGCGTTTCTGGCCAAAAGGACGGAAGGGGGCCAAGTTTGCGCTTGGGTGGATGCGGGCGACGCCTTCGATCCGGAGTCGGCGGCGGCCAGCGGCGTGAGCTTGAAACAAATTCTCTGGGTGCGCTGCCGCAATGAGCATGGGCTGGCGAGGGCCAAACCGTAGACGCGGCTCGGTCAGGCTCTGCGCGCGACAGACCTGCTGCTGCAGGCCGGCGGATTTGCTGCGATCACGCTGGACCTGGGTGAGATGGAGCCCGTTCACGCTATGCGGATTCCGTTGGCCACTTGGTTCCGCTTCCGGCAAGCCGCCGACCGGACCCGGTGCAGCTTGGTGGTTCTGGGCAAGGCGGCCTATGCACAATCGAGCGCGGCGGTGGTGCTGGAATCCACACCGTTCCAGCCGGAGAGTGTAGGCGGAACCGTATGGCGCGGCTGCAAGTTCGAGGTGCGGTGTGGACGACAGCGCTTTACCTCACAGCTTGCCACTGCGCGCAAACCGCCAGCTTCAGCCTGGTCGGCAACCTCCGCATCGTGAGCCAAGAGGCATGCATGAGCAGGGAACTCTATGCTTGCACTCATGCCGAGGAGTTCCCCGCGCAGGCATTGCTGCGTTTGCGAACGGATCTGCAAACGCAGCCCGTGGCCGTGCTCGACGGCCCGGCTCTCGATGAAACCGTCTGCTCTCTGAACCGGCACGCAGTGCAGCAAGGTGCGGTGCTGGGCATGACGAGGCTGGAAGCTGAAGGCCTCAGCGGGCTGCAGCTTCTGCCCCGCTCATCCGAGGTCGAGACTGCCGGGCACGCCGTCCTGCTCGAGTGTGCGGCGAAGTTTTCGCCTCGGATCGAAGAAGCCAGCGATGGAACAGGATGTGCGTTGGTGCTCGATATTGCAGGGACGGAACGGCTCTTTGGTCCTCCGGAGAGACTCGCCGCGCGGCTGCGCGATGAGATGGCAACGGCGGGCTTTCGCGTCTCCATTGCCTCGAGCGCGAATTTCCATGCGGCGCGGATCAAGGCAACAGCAACGCGCGGAATCGCGATCATTCCTGCGGGAGAAGAAGCACGCGTACTGGAGAAGCTCCCGATTGCTTCGCTTGCCCTGACGGAAGAGCACAAGGATACCTTTGCTCTGTGGGGCATTCGCACACTGGGCGAACTCGCCGCTCTGCCCAAGGTAGAGCTGGTCAAGCGGCTCGGCGCTGCGGCCAGCGATTGGCAGGCTCTGGCTCACGGCGTGGCACGGCATACCTTTCAGCCCATCGAGCCTGAGTTTGCGCTGAAAGAATTCTACGACTTCGAAACTCCCGTGGAGCAGATCGACTCGCTGCTCTTTATTGGCGCGCGCATGATCGATTGCCTAGTGGCACGCGCGGTGGGACGAGCCTTGTCGCTGGCCTCGCTCAGCGTGGACATGAAACTTGAAGGCGGACAAGTTCATCATCTCGCGATTCATCCTGCCGTGCCTTCCGTGGATCGCAAGTTCCTGCTCAAGCTGCTGCATCTTGAGATGGGAGCGCATCCGCCTGTGGCCGCAGTTGTTTCGCTCACGTTCACTGCGGAAGCAGGCCAATCGACCAAAATGCAACTCGGCCTTTTTGCGCCACAAACGCCGGAGCCTTCGCGGCTGGATGTAACATTGGCGCGGCTCAAGGCCATCGTTGGTGAGGATCGCGTCGGCACGCCAGCGCTTGAAGACACGCACCGTACCGGCAGCTTTCGCATGGAAGGCTTTGTGGTGGACACAAAACCTGCCACGTCAAACGCCGAGCACCCGCGCATGGCACTGCGCCGCGTGCGTCCTCCCCATCCGATTCAGGTTTCTCTGCATGCGATGAAGCCCGCGGCCTTCCGCGATGGGGACACTCGCTTCGAGATCACTGCGGTCTACGGCCCCTGGAGAACCAGCGGTTGCTGGTGGGCTCAAGATGGATGGGACACAGAAGAGTGGGATGTCATGGCTACAAGCCGCCATGGCGAAACGTTTGGCTGCCTGCTCGTTCTGGACCGGCTGCGGAGCGAGTGGCGGCTGGAGGCGTTCTATGACTGACCGCAGTTTCCCAGTTCCCAACACACGCTCGCCGGGAACGCCGGTCTGCCATCCCAACGATGCTTACGAGCCGCGGACCTCTCAGGAACCTGCAAACATATCCATCGGGCGACAATTAACGGCCATTGCGCATGACATCGACTATGTCGAGCTGCACGCAGTCAGCGCCTTCAGTTTTCTTGCCGGAGCCTCGCAACCGGAAGCTCTCGTTGAACGCGCCGCAGAGCTGGACATGCCGGCAATCGCATTAGCCGACCGCAACGGTTTGTACGGCGTGGCGCGTTTCCACACCGCAGCCAAGCGGCTTGGAGTGCAGGCGCACATTGGCGCGGAGATTGCGGTGTCATCACTTGGCCAGCGATTGCAACCCTCAGCATGGCTGCCGCATCAGTCTTCCGCAGAGCCCTCGCGCCTGTTGCTGCTCTGCGCTTCGCAGACCGGTTACCGGAATCTCTGCCAACTCATCACGCGCTTCAAGATGCGCGAGACAACAAAGGCAGAGGGCGCCGCAACACTCGAAGACCTGGAAGAGTTTTCGGCGGGGCTGATCTGCCTGACCGGCGGCGAGGAAGGACCGCTTGCGTCGGCGCTTGCACGCAACGGAGGACAGGGAGCGCACAAGGTCGCTGAGCGATTGACCTCCATCTATGGCCGCGGCAACCTCTACGTCGAACTCCAGCGCCACCACGAACGCAGCGAAGAGTGCCGCAATCAATCGCTCCTGGGCCTTGCCTCTGATTTGCATTTGCCGGTGATCGCCACCAACGGCGTACGTGCAGCAACCGGCAAGGACCGCGAGTTACTGGACGTACTGACGTCGATCCGCTCTCACACCTCGCTCGATCGTGCGGGCCGCTTGCTCACGGCAAACGCCTCGCGCTCCTTGCGATCAGCACGCGAGATGGCCGTGCTCTTCCGTGATATTCCCGAAGCCATCGCGAACACCAGCATCGTAAGCCAGCAGCTACAATTCACGCTCAACAATCTCGGCTATGAGTTTCCTCACTACCCGGTTCCCGATGGCGACACGATGGACAGCTTCCTTACCAAGCGCGTTGAAGAAGGAGTCCGCAAACGTTATGGATCAGGGGCCAAGCAGCCTCTACTTGCAAAAGCCCGCGCACAGGTTCAGCACGAACTCAAGCTCATCGCCAAGCTGGGCTTTGCCGGGTACTTTCTCATCGTCTGGGACATTATTCGCTATTGTCAGCGGCAAGGCATTTTGGTGCAGGGCCGCGGTTCCGCGGCTAACTCCGCTGTATGTTACGTGCTCGAAATCACTGCCGTCGATCCCGTGGGCATGGAGCTTCTCTTCGAACGCTTCCTCAATGAGAATCGCGGCGAGTGGCCGGACATCGATCTCGACCTGCCTTCAGGCAACCAGCGCGAACGCGTCATTCAATACATCTATGAGCGCTACGGTGCGCAGGGCGCGGCCATGACCGCCAACGTCATCAGCTATCGCGGCCGCTCTGCTGCGCGCGAAGTAGGCAAGGCACTGGGTTTTGAAGAAGAGCCGCTTGCACGGCTCTCCAGCGTCATGGGCCATTGGGAGTGGCGCGGCGAAAACGACACCCTGGCCCGCCACTTCGAGCAGGCCGGCTTCGATATTCGCCATCCGGGCATCGCACACTATTTCGATCTCTGCCAACGGATGCATGATCTGCCGCGCCACCTCGGGCAGCACTCCGGCGGCATGGTCATCTGCGCGGGAATGCTCAACCGCGTTGTTCCCGTCGAGCGCGCCTCCATGCCCGGCCGCGCTGTCATCCAATGGGACAAGGAAGACTGCTCTGACCTCGGCCTCATCAAGGTCGATCTTCTCGGCCTGGGTATGATGGCCGTGCTCAAGGACTCCATCGAACTAATCCCGCGCCATTATGGCACGCAGGTCGACCTCGCTGCATTACCCGAAGACCCGCTCGTCTACGAGACGCTGCGCAAGGCAGACACCGTCGGCATGTTTCAGGTAGAGAGCCGTGCGCAGATGGCCTCCATTCCTCACAACGCGCCCACGCGCTTCTACGATCTTGTGGTGCAGGTCGCCATTATCCGGCCCGGTCCCATCGTGGGTAAGATGATGCACCCCTACATGCGCCGCCGCCAGGGCAAAGAGGCGGTCACGTACCCGCATCCGTCACTGGAGCCGGTGCTCAAGCGCACGCGGGGCGTTCCGCTCTTTCAGGAGCAGCTTCTGCGCATGGCGATGACCATTGCCAACTTCAGCGGAGCGGAGGCGGAAGAGTTGCGCCGTGCTGTCGGCATGCGCCGCTCCATGCAGCGCATGAAAGATCTGGAGGGCCGTCTCCATTCGGGCATGACGCGCAATGGCATTAGCGCCGAAGCGCAAGACAACATTGTGCAAAGCATCTCGTCGTTTGCCATGTACGGCTTCCCGGAATCGCACGCGGCCAGCTTTGCGCTTATCGCTTATGCCTCGGCTTTCCTCAAGGTCCACTACCTGGCCGCCTTTACCTGCGGCCTGCTCAACAACCAGCCGATGGGTTTCTACTCGCCTGCGGTGCTGATCAAAGATGCACAACGCCACGGCCTGCGCGTGCGCCCCATCGACGTGCAGCGCTCGGAAAGTCTCTGCACGCTTGAGCCGGAGCCGGATGGATCGCTGTCTCTTCGCATCGGTTTGAATTACGCGAAAGGATTGCGCAGTTCATCGGTAGAATCTCTTCTCGCAGCGCGCACGATCCGTGGACCGTTCACTTCCATCGAAGATCTTTCTCTCGGCGTCTCCACGCTCAACCGCAAGGAGCTTGTCTCTCTGGCCCGCATCGGCGCGCTGAATGCACTGGATCGCGTTGAGCATCGTCGCGATGCGCTTTGGCAGGTGGAAGAAACTGGCCGTCCTGTCGGTCCCTTGCTACGCGGCGCAGACCATCCGTCCGCCGACGCTTGTGAGCCCATGCCGCTCCACACGATGACCACCGACGAGCGCCTCTCCGCCGACTACTCGGGCACCGGACTCACCACAGGCCCGCACCCCATGGCCTACCACCGTGCAATCTTGCGGAGCGAGGGCATTCTTTCGGCGACGGACTTGCTCCAGCACCCAAGCAATCATCCTGTCCGCATTGCCGGATGTGTCATCGCACGCCAGCGTCCAGGCACCGCCAAGGGATTTGTCTTTCTTTCCCTCGAAGACGAAACCGGCATCGCCAACGTCATCCTCACCCCGGACGTTTTCGAACGCGACCGCATGGTTGTTACCTGCAGCCGCTATCTCCGTATCGATGGCGCGCTGCAAAACCAGGATGGCGTGATTCACGTCAAAGCCCAGCGCATCGCTCCGCTCGACGTCGCGAGCGCCGTCACTGCCTCTCATGATTTCCATTGAGCATCGAGATTGTTTTGCCGACAGATGCGTATTTTCACCATCGCCTGATCGTCTATCCTGAAACTACGTGATGTTTTCTTGGATCTTCTCCCTATCCCGCGCCGCCCGATGCGACGAACCCCGATGAAAGCCCGCGTCTCCGACCTGACTGCCATGTTCTTTGCTGTCTTCGGCTTCACCTTCTGGGTGCTCGGCGACAGTTGCATCAAGCGGATCGGACAATACGGCCTGCCGCCCCAAGAGATCGTCGCCTTCATGGGGTTCTTCATGGCGGTCACGCTGGCGCTGCAAGCTGCAGTGCGCCGCAGGCTTGGCAATCTGCGCCCGTGCTCGGTCGTCCGCCAGGTACTGCGTGCCCTGCTCGACATGACGAACAATGTCTGCGTCGTGATAGCCCTCCGCCATCTCTCGCTGACCATGTTCTACATCCTCGTCTTCACCTCGCCGATGGTTATCTCCCTGCTCTCGGCCGGCTTTCTTGGCGAGCGCATCACCCCAAAGAAAGCTCTGGCCCTGCTTGTTGGTTTCGGCGGTGTGGTCATTGCGGTCGACCCTTTCAGCCACGCCCAGCACATCGATCTCATCGGTCTTGCAAGTTGCCTGGTCTGCGTCGCCTGCTTTTCGGTCAACATGGTTTGGTCGCGCGTGCTCACGCGCACCGAGCCGCCTGAGAGCCTTGCCTTCTGCTCCGGCGTAGTCACGGCAGTGGCTGGCCTGGCGCTCACCAGT
>Ga0302157_10002992_pt1 | contig 19350 bp, 15 predicted proteins | sample I_Bog_N3_3_FD_193502 | JGI IMG/M metagenome (GOLD analysis project Ga0302157, IMG submission 193502) | Peat permafrost microbial communities from Stordalen Mire near Abisko, Sweden - I_Bog_N3_3 | ecosystem: Environmental > Terrestrial > Soil > Wetlands > Peat | place: Sweden: Abisko, Stordalen...
CCCAGGCAATGGGACAGCCGGAGAACATCCACATCGATGCGCAGTCCCCGACTACGCCATTCCCTCACTTCTGGGAGCAGACCTTCGGCTCCGGCCGCGCCATCCTGTCGCTGCGTCAGAGCTATCGCGATGACCTGCGCACCGTGAAGCAGGCGACGGACTTCAAGTCGGTCCGCTTCCACGGCATCTTCAATGATGAGGTCGGCCTCTACGATCCCGACCGCCGCACCATCAACTTTGCCCAGACGGCGGGACAGACCGGCGCTGTCATCGACAACTCCAGCTACAACTTCAGCTACGTCGACCAGATATACGACGGCCTGCTGGCCAATGGCGTCCGCCCCTACGTCGAGCTGAGCTTCATGCCGAAGAAGATGGCCTCCGATCCCGCGGCGCTGCATCCCTTCTGGTATCACCCAAACGTCTCGCCGCCCAAAGACTATGCGCTGTGGGATGCGATGATTCGCGCCTTCGCTGCGCACCTGGTCTCGCGCTACGGCATCGACGAGGTCGCCACCTGGCGGTTCGAGGTCTGGAATGAGCCCAACATCGACTTCTGGCAGGGAGATCCGAAGCAGTCCACGTACTTTGAGCTCTATGACCACACCGCTCGCGCTATCAAGTCTGTCTCGCCACGCCTGCAGGTCGGGGGGCCGTCCACCGCACAGGCCGCTTGGGTCGCGCCGTTCCTCGATCACGTGCATGCGCAGAGTGTTCCCATCGACTTTGTCTCCACGCACGTCTACGCGAACGACACCGCAGACAACGTGATGCATACGAACGAGAACATTCCGCGAGTCACCATGGTCTATCGCGCGGTGAAGATGGTGCACGACCAGATTACGGCCTCGCCGTATCCGAAGCTGCCGCTGATCTTCTCCGAGTACAACGCCAGCTACGCCAACGAGCCCGACGTCACCGACTCGCCCTACATGGGCCCGTGGCTGGCCAATAACATCCGCCTGTGCGATGGCCTGACCGAGAGCATGGACTACTGGGACTTCTCCGATGTGTTTGAGGAGCAGGGCGTTGTGCGCTCGCCCTTCTACGGCGGCTTTGGACTAATGGCCGCTGACAACATCCCCAAGGCGACGCTCAACATCTTCCGCGCGCTGCACCAGCTTGGCGATCACCGCATTGCGGTAGACTCGGACTCCGTACTGGCGACCACCGGCGACGGCAAGCTCGCGGTCGCGCTCTGGGACTACGCTCCGCCAACGGGAACGGGCGCAACCTACACGATGCCCAACGGCCCCGCAGGGCCGCCGAAGACATTTGCACTCACCTTCTCTCACGTCGCATCCAATGCTGCAGTGGAGGTTTGGCGTGTGGACGACGATCATGGCAACGTGCTGAAGCGCTTCGATGCGATGGGACGCCCCAGTGGCGACCTGACGCTGCAACAGATCTCCGAGCTGCGCGCCGCAGGAGCCATGGCCCCGCCCGAGCACCTGCACCTGACCAACGGCCGCCTGCAACTGACGGTGCCCGCACATGGCATCGCCGTTCTGCTTTTTGGGAGATAAGGAGAGGTGACGATGGACCGCCGCGACTGCCTGCGACTGCTCGCAGGTGCTGCGTTGATTCCAAATCTTTCAGCCGCATCGCTCGCTGAGCCTGCGAGTCCGTTGTCCAAGGCGGACGAGATGTGGCTCGACGAGATGCAGCGCCGAGCCTGCCTGTACTTCGTTGAACAGGCCAGCGCCAACAATGGCCAGGTACTGGACCGGGCGGAGAACTTCCATACCAGCGGCAAGCTCGACAAGCGGCGCATGGCCAGCATTGCGGCGACAGGCTTCGGGCTGAGCGCGCTCTGCATCGCAGACCAACGTGGCTACCACCCTCACGATGAGATCCGCGACCAGGTATTGCGCACGCTGCGCTTCCATGCCAACACGCTGCCCCACGAGCACGGCTTCTTCTACCACTTCAATGACATTGAGACCGGCACGCGCTATCGCGACGTTGAAGTCTCTTCGATAGACACCGCCCTGCTGCTCTGCGGCGTACTTACCGCGCTAGCGCACTTTGCCGAAAACGCTGAGATACATCAGCTCGCAACGACGATCTACAACCGCGTCGACTGGCCGTGGATGCTCAACGGGGGACAGACGCTCTCCATGGGATGGAAGCCGGAGAGCGGATTTCTGAAGTCGCGCTGGAACCACTACTGCGAGTTGATGTGCCTGTACCTGCTCGCCATCGGCTCGCCCACGCGCCCGATTGACCCCGCGTGCTGGGATGCATGGTCACGGCCCACGATACGTTATGCCGGCTTCGAATACATCAGTGCCGCCGATCCACTCTTCGTCCACCAGTACAGCCACGCCTGGTTTGACTTTCGTTACAAGCGCGACAAGTATGCTGACTACTTCGCCAACTCCATCACCGCAACGCGCGCACACCGCGCCTTCTGTCTGAATCTCGGCAAACCCTACTCACCTGACTACTGGGGCATCAGCGCCTCGGACTCCCAGCATGGCTATACCGCCTGGGGCGGGCCGTCACTAACGGGCGGAGGATTTGGCGATATTGACGGCTCGGTTGTGCCGAATGCAACGGCGGGTTCGCTTCCCTTCCTGCCCGCTGAGTGCCTCAAGGTGCAGCGGGCGTTGCAGCAGAAGTACGGCAAGTATGCCTGGGGGCGCTACGGCTTCTGCGACGCCTTCCACCCGGATGCTCAGTGGTACGACCCGGATGTGCTGGGCATCGACCTAGGCGTCAGCCTTCTGATGGCGGAGAATCTCCGATCCGGTTTCGTCTGGGAGACGTTTGCGCGCAATCCCGAGGTCGGCATCGCGATGCAGCGCGCAGGCTTCCACGCGGTCTAGACTGGCTGCGGCGGCGACGGAGCGTAGCCGTTGGCCACAAACCACTCCACCGCGGAGCGCAACGCATCTTCCACGCTCTTTACTTGCAGCCCCAGCTCCCGCTCCGCCTTCGCGGAGCTGGCAAACATCATCTTCCTGCCCATGCGCACCGCCTCGACGGTCGCGCGCGGCTCTTTGCCGCGCAGCCTGCCGGTGATGTTCTCCTCAAAGAACGCATAGGCCATCGCTACCGCGTTAGGCACCTTCATCGTCGGCGACGGCAGTCCGGTGATCGCGGCGAGGCGGTCGAGGATCTGCTTGAGCGTGAGGTTCTCGCCGCCGAGGATGTAGCGCTCGTGCAGTGTCAAAGCCGGCGTGCCGCGCTCCAGCGCTGCCAGGTGCATCCGCGCAATCTCTTCGACATCGACGAGGTTCAAACCTGTTTCCACATACGCGGGAAAGTTCTTGTTTAGAAAATCGACGACGATGCGTCCTGTCGGCGTAGGCTTGGTGTCGAGCGAGCCGATGGGCGTGGTCGGATTGAGGATGATGACCTGCTGCCCCGTGCGCGCGGCGTCCATCGCAACCTGCTCGGCCAGCCACTTAGAGCGCTTGTAATGGCCGATCATCGCGGCCTCGCTCACCGGTGTGTCTTCGTCGACAATGGCATCATCATGGAAGCCCATCGTCGCGACGCTGCTGGTGTAAACCACGCGCGGCACTCCCGCCTCGCGAGCCAGCCGCAGCAGCTCACGTGTGCCCTCCACGTTGGCCTGGTACATCTCTGCCGGATTGGGCACCCACAGGCGATAGTCAGCGGCCACGTGAATCAATGCATCGCAACCTTCGAGTGCCGAGGCGAATGCCGCCGGCTCGCGCAGGTCGCCGGTGACAACTTCAGCATGACGAGGCAGATGTGTCAGGTTAGACGTTGGCCTTGCCAGCACACGCAGATCAGCACCCTGCTGCGCTGCAAGTTGCGCGACGTGTGAGCCGACGAACCCGGTGGCTCCGGTGACGAACAGGCGCATGGATGGCTTAGTCTAGCTTCTCCGGCTCAATCTGGATCCCGGTCTCACCGGCGGCCTTCTTCTCCCAGTACTTCTTCACCCAGGCATCGAAGCTCTTTCCCGCTGCGGTGTCGCGCCCGGAGAAGCTTAGTGCCGCAATGTCGGCATAGCTGACCATCACGCGCTCCACCGGCTGACCGGGCTTCGGAGTAGGAATAATCCGCACCAGCGAAGCTGCCAGCGTCGGCTCGCTGCGGCGGTCGTAGAGGTAGCCTTCCACGGTGGAACCGTTCTTCAGCGTAACCGTCACATCGCCGCGATAGTCGAACGCCTTCTCCAGCGCCTCGCGGACCTCGGCCTCTGTAGCGAGCGCGGGAATCCAGCCTTCCAGGTTCTCGCGCTCGCGGCCTTCGGCGTGCTCCAGCTCGTCGGGGTTGTGCTGCTGCAACTGCTCGATCTTCAGGTGCTCCTGCTGTGCTGTGGACATGCCTAGTCTCCCGCCACGCTGGTCATATTGGAGTTGACCGAGGTCGTCACGACAACGGCGGTCGGCTTCTCGCCTATCTGTACCAGCGGGCCGTGGCCTTCCGGCTGCCACTCGTCCAGCAGCCGCATCGCACCCTCGTCCTCATACTTGCTGAAGAAGATTGCCTTCGCCGTCTGCAGCAATCCCTTGAGCGAGCCGAACGTGTAGTTCACACCGCTGGCCTCATAGCCGGAGTGCACCATGCAGTTCGCACAGCGCGGATTGCCGCTCTCCGTGCCGTAGTTGTGCCACTCGACGGCCTCCATCAGCTCTTTGAAGGTGTCGGCGTAGCCGTCCTGGAGCAGGTAGCACGGCTTCTGCCATCCGAAGATGGAGTACGTGGGCATGCCCCACGGCGTACACGTCAGATGCTGCTTGCCCATCAGGAACTCCATGAAGATAGGCGAGGCGTTGAACTTCCACTCCTTCTTCCGGTTCGAAAGGATCGAGCGGAACAAGCGCTTGCTCTTGGCGCGGCCCAGGAAGTGCTGCTGGTCGGGCGCCTTGTCATAGGTGTAGCCTGGCGAGACCATGATGCCCTCCACGCCCGCCTGAGTCAGCTCGTCAAAGTGCGCGCGGACGGAGTTCGGGTCGGCTCCATCAAATAACGTGGTGTTCGTGGTGACGCGGAATCCGGCATCGATCGCCGCGCGCACACCCTCCATCGCGATATCATATCCACCTTCGCGGCAGACGCTGAAGTCGTGGTGCTCGCGCTGGCCATCAACGTGCACGGAGAAGCTTAGGTACTTCGACGGTTTGAAAAGGTGCAGCTTTTCCTTCAGCAGCAGCGCGTTGGTGCACATGTAGACGTACTTCTTGCGCGCGACCAGGCCGGCGACGATCTCCGGCATATCGGGGTGCAGCAGCGGCTCGCCACCGGGGATGGAGACCATCGGCGTACCGCACTCCTCCACCGCGGCGAAGACCTGCTCAGGCGTAAGCTGCGCCTTCAGGATGTGCGCGGGATACTGGATCTTGCCGCAGCCCGCGCAGGCCAGGTTGCAGCGGAAGAGCGGCTCCAGCATCAGCACCAGCGGATAGCGCTTGCGGCCTGAGAGCTTCTGCTTCAGGACATAAGTGGCTACGGTGAACATCTGTGAGATGGGTACGCCCATGCGGGAAAGACTCCTTGTACGAAAACTCTTGCCTGTAACTATTGTCTCTGAAATCAAACGATTCGATGTTGCTGCGATGGATTCAGTCGCTGATTCCTACGCTTCTTCATTCAGCAGCGCCTTGCGGTACGTGGTGAGCGCGAGCAGCGGGAAGTACTGCTTGTATAAGTGATAGCCGAGGTAGAAGACGCGTGGGAATCCGGTGCCGGTGTAGTAGCTCTCGCCGTTGCGGCCGGGCATCAGCTCATCCCAGCTTCCGTCCTCGTGCTGGCGCTCGATCAGCCAGCGGATACCTTTGGCCACGGAATCGGACCGGGTGTCGTTTGCCGCCAGCAATCCCAGCAGGGCCCACGCCGTCTGTGAAGGAGTCGATGGTCCAACGCCGCGCTGGTCAGGATCGTCGTAGGTACCGCAGGTCTCGCCCCAGCCGCCGTCGGCGTTCTGCACCATGCGAATCCACTCGGCGGCCTGCTGCACGGCGGGCTCCAGATAGCTGTACTCCATGGCTTCCAGCCCGCGCAGTACCAGGAACGTGCCGTACATATAATTCACGCCCCAGCGTCCGAACCAGCTGCCGTCCGGCTCCTGCTCACGCAGGATGAACTGCACAGCCTTCTCCACGCGCTTGTCGCGGCGAGTGTAGCCGTAGCTGGCCAACATCTCCAGGATGCGTCCGGTAATATCCACCGACGGCGGATCGATCATCGCATTGTGATCGGCGAACGGGATCGACTCAAATATCTTCTTGGTGTTGTCCTTGTCGAAGGATGCCCAGCCGCCGTTCTTGCACTGCATGGCGAAGACCCACTCGATGGAGCGCAGCGTCACCTCATGCTGGTAGCGCTCACGGGGATTGTCCACGGCCTTCAGCGCCAGCAGCACCTCTCCGGTATCGTCCACGTCCGGCTGATGGTCGTTGTTGAAGAAGAAGCACCAGCAGCTGGCGTCGACGTTCTTCACGTTGTGCGACCAGTCGCCCTTGTACCGAATCTCCTTGGAGAGCAGCCAGTCGGCCGCCTTCACCAGCCGCGGGTCAGTGCGCGGCAGGCCCACCTCGCCCAGCGTGGAGAGCACCTGCGCTGTGTCCCACACCGGCGAAAAGCACGGCTGCATGCGGAAGCTCGGCGTTGGATAGTCGGGCGTGCCATTGGGGCAGTCGATGCCCAGTTTCTCAAACTCATCCAACGCACGGATGAACTGCGGATCGTCCTCCGAGTAGCCAAGGCAGCGCAGCGCGACGATCGCGTTGAGCATCGCCGGATAGATGGCACCGAGACCGTCGGATCGCTCAAAGTGGTCCAGCATCCAGCGCTCGGCCTTCTTCAGGGCCTTCTTGCGCAATGGCCGGATGTGTATCCGCTCCGCCCAGTGCGCCAGGCGATCTGTAAACAGGAAAAAGTTGCGCCACGAGAAGATGTGTTTCCGGTCCCAGCGCAGATGCAGGTCAGAGTTCTCGCGGCCGCCCACAAACAGCTCATCGATGGTCTGCTCCGGAGCCAGCTTCTTGAATGGCTTCTTCGCGTAGATCACGGACAGCGGCACCAGAATGGCGCGCGACCACGCGCTGATCTCATAGATGTTGAAGTAGAACCAGTTCGGAAACAGAATCATCTCCGGCGGAACGGCCGGCACCGCGTCATAGTCATACTGGCCCAGCGAGCAGAGATACATCTTGGTGAAGGTGTTGCACTGCACGACGCCGCCCAGCGAGAGAACATTCTCGCGCGCCTTCACCATCACCGGATGGTCGGCGCTCCAGCCCATCAGCTTCAGCGCAAAGTAGCACTTCACGCCGTAGTTCACATTGGAAGGACCGCCGGGATACTGGCTCCATCCGCCGTCCGCGTTCTGGTGGCGCAGAATCTCGTTGATGCACCGCTCCATCTTGCCCTTGTCGCCCGTGCCCAGCAGCGTATGCATAAAGATGTAGTCGGCCTCGAGCATCGCATCCGCCTCGAGTTCGCCGCACCAGTAGCCATGCTCATGCTGCTGGCCGAGCAACCACTCCGTGGAGCGCGTAATCCCGTCGCTGACACGGTCCATCCCAAGGTCGAGGCGGCCAAAGCGCGGCTGCTTCGATCCTGGCGGGTTGAGAGGCGTTGTACTCATAGAAGGCAGATTGGAGATAGGACCATCCGAATCGAACAACGGAAAATTCGAGAGGTTAGAGGCTGAATCCCGGGCTGCCTAAGCATCTGCGTCCGGTGACTCTAAACATAGCTGCTCTACTACGCGGAGGGCTGGCTGACCGGCGGCGCCGCGGCGATAGCCTGAACGATCTCCGGCGGCAGGCCGAAGCGAACATTCTCCGGCATCACTTCAACTTCTTCGACCGAACCGTAACCTTTGCCCTGCAGGTAGGCGACCACCTCCTGTACCAGGATCTCCGGCGCGGAGGCGCCTGCGGTAATCGCCACGGTGGACACACCTTCCAGCCACTTCGGCTGGATGTCCTCAGCCTTGTCGATCAGATACGATCCCGTGCCGAGGTTCTGTGAGACCTCCACCAGGCGGTTAGAATTCGAGCTGTTGCGCGAACCCACCACAAGAACCAGGTCCGCCCCGTGGGCCACATTCTTCACCGCTGTCTGGCGGTTCTCCGTGGCGTAGCAGATGTCCTGAGCGTGCGGTCCGACGATGTTGGGGAACTTCTTCTTGAGCGCCTCGATCATGTACCGGGCCTCATCGAGCGAGAGCGTGGTCTGGGTCAGATAAGCGACCTTATTCGGGTCAGGAACCACCAGCGCCTCCACCTCTTCGACGGTCGAGACCACCTGGGTCACGTCCGGGGCCTCGCCCTGCGTGCCTTCCACCTCTTCATGGTCGCGATGGCCCACCAGCACCAGCGAGTAGCCCTGCTTGGCGAACTTGATGGCCTCCACATGGACCTTGGTCACCAGCGGGCAGGTGGCGTCCACGACCTTCAGGCCGCGCTCCTTGGCACGCTCGCGCACGGCCGGCGAGACGCCGTGGGCCGAATAGATCACGCGCGCTCCGGCCGGAACCTCGTCCAGTTCATTGACGAAGATTGCGCCCTTCTGGGCAAGATCGTTCACCACATAGCTGTTGTGCACGATCTCCTTGCGCACATAGATCGGCGCGCCAAATGTGTCCAGTGCAATCTGGACGACATCGATGGCCCGAACCACGCCCGCACAGAAGCCGCGAGGCTTCAGAAGCAGCACGCGCTTGGTGGCAGACTCGTTGCTGGATTGGTTAACATCGGCGGGGGCGGCTGTAAGGGTGGTCACAACCTAAGTATACCCTTTTCCTGCCCCGGTCCATACTGTTTTGAACCGGAAATGGTGCAAAACCCCGGTCACACCTCACAGGAAAACCTGCCTCCCGGTACCGGCCTCAGGAGGAACAATAAGGTGAGGGGTGTGGCTAGCTGCAGGCGGGGTGCTTGCAATCGCAGCCAAGGGTGGTCAGCCCGGCACTGTCTTCGCACATCTGGGAGCAGTATTTCTTGCCGTCGGGAACCGTACATTTGCACGCGGTGTGGGCGCACTTCTTTGCTTCGGACATAACGACAACCTCCAGGGACTCAGCAGTAGGACGCTGACGCTCCCCGGGGCGTTGTACCTAAGGCCCTTCACACACTGTTCTTGAGCAGCTGCTCCGCATGGAGCCGGGAGGTCTCGGTCAGGCTGGCTCCGGAGAGCATACGTGCGATCTCGGTGACGCGCTCGCCGCGCTCCATCAGCCGGACGCCGGTCTGGGTGCGGCCGCGTTTCTCTGCCTTCTCAATCAGGAAGTGCTGGTCAGCAAACGCCGCGATCTGCGGCAGGTGGGTGATGCACAGCACCTGCTGCGAGCGCGAGAGCGTCTTGAGCTTCTGCCCAACGGCCTCCGCAGCGCGTCCGCCGATGCCGATGTCGATCTCATCGAAGACCAGCGTGCGTGGTAGCGCGGAGCGTCGCTTTCTGCCAGCCGCAGCCGCCGCGCCCTCCTCCACGGAGACCTTCAGCGCCAGCATCACGCGCGACATCTCGCCGCCGGAGGCGATCTCCGTGAGCGGCTTCATCGGCTCGCCGGGGTTAGTTGCGATGCGGCACTCGATCGCGTCCCAGCCGAACGCCGTCCATGCCTCTTCGTCCTCGCGCGGAGTCACGCTGACCTCAAAACGCGCCTGCATCGCCAGTTCATTAATCTGCTTCTCCGCGACCTTCGACAGCTTCGCCGCCGCCTTGGTTCGTTCCGCCGTCAGCTTGCGCGCAGCCGCGGTGTACTTCCCTGCTGAGGTCTCCAGCTCCTTCTCCAGCTCCGCGAGTCGCACATCGCGATTTTCAAGGTCAGATAGCTTCGCCGCGGCATCTTCACCGAACGCGATCACCTCGGCCAGCGTCTTGCCATACTTACGCTTCAACCTGTCGAGCGCCGCCAGCCGGTCCTCAATCTCTCCCAGCCGCTCCGGCGAGGCCGTCACCTGCCCTGCAAAGGCGCGCAGCATCGCGGTCGCATCTTCGACGGCGGACTTGGCCGTGCTCAACTGCTGCACAGTCTCGCGAAACTGGTCGTCGAACTTCGCCAGATCTTCAACGTGGCGCAGCGCGCCGCCCAGCAGCGACTCAGCCGAGACCTCCGCCTCATACAGCAGCTCCTGCGCAGCAGTCGCGCCGGCAAACAGCCGCTCGGCGTTGGTCAGAACGCGCTTCTCGGTCTCCAGCCGCGCGTCCTCTTCACTGTCGGCCAAATCGGCCGACTGAATCTCACGAGCCTGAAAGCTCCACAGGTCCATCCGCCGCATCCGCTCTTGTTCATCGGCCCGCAGCTCGTCGATCTGTACGCGCAGCGCCCGCCAGTGCGCGAACTCCGCCGCGACGTCGTCTGTGCCGATGTCGCCGAAGCGGTCCAGCAGCAGCCGCTGCTGTGCGGCATCAAAGGCCGTCAGCGTCTCCGACTGCGCATGGACCAGCGCCAGCTCCGGCGCAAGCTGCCGCAGCACGGCCACCGTCGCCGGCTGGTTGTTGACGAAGACGCGGCCCTTGCCGCTCGAGCCGATCTCTCGCCGTAGCAGAATCTCATCGCCCTCGGGATCAATCCCGTTCTGCTCGAGGATCTCTTCGGCACCCGGCGTGGACTCAAAGACGCAGCCCAGCACGGCCTTCTCCGCGCCAAACCGCACCACATCGCTCGAAGCCTTGCTCCCCAGCAGCAGCACCAGCGCGTCGATGAGAATCGACTTGCCCGCACCGGTCTCACCGGTCAGCAGGTTCAGCCCCGGCCCGAACCCGGCGACCGCGTGGTCGATCACGGCATAGTTTTCTGCGCGTAGCTCCAGCAGCATGGTTCAGTCTCTCGCAGAGAGCATAGCAGGAGGCGAAGGAAAAGCGTAGCTCTTTCTCCATTGATCAAGGTGCGTCCTCTCGACCGGAGCATCGCGGTCGTATCGCGATGCGCAGCGGAGAGACCCCTGTATTGCGCGGGTGCCAAACCAGCGCAGGATATCGGTACCGGCAGGAATACAGAGGTCTCTCCACTCCGGCCGCAAAGAACGCGGCCTCCGGTCGAGATGACGCACCGAAAGTGGGTGGTCAGGAGTGTAGTACCCGCGCAGGTTCGCAATCCCACGTCCGCCCGCAGTTACACTCAAACCAGACGCTATGACTCTTCCTGCACTCGCTCTCTTTCTCCAGGACGCCACCCCCGACAGCTCTGCCTCGCCACTGACCTCGCTCCCGCCGGCAGTTCACTCCAGCGCCATCCTGGAGATGCTGCACAACAGCGGCCCCACGGCCATCACCGTCCTCGCGCTGCTGCTGCTGTGCAGCATCCTCTCGTGGTCGGTCATGCTCTCCAAATGGGCCAGCTTCAAGCGCGCCGACAGGCAGAACGCCCGCTTCCTGCGCGCCTTTCGCAAGTCCACCCGGCTGAGCGAGATCTCCGCCGTCGCCGAGCAGTTCCGGCCCAGCCCGCTGGTCGCCGTCTTCAATGAGATCAACGACGAGTACCAGCGCCAGTCCGGCGGCCGCGGCACGCCGCCCAACCCGGCAGCCATGGAGCGCGCCGCGCTTATCGCCTCCAGCGAATGCCTGACCCGCATGGAGAAGCGCATGACCTGGCTCGCCACCATCGCGCAGGTCGCGCCGTTCATCGGCCTCTTCGGCACGGTCATGGGCGTGATTGACGCCTTCCACGGCCTCGGCACCGCCGGCGCCGCTACGCTACGCGCCGTCGCCCCCGGAATCTCAGAGGCGCTGATCACCACCGCCGCCGGCCTGGTCGTCGCCGTGCCCGCCGTGATGGGGTACAACCAGCTCACCTCGCGGCTGCGCGAGTTCGCCGCGCGCATGGACGACTTCGGCCGCGAACTCCTCAACGCGATTGAGAACGCCGCGCTTCACCAGGCACCCGCTGGCCCGGCAACTCCGGACGAGCCCCGACGGAGGCCCAGCTAACCCATGGCCTTCACCAGTCGCGGCAAGACCCAGAGCGCGCTATCCGACATCAACATCACCCCGCTGGTCGATGTGGTGCTGGTGCTACTGCTCATCTTCATGATCACCGCGCCGGTGCTGCAATCGGGCGTCGAGGTCGCCGTGCCCCACACCCGCACCGTCAACCAGCTCACCGAAGAACACCTCGTCGTCACCATCGACAAGGACCAGAACGTCTACCTGCAGGACAAGCCGGTGAACATCCACGACCTCACCGGTCTGCTGGAGGCCAGCTCTGACAACCAGAAGAAGGTCATCTACCTGCGCGCCGACCAGAAGGTACCCTTCGGCGCCTTCGCCTCCGTGATGGACGCGGTCAAGCAGGCCGGCATCACCAACATCAGCATCGTGACTCAGCCGCTACAGCCCTAGCCAACGCATGAGCACCTACGCCATCGACGACAGAGAAGACAAACTCCGCGGCGGCCTCTTCGGAGCCATCGCGCTGCACGTCTTGCTGGCCGCTGCCCTCGTCGCCGTCGCTTTGCTCCGCCACACCACCCAGCACTGGGGCGAGCACTCCTCAGAGACCGGCGCGATTCAGGCTTCAATGGTCTCCGCCATTCCGCTGCCGCAGAAGGCTCCGCCGGTGGACAACTCCGTGCTCGCCTCTGAAGACGTCAGCAAGGCCCCCACGCCGCCCAAGGAAGCCACGCAGCCTCCGCCGCGGCCCATGGACGTGCTCATCAAAGCCAAGACTCCCGACAAGGCCGCCATCAAGCCCAACACCGTCACGCCGCCGAAGCACCCGCAGCCCACGCCGGACTCCCGCAAGGCCACCAGCGGTGAGGCCGCCACGCAGTTGCCGCAATCTATCGAAGATGTCACCCACGGCACAGCGACGCTCACCGTGCAGAACCGCACCTTCGGCGACCGCTACGCCTACTATCTGGAGATCGTCGGGCGCACCGTTTCGCAGAACTGGTTCACGCAGGAGATCGATCCGCGCACACCCGTGGGCCGCAGCGTGACCGTGACTTTTGACGTCGACCGCGACGGCATGCCCAACAACGTCCGCATCCAGACCCCCAGCGGCGTCCCGTCGCTGGACAACTCCGCGCTGCACGCCTTGCAGCGCATTGAAAACGGCTTCGGCCCGCTGCCTGCCGGGAACCAGATTACGATCTCTGACACCTTTGAGTACCACCGCTGAGTCATGCGCCCGCGAAATCCACCGCAGGGTTGCGTCTAACATGGCAGGAGCATGGCTTCTTTGATGACATCTGGTTTCCTTCGTTGGCGGACAGGCCTCACGGCAGTTGCATTCAGCTTTCTCGCAGCCACTTCGGCGCTCGCGCAGAGCCCCTTCCAGATCGTCACCAGCTCCGGCGCGGGCAGCATCCGCCTCGCCGCCGCCAACTTCAAGGCAACGGGCGGCGACCCGGCCTACCAGCACACCTTCGACACCGTCCTCTTCAGCGACCTGGAGTCCGCCGGCATCTTTGACCTCGTGGCCAAGAGTCTCATTCCCACAGCCACGCCTGGCTCGCCCAGCGAGATGAGCCTCGGCCAGTGGTCGGCGGCGCCGGCCAGCGCGCAGATGGTGGCCTTCGGCAACCTCGGCGTGCAGGGCGGCAGGCTGGTGGTCAACGGCTTCCTCGATGACGTCCGCAACACTCAGTACCCGCAGGTCTTCGCCCGTCAGTACAGCGAGGAGCCCAGCGAGGACTCCGCGCGCCAGATCGCCCACCGTTTTGCTGACGAGATCATCCTCCGCCTCGGCGGCGGCACGCTCGGCATCGCCGAGACCAAGATCTTCTACGTCAAACTCGGCGGCGGCAATAAAGAGATTTGGATGATGGACTACGATGGCGCCAACCAGCACGCCGTCACGCACCTGGGGACCATCGCCCTCTCGCCGCGCATCTCGCCGGACAACTCGCGCATCGCCTTCAGCGCCCTGGACAAGAACGGATTCCAGATTAAGATGTGGTCCATGCTGCTGGGCCGGCTGGTGAACTTCAGCTCCGCGGGCGGCGCGAACTTATCCCCGGCGTGGGCGCCTAACGGCCAGCAGATCGCCTTCTCCTCTTCGCGCACCGGTGACCCCGAGATCTGGGTCTCGGATACCTCGGGCAACATCGCTCACCGCATCACCAGCTTCGTCGGTCCGGACGTCAGCCCCAGTTGGAACCCCAGGACCGGCGCGCAGATTGCATGGATCAGCGGCCGCACGGGTCTGCCCCAGCTCTACATCATGGACGCTGACGGCTCCAACGTGCAGCGCATGACCGACGGCGGCTACGCTACCAGCGTCTCGTGGTCGCCCAATGGGCAGTTTCTCGCATTCGCGTGGGACCGCAAGTACGGCCCCGGCGCGCCCGGCGGCCAGGACATCTACGTGATGGAGATCGCCACCAAGCGCTGGATTCAGCTCACCCATGACATCGGCCGCTGCGACTTCCCTTCCTGGTCGCCCGACGGCCGCCACATCGTCTTTTCTAACTCCGAGGACGGCCATGACAGCCATGACCGCATCATGTCCATGCTCGCCGACGGAACCCAGCAGCACGCCTTGACTGGAACCGGCGCGGACATGCCTAACTGGAGCTGGAAGTGAAAGTTTTGCACTAAGTCGTGACACGACATAGAATAGACTACGTCTGTTCGGCATCCAATGAATGCTGTAATGGAATCAGGCTTTTCGGGAGAACATCAGGAATGACATCCAAACCATCGACCCTGTGGAACCGCGCCCTTCTCAGCGCCAGCCTCGTCCTGCTCACCGCTGCCGGCTGCCACAAAAATAACGCCCCACCGCCGCCCGCCGCAGAGACCGCGCCTGAGGTTACTGCGGTCGCTCCAACGGCGACACTGAGCGCGGATCCCCTTGCCATTGACCTGGGCCAGTCCGTGGTTCTTAACTGGCGCACCACCAACGCCACCAGCGTCAGCATCGACGGCATCGGCGAAGTCCCGATCAACGGCACGCAGACCGTCTCGCCCTCCAGCTCCACCAACTTCCACCTGGTCGCTAAGGGCGACGGCGGCACAGTCGACGCCAGCGTGCGCGTAACGGTTCGCGTTCCGGTAACACCCAGCGCTCCGGACGCCGACGCCGGCGGCATGGGTTCGGACTCGGCCTTCCACGCTGCGGTCTCTGACCTGTTCTTCGACTACGACAGCTACACGCTGCGCTCCGACGCCGCAGCCACCATCACAGCCGCCGCAGCCTATCTGAACGCGCACCCTGAGATCAAGGTGCTGGTCGCCGGCTACTGCGATGACCGCGGCTCGGCGGAGTACAACATCACCCTCGGCGAGAACCGCGCCGGTGCAGCAAAGACTGCGCTTATCTCCGCCGGCGTGGACGCCGGGCGCATCCGCGTGGTCAGCTACGGCAAAGAGCGCCAGTTCTGCACCGACGAGACCGATGCCTGCTGGCAGCAGAACCGCCGCGACCAGTTCACCATCGACCGCTAACTGCTGGCTTCACCGTCACCCAGCTTAGTAAGATAAAGGCCGCACCGTTCCGCCGGGAGGCGAACCGTAGCGGCCTTCGACGTTTCACCGCATCCGCATCCAAGGAGCCAACCGCATGTTCCGTTCCCGCAGCCTCCGTCTCGCCCTTCCCATACTGCTCGTCGCTGGTCTTGCGTCGACGCCGTCACGCGCTGAGAACAAGGACATCCTGCAGCTCCAGGTCGAGGTCCAGCAGTTGCAGGACTCCGTCGCGCGCCTGCAGCAGTCCAACGACGAGAGCATGGGCGCGCTCAAGAGCCTGATCGAGCAGACTACCGATGCGGTCAACAAGATGTCCATCACCGTGAATGGCATGGGCCTGAAGATGCAGAACATCCAGGACGCAACCGCCACCAAGTCCGAACAGATGTCCGGGCAGATTCAATCACTGAATGACTCGGTGGATGAGCTGAAGGCGCGGCTGGACAAGATTCAGAAATCTCTCAATGACATCCAGAGCCAGCAGCAGTCCACAGCGGCGGTGATCGGCAACCTTCCTCAGGGCAATGCGAGTCCAGCACCAACCAATCAGCCTCCCGCATCTGCCGCCACTGCTCCCAGCGATAGCCCAGCGGCTGCCGCTCCCGCTGCTGCAACGGTGCCCGCGGCGGATATGTACCGCAGCGCCTACGCCGACTACATAGCCGCCAAATATCCTCTGGCTGCCTCGGAGTTCTCCGACCTGATCAAGGCCTACCCGGACGACAACCTCTCCGGCAACGCCTACTTCTACATCGGTGAGATCGACTCCCACACCAAGAAGCCTTCCGCTGCCATCAAGGCCTACGACCATCTGCTGGAGCACTACCCCGACAACGCGAAGATCCCCGCCGCGCACCTGCACAAGGCCGAAGCCATGATCGATGCACGCGAACCCGACGCCGCCATCCGCGAGCTGCGTGCGCTGATTCAGCGCTTCCCCACCTCACCCGAGGCCGCACAGGCACGCACCAAGCTCATTACGCTGCATGCGCACGATGCCCCGGCAGACAACTAGTTGCGCAGCCCCTGCAACACCCGCTCCACCTGCACGCGCTGCTCGCCGTCCAGCGGCACTCGCGGCAGCCGCGGCACGCCACCAAAGTATCCATTCAAGTCGCAACCGTACTTGATGCCCGCAATGCCGAGTCTGTGCAGCAGCGCATCTGCTTCGGTGAGCCTCTGTTCCTTTTCGCGTGCCAGCTCCGGATCGCCATCCTTGAACGCCGCATACGCCTCATAGCATCCCTGTGGAGCGCTCGCCGCCAGCGCCGGCATCGCACCCGCCACGCCTGCCTCCCATAGATCGACCAAACCCACCGCCGTTCCCGCCGCCATCACCTGGAAGCCCACCGTCTTGGTGCGCGTCTTGATAGCCGGCTTCGGCGGAGCAACTGCAATCGCTGCTCCCCCACCCAACGACTCCGCGGACACAAACGTCGCTGCGCCCTCACTGGCTGGGGCCTTCATCCTCCGCGTCACCGGCGCAAAGACCGTCGTGACCGTCACCTCGCGCTTCACCGTCGCCGTCGCCGCCGTCAGCGCGTGATACAGCTCGAGCGTCAGCCCGGCGTCAAACAGTCCCAGGGCATTCGCATGCTGCGCGAACTCCGCAATCGCCTCCACCGGAAGCCCGCCCTGCGCCGCGCTGCTCACCAGCACCGGAAGCTCTGACCCATCCGCCACCGCTGCCAGGAACAACCGCAGCTCTGCCGCCTTCAGACCCCGCGGCACACGCAGCAACACCGCGTCGAAGCCCGCCTTCGCCGCCTCTTCCGCCAGCCATAGTGCGCCGCGAACGCTCTCCTTCGCAATCCTCGCTACCAACACCTTTTCCGGCGCGGCGGATTCGCTCACGCTCTTCAGCGTCTCGCGCATCTCCTCATCGCTCAGCGCCTCGCCCTCACCTGTCAGCGCAACCAGCCCCGCCGCCGGCGTCAGCGAATACCTGGCAACGTTATGCTCCAGCTTCTTCCAATAGCTCGCACCATCGCGATAGAACGGTGCAGTCAGCGGTACATAGATTCCATCAATCAGCATCATCTACCAGTCTAGCCGTCTACGCCGTCACCGTCTCCGCGCGCCGCGCCGCATGCAGCGCCTGCAGGCTCTCCACGCGATACTCGCCGCGCTGTAGAGCCTCAATCCCGTCGGCCGCCGCGCGCGCCGCCGCAATCGTGGTAATCGTCGCCACGCGCGCGCTCACCGCCGCGCGCCGGATCGCAGCCTCATCAAAGTAGCTCACCCGGCTGGTCGGCGTGTTCACAATCAACTGGATGCGCTCGCTCTTAATCAGATCGACCACATTCGGCCGGCCCTCCTTCACCGCGAACACGCGTTCCACCTGCATGCCTGCGTCTTCCAGAACGTCGGCAGTGCGGTGCGTCGCCACCAGTTTGAATCCCATGTCCACAAACCGCCGCGCAACCGACGCGACCGACTTCTTGTCATGATCATTCACGCTAAAGAACACTGTACCCGCCGTCGGCAGCAGCAGCCCAGCCGCGAGCTGCGCCTTGGCGAAGGCCTCGCCGAAGGTCGGCGCCACACCCATCACCTCACCGGTGGAGCGCATCTCCGGCCCCAGCACCGGGTCCACACCCTGGAACTTGCCCCACGGAAAAACCGGCGACTTCACAAAGTAGTGGTCGCCCGTGCTCAGATCCTGTCCCGCGGCAACCTCTTCCGGCAGCAGTTCGCGCAGCGTGCGCCCGGTCATCAGCCGCGACGCAATCTTCGCCAACTGCACGCCCGTCGCCTTTGACACATACGGCACCGTCCGCGACGCGCGCGGGTTCACCTCAATCACAAACACCTTGCCGCGCTGTACTGCAAACTGCAGGTTCGCCAGCCCCACCACCTTCAACGCCAGCACCAGCTTGCGCGTGTAGGTGCGAATCGTCTCCAGCACATCGGCGCTCAGGTCCACCGCCGGCAGCACGCAGCTCGAGTCGCCCGAGTGCACACCCGCCTCCTCAATGTGCTGCATGATGCCCGCAATCAGCACGTCCTTGCCGTCGCACAGGGCATCCACATCCACCTCCTGCGCGTCCTCCAGAAAGTGGTCGATCAGCACCGGCCGCTCCTGCGAGTATTCGATAGCGGTCGACATATAGCGAACCACATCGGCCTCGTCGTAGGCGATCACCATCGCGCGCCCGCCCAGCACATAGCTCGGACGCACCAGCACCGGATACTCCACACGCTTCGCCCCTGCGAGCGCCTCCTCCACGCTGGTCGCCATAGCGCCCTGCGGTTGCGGTATCCCAAGCTCCGTAATCAGCTTGCCGAACCGCTTGCGGTCCTCAGCCAGGTCAATCGACTCCGGCGACGTCCCAATAATCGGCACGCCCGCGGCCTTCAGTGGCAGCGCGAGGTTCAGCGGCGTCTGCCCACCGAACTGCACAATCATCCCGATCTCCGCGCCGCCACTCGCCTCATGCTCATACACCGCGAGCACATCTTCAAACGTCAGCGGCTCAAAGTACAGCCGGTCGCTGGTGTCGTAGTCGGTGGAGACAGTCTCCGGATTGCAGTTGATCATGATCGTCTCGTACCCGTCGTCGCGCAGCGCAAACGCCGCATGGCAGCAGCAGTAGTCGAACTCAATCCCCTGCCCGATGCGGTTCGGCCCGCTGCCCAGGATGATGACCTTCTTCTTCGCCGTCGGCGCGGCCTCGTCCTCTTCGTCGTAGCAGGAGTATAGGTACGGCGTGAAGCTCTCAAACTCCGCCGCGCAGGTATCGACCAGCTTGTACACCGGACGCACGCCGAGCTTCTCGCGCAGCGCGCGCACCTTCGTCGTTGCTTCGGGCGTGCCGAACGCCGCCGCCAGCCGCTCGTCACTCAGCCCCATGCGCTTGGCGATGTGCATCTGCTCGGCGTCGATCTTAGCGATGCCAATCTCTGCCACCTTCTTCAATTCATCGGAGATCTGCTTCATCTGGTGCAGAAACCACGGGTCGATGCCCGTATACCGCGCCACATCGCGTACGCTCATGCCCG
>Ga0302157_10002995_pt1 | contig 19342 bp, 18 predicted proteins | sample I_Bog_N3_3_FD_193502 | JGI IMG/M metagenome (GOLD analysis project Ga0302157, IMG submission 193502) | Peat permafrost microbial communities from Stordalen Mire near Abisko, Sweden - I_Bog_N3_3 | ecosystem: Environmental > Terrestrial > Soil > Wetlands > Peat | place: Sweden: Abisko, Stordalen...
CATGGAATCTGTACCGTATCTTGGATGACCCCGACCGCTCCGCCTTCCCCCTCCGCCACGCCGGACGCGGCCCCCACCGCGCCCGACGGACCCTTTCCCGCCTTCCTGGTCACCACGGACGCCGACCAGGTCACCGCCGGTGTCTCGACCCTGACCGTCGACGATCTGCCCGACGGCGAGGTGCTCGTGGCCGTGTCGTGGTCGGCGGTCAACTACAAGGACGGGATGGTCACCCGTCCGGGTAACCGGGTGGCCCGGACGTCACCGCTGGTGCCCGGGGTGGACCTGGTGGGGACCGTCGTGGCCTCGGCTGATCCGACGTTCGCCGTGGGTGACGAGGTCATCGCCCACGGCTACGACTTCGGGGTCGCCCGCCACGGCGGATTCGCCGCCTACGCGCGGGTCCCGGCCGAATGGGTGGTGCCGCTGCCTCCGGGGCTGAGCCCCCGACGGGCCGCCGTGTTCGGGACGGCCGGGTTCACCGCCGCCCTGTCGTTGCACCGGCTCGAGCACCACGGCCTGGTACCCGGCGCCGGACCGGTGCTCGTGACCGGGGCGTCAGGTGGTGTCGGGGGTATGGCCGTGGCGCTCGCCGCCGCCCGGGGCTACGAGGTGGTGGCGAGCACCGGGCGTACCTCCGAGGCGGACTACCTGGTGGGACTCGGGGCGTCGGACGTCATCGGGCGGGACGACCTCGTCGTCGCTCCCGAACGCACGCTGGGTCCCGAGCGGTGGGCCGGGGCCATCGACTGCGTGGGGGGCGCGACCCTGTCGGCCGTGCTGCGCACCCTGCGCTACGGGGCGGCCGTGGCGGCCAGCGGGCTCACCGGGGGGAACTCGTTCGAGACCTCGGTCTTCCCGTTCATCGTGCGCAACGTGGCACTCCTCGGTATCGACACCGTCCTCACCCCGATCGAGGAGCGACGGGCCGTGTGGACCGGCCTGGCCGACGGCGTCCCCGCCGAGGTGATCGACACCCTGGTCGACGGCGAGGTCGACCTCACCGGGGTCGCCGGCGTGCTGGACGACATCCTGGCCGGACGGGTGCGGGGTCGTATGCTCGTGCGACCGACGGTCTGAACTCCCCGGAACTCGGCCCCGGGTCGGAACGGATCAGGAGGAGAAGTCCTCCGGACGGATGCTGTCGAGGAAACTCCGGAACTCCCCGACGATCTCCTCGGGATTGCCCGATTCCTCCGTCGCGTCGTCGTCCGAGGAGTCGTCGTCCTCTTCCTCCTCGTCGACCGCCAACATGATCCCCTCGGCGTCCATCAGATCGTCGGCCACGAAGAGCGGCGCTCCGGTGCGCACGGCCACGGCCACGGCATCGGAGGGTCGCGACGACACCGGGACCTCACGGCCCTCGGTGCGCAGCACGATGTCCGCGTGGTAGGTGCTGGAGCGGAGTTCGGTCACCACCACCCGGATCACGTCGGCCCCGAGGGACTCGAGCAGGTCGCGGATGAGGTCGTGGGTCATCGGGCGGGGTGTGTCCATCCCCTGGAGGGCGAAGGCGATCGCCGTCGCCTCGGGGGCGCCGATGAAGATGGGCAGCGTCCGCCCGAGGCCTTCGGTCTCCTGGAGCAGCAGGACCGGCGTGTTCGACTGGAGATCCACCCGAACCGCACGGAGCCGCACTTCGACCATGACCCAAACCTACTCGCCGAGGTCCCGACATGCGACGGCGCGCAGGGGACGACCCGCGGGACCGGGGCCCGATACGACCTCTGCCGACGTGGCGTTCAGAGGATGTCGCGCAGATCGGTCCGCAGCAACGATGCCTTGAGCTGCTGGCCGAGATGGGACAGCTCCTCGGCCGTCCGGGTGGCCCGGGCCCGGGCTTCCGGATTGCGCTGGCGGACCATCGGGATCACGATCTGCTCGATGAACCCGGCCTCGCGGTCGGCGGCGTTCTTGTAGAGGCGCAGGTGACGGGCCTCGATGCCGAATGAGGCGAACGCGGCAGCGAGGTTGGCGACGGCCAGGGCCTCCTCGTCGAAGAACTCGACGCCGGCGGCCACGTTGGCCGACAGCAGTCCGTACTCCTGGAGTTCACCGATCCCCTCGGGCGTGAGCCCACTGGCGGCACACAGGTCGTCGAGCGACAACGAGGCACCGCCCAGTCCGGTGCTGGAGACGGTGGGCTCGCCCGGCGCGCCTCCGCCGCTTCCACCGGAACCTGCGGTCGCTGCGGTGGTCCCCGTCGTCGCCGTCGTCGCGGCCGCGGCCTTCGAGCGGGCGGGAGCACCCGCGGCCCGACGGCCCGGGGCCTTCGACGCCTTGGCCGGCGGTGGGTCGGTGTCCGACGCCGGCGCGGCGTGTCCGGTCGGTCCCGGTGCGGCCGCACCGTTGGAGGCGCCGTTCGTCGCCACCGCGGCCGGTGCCGGGGAGGGGGTCGCCGACGGCGTGGCGTCGACCGACGGTGAGGCGGTCAGGCCCGAGGGCGTGGCGAGTGAGGCCCGGTGGGCACGGTGGGCCGGCGACGCGTCGGACGTGACCGCGGAGGTGGCCGGTGCCGCCGCGGCTGCGGTCCGCGCCGGGGCGCGGTGGCGCACCGCCTCGATGCCGGGCAGCCCGGACGACGGTTCGCCGGCACCGTCACCGTCGATGGCCCTCGCGTCGGCGCCCACCAGCACCGTCGCCTCCTCGGGGACCGGCTCGGACGCGTCGTCAGCGGCCACGGTGGGTTGCGCAGCTGCGGCCGCCGGTGCCGCACTGTCGCCCGACACCGGGGTGCCCCCGTCCTCGTCGTCCAGTCGGTCCTTGATCACCTTGAGGGGCAGGAAGTGTTCGCGCTGTTGGCGTAACACCCAGCGCAGGCGCTCGACGTCGTGCTCGTAGAACTTGCGGTAGCCCGACGGGGTCCGCTCGGGATTGACCAGGCCCTGGCTCTCCAGGAAGCGGATCTTCGAGATGGTGACGTCGGGGAACTCCTGGCGCAGGAGGGTCAGCACGTCCCCGATCGACAGGTACGAGCGCGCACTCACTCGGACGCCCCGCGGAGGTAGACCAGCTTGAACTTGCCGACCTGGACCTCGTCGCCACTGGCGAGGACGGTCTCTTCGATCCGCACCCGGTTGACGTAGGTCCCGTTGAGGGAGCCTGCATCGTGCACGGTCGTCACCTGGTCCTCGGTGACGAAGACGGCGTGGCGACGCGAGACGGTGATGTCGTCCAGGAACACGTCGGAGTCCGGGTGGCGCCCGACCGTCGTCTCGCGCTGCTCGAGCGGGAAGCGGGCACCTTCGTCGCTCCCCCGACGGACCACCAGCAGGCCCACGCCACGGGGCAGCTCGATGCGGCCCAGCGGGCCCGCACCGTCGGTCGCCTCACCCGGCTCGTCCACCGGGGCGACCGACACCGAGGTGTCCGGCGCCGTCGTCACCATGGACGCGCCGCACGAGGAGCAGAAGTTCACGCCCTCGGGATTCTGGTGGCCGCACTGGTGACAGAACACGTGATCCAACGTAGTCGCTCCCGGCGATCGGCTCCCGAGGAGTACGCCGGTGGTGGAGCTCAACCTTCGGTCAGCTGCCGGTAGGCGGCAGCGTCGAGCAAGGCGTCCAGCGCGGCCGGGTCGGTCGGGGTGATCTCGCAGATCCATCCCTCCCCGTAGGGGTCGGCGTTGAGCTGCTCGGGGGCGTCGGACAACAGGGCGTTGACCGCCACCACCTCCCCGGCGACCGGTGCGTAGATCTCGGAGACCGACTTCGTCGACTCGACCTCGCCGATCATGCCCCCCGAATCGACCGTGGTCCCCGGTGTCGGGAGGTCGACGAAGACCACGTCGCCGAGGGCGTCCTGGGCGTAGTCGGTGATGCCGACGCGGATGCGTCCGTCGTCCGCCCGCGCCCACTCGTGGTCACTCGAATAGCGCAGATCCTCGGGCACGTTCATGGCGACCGACCCTACCTGACCGGCGACGGGTGCGCCTCCTGGCGACGGCCCCCGCCGGGCCGTCCGGCGTCAGTGGAGCAGCTGCTCCAGGCGGGTGGTGTACTCCTGGACCCGAGCCTCGGCACGCGAGGCACTCGGGGCCTCGGCCCACACGTGGGTCAGCGGCTCCTCGGGGTCGGGCAGGACCAGGGCCCACCCGTCGTCCTCCAGCACCTTGACGCCGTCGACGAGCACCAGCTCGCGTCCCTGGGACCGCTCCACCAGGGTGCGCATCAGCATCCCCTTCTGGTCCCAGGGGGTGTGGACCGACTGGTGGGCGATGCGCACCGGGGGCATGGAGGCCACGAGCTCGGACAGGGTGCGGCCCGTCGAGGTCAGCAGCGAGATCAGGTTCACCAGGGTGGCCGCGCCGTCGAAGGCCGGCAGGAAGGCCGGGAAGATGAACCCGCCGGACTGGCTGGCCGCCAGCGTCACCTTCTCGGACCGGGCCACGTCCATCAGGCTGGACGCCGACAGCTTGGTCCACACGATCTCGGCACCGGCGTCACGGCAGATCTTCTCCGCCGCTCCGCTGGCCGCCACCGGCAGGGCGATGCGCGCCCCGGGGACCGCCTCGGTGATGAGGGTCACGAGCACGAGGAGCGCCTCGTCGTGGCTCAGCATGTGGCCCTCGTCGTCGACGATGTCCACGAACTCGCCCCCGGGGTCGAGGACCGCACCCAGGTGGGCACCGGAGGCCCGCACCAGTTCCGACACGCGGGCCGCCGCCGCGGTCCGGTCGAAGGTCAGCACGTTGGCCGTGTTGGCGTAGGGATTCACCACCAGCACTTCCGCCTCGATCTTGGCCAGCAGGTTGGGCATCACGAAGCTGGCCGTCCCGAAGGAGTAGTCGAGGACCAGCTTCAGTCCCGCGGCCCGGGCCGACGAGAGGTCGACCGAGTCGATCAGGGCCTGCGTGTAGTGCTCGAGGGTCCGGGGAGGGAATCCGAGGTCACCGATCTCCCGGGCCAGCACCCGGCGGAAGTCCTCACGGTGGTAGAGCCGCTCGATCTTCCGTTGGGTCGTCTCGTCGACGTCGATGCCGTCCTTGTCGAAGAAGCGCAGCACCACCGACTGGGGGTCCTCGGCGTCGAGTCGGACCGTGACCCCGGCCGAGCTCTTGGACGACGTCACCTGGAACCGGGTCACCGGCACCGTGGCGGCCTCGAGGTCGTCGACGTTGACCCCGGCGGCGTTGCAGCCCACCATGATGGCCCGCTTCAGCACGCGCGCCGCCCGACTGGTGTCGCGCGAGCTGGTGATCGTCGCCCCCTTCTCGAGGGTGGAGGCCCAGGCCATCGAGAGCCGTACGGCCAGCTCGGGACTGATGTCCACGTTGGCCAGGCCCCGCACCCCGTCCCGGCCGAACAGCGACCGGGCCCCTCGGGACTCCCACACGATCGAGGAATTGACGATGGCGCCGGCCTCGACCGTCTTGAACGGGTAGATCTTCACCCCGGCACTGATCTGGGCGTGGGCCCCGACGAAGCACTCGTCGCCCAGGACGACCCCCTCCTCGCACCGGACGCCCTGGCGCAGGTCCGACCCGCGGCCGAGCACGCTGCCCTCGACCCGGACACCCGAGCCCAGATAGGTGTTGTCGTGGACCACGGAGCGCTCGACCATGGCGATGTCGCCGATGCGGACGTTGCGGCCGAGCGTGCAGTAGGCCCCGAGACGGGCCCCGGGCCCGACCACGCAGTTGTCGCCGATGACGGCGGGACCCACCAGCTCGACGCTCGGGTCGATCTCGGCACCTTTGCCCACCCACACCCCGGGACGGAGCGGGAAACCGTCGATGTCGACCTGGACCTTGCCGTCCAGGATGTCCTGGTGGGAGCTGAGGTAGGCCTCGAGCGTGCCGACGTCTTCCCAGTAGCCGTCGGCGACGTACCCGTAGAGGCCCTTGCCGGCGGCCAGGGCGGCGGGGAAGGTCTCCCCCGAGAAGTCGACCGCCTGCCCCTCGGGGATGAAGTCGAAGATCTCCGGCTCGAGCACGTAGATGCCGGTGTTGATGGTGTCGCTGAAGACCTGCCCCCAGGTCGGCTTCTCCAGGAACCGCTCGATCGACCCGTCCTCGTTGGTGATCACGATCCCGAACTCGAGTGGGTTCTCGACGGCCTTGAGGGCCAGGGTGGCGAGGGCCCCGTGGGCGTCGTGGAAGTCGACGACGGCCCCCAGGTCGATGTCGGTCAGGACGTCACCGCTGATCACGAGGAACCGCTCGTCCAATTCGTCCTTGGCGTTGCGGACCGAACCGGCCGTGCCGAGCGGTGTCGACTCGGTGGCGTAGACCATGCGGACCCCGAACTCGCTCCCGTCCCCGAAGTACGTCCGGATGGCGTTGGCCATGAAGGCCACCGTCACCACGATGTCCTCGAACCCGTGGGTGCGCAGCAGGTTGACGACGTGTTCCATCATCGGGATGTTCGCCATCGGGAGCATCGGCTTGGGCTGGTTGGACGTGAGCGGCCGGAGCCGGGTCCCCTCGCCGCCAGCCATGATCACTGCCTTCATCGGGTCACTGCCTTCGTCGTCGGAGTCGAATCGTGGTGCCGGCCGTCCTGGAGGGCCTTGCGGGCCACCGGCACGTAGGAGGCGGCGGCGACCCAGGCCAGGGTGAGGCCGATGCCGCCGATGATCCAGGCCGCCACGCGCACCACCTGCTGCCAGCCGGCCGTGCCGTCGCTCACCAGGAAGAGGGGGTAGGCCGTCATCAGGGCGAACGTGCCCGCCTTGCCCACCCACAGGACGTCGATCCGGGCGGCGCCGAGCGAAGCCAGCAGCAGGACGGCTCCGGACACCACGACCTCGCGGGCGAGCGTCGCCACGCCGAACCAGATGGGCACCGCACCGTGGATCATGATCGTGATCACCGCCGTCGCCACCAGCAACCGGTCGGCCACCGGATCGAGGATCTTGCCGAGGGTGGAGACCTGGTGGAACCGACGGGCGACGTAGCCGTCGATCCAGTCGGTGGCACCGAGGGCGGCCAGGAGCCCGGCCGCCGCCACCTGGTTCTCCTTCCCGAAGAGCAACCAGACGTAGAGGGGGATGCAGGCCAGACGGACGAAGGTGACCACGTTCGGCACCGTCCAGATGCGGTCGAGCCCGTCCTCGGCGGCTGATGCCGCGGGCGCCACGCCACCGGGAGGGCCCGCCGTCGCCCCCGCCGTGACCACCGGGCTGTCGTCGACACCGTCCACATCACCGAGTCTACGAGGACGCCCGTGCCTGGCGGGCCACGCTCCCGGGCACGCCTCCGGGCACCGTGCCGGTCCGGCCTGCCCCCCGATGGACCGGCGGTTGGGCGAGACTGGTGGGTATGTCGGGGATCAGCCGGGCGGACCGGGTCATCGGGGTCGTGCTGATCCTGGTCCTGGCCGGGCTCACCGGGCTGGGGCTGTCCCAGAACCGCAGCTCGGAGCACAGCCCCCTCTCGGGGGCGACCACCCTCTCCTCGTCCCCGCCGGTGACCGCGGCACCGGTGACCACGGTGCCCCCGGCACCGACGACCACCACGTCCACCTTGCCCAGGGCGATCGCCGGACCGGTGACGGCGGTGGGTGACTCGATCATGTTGGACATCCAGCCCGACCTCACCGTCGACGTCCCCGGGGTGCAGGTCGACGGGCTGGTCAGTCGCCAGTTCGAGGCGGGCATCGCCGTCGTCCAGGCCGACCGGGCCGCCGGCACGCTCGGCAAGGTCCTCGTGGTCGAACTCGGGACCAACGGCACGGTGACGTCGTCCGACGTCGACGCCATGGTGCAGGCCGCGGCCGGGGTGTCCCGCATCGTGTTCGTCAACGTGTGCGTGCCCCGTCCGTGGGCCGCCTCCGACAACGCCGTGCTGGCAGCCGGGGTGGCCCGCTATCCCGGACTGGCCGTGCTGGCCGACTGGAACACCCTGGCCACCCCCCACCCGGAATGGTTCACCGCCGACCAGGTGCACCTGAACCCGGACGGCGCCGCCGCCCTGGCGGCACTGATCGCCAAGTACACCTGAGCCGCACTCAGCCCGGGGCGACGCCCCACCGGTCGGCCAGTCGGCGCACCCAGGTGTCGGCCTCCTCGGGCGCGGCGGGGGGAGCCTCGACGACCACGAGTTCGTCGATACCCAACGCGGCCACGGCGTCGATGTCGTCCGGGGTGGCGTCGGCCACGGCCACCGCCGTCCCGAGCCCACCGGGATCCCGACCCGCCGCGACGCACCGTCGCTCCAGCTCCTCGATCCGTCCGGCCACCTGCTCCCGTGGGACACCGAAGCCGTACCACCCGTCCCCGTAGGCCGCGACCCGCCCGAGGGCGGCGTCGCTGTTGCCCCCCAGCACCACGGGCACGCGCCCCCCGCCCACCGGCTTCGGGAAGCAGCGCACGTCACGGAACGAGACGTGCGCACCGTCGAAGGATGCCGGGTCGTCGCGCCAGAGGGTCCGCAGCACCTCCACGTACTCCGCCGTGCGGGCCGCCCGACCCGCAAAGGGGATGCCGAGGGCCCCGAACTCCTCGGACGACCACCCGATGCCCACCCCGAGCACGAACCGACCCGCCGACAGTACGTCGATCGACGCCGCCTGCTTGGCCACGAGGACCGGGTGGTGTTCGGGGAGCAGCAGGATCCCGGTGGCCAGTCGGATGCGGGTGGTGACGGCGGCGGCAAAGGGCAGCACTGTCATCGGGTCCAGCCAGTCGGCGTCGGAGGGGACGGCGATGCGCCCGTCGTCGGCGTACGGGTAGGGCGAGTCGGGCCGGTCGACGAGGACCACGTGCTCCCCCGCCCACAGTGTCGAGAACCCGACCTCGTCGGCCGCCCGGGCGACCGCGGCGATCACACCGGGGTCGGCTCCCGACCCGATGCCCAGTGCGTGCAGACCGATGCGCATCAGAGGTCACCCCATCCGGACGGTCGTCCCACCCCGCCCGCACCGGTACTCAACGGTCACGCTCCGGACGCATCCTCAGATCAGGGGACCGCGGCCCGCGACCTCACCGGTCGCCGGTCCGAGGACGGACCGTTCCCGGATGATCGCCTCGACGGTGCCCGGATCGTCCGGGGTGAGGAACGGCTTGATCCGCGCCCCGACGTCGAGCACCAGTGCGGTGGTCTTTCGGGGGCGGTGGGGATCGAGGCTCGCCCAGTAGCCCGGATTGGCGGTGCCCCAGATGCGCGCCCGACCCCGGGCGGCCGACAGCGCCACCTCCTCGACGGACCGGATCGACGGGTAGGCGATGTGCTTGGTTCCCCACGGGAAGTAGTAAGCCCGCACCGACACCCCGGTGTCGGTGCAGCTGATCCACCTGTCGGCATAGAGCGGTCCGGTTCCCACGACGCCATGGTACGCCCCGGTCCACCGACGGGACGGGGAGGCGGCAACCTCCGCCCACCGCGGGTCCCGTCGGCGGCGGGCGATGCTCCCCGGCGGGCGGAGTCGGGTGTGGTATCCCTGGAACGTGCCGCGCTTCTCCCCCTTCACCGGACTGCGCTACGACCCGTCCCGGGTGGAGCTGGGCAAGGTGGTCGCTCCTCCCTACGACGTGGTGGGGCCCGAGGAGCGGGCGGACCTGGCCGCCCGGCACAGCGCCAACGCCATCCTGGTGGAGCTGCCGGAACCCGAGCCTCGCCTGGGTGCCGACCGCTACGAGGCGGCCGCGGCGCGCCTGGCTGCCTGGCGGGCCGACGGCATCCTGGTCCTGGACCCGTCACCCGCCTTCTACGCCTACCGGATGACCGACACCGACGGGTCGGTGACCCTCGGGGTCCTCGGTGTGCTCGGCCTCGACGAGGCCAGCATGGCCGATGTCCTGCCCCACGAGGAGACCCTGGCGAAGGCCCGGAGCGACCGTCTGGAACTGCTGAGCGCCACCCGGGCCAACCTCTCCCCCATCTGGGGACTGTCCCTGGCGTCGGGGCTCACCGCAGTGGTCACCCCTGACGGACCTCCCGCGGCCACCGCGGTCGACGACGACGGGGTACGCCACGAGATCTGGGTGCTCGACGACCCGACCGTCATCACCGCCATCGCCGACCTGGTCGACTCGGCACCCGTGGTGGTGGCGGACGGGCACCACCGCCTGGCGACGGCCGGGACGTACCTGGCCGGTGCCGGGGCCGGAACCCCCGGAGCGGACGGGGTGCTCGCCCTCGTGGTCGAACTGTCCGAGGACACGCTGTCGGTGGGCCCGATCCACCGTCTGCTGTCGGGTCTGCCCGACGGCTACGACCTGGTGGACGCCTGCTCCTCCTGGTTCGACCTGACCCGGGCCGGCGACACCACGGACCGGACCACGGCCGCACTCGGGGGGTCGTCCTCGTTGGCCCTGGTGCTGCCGGGCGCATGCTGGCTGCTCTCCCCCGGGGACGGCACCGCCGAGGCCGCCGGGTCGGACCTGGTGTCCGCCATGGTGGCCCTCGTGCTCGCCGAACTGCCCGAGCACGAGCTCACCTTCGCCAACAGTTGGCAGGATGCGGTGGCGGCGGTCGGCGACGGTCGGGCCCAGGCCGCCGTCCTGATGTCCCCCGTGCCGGTGGCCCAGATCGACGCGTGGGCCCGGGCCCGGCGACAGATGCCGCCCAAGAGCACGTTCTTCCATCCGAAGCCGCGTACCGGGATGGTCTTCCGCTCGCTCGATGCCACGGACTGAGCGGCGCGACTGAGCGGCACGCAGGTCCGACCCCGGGACCATTCGGCACCCCACTAGCCTGACGGGTCGGACACAGGCGATCCCCCTCGGAGGGCTGGTGGCAGTACGACGACGGGCGGGGGCGTGGAGGGCGCGGGCCCTGGCCGTCGTGGTTCTCGTGACCCTGGCCGCCCTCGGCGCAGCCTGCTCCTCCAACCAGGCCGCCCGCGTCACTCGACCCGCCCCGACCACCACCTCGACCGCCCCGGTCACCACGGTGCCCACCACGACGTTGCCCTCCGCCGTGCCGACCACGGTGCCCACCCCGGTGGTGCCCGTCGTCGGCTGGTCCACCCCGACCACGACGCTCCCGCCGGCGGGCGGATTCACCGGCACGTCGTGTATCTCCGACGTGTTCTGCCTGGCCACCGGGGGCGGAGCCAACGAAGCCGATGCGGCCCTGTCGACCGGGCCCGGCGTCGTCGCCTCGTGGGACGGGGCCACGTGGGCACCGTCGCAGACCTACTTTGCCGCGCCGGTCACCGGCCCGACGACGGCACCGGAGCTCCCCGCCATCGCCTGCACCGACGGACCGCGCTGCATCGTGGTCGACGGCTCGGGCCACACCGCCTCCGGCGACGGCACGACGTGGACCGCACCGGTCCCGCTGGGTCCGGCTCCGGTGGCGGCCGCCGACCCGGCCGACCCCGGCCCCGACCACGCCGGGTCCCGCTCGGCGGCGGTGGCGTGCCCGACGTCCACGTTCTGCGCCTATGTCGACAACACCGGACATGTGGCCACGCTCCGAGGATCGTCCTGGTCACCCACCCAGGCCCTGACCACCCGCCAGGGGGGCACGACGGTGGAGCTCTACCAGTCGGGACGCGTGGGCATCTCGTGCACGGGACCGTCGGCCTGCACGGCGGTCGTGGGCACCACCACCCTCGACTGGGACGGGTCCTCGTGGTCCACCGGTCCCGGGCCCTGGCCGGCCGGCACGACCGGGGACACGGCGGTGTCCTGCCCGGCTGCGGGGACCTGTCTGGCCGTCCGCGGGACGTCGGTGTCTCTGCGGGTGGCGGGCTCGGGCTGGTCGGCGCCGCGGGTCATCGACCCCAACGGCGGTCTCGACGCCCTGGCCTGTCCGACCACCGGCTTCTGCATGGCCGCCGACCGGTTCGGCAACGTGGTGCACCTGACGGGTGGCTCCTGGTCGGCCCCGACCAAGGTGGTCCCCACCCCGGTGGACTACGCCGGTGACGGGACCACGCTCTCGTGTCCCAACGATCAGTTCTGTCTCGTCCTGAACGGCGACGGCGACTACGCCACCTACGAGGGACCGGACGCGACGGGCGCCTTCGATCCGGTGGTACCGATCTCCTGACCGGACGCGTCAGCCGGCGGCGTCGACCATCTCGGCGAGGGCGAGCACGGTACGCCAGTTGCGGGTGGTGGCCACCCGCCCGAGCCGCCGCTCCAGGAAGGCCGGGGTGAACTTGGTGTCGGCGAATCCGTGCGGCGTGTGCAGGTAGGCGTCCGCCCCGAGGACCTCGATGCGCTCCGGGGCGAGGGTGGCGGCCTCGGAGGCCAGGGCGACCACCCGCTCGGGATCCGGGGGTCCGTCGAGGAAGGTGACGTGCAGGCGCTTCGGATCCTCCTCCAGGTGGGCCAGCGGATTGGCGGCCACCAACTCGGCCCACTGGTCCGCCGACCGGGTCACCACCGGCACCGCCAGTCCGAGGTCGTCCTCCAGGGCACGGGCGACGGCGTCCGCCACCTCGTCTGTCGGACCCGGGGCCCGACAGACGGCGTTACCGCTCTGCAGATAGGTGGCGACACCGTCGTAGCCGAGGGACTCGAGCACCCGACGGAACTCGGCCATGGGCAGGCGGTTGTGCCCGCCCACGTTGACGCCACGGAGGAGGACGACGTGGGTGGCCATGGACACGCCCGCTCCGCCGGTCCGTCGGTCGGGTCAGTTGACCGTCCAGGACGAGCCGGACCGGAGCAGGGCGGCGAAGTCGCCCGGACCCCGACGTTCGGTCGCCGCCGCGATCTGGTCGGTCATCTGCTCGCCGTACTCGGCGTGGTCGACGTCACGGAACACCCCGATGGGCGTGGGTTCGTAGGGACCCCGCGACAGCCGGCTCAGCTGGAAGGCGAGCCCCGGGTTCTCCTTGTGCTCGTCATGGACGAGCAGTGCGTCCTCACCCACGCTCGCCACCTCGACCACCTCGACGGAGCCGTCGTCGTCCATGACCACCCCGAACTGACCGTCGGCACCGAAGCGGATGGGCTGGCCGTGCTCCAGGGGGATCAACATGTCGGCGCGGACGTTCTTGCCGGTGATCTGCTCGAACGCGCCGTCGTTGAACACATTGCAGTTCTGGTAGATCTCGACGAAGGAGGCGCCCTTGTGGGCGTGGGCCCGACGGAACACCTCGGTCATGTGCTTGCGGTCCATGTCGTGGGTGCGGGCCACGAATCCCGCCTCGGCCCCGAGGGCCAGGCTGAGCGGGTTGAAGGGCTGCTCGAGCGAGCCGAACGGTGTCGACTTGGTGACCTTGGCCACCTCGGACGTCGGCGAGTACTGGCCCTTGGTCAACCCGTAGATCTGGTTGTTGAACAACAGGATCGTGATGTCGACGTTGCGGCGGAGCGCATGGATGAGGTGGTTGCCACCGATGGACAGGGCGTCACCGTCACCGGTGACGACCCAGACGTCGAGGTCGGGTCGGGTCGTGGCGAGACCCGTGGCGATGGCCGGTGCACGACCGTGGATCGAGTGCATCCCGTAGGTGTTCATGTAGTACGGGAACCGGGCGGCACAGCCGATGCCGGACAGGAACACCGTGGACTCGCGGCGGACCCCGAGGTCGGGCATGAGCATCTGGACGGCGGCCAGGATGGAGTAGTCACCGCACCCGGGGCACCAGCGCACCTCCTGGTCCGAGGACCAGTCCTTGCGGGTGGTCAGCGGGACGGGCACGGCCTCGGTCACATCGGTCATCAGGACCCCTCCTCGTCGGCCTTGGCGTCGGCCGCCAGTTCATCGATCAGTTGCAGGATGGCGGTCTCCATGGCGGCGGCCCGGAACGGGATGCCGGAGACCTGGGTGAGGGACACCGCGTCCACCAGGTACTCGGCCCGCAGCAGTCGGCTGAGCTGGCCGAGGTTGACCTCGGGGACGAGCACCCGCTTGTAGCGCCGCAGCACGTCGCCGAGGTCGTCGGGGAACGGGTTGAGGTGGACCAGGTGGGCCTGGTCGACCAGATGGCCCCGGGCCCGCACCCGCTGCACGCCGGCGGCGATGGCCCCGTACGTGGAGCCCCAGCCGATGACCAGCACCTCGGCACCGTCCTGGTGGTCGACGTCGGTCGGCGGGATGTCGGCGGCGATGCCGGCCACCTTGGCCGCCCGCAGCCGGGTCATCCGCTCGTGGTTGGCCCCGTCGTAGGCGACGTTGCCGGGACCGTCGGACTTCTCGAGACCGCCGATGCGGTGCTCGATGCCGGCGAGGCCCGGCGGGGCCCACGGGCGGGCCAGCGTCTCGGGATCGCGCAGGTACGGCCAGAAATCCTCGGTGCCGTCCGCCTCGGTGTGGTTGGGACCGGTGGCGAAGGCGGGATCGATGGCCGGCAGGTCCTCGAGGTCGGGCAGCTTCCAGGGCTCGGTACCGTTGGCCAGGTAGCCGTCCGACAGCAGCATGACCGGCGTCCGGTACTTGACGGCGATGCGGCAGGCCTCGATCACTGCCTCGAAGCAGTGCGACGGGGTCTTGGCGGCCACGATGGGCAGCGGGGCCTCGCCGTGGCGGCCGTACATGGCGTGGAGGAGGTCAGCCTGCTCGGTCTTGGTCGGCAGTCCGGTCGACGGCCCGCCGCGCTGGATGTCGATGATCAGCAGCGGCAGCTCCAGGCTGATGGCCAGGCCCATCATCTCGGACTTGAGGTCGATGCCGGGACCCGACGTGGTCGTCACCCCGAGGGCCCCGCCGAACGCCGCACCGAGGGCGGCGCCGATGCCGGAGATCTCGTCCTCGGCCTGGAAGGTGCGCACACCGAAGTGCTTGTGCTTGGAGAGCTCGTGGAGGATGTCCGAGGCCGGGGTGATGGGGTACGTGCCGAGGAACAGGGGCAGGTCGCTCCGCAGCGAGGCGGCGATCAGCCCCCAGGCGGCGGCGGTGTTGCCGGTCACGTTGGCGTACTCCCCCGGCTCCAGCACGGCCGGCTTGACCTCGTAGGACGACTCGAACAGCTCCGCCGTCTCGCCGAAGTGGTAGCCGGCCTTGAAGGCCCGCTGGTTGGCCTCGAGCACGAGCTCCTTGCCCGCGTACTTCTGGGTGATCCACTCGAGGGTGGGCTCGACCGGGCGGGTGTACAGCCAGCTGATCAGGCCGAGGGCGAAGAAGTTCTTCGAACGCTCCGCGTCGCGGGGCTTGACCCCGAGGTCCTTCGACGACTCGGTGGTGATCGAGGTCATGGGGACCTCGTAGACGGTGTAGGCCGACAGCGAGCCGTCCGCCAGCGGATCACCCTCGTAGCCGGCCTTGGCCAGGTTGCGCTCGTCGAAGGCGTCCGAGTTGACGATGATGGTGGCGCCCTGGGGCAGGGCGTCCACGTTGGCCCGCAGGGCGGCCGGGTTCATGGCCACCAGCACGTTGGGCGAGTCACCCGGGGTGGAGATGTCGTGGTCCGAGATGTGGACCTGGAAGGCCGACACACCGGCCAGGGTCCCGGCCGGGGCCCGGATCTCGGCCGGGAAGTCGGGGAACGTGGCCAGGTCGTTGCCGAACAGGGCCGACGACGTGGTGAACCGGTCCCCGGCCAGCTGCATGCCGTCGCCGGAGTCACCGGCGAACCGGATGACCACGCGGTCGATCAGATGGGGGGACGTCTCCTCGGTGGTGGTGTCGGACACCTTGCTCCTCTTCGTACAGCTCTACCGTGCTCGACTCCGGGCCCACCGGTGTCGTTCCTGCGTGCCGGACCGGGCGGGGCTCCGGGCACGGGCCCCCGCCACGCGGTGGCGCAGGGACCCCTCAGACACTACCGCCAGGCACGGCCGGAGCCGAGCCAACCGCGGTCCGGCCTAGGCCACCGTCACCTGGGGGTCGAGGTAGACGTCCTGGATGGCGTGGATGAGGGCGGCGCCCTCGTCGGTGGGCCGCTGGAAGGCCTTGCGGCCCACGATCAGCCCGGCGCCCCCGGCCCGCTTGTTGATGACCGCCGTGCGGACGGCCTGGGCCAGGTCGTCCGCGCCCTTGGACTCGCCCCCGGAGTTGATGAGCGGGATCCGGCCGGCGTAGCAGTTGACGACCTGCCAACGGGTCAGGTCGATCGGGTGGTCGGTGGTGAGCTGGCTGTAGACCAGCGGATCGGTCTTCCCGAACTGGAGGGCGTTGTACCCCCCGTTGTTCTCGGGCTGCTTCTGCTTGATGATGTCGGCCTCGATGGTCACTCCCAGGTGGTTGGCCTGGCCCGTCAGGTCGGCCGACACGTGGTAGTCGGTGTCACCCTGCTTGAAGGCCGGATTGCGGAGGTAGCACCACAGCACGGTGAAGAGCCCGAGGCGGTGGGCCTCGGCGAAGGCCCGCGACACTTCGACGATCTGACGGTCGGCGCCGTCGGACCCGAAGTAGATGGTGGCGCCCACGCCCACCGCACCGAGGTCGGCCGCCTGCTGGGCGGAGCCGAACAAGACCTGGTCGTAGGTGTTCGGGTAGTTGAGGAAGTCGTTGTGGTTCAGCTTCACGATGAACGGGATGCGGTGGGCGTAGCGCCGGGCCACGATGCCGAGGCCGCCGAGGGTGGTGGCGATGGCGTTGCAGTCGGCGGCGATGGCCAGGTCGCAGAGCCGGGCCGGGTCGAAGTAGGCCGGGAACTTGGAGAAGCTGGCGGCGGCCGAGTGCTCGATGCCCTGGTCGACCGGGAGGATCGAGAGGTAGCCGGTGCCGCCCAGCCGTCCGGTGTTGTAGAGCGTCCCCAGGTTGCGGAGCACCGTGGGCGAGCGGTCCGAGTCCATGAAGACGTCCTCGATGACACCGGGTCCGGGGAGGGTCAGGAGCTCGGAGGGGAAGGCGGTGGCGGTGTGGTCGAGCAGGGATCCTGCCTCGTCACCCAACAGCTGTTCGAGGTTCATGGCGCGAGAGCCTACCGGTCGCCGCGACCCCTGTTCGGCGTGCGACGCGGTCGGGTGGGCGGCCCCAGGGCGTCGAGTCGGGCGGCCACGTCGTAGGCCTCGGGATCGGCGGCGGCCACCCGCAGGAACAGCTCGCGGGCCCGGGCCAGGTCGCCCGACCGCTCCATGAGGTCGGCCAGGACGTACCACTGGCGCAGGTGCCGTTCGGACGGGTTGCGCACCAGGCGGCCGGCTCCGGCGTCGACCAGCAGGCGCACGGCGCCGTCGAGGTCCCCGAGGTCGGCCCGCGTGCCCGCCAGGACCAGGCGGCCCTCGGAGAGCACCTCGGCGTCGGGCGAACCGGCGCGCAGCTCGTCGAACAGGGCCTCGACGCGCTTCGGTCGACCGAGGGCCCGGTGGCAGTCCATCCGGACCGGATGCTGGTCGACCGAGCCGGTCAGGGTGGCGAACCGCTCGAGGTTGGGCAGCGCCGCCTTCCAGTTCCCCTGGTGGTACTGGCAGAGGCCCAGCAGCTCCAGGGGTGAGGGCGCGTTGGGCACGGCGTCGACCACGGTGCGCAGGATCCGGGCGGCGTCCCGGTACCGCTCGCGTTGGTAGGCCCCGATGCCGGCGGCCATCCGCTCGCTGACGCGGGCCCGCAGGAAGTTCCAGTCGGGTCCGGCCGCCGTAGCCAGCTCCTGGGCGATGTCGGCCGGCAGTTCGTCCGGCTCCCGGACGGGGCGGTGGGCGGGGGGGCGCTCACGTGCCGACGTCGGACCGGACCGGTCGTCGACCCGGACGAACTCCTCGGGCACGAACTCGTCGGTCCGCTTGCGCGCACGGCGCCGACCTTCCGGCGTGTCCTCGTCCGGACCGTGGTCGACCCCGTCGCGCACGGTCGAGGCCCCGCGTCGGGCCACGCTGCCCCAGCCCTTGCGGACGACCTGACCCCGATCGGGGCGGCCGGAGGTGTCACCGCGGTAGCCGGACGGGCCATCGGTGGCCCCCCGGCGGGCCGGAGGACGTCCCGAGGGCCGCTGGTCCGGACCTCCCGGACGCGAGCCGGTGGCGGAGGAGTTCCCCCGTGAGCCCTGGTATCCGGTGGGGGCTCCGTCACGACGGGGCGGTCGGGCCGAGCCACTCGCGCCGGAACCGGATCCACGGGTGCCCGATCCACGCGTGCCCGAACCGGATCCACGCGTGCCCGAGCTCGACGGCCGGCTGTACCCGGATCCGGACGGCGTCCGGGAACCCGGACCGCCGACCGGCTTGCCGGAGCCCTGGCCCGTCGAGCGGCCACCCGGCGCCCCGGAACCCTTGGAGGATCCGGACGTCTTGGCCGGAGGACGACCCGAGCCCCCACCGCGGCCGCCCGAGCTGGGGGGCCGGCCCGATCCGCTCCCGGGCGTGCGCGGGCGCGGTGAACCAGACGGGGAGCTCGGCGACATGTCCCCACTCTACCTGGCGACCGGAGTCCGGCCGGGGCCACACCCGCCCCGGCGACGTCCCCGACGGGCCGGCCGACCCGGTGGCGCGGCCTCGCCCGCTCCGCCGTCCCCTACCCTTGACGGCGTTGCCGAGCATCGTGCCCTCCGGCCCGACGCCCCGCCCCACCATGACGACCACCCGCTCCCTCTTCCCGCCGTCCCGACGTGGACGGCGCACCCGCGCCGTCCCGGCCCTCGCCGTGGTGGCCGCACTCGGCGCCGCGTGCGGAGGGGCCACGGCCGTCCGACCGACCGCGACCACGACTCCGACCGCCGGGCCCGAGGCCGGGGTCACCTCGCGCTACGGGGCCGACACGGGTGCGCCGAACGCCCCGACCACGGTGGCGGCCATCGCCGCCACCCACGCCTACACCGACCAGATCCAGACGTCGGCGGCCGGGTTCGTGGCGGCGGTGACCACCCTGCAGGCCGACGTGGCGCGCGGCGACGTGCCGGCCGCCCGGGCCGACGAGCTGGTGGCCCAGGGCGACTACGACTCGCTGCGGGTCCTCGAGTCCGGCAACACCATCAACGCCTCCGCGCTCGACGAGCTGGCCACCGACGTCCCGCCCGGCCAGTCGTTCGGCGGCCTGCACGCCGTCGAGCGCGACCTGTGGGTCGGTGGGCCCGCGGCGGCCGACGTCGAGGACCTGGCCACCCAGGCCCCCGTCGCCCAGTTCCTGCTGTCCCGCGCACGGCTCGGGCCCGAAGCCATCGGGACCACGGCGGTCGACCAGCTCGACTGGGTGTCCGACACGGCCCTCCCCCGGAGCCAGGAGCAGGTCTCCCACCTCGGACTGGTCGACGTGACCGCTACGGTGGAGGCCTCGGCGCGGGCGTTCGGCGACGTCGAGCCCCTCGCCCACCTGGTCGACCCGACGTTGACCAGCACCGTCGCCGGGCAGTACGCCGCCCTGGCGGCCGACTGCGCCGCCCTCGGACCGCCGACCACCACGCCGGACACGTCGGTCTCCCCCGCCGCCGAACTGGTGCTCTTCCACCAACTGGACGCGACGGCCACCGAACTGGCGCGGCTGGCCGCCGAGCTCGCCCCCTACGGCACGGCGGGAGCGCCGTCGTGACCCCGCGCCGACCCGGGGCGCTGTCCCGTCGCCAGATGCTGGCCGGATCGGGTCTGGCCACCGCCGCCCTGGTCACGGGGGCGGGCCTGTCGTCCG
>Ga0302157_10002996_pt1 | contig 19340 bp, 14 predicted proteins | sample I_Bog_N3_3_FD_193502 | JGI IMG/M metagenome (GOLD analysis project Ga0302157, IMG submission 193502) | Peat permafrost microbial communities from Stordalen Mire near Abisko, Sweden - I_Bog_N3_3 | ecosystem: Environmental > Terrestrial > Soil > Wetlands > Peat | place: Sweden: Abisko, Stordalen...
GACGCGTGCGCCTTCACCCGATGGACCCACCACGATTCGCCCGACCCAACGCGGTGCGGGCGCCGACGCCGAGGGTGGCGCTTCGACGCGTCCTCCGCTCAGTTCCTCGGGTCGTCCCATCCCGCCGCCGCCGGGTCGTCCCATGAGTTCCTCGGGTCGTCCCATCCCGCCCCCGCCGGGCGCGCGCCGTCCAATGTCGCCTGGTGGTCCGAGCCGGGCGCCCGGAGCTACCGGTTCTCGTCCCATGAGTGCACGACCTTCCTCGGGACCGCCCCGCAGTGGCGCGCCGTCGCGGCCCGGTGGGGCCTCGACGGGATTCGGCGGTCCACGCACCGGAGGTCCGACGACCGGTGCTCCGGCCGGTCCCGGTCGCGGGGCACCGTCAGGTCGCGGTACCGGTGGTCCGAGGGGATCCCAGCGCAAGACCACGCGTCGTCGGCGTCGCAACGTCGAAGAGCTCGAGCCGACCCAGATGACCACCTGGCAGCCGAGCAGTGCGCCGGTGCCCGATGGTGAGATCATCATCGAGCGAGGCTCGACCGCGAAGGACGTCGGTCCCAAGCTCAACCGCAGCGCGGCGGACATCATCCGCTTCCTCTTCCTGCAAGGCGAGATCGTCACGGCGGTCCAGGGACTCAGTGACGACATGATCGAGCTCTACGCCGCCGAAGTCGGCGCGTCGGTGCACCTGGTGGACCCGGGCGAACAACAAGAAGCGGCGCTGCTCGCCAAATTCTTTGACGAGGACGACCAGGACGATGAGATCCCCGCCGAAGCGCGTCCGCCGATCGTGACCGTCATGGGCCACGTCGACCACGGTAAGACCCTGCTGCTCGACAAGATTCGAAAGACCAACGTCGTTGCCGGCGAGGCGGGTGGCATCACCCAGCACATCGGCGCCTACCGCGTGATGTGGAAGGGCAAGGCCATTGCCTTCCTTGATACGCCCGGCCACGAAGCCTTCACCGCCATGCGAGCGCGCGGCGCCAACGTCACCGACATCGTGATCCTGGTCGTCGCGGCCGACGACGGCGTGATGCCCCAAACGGTCGAGGCGGTCAACCACGCCAAGGCCGCGGGCGTGCCGGTCATCGTCGCCGTGAACAAGATGGACAAGGCCGACGCCAATCCTGACCGGGTCCTCCAACAGATCAGTGACCTCGGCTTGGTACCAGAGAAATGGGGCGGTGACACCATCGTCGTCGAGATCTCTGCCCTCCAGGGCACCGGCATCGACGAGTTGCTCGAACAGGTGCTGCTGGTCGCCGAGATCGCCGAACTGACCGCTCGTCCCTCGGGACGCGCGGTGGGCACCGTGCTCGAGGCGAACCTCGAAGTGGGCCGAGGACCGGTCGCGACGGTCATGATCCTGAAGGGACTCCTCGAGGTCGGTGACCCGGTCGTGGCGGGGGCGGCCTTTGGCAAAGTGAAAGCCCTTATCGACGACCAGGGCAAGCAGATCAAGAGTGCCGGTCCCTCGACGCCAGTTCAGATACTCGGGTTCAGCGAGCCGCCCTTCGCCGGTGACGAGATGCGCGTCGCCCACGACCTCGCGCACGCGCGATCACTCGCCGAAGCGCGAGCGCATCGCGCGCGACTCATTGGCCACCAGCCCGTCGCCTCGGCGAGCGGCGCACGACTCGAGGACCTCTTCGAACAGATCCAACGCGGCGAGACCGCAACGCTCAACGTGGTCTTAAAGGCCGACGTGCAAGGTTCGCTCGAGGCCTGTACTGAATCGTTGCGCAAGCTCGAACGCGACGACGTCAAACTCGTGATCGTGCACCGTGGGGTGGGCGGTATCACCGAGAACGACGTGCAACTGGCGAAGGCCTCGAACGCCACGATCATTGGCTTTAACGTACGGCCCGACAAGCGCAGCCGCGAGCTCGCCGAAGCCGAAGGCGTCGAAGTTCGCACCTACGAGATCATCTACAAGTTGATTGAGGAGATAGAGGCCGCGATGCTCGGTCTCTTGTCGCCGGTCTTCGAAGAGGTCGTGACCGGTGAGGCCGAGGTGCGCGAGGTCTTCCGGGTGCCCAAGATCGGCGCGATCGCGGGTTGTTTCGTGCGCGATGGTGTCATCACTCGTGGATCGAAGGTTCGATTCCTTCGCGAGGGGACGATCATCTGGAAGGGCTCAATCACGTCGCTGCGTCGATTCAAGGACGACGCGCGTGAGGTGCAGGCTGGCTTCGAGTGCGGTATCGGTCTCTCCGACTACCAGGACTTGAAGGAAGGCGACATCATCGAGACCTTCGAAGAGCGCGAGATTCCCCGAACGGCCTAGGTCATGGCCCACTCGACTGGCGGTCGTCATCCCTACCCACGCAGCGCGCGAATAAACCAGATCCTTCGTGAGGTGATCTCAGAGGAGTTGCTTCGCATCTCAGACGTCGACGAGCGACTAGGCCTGCTCACGGTCACCGGCGTGGCGACGACGGAGGACTTGCGCCAAGCCATGGTCTATCTCCATTCGCTCAATGACGACTCGCGCGTCGCCCTCGAGGAGCGACGCGCCCAGATCCAGGCAGCGGTCAACGCCCAGACCCGCCTCAAGCGAACGCCCAAGCTCTCATTCATGGCCGACCCGGCCGTCGCGAGCGGGACCGCCGTCGAGGAAATCCTGCGTCGACAACGCCATGACGACGAATAACGGTCTGCTGCTGATCGACAAGCCCCAGGGCATCACGAGTCACGACGTAGTGGCTCGGGTGCGCCTCGAGCTGGGCGAGCGACGCGTTGGTCACGCGGGCACCCTCGATCCAATGGCGACGGGTCTGCTCGTGTTAGGGGTCGGTCCTTCGACGCGTTTGCTGCGTTTCGCCCAGTCCGAGTCCAAGCGCTACAGCGGCACCGTGACCTTTGGGGTCGCTACCGACTCACTCGACGCCGACGGGCAAGTGCTCGAGCGTCGTGCGCCGCCCGCGCTCTCGAGTGACGAGGTGAACGAGGCCGCCGGCGCGATGCTCGGGGCCCAGCGCCAGACCCCGCCGATGGTGTCGGCGATCAAGGTCGGGGGACGTCGACTGCACGCCCTCGCGCGCCAGGGCATCGAAGTCGAACGCGAAGCCCGCGATATTACGGTCAGTCAGTTCAGCCTTCGCGCGACGAAAGAACCCGAGGTCTGGGAATTCGAGGTCGTCTGCTCGGTGGGTACCTACGTGAGGGTCCTGTTGAGCGACCTCGCGGTGCGCTTGGGGACCATTGGCCACCTCTCCTCGCTTCGCCGCCTCGCCAGTGGCGAGCACGACGTCGCTGAAGCGATGACCTTGTTGGCGTTCAAGGGGGCGGTTGCCCAGGGACTGAACGTTCTCCAGAACCCGCGACGCTTCGTGACGAGCCTCGAACAGGTTGCGGTGAGCGAAGAACAAGAGCGTCGGTTGCGCATGGGCCAACACCTCGAACTTGAGGGACTCTTCGTGGGCGACGAGATCGCGGCGATCGCCGAGGACGGCAGTTTGGTCGGCGTCCTACGTCGCCGGGGTGAGAAATGGAAGCCGGAGGTCGTACTCACGACCGACGCCGCTCCCGGGTCACGCTAGGTTGTCGCCGATGCTTATCCTGCGTGACGGTGACCCGGCGGCGAGCCACGCGAGTGCCGTGGCGATCGGCGTCTTTGACGGTCTTCACATCGGTCACCAAAAGATCATCGCCCGACTCGGCGAGATAGCTCGTCGCCACAAGGCCCACGCGACCGTCGTCACTTTCGATCCGCACCCCGCGACCGTGCTCGCGCGCGAACGCGCGCCGTTGCTCATTGGCTCGCTCGACCAGCGCCTCGAGGGCCTCGAGCGCCTCGGCGTCGAACAGGTCCGTATCTTGGGCTTTGACGAGGAGCTCGCGCGCGAGAGTGCGACGTCCTTCGTTGAGAGGGTGCTCGTGAAGGAACTCGCGACTCGTCACGTCGTGGTGGGTGAGGACTTCCACTTCGGACACGACCGCCAGGGCAACGTCGAGCTGCTCGAAGAGTTGGGCTCGCGTCTTCATTTCGTGGTGCACCCCGCGCCGCTCTTCGGTGACAGTTTTCGTTGGAGCTCGACGTCGGTTCGCCAGTCGCTCAAGGCGGGTGACCTCGCGGCGGCGAACCAGATCCTCGGACGCCCCTTTACGTTGCGCGGCGAGGTCGTACACGGCGACGCTCGTGGACGAGAGCTGGGCTTTCCCACGGCCAACCTGCGGTTCTCGGAGCGTCAGTTGGTACCCGGCATTGGCATCTACGCGGGCGCCGTGCGGGTCCAGGGCGAGTGGTGGGCGGGGGCGGTCTCGGTGGGCACGCGTCCCCAGTTCTACGACGACGGTTCGGTGCTCGTCGAGGTCCATCTGCCAGGATTTTCGGGCGATCTCTACGGATCGGTGCTCGACGTGGCGTTCCTCGAGCACCTACGTGGCGAGATGACCTTTGGTGACGTCGCGCAGCTGACTGACCAGATCGAGCGTGACGTCGAGCAGACCAGGACGATCTTTGGGGATTTTTCGCCCTCCACGAGCGTCCTGCTAGGATGAATACTCGGTCAGCGACGCTGATCATGTGGGTCGTCAAGTGGGCGGCTCGCGCCAAGACCCCCGACTCATAAGGCACATACGTTATGGCTGAGAAGCAGCAGATCATTAAGGACTTTCAGGCTCACGCCACGGACACGGGCTCGCCCGAGGTCCAGATCGCGATCTTGACGGACCGGATCACGCACCTCACCGAGCACCTCAAGACCCACAAGGGTGATCACCACACCCGCCGTGGGCTCATGAAGCTCATCGGTCAACGTCGCCGTCTGCTCGATTACGTGCAGCGCGGCAATGTCGAGCGCTACCGCGCTTTGATCGGTCGTCTGGGCATTCGTCGCTAGCCGATACGTGCGTCGACGCCGTTGACGCGCACAACATATCCGAGGCCTCGGAGGCCAGTGGGGAACAGTCGCCTTGGCGAAGGTTGCCCACTGGGATCCGGGCGGAGTGTTGCTACACACAAGGAGATTCCATGACTGACGCAATCCGCGTAAGTAGCCCAATCACGGGCACCGACAAGACTTTGAGTTTCGAAGCAGGTCACCTCGCACAACTCGCCGACGGGGCGGTACTCGCTCGCATCGGCGACACGATGCTCCTGGCGACCGTCGCCGCGTCGCGAGGCGTTCGCGAGGGCACCGACTTCTTTCCCCTCACCGTTGACATTGAAGAGCGCGCGTACGCCGCGGGAAAGATCCCCGGGGCGTTCTTTCGCCGCGAGGGCAAGCTGTCCGACCAGGCCATCCTGATCTGTCGACTGATCGACCGTCCGCTGCGTCCCTCGTTCCCGAAGGGCTTTCGCAACGAAGTCCAGGTCGTCGGCACGATCTTTTCCGCCGACCAGGAAAACCCGCACGACATTCTCGCGATCAACGCCGCTTCCGCGGCGATCATGATCTCGGGCATCCCCTTTGACGGTCCTATCGGTGCGGTGCGCATGGCCTACACCACCGACGGGCAGTGGGTGCCGCACCCCACGTACCAAGAGGGCGACGCCGCCACGTTCGAACTCGTGGTCGCCGGGCGTGCCCTCAGCGAGTCGGTCGAATCCGACATCGCGATCATGATGGTCGAAGCCGGCGGTACGGAGGGATCCTTCGTCAAGTACGCCGACGGTGCGCCCAAGGTCAGCGAGGACGTGCTCGCCGCTGGTCTCGAAGCGTCCAAACTCTGGATCCGCGAAGCGATCAACCTGCAGCGTGAACTCGTAAGGGACTTCATCGCGGCCCGTGGTCCGATCAAGAACCTCGACTTCGTTGCCCAGCTCGATTACCAGGACGACGTCTACGCGCGCGTCGAGGCGCTCGGCGAGAGTGCGTTGGGCGAAGCGAACAAGCTCACGGCCAAGACCGCGCGCAAGGACGCGCTCGACGCCGCGACCGCCTCGATCATCGAGCAGTTGTCGGGTGAGTTCGAAGGTCGCACGAGCGAGATCAAGGCTGCGGTCAAGTCGCTCACCAAGAAGCTCGTGCGCCGTCGCATCGTCGACGAGGGCATGCGCATCGACGGGCGCGGCATCACCGACATCCGTCCGCTCTCGGCCGAACTCGACCTCTTCCCGATGACCCACGGCTCGGCGCTCTTCCAGCGCGGCGAGACCCAGGTCGTGAACGTGACGACCCTGGGCATGCCACGCATGAAGCAGCAGATCGACTCGATCACCCCCGACGAATTCCGTCGCTACATGCACCACTACAACTTCCCGCCCTATTCAACGGGTGAGACCGGTCGCGTGGGTGCCCCCAAGCGCCGCGAGGTGGGTCACGGCATGTTGGCCGAGCGCGCGCTCGTGCCGGTGCTGCCGAGCGAGGAGGAGTTCGCCTACACGCTGCGAGTCGTCTCTGACGTCATGCAGTCAAACGGATCGACCTCGATGGCCTCGGTCTGCGGTTCGACGCTGTCACTGATGGCGGCGGGTGTACCAATCAAGGCCCCGGTCGCGGGAATCGCGATGGGTCTGGTCTACGACGATGGTAAGTACGTCACCTTGACCGACATCCTCGGAGCCGAGGACGCGTTCGGTGACATGGACTTCAAGGTCGCCGGAACCGCGGACGCCGTGACCGCACTGCAGCTCGACACGAAGATCGATGGTCTTCCCGCCGACGTGTTATCCAAGGCCCTTCACCAGGCCAAGGAAGCGCGTCTGACGATCCTGAACCTCATTACGAGCACGATCCCTGAGCCGCGCAGCCACGTCGCCGAGGTCGCACCAAAGATCGTATCGATGGAGATCCCGATCGACAAGATCGGCGAGGTCATCGGACCCAAGGGCAAGGTCATCAACACCCTCCAGCAGGAGACCGGTGCGGACATCGCGGTCGACGACAACGGCGTGGTCGGTACCGTGACCATCGGGGCCAAGGACGGGCGCGCGGTCGAAGAAGCGCGTCGCCGCATTGCCTTGATCCTCGATCCGCCCACCCCCGAGGTCGGCGCGGTCTATCCGGGTCGCGTCGTGAACATCGCCAAGTTCGGCGCGTTCATCAGCATCATGCCGGGACGCGACGGGTTGTTGCACATCTCTAAGATGTCGCCGCTCAACGGGGGTAAGCGAATTGGCCAGGTCGAAGACGTGGTCGAACTCGGCCAAGCACTCGAGGTGAAGGTCGACGACATTGACCCCCAGGGCAAGGTCTCGCTCTCTCTCGCGGGAGAATACGCCGGGATGACCGATGACGATGCGCCGCGTTCGCGACCCGAGCGCGGCGAACGACCCGAGCGTTCCCAGGGCGATCGCGCACCGCGCGATCGTGGCGAACGCAGCGAGCGTCCCAGCCGTGACCGAGAAGGTTCGTCGTCCGCGAAGCCGAACTCTTCGTTCGAGGCGGCCTTCGAGGCCGAACTCGCCGACGAGATCGGTGACCTCGGACCCGGCGGACCATCGTTCTCCGACGGTGAAGGTGCTGGACGTCGCAGCCCTCGTCCGCGACGTCGCTAGTCAGCCCAGCCGTGCCGTTCAGTCGAAGTGACTGGGTGGCACGGCTTTGCACTTTTTACGTAGCGTAAGAGGATGCAAACCAAGGGTCCCGACGTGACCACTCGGTGGTGGCACCTTTCAGAGCCGGACCGTTGGGCCGTGTCGCTCATCGTCGCTCTACCGTTACTGGTATTCACGATTCCGGCGTTGTTCGGTCATCCGGCGATCGCGCAGGACAACTTGATCCAGAACTTCCCCCTGCGCGTACTGGTCGGTCAACAAATCGACAGCGGACACCTGCCGTTGTTCAATCGCCTCGCGGATTCGGGCACGCCGCTACTAGGCGGCATGAACGCGGGCGCGTTCTTTCCCCTGACCTGGCTGTTCGCGGTACTGCCCGCGATCATGTCGTGGGTACTTAACCTGATCGCCGTCTACGTGGGGGCCGCTCTCGGGGTCTTTGCGTTGTTGCGCTGGCACAAGCTCGGCACGCTCGCGAGCTGCACCGCGGCGCTCGTCTACGCGTGGAGTGGCGCGATGATCGGCCAGATGGTGCACCTGGGTGTCATCCAGGGCTACGCGTTGTTGCCCTGGACGCTGCTCGCGATGCTGGCGTTGGCGAACGCGCTACGAAGCTCGAGCGAGGACTCGTGGCGACGGCGACTACGCGCGGCGGGACCCAGCGTGCTGGGTTTGAGCGCCTTGTGGGGGCTCGCCGACCTGACCGGGGAACCTCGTGCGATCGCCGAGATGCAACTGCTCGTGCTCATTGTGGGGCCGGTCGTGTTGCTCGTGCGCTCGACCTGGCAACCAATCAACTGGCGCGACCGTGTGGCGTACGTGGGTGGCGTCGCGCTCGCGGTGCTTTGGGGCGCCGCAATCGGCCTGGGTCAGTTGCTGCCGGGCTGGTCCTTTATCAAACAGTCCCAACGCACCGGTCTCACGTACCAGTGGTTCGGGGCCGGTTCGCTCTACACGAAGTGGACGAGCCTGCTCTTCGTGCCTGACCTCTTTGGAGGCAACGGTCTCTTTCACCAGCCGAGTTTCTTCGTGCGCTACAACCTGCCCGAAGTGACCGGTTACGTGGGCGTGCTCGCGCTCGTTGCCTTCTTCGCCTTCCTCACTCGATTCACCCGTCGCGGCTGGCGATCCGAGGACCGCCAGTGGATTGTCTACGTCGTACTCATCGTCGTGGGTATCTTCGCGACGTGGGGGAGCTTCACGCCCCTCGGGCACGTCTTTCGTGAGATTCCCCTTTACGGCAGCACGCGTCTGCAGAGCCGCAGCATCATCTTGGTGGACCTCGCACTGGTGGTATTCCTCGGCTGGTTCCTACAGGAGCTGGTCGATAAGGATTTCGCCGGGGCCGGCCTGCTCGAAAGACGCCGGTGGGTGACCCTGGCGCCGGCGGCGGCGACCGCGTTGCTGGCCTTTTTCATGCTGTTCTTCGGCAACGACATCGTCCAGTGGATGACCACGACAACGGCGCCGGTCGTTCTGGCGAGTTACGAGCGTCCGACGTTGCTGATTCACCTCGCCCTCGCTCTCGGGCTGCTCGCGGCCCTGACGTGGGGACTGAAGAAGCGGCACCTGGTTCGTTGGGTGACGATCCTGGTGAGCCTCGACGTACTCGTCTTTGCGCTCTTTTGCGCTGAGGGATTTCTGCCGGGCCGGGTGAACGTCGAGCCTTCAAGGGCCCAAGCGCTGAGCGCCATCGACCCGGTGGGTCGTTACGCCCTCGTTGATCCGTCGGGCGCGAGCCACTACACCTTCGAGGATCTGGGCGCGGCGAACTTGAACGTGTTCACCAAGTTGCCCAGCGTCCAGGGATACGGATCGTTGATCGACGAGCTCTACGGCAACGTCACCCTGACCCACCCTCTCTTTGGTCTCGACGGGTGCCAGCTGGCTCGGGGCGTCTATCAACAGTTGCGTCTGTCGACGGTGATCGTGCCCATGGACAAGTTGACCACGCTGGTCACGCCGCACATGATCACGCCGCCCCAGTGCGTCAAGCCCCGACCTGAGGCTTCGATCGATCGCTACTTCGGCGAGCTCGTGCCGGTGCGCTCGATCAGCGTCGAGGGATTAAAGGGCCACGTCGTCTCTTCGGGTCCGCTCAGCGCGCAACTCTTGAACGCGAAGGGAGAACCCGAGGGCGCCGTGATCACCGAGCCTTCGAGTGGTGAGGTCACGTTCGACTTTGCGAACCAGCACGAACAAGCAGCGGGTCTCGTCATCTCTTCGACGAGCGAGATCTTGGCGGGATCGGTCTCTTTTCGCGAGGACGTCAGTCCGGTCCTCACTTACGACCTCAACACGCAATTCCAACAAGCGCTCTCGTCGTCGGCCTGGCGCAACGTCGCAACCGTGGGTTCGCTCGCGTACTTCCGTGCGACGTCGGTGCGCGCGAGCGCCTGGCTCGGCTCGCACGCGCAGAACTCGCGGATAACCAAGATCGTCAACGCGACCTGGGGAGATTCGTGGATCACCGTTACGGCGATCCACCCGACGGTGCTCAAGCGCTCAATGGCGTGGATACCTGGCTGGCACGCCACCGCTGCTGACGGCGCGACCGGTCAAGTGGTGACCCTGCACGTCGTGCGAGCGGGACTCATTCAAGAGGTGATCGTGCCGCCGGGTACGTGGCGGATCCACTTCCACTATCACGCGCCCTACATCGACGTAGGCCTCATTGGATCGGTGGGCGCCACGTTGCTGCTCGTGGGGGCGATGTGCGTCGTGCGCGGGTGGGTGCCTCGTAGACGAAAGGGTAGGGTGAACGGATGAAACGCTTGGTTATCGTGGGTGGTGCGGGTCGCATGGGTCAGGCGCTGGCGCTCGGGCTCGGTGCCATGGCGGACTTTAAGATTGCCCTGCTCATCGACGTGCGTGAACCCGCGTCGCTCTACGGTGCCACGTACGCGAAATCGCTCAGTGACAATGACGGGCTCGGGGTCGACGTCGTAGTGGACTTCTCGGCGCCCGAAAGTGTCGTCGCCTCAGCGCACTGGTGCGCGCAGCACCAGGTCGGTCTCGTCGTTGGCACGACGGGTCTCAGTGCCGAGCAACGTAGCGCCGTTGACGAAGCGAGTACTAAGACCGGTGTGGTGATGGCGTCGAACTTCGCGCTGGGCGCGGTTCTCTCCGAGCGCTTCGCCGCTATGGCGGCGCCCTACTTCGAGCGGGTCGAGATCATTGAACTGCACCACGACAAGAAGGTTGACGCGCCTTCGGGGACGTCGCTCGCTGCGGCGCGGGCCATCAGCGACGCACGAAAGAAGGTGGGAATGGCTGCACTCGTCGATCCCACCATTCGAACGAGCGTCGCGGGCTCGCGCGGCGCGGACGTGGGTGAGGGGATCAAGGTGCATTCGGTGCGACTGCCCGGTCTCGTCGCGCACCAGGAGATCCTCTTCGGTGGACCGGGCGAGGGACTCACCATCCGACACGACTCGTTCGACCGGACGAGCTTCGTTCAAGGCGTCGCTCTCGCGGTGCGCGCGGTCAACTCGAAGCCGAAGTTGACCATCGGTCTCGATTCGCTCATTCCCTAGCGATTCGCCGTAAGGGCGGGTATTCGCGAGTGGATCGGTAGTAACTTCGTTCTATGGGTTCCACGCGATTTGGCACGGTCTTAACCGCGATGGTGACGCCCTTCTCGCCCGACGGCTCCGTTGACCTTGACGTCGCGGCCACGCTCGCCAAGTTTCTCGTCGAAGAGGGCACCGAAGGTATCGTCGTCGCTGGCTCCACGGGTGAGGGTTCGGCGTTGAGTGACGACGAGAAACTGAACCTCTTCGCCTGCGTCGCCCAAGCGGTCAACGTGCCGGTGCTCGCGGGTTCGACCTTCGCCAACACCGCCCAGTCGGTAGCGCTCACTAAGCGGGTGAAGGACACCGGGGTGGCGGGCGTGCTCGCCACGACGCCCGCGTACTCGCGTCCGAGCCAGCGTGGCATCGCGGCTCACTTCACGGCGATCGCTCAGTGCACGCCACTGCCGATCATGCTCTATGACGTACCTTCGCGCACCGGGCGCAAAGTGGCGAGCGCCACCACGATTGATCTGGTGAGAGGCATCGCCAACATCGTGGCCCTAAAGGACGCCTCGGGTGACCTAGTGGGGGCCGCGCACGTCAAGGCGGTGCTCGGCGAGGACTTCGACCTCTACAGCGGCGACGACAGCTTGGTGCTGCCGTTTCTCGCCATCGGGGCCGTGGGCGTGGTCTCGGTCGCGGCGCACTGGGCGAGCCCCGAATTCTCGAGTATGGTGCACGCCGTTGAGAAGGGTGATTGGTTGAAGGCCCAGATGTACAACGAACGACTGGCGCCGAGTTACGCCTACGAGAACACCGAGACGTACCCCAATCCGATGCCCACCAAGGCCGTCCTACGCGTGCTCGGTTTCTCGGTGGGTCAGTGCCGCCTTCCGCTCGGTGAGGGTGACGAGACCCTCGACCTCGCCGCCAGGGACGTCGTGACGTCGCTTCGGGCCCAACGTGGCTAAGGAGAACATTCGCGTCACCTTCCTCGGCGGCTTGGGAGAAATCGGTCGCAACTGTCTGGCGATCGAACAAGACGGGCGCATTGTCGTGGTGGACGCGGGACTGATGTTTCCCGAACCAACGATGTACGGCGTCGACATCATCCTGCCCGACTTTCGCTGGCTGATCGAGCGTCGCGACCGCGTCGACGGCATCGTGCTCACCCACGGGCACGAGGACCACACGGGCGCGCTGCGCTACCTCGTCAAGGACGTCAACGTCCCCATCTACGGGTCGGCGTTGACTCTCGGCTTCGCGCGTCACCGTCTCACCGAGGCGAAGCTCGCCAAGGACCTCGAGTTCATCGAGGTCCACGACCACGAGCGACGTCAGATCGGCCCCTTTGAAGTCGAATTCATACCCGTCACCCACTCGGTGCCCAGCGCGCACGCGCTCGCTATTCACACCAAGGTCGGCATCGTCGTGCACTCGGGCGACTTCAAGCTCGACCTCACACCCATCGACAACCGCCGCACCGACGTGTCGAGGCTCGCCGCCATTGGTGACGAAGGTGTGGCGTTGTTGCTCTGTGATTCGACCAACGCGGAGGAACCGGGCTTCACCGCTTCCGAGCGTTCCGTCGGTGGCGCTCTGCGACGACTTTTCCTCGAGCGACCCGAGCGGCGCATGGTCGTGGCGTGCTTCGCCAGTCACATTCACCGCGTCCAGCAGATCATCAACGTCGCGCTCGAGCAGAAGCGAAAGGTCGTTCTCATGGGTCGCTCCATGGAAGCGAACGTGAAGCTGGCGCGCAAACTCAACCTCTTGCACGTCAATACCGCTGACCTAGTGGACGTGGAGAACATCGACCGCTTCAGCCCCGGCGAGATATGCGTGATCTGCACGGGAAGCCAGGGCGAGCCGCTCGCGGCGCTCTCCAAGCTCTCGCGCGGCGACGCTCGATTCATGAAGGTAGGTCCCGACGATACGGTGATCCTCAGTTCGCACCCGATTCCTGGTAACGAGTGGTCGGTGGGCCGGGTCATCGACGACCTGCACCGTGCGGGCACCGAGGTCATCCACTCGGGCAATGAACCGGTGCACGCTTCGGGACACGCGCGCCAGGGCGAACTTCGCACGTTCCATCAACTCGTGCGACCGCGCAACTTCGTACCGGTGCACGGCGAGTACCGGCACATGGTGCACCACGCGGACTTGGCGATCTCGATGGGTCTCAAGCACAATCACGTGTTGATCTGTGAAGACGGCGACCAGGTCGAGGTGAGCGCCACGGGCATCCGTCGATCGGGTCAGGTGCCCGCGGGCTTTCATTACATCGACGGCAGCGCCGGCGATTTGGATGAACGCCCCCTCGAGGAACGCCGCATGCTCGCCGAGTACGGTCTCTTGCTCATCTCGGGCGGTATCGACAAGGACCGTGGCGTCATCGTCGACGCCATCAAGGTCACGACGCGCGGTTGGTTCGAAGGAGAGCACGACAAGACGTTGCTCGAACTCGTGACGAGCAACGTGCGCGAATCCCTCGACACAGCGCTTCGTGAGGGCGAGCGCGATCCGGTCGCCCTCAACAAGATCGCCCAGCGTACCGCGGGTCGTCTGCTCGGCCAGAAGTATCGACGTCAACCGGTGTTGCTGGCTGCTCTCGCCGTGTTTTAAAGGTCCTTCTCGGGCTCGCCGTGTTCGGCGTTGTGCCGTCCAGCGCGCCAGAACGCCTTGTGACTGAGTTGCTCTTCTTGCATTCCGCGATCAGCGAGCGCGATACCGAGCGCGCGCATGACGTGGAACTCGCCAAAGAGGTAGGCGTGGCCCTCGTGAGCGGGCATCTCGAAGGCGGCGAGACCTCCGAGCAGCCCCGCCGGGTCGTCGTAGGCGCGGCCGTTTCGCTCGACGAAGATGCCCGTCACGCCGAGGCCCTCGTCAAAGGGCGCGGTGAGCGCATCGTCGATGTCGTCCACTTCCACGACAAAGATTGCTCGGCCGGGGGTTTCGATGCTCTCAGCCATGCGGTAGAACGCGGCGAGGCCACTGGTGTCGCCTAGGAACAGGTGCCAGTCAGCGAGCGGGTCGAGGGTGATCTTGCCCCGAGGACCCACGAGGTCGACCTGGTCCCCGGGGCTGGCTTCGCGCGCCCAGCGTGCACCCGCCCCTTCGTGACCCGTGACGATCCAGAGCGTGAGCTGGCCCACTTCGTGGTCGACCGAACGCACGCTGTAGCGACGCCGTACGTGTTTTCCCTTGGCGTCGAGCAGTCGGACCATCACGTCGTTGCCCGCTACGCCCGCGAGGGTCGGGTCACCCGAGAGGACCACCTGGTGAAGGGACGCACCCAGGGGCGTGGACGAGACGACTTGGAACAACTCAGCGCGGGCGTCCAGGCGTTTCGCCAGTTCTATGGACGTGTCGTGGGGCGCGCTGAGCACCGTGACAGCCTAAGCGATTGGCTCGTCTTTCGAACTGACGTTCGGTAAGTTGGATAGTTGTGAGTACCCCACGGCACCAGAAGAAGTCGACCACCAAGTCGACGGCTCGCAAGCCGGCGAGAAAGACGGCGCCTCCTCGCTCCAGCCTCTGGAAACGTCACGAGCGCGACCTGTGGATCGTCCTGTTGGTCGTGGCGGGTCTGTTCTGTCTGCTCGCGGACCTCGAAGCCCTGGGCCCGGTGGGCCACGTGGTGCTCGACGCGCTCAAGTTGGTCCTCGGCGTGGGACGGCTTTTCGTGCCGGTCATGTTGATTGGCGCCGCGCTCGCGTTGCTCTGGAACAAGATCGAGGTCGACCGCAGCCGAATCCTGTGGGGGATCGCCCTCTCGTTGGTGGGCATATGCGGGATTGGTCATCTCGCGGGCGGTCGGCCCGCTCTGCACGCGGGCGTGAAAGCGCTCGGGCGAGCGGGCGGATGGCTCGGGGCGCTGGTGGGTGAAGGGCTGTATCGCAGCATTGGCCTCGGCGGAGCGATCGTGGTGCTGATAGCCCTATTAATAGTCGCCCTGATGGTCATCACGGGCTTCGGGCTTAGGGCTCTCGCTGGGGGCATCGCACGGTTCTTTCGCGCGATTGGGGCAATGCTCTCGCACTGGTGGACGGCGCGTCCCAAGCCCAGCGCGCGGAGCCGAGAAGGCGACGAGGTGGGTTCGAAAGTGACGGGGGTCCAATCAGTGGAGGCCGCCGATTCGGCGACGCCTGCGGCCCCCGCGCCGGATTTCTACGACGACGAGTACGCCCCCGATGAAGAGCCGCCCGGTTACGAGGATGACTTCGGGCAACCTGAACACTTGTCACCCTTGCCCGTCGCGCCGGTCGCCAAACAAGCGTTGCTGGTGAGTGAATGGGTGCTACCGCCGCTCTCGCTCCTGCAACGAACCAAAGAGCAGCGCCAAGATCGAGCGGCCGTCGAGGCCTCGGGCGCCGAGCTCGTCGAAGCGCTCTCGGCCCACGGCGTAGAGACGACGCTCGTGGGCTACACGGTTGGCCCCACGGTCACGCGTTACGAACTCGAGCTGGGCCCGGGCGTCAAGGTGTCGCGACTGACGTCGCTCAACCGTGACATCGCCTACGCCATGGCGACGCCCGACGTGCGCATCCTGGCGCCAATTCCCGGACGCTCGGCGATCGGCGTCGAGGTGCCCAACCGGCACCGCACGCTCGTCGCCCTGGGGGACCTACTCTCGTCCGAAGAGGCACTGGCGGCCGGCCATCCGCTCGACGTACCCATCGGTCGCGACATCGCCGGACGCACGGTGGTCTTTAATCTCGGCGAGATGCCCCACGTGCTGATCTCGGGCGCGACCGGAGCTGGCAAGAGTTCGTGCATCAACTCACTGATCACGTCGCTCGTGATGCGCACGACACCCGAACAGTTGCGCCTGTTGTTAGTCGACCCCAAGCGCGTGGAGATGGGTCAGTACAACGACCTGCCGCACCTGCTCGCGCCCGTCGTCGTCGATCCGAAGAAGGCGGCGAACATTCTCGCCTGGGCCGTAAAGGAGATGGAGCGACGCTACGACCTCCTCGCCCAGAGCGGCGCGCGCGATATCACGAGCTACCAGCAAATGATCGCGCGCGGCGAAATTAGCCATGAACCGAGTACGCACGAAATGGTGTCGGGTGCGATCGAGCGAGCGACCGGTCTCGAGTCCGAACTCGATGAGTTGAGCGGCCCCGAACAGCTTCCCTATATCGTGATCGTCGTTGACGAGCTGAACGATCTGATGATGATCGCAGCGCGCGACGTCGAAGAGTCCGTGGTGCGCATCGCCCAGATGGCCCGCGCGGTGGGCATCCACCTGGTACTCGCCACCCAACGGCCCAGCGTGGACGTGATCACGGGTGTGATCAAGGCGAACATCCCCAGTCGCATGGCCTTTGCGGTCTCCTCGCTCGCGGACAGTCGGGTCATCTTGGACCAGGCCGGTGCCGAACGGCTCATCGGAAAGGGCGACATGCTGCTCGTCACGGCGTCGAGCAACATCGCGCGCCGCCTGCAGTCGCCCTGGGTCTCAGAAGAGGAAGTGCGCCGCGTGGTCGAATTCTGGCGGGCCCAGGGTGGTCGACAGGAGACCGTGGTGGCCCTTGACGTGCCAGCGCATCACGCGAGTTCCTCGCACGGGGGCGACGACGACGACGAGATCCTGCGCCAAGCGCGCGAACTGGTGATAAAGCACCAGTCGGGTTCAACGTCGATGCTCCAACGAAAGCTGCGAATCGGCTTTGCGAGGGCGGGGCGTATAATGGACCAACTCGAAGAGGAAGGTGTGGTCGCTGCTGGCGATGGTTCGAAGGCTCGAAAGGTGTTGAGGACACCCGAAGAGTACGGCCAGCAGACTTCTCTCTAACCGGTGTCGTCGCGTACTTCTTACCCCAGTCCGGTCTCGCGCGGTCTTCTAGCGCGCCTGGTCGCCCTGATCTTGGGCGCCGCGGTCGCCGCGGGTTTGATCATTGGCATGCAATTGCCGCTGCTGCACCCTAGGGCGAGTGCCTCGATCAACGCACTCGCCCTGGACCCGAGCAGCACCAATGACCAGATCGTTTGGCCCAGCGTCGGTAGCGCGGCCCTGGTCATACCTTCACTCGGGGTCCAACGCAGTTGGCACAACACGGTCCAACCCATCGCGAGTCTCACGAAGTTGATGACTGCGTACGTGGTGTTAAAGAAGTTGCCCCTTTCGCAGGGTGAGACCGGACCGTGCATCATCATCACGCCCGAGGACGTCAGTACCTATGACCAACTCAAATTGACGGATCAGTCGAGCGTCGCGGTAGCGAGCGGCGAGTCGATCTGCGAGGGCGACCTGTTGAACGGTCTCCTCGTGCATTCAGCGAGCAACTACGCGGTGCTGCTCGCCAACATGGTGTCAGGTGACGTCACGAGTTTTGTCGCCCTGATGAATCGGACCGCACAGTCGTTGGGTCTGCGTGGGACGCACTACGCCGACGCGTCGGGCTTTAGCAACCAGTCCGTCTCGACGGCGCTCGATCAAGGAAGGCTCGCGGCGCTTCTCATGAAGTCACCGTTGGTGCGCGACATTGTCGACCAGACCAGCGTCGACTTGCCGTTCGCGGGCCTGGTGTACTCCTTCACGCCCTACGTCGGGATCGACAACGTCATCGGGGTCAAATCGGGTCGCACCGCCGCCGCGGGAGGATGCGACGTCATGGCGATGACCTTTCTCAATGGTTCGACGACTGACGTGGCCTACGCCGTGGTCCTGGGCCAGCAAGGCGGAAACCTGCTCGGTCCCGCGGGTGACGCCGCCCTCGCTCTCGAACAGTCCGCGACGGTAAAGGATCAAGCGACCATTGAGGCCGGCACCGTGGTGGGCCGCATTGGCTGGGCTAGGCATCGCACGGACATCGTGGTGGCGCGCTCGGGGAGCTTTTCGTGGTGGGACGCGAAAGAGGCCCTCAGCGCTCGGGTGCACGTCGAGACGTTCTCCAGCGCCATTCGCCGCGGTGAGGTCGTGGGCTACGTGAAGGTGGGTGCCTTCGCCAGGCGTATCGCGCTGGTTGCCCGGCGCGCAGTGGGCCCGCCGACGTTGTGGCAACGCCTACGCTGATTTGGTGCGATGTCGCGTTCCTGCTAGTTCAGCCAACCTCGGCCCGGGCTTTGACGTCCTCGCCGTGGCACTGAACCTCTATATAGAGGTCAGCCTCGAGCCCGCTGACCACTTTGCCATCTCCAGTGAAGGGTGCGGCGCGGGGCTCTTTGACGACGAACGTCATCTCGCGGCGGTCGTCGCGAAGTCGGTCCTGGGTCACGCGGACTTCAACATGCACGTGAACTCGAACATTCCTTTGTCGAGGGGCCTCGGCTCGTCGGCCGCGCTGGTCCTCGCCGCCGCCGCGGCGGCGGGAGCGATCGATCCGCTCGCGATCGCCGCCGACGTCGACGGTCACGCGGAAAACGCCGCGGCCTCCCTACTGGGAGGGTTGGTCGCAGCGAGCGTGCGCGACGGTGGCGTCGTGGCGCGTGCGCTCACCCTCGATGAAGCGTGGCGCTTCGTCGTGGTCATTCCCGACCTGGAGTTGAAGACCACCGACGCGCGCCACGTGTTGCCCCAGAGTGTTCCCTTCGCGGACGCGGTATTCAATTTGAGCTCTCTCGGTCTGTTGATCGCTGGTCTCGCACGCCACGACATGTTCGTGGCGTCTTCAATGGACGACGCGCTGCACCAGAACTACCGGATGGAGCTCGTCTCGTTCGCGCGTCCGCTCCTCGCGACACTTCGCGAAGCGGGCGCGCTCGGTTCTTGTTGGTCCGGGGCGGGATCGACCATGCTCGGACTGTGCCTCGCTGACAGCGTCGAAGTCGTCGCGCGCGCGGCGCGCGAGTTCCTCGAGGCGCACTCCGAGCCGGGCAACGTCCTGGTCCTCGAGGCGGACCGTACGGGCCTGGTCGTGCTGTAGGGCCCATGGTGAGAAGTACACCACGTGACTCGGTCGTGGGCGCGGGGTTCGTGTTCTTCGCCGCGATATTCATCCCGTGGTCCGCCGCCCTCGTTCAACCGGCCTTTCACGTGATTGGTCCCGCGGCGTCGAGTTCGTGGCGGTTCTTGTTGGGTGCGGTGATGTTGTTGGCGATTGCGAGACCGAACGTGCGTCGCTTCACTCGCCACCAGTGGATCGGGGCGTTCGCTTTCGGTACGGCCGTGGCGCTCATGAACATCTCGTTCTACGAGGCGATCGCTCGCATACCTCTGGGCATCGCGGTGGTGATCGAGTTCCTCGGACCACTGCTCGTCGCCGCCTTGGGTAAGCGAACGTGGCGTCACTTCGGCTTCGTTCTCGTGGCCGGTTTGGGCGTGGTGGCGCTGTCACACCCCGGAGGTGGACTTACTTTGGTGGGTGTGTTCTTCGCGCTCGCCGCGGGAGCCGGGTGGGCGACCTACCTCTTCGCCTCACAGCGCTTGGGTG
>Ga0302157_10002998_pt1 | contig 19339 bp, 15 predicted proteins | sample I_Bog_N3_3_FD_193502 | JGI IMG/M metagenome (GOLD analysis project Ga0302157, IMG submission 193502) | Peat permafrost microbial communities from Stordalen Mire near Abisko, Sweden - I_Bog_N3_3 | ecosystem: Environmental > Terrestrial > Soil > Wetlands > Peat | place: Sweden: Abisko, Stordalen...
CCAGGTGAAAGGCACTTTGTCGCGTATTACGAACAGACGTTCGCGGGCTTACTCACCGATCTAGGTCTGAGATCGACAAGTCCTTCCTGCTCGCGATGGCAAAGGACGACGGGCCGTCGAAGATGGCAGATATTCAAGGGCGGCTAAACGTCGATGTCAACTATGCGAGTCAGTACCGCCTCCGCCTCATCGCCGCTGAACTCATCGAGCCTGTTCGTCGTGGCTATGTCGACTTCGCTCTGCCGTACTTGCGTGAGTACCTCCGCTCGCACGCTGCCTCGGAGATGTGACTGTTTCCCGCCCGCCTGAGAGACCGTGCGACGAGTCGCTGTTCCTATGCCCGGGGCGAGCCGGCGAGCCGTCCCAAGACGTCGATGGAGGTCTGACCATCCCGGCCGAGTCGCCTCCACCCACCCAACATCCACCCAACATTCGGCTTCCGAACGCGTCTGCGACCGTCCCTGAGCGTCTCGTTCGAAACATTCAGGCCCTGCTCAGACGGCATATCTGAGACGGGACGAGACGCGGCGAGACGCCTCAGCACCGGTCCGCATGGACTCATAATCCCTTGGTCGTGGGTTCGATCCCCACCGGGCCCACCGATTAAGCCGCAGGTCAGAGCCTAATTATTGGACCGGATCCGCCACACCTCCAACCCAACATTCACCCAACAAACTCCCAAAGACCCCCAAAATCCCCAGAGAACAATCCCGGAGAATCCCGACGAGTCCCGGAGACAGATCCTGGTGTGAACAGATACGAGAGTCCGAGTTGAGAGAATCCCGCTGGACTTCACTGGAGACTCTTCTTCTCGATCTTCCTCCTGGCGCCACTCCAAGTCGGACGACGACTTACCGATTCGGTGGTTTCTTAGGTGCAATGAAGCCGAGGCTCACGTATCCGCGGGCACGCTCGCGATACATCCGCGCGAGCACCGGAACCTCGACGTCGACGTAGTCGTGCACGACAACGCGTGCCTTGTCAGGTGTCGGCCGTAGGATCCGACCGACGTACTGGACGATGCTCCCCTTGAACTTGACGGGGAAGGCCAGGAAGACAGTGTCCAGTGCCGGGCAATCGAATCCCTCGCCAAGGAAGCTAGCGGTAGCGACGAGGACGGTGCCGACCAGCCCAGGCTGAGCGAGTCGATCGACGACCGCTCGTCTTGCCTTCCTGCTCATGCCTCCTTTGAGCACATGGGCAGTAATTCCGCGAGTTACGAGATCCTCCACGATCGCGTCGAGATGCTCGGTCCAACGGGTGAGCACGAGGCTGTTTCGTCCCTCGTTGACCGAAGTCGAAACGTCGTCGCAGATCAACCTCGTCCTATTGGCGTCTGTCACAACGCCTCGAAGTGTCTCTTGAAAGTGCAGACCCGGGCCCTCAGCGTGAGCAGTCTGATGGACGACAAGCTCTCGCTGCAACAGCTGACTCCCAGACGGTTCCTGCATCCGGTGCCTTATTGGGCCACACTGCATCGTCATCATGGCTTGAAGTCCGTCTCGTCGATATGGTGTCGCCGTCAGACCGAGCCATCGGCGCACAGGCATTTGGCCAACTGCGCGCTCGAACGTAACGGCCGGAACGTGGTGGCACTCGTCGACAACCACGAGCCCGTAGCAGGCCGTTACCTCCGCGAGGTCGTCTCGGCGGGCAAGACTTTGAACCATCGCCAGGTCGACCACACCACTCGCCTTCCGCTTCGGACCGATTTGTCCGACGCGCTTCTTGTCGAGACCGAGGTATGTGGTCAAGCGGTCTCGCCACTGTTCGATGAGGGGCTGGCGATCGACGATCACCAAAGTGGGCACACGGTGAAGCGCGATTAGGGCACATGCGATAACGGTCTTTCCGGCTCCCGGTGGCGCAACAAGTACGCCTAGCTCGTGAGCTACAAGTGCATCGACGGCGGTCTGCTGGTCCGGACGAAGAGTCGCGAGCGGCTCGTACTCGACCGCTTCTGTCGAGTCATATGCCTCGACGATCTCGAGCCGACTCCCGGCCTCGGTCGCGATCGCTTCCGCTTGAGGACGAACGCCCCTCGGGAGTAGTAGCTGGTCGAGCGTCTCTCGGTAACAGCGGATGAACCGTGGCGTGTTGCCGGTCCAAAACCGGTTCCTCTCCTTTTCGTAGAAGTCGGGATTGTGCAATGACGCGACATGCTTCAACGCGGCCAGAAAGGACGGTGGCAGCCCGATGCGGTTTACCGCCAGCATCGCGGAAGCCAACGCCCGTATCGACGCAGGCGGAGGGGGCGAACCCGGGGCGCGAGTGGGACGGCGGTAGGTCCGCGCGTCCGGGCCTACTGGCACATCGCCAAGGGACTCGGCGAGCGCGAGCGCGGCCTCGCGACTCAGGCGGTCGACAGACGCCAAGAACTCCCATTGGTCCGGGTAGGGGCCCAGCGTCGATGGGTCGAGGAATACGGTCGTCCCCTTGTTGCGACATTCGCCATGAAGCGGGAGAGCAATGAGGTTGCCGAAGCCCTGCCTCGGTAGAAAGTCCTGGGCCGGGAAAAGCCGGTCGTAGCTCACGAGGTCCATCTCCGCGCGAGCCGTCATGGCTTCGCGCAGGAGGTACGCGCCGATCCGTCGAGCCGAACTGGCGGGTACCCGCTCACTGAAGAAGGCCCAGACGTGACCGCCATCTCCGGATCGAGACCGCTCAAGCACAGCGGGAATGCCGGCGGCTCGCGCGGCATCTAGGTAGGCAAGAGCGTCAAGCGTCCATCCCGCGCCATCGAAGTCACACACCAACAAGAAGCACGAATCGTCACCCATCAGGGGATAGAGACCGACACTGATCGTCCCGGAGAGATGGTCCGCCGTCACCTCTCCGTGCAGGGACAACAGCTCCCTGTCGGGTTTGCGACTGTTCGACCATCCGCCCCTGACCGCCGGCCCCCACCCCGACTTGCCGGTCCGAACGCTCTCCCAGCGCAGCGCGTAGACGTCGTCTCGGCCTCGGAATAATGCTCGGAACAATTCGACCTTTTGCTGCGACGAAGAGCGTTGCGTCACACCCGAGCCCAAGGCTGGACGGTCCGCCGGAAACAGAGTCGGCTCCCAAGCACTTACAGACGCGGCACGGTCTTCGCGCCCTAGGCCGAGAAGATCACGCAAACGACGGTTCTCCGCCTCAAGCTCCGCGACCCGTTCAGTAAGGTCGTCGTCTGGGCGACGTTCACCCGAGCGGTCGTTGATCGTAGATCCAGCTCCTCTTAGCTTTCAGCATGGTCGGGACAACTGCCACGAGGCGGGTACCAGTACGGGCAACGAATCGCGGCACCCGTTGCGAGGTCGTGATGAGGACACCGGAGGTGGCCCGGTGCCCATCCGTTTCGTTCCCACTTGGCGCGTTCGCGAGCGATAGCCGTCGCCGAACGTCGGGCATCATAAAGCGGATCCAGATTCTGGTCACTCCAAAGGATCAATTCGGTCGCCGCGCGCTGGACCTCGTACTCAGCCGGTCCGTCGACTGCCAGCAGTTCAAGATCTTCACGGAACTGCTGGTCCGCCGCGTTCGCCCAAAGGCGCTGACGAAACGTGGCCGGCGATACGCCGCAAGCACTCAGATAGTGGTAACCCGCAACGGCCAGGTCGGTATCGGTGATATGGAGCTCCCGGCGGGCGAGCCACATGTCCCACAGGTCGCGCCCTTTTCGTCGTTGCGCAAGGGCACGGAACTTTGACCCCACGAGCTCGCCGGGCTGGAAGGTCGGTATCTCGGCTTCGCCTGACCACCAACGCGTGTCGACGCTGTGAGCAATCCGGGTTAGCGCAAGTGCCGGCGGAACCTCGTCGGTGTTGATCTCGATCTTGACCCGCAGCCGAACGCCAGAATTGGCCTCACCCTCCAGCAGAATCTTTACGCTCCCGTGCACGACGTTGCGACTCACCTCCTTGAGAGGGCTCGCTACGACCGCGGACCGAATGGCGTCAACAAGCCAGCCGGTTGGTCCGGCGCGGCCGACGAGCACATAGTCGAGATCCTCCGAGTATCTCCTCGCTCTTATCAGGTGAAGCTTGTGCAAACATGTGCCGCCGCGCCACACGAGGCAACGGCCAAGCTCGTCGTGGCTGGCGAGGAGGATTGCCAGCTGTGAGAGCAAAAGGTCTTGCTCTACCTGCTCTTCGGTCGACCAAGGATGCTGGCGACGCCACTGGGTTAGGACAGGCGGCGGAATCACTCGTCGGGCTCCACTGCCACATTCACTATCACCTGCCACCGTCGGTCAATCGCGCCGTGGGCCCCTTCCTTTGGGTTAAGCAGCGTGCAGTTCCGGTCTCCCTTGGCGGACTCTTCGAGCGCGCTCAGTTCCATGTCGCTCTTGACGCTCTCGAGTAGAAACCCCAGTCGGCGCGTAGCCGCCCGCGACCGTTGCGACGTCTGCTCGGCGAGTCTGTCGGCGTCAAGGGTGAGTTCACGCAAGACAGTTGCTACGTTGCCGACGCCGCCCCCTCGACCCGGGGCCTGGGCGAGGTCGAAAGCACACGTCTCCGGTGTCGCGACCCGAAGGGTCCCGGTGGGACCAGTCGCCATCGCCACTGGCCATTTCCTCATCTGGGCATCAGTATAAAAACGCAGCCTCGGCTCGGACGTTCTGTCGATCACCCAACGGTCGACGACCGTCTGGGTTACCTGGGCCGCCTGGTGTGCAGCGCCGTGACGGGCGGCAGCAGATAGGTAGCCAAGGTAGTAGTTCCGGCCGAGGTGACGGCAGAGGTCGTCGAGGAACCAATCGGCCGGTACGGTGCCCTCGTGCCGGTACTGCGGCGGGATGAGGACGTAGAGACCCCTTACCGGGCTGAAGAGCAGGTGCCGTCGCTGAGCCTCGGCGACGGCAACTCGCACCGACCCCGGCGAAGACCCTGAGCGGTCGCGAATCTGCTCCTGGGTGAGCGTTACCTGCCCTTCGCTGAGGAACTCGTCCCAAAGGCCAGCAAAGCGCGTACTAAAGGCCATGAAAGTTAGTGTACCGCTAACTCTCATGGTCATCGGTATGCATGGTGCAGTAGCGAAGGTCTGCCTGTCGAACCAGATGTCGTCGCTTCGGTGGGGCGTTCTGCACCGGGCCTTGGCCCTTTCCGGCGGTTCAGATTTGACAGCCGAAGGGCTGGAAATCGACATGGCGCCACCCAACTTTCACCCAACATTGGGTTTCCCAACTCGTCCGGCACGGTCTACGGGCGTCCCAATCCGGGGCAGAACTGCCTGTTCACATGGCTTGTCGAGAACGCCAGCAGACGCTGCGAGACGCTTCGGCACAGACAGGAGTCAACTCATAATCCCTTGGTCGTGGGTTCGATCCCCACCGGGCCCACCGATTAAGCCACATTTCAGAGCACTCTTTTTCAGGCTGTCTCAGGCCTGCTATCTGCCACCCAACAATTCCGAGGAAGTGAGTGGCGGGAAGCCTAGGGCTTGTGAAAGCGCCCGACGTCTACGAGCTGCGCGTCTATGTAGGTCGCGACCCGTCCGGACGGGTTAAGCATCGCTACGAGCGCTTCACCGGCAACAAACGATCCGCACAGCGAGCCCTTGCCGCTCTCGCAGCCGAGGTCGATCATGCCAGGGACGTCGTCGAGCCCGACAACATCTGGGCTCGAGCACCACCTAGAACGCCGCCTTCGACGCACGGAAGCTGAACGGCTGGCAGGACCTTTCGCCGTCTGTGCCTGGGCGCTGGGCAAATCAGTGGCCGCGCGCGACCGCTCCGACGCCCGCACCCACGTCGGTCCTCGTCTGCGAATCTCTAGTCACTCAGCGCCGGCGGTGGCGGTTGCAACGGGCCCGCGGCCAGCTTCTGCCAGGACAATCCTCCATCGGTCGTCTTCCACACCAGGGGTTCAGCTAGAGGTTTCGCCGGCGACCCGACGCCCGTGTCGTCGATGTACAGCCAGCCCGTCACTCCGACGAAGGTCACGCCGCGGATATGCAATTCCAAGGCGGCCGAGGACGATGCGGGCAGAGCAGGGATCGTGGCAGTGGTGTACGTGCCGTCTGGCCCTTGGCCGGCCATGAGACGAAGCTTTGCCGGCGGTGATGAATCTTCTGTCGGAAGGTCCACGACCACCCCGCGGTCCGACCGCCCCGCGGCGACAGCAGCCAGGTAGGCGACAGGTGCGGTTGTCGGTGAGGCTGTGGGCCAGTCACTTGCGATTGTCGACCACGAGGAGCCTCCATCGGCGCTGTGTGTAACGAGGTACGGGCTGGTTGCAGCACAGGCGGCAGCACAGATCAGCTGCAGGCCGAGCCAGATGTTCGTGCCGTTGCACGACAGGTCGCTCCAGGGACCAACGAACTGTTCCGGACGGGAGGGCGCGCGCTCGACCTCGGCCCACGATCTCCCACCGTCGTGGGTGGCATAGAGGTCACCCGAGCGGTCGGCCACGTAGCCGACCCAAGCCGAGGCGAAGCACGCGGCGGTGGCAGTTGTGGTCATCCCTGTGGAGCTCCACGATGACCCGCCGTCGACCGAGCGCACCAGCGTCCCCGTCGTGGTGAGCCCGTAGCCGAGCTCGCTCGTGTTGAACTCGACCCATACCAGTGGATGGCCAGCCGGCTCGGAAACCTGTCGCCAGTGCTTGCCGCCGTCGCTCGTTATGCGCAGGGAAGTCACCCCGACAGCGAAGCCCACGTCCCTAGAGACGAGGTCCATCCCCCAGATGCCGCTGGTGATGCGCAAGATCGTCGACCAGCTCTTCCCGCCATCGGTCGTCTCTTCTATCGAGGTGCCGGGCCACGCAGAGCCGTTATCCACCACTCCGCTTCCGAGGCTGCCATCGAGGCGCGGACCCCAGAGCTGACCATCGAGGCGCCATCCCGTCCGCGCTGTCACAAAGTCGATCGCACTGCCGGGATTGACCGACGTCCAGTAAGCGCTCCAGGGATGGGCAACCGTCGACGACGACGGAATCTTGTTCGACGGAGTCGAGGTCGTTGTCGACGGTGAACTCGTAGGTGTCGCCGAGCAGCCGACAGCAACAACCGCCAGCGTCGCGACTAGCACGGCCGTCGCCGCGCCAATGTGTCGAATACTCATGCGACACTTCCTCCACGCTGCTTGCCTCACAGAGCAGACGGCTCGCGTACCAAGATTCTCGCACCAGTTCATGACTGCGCGAAGTCGCATCAGGACAGATACTCGACCGCCAGCGCCACCGCCATCGCCATCGCCATCGCCATCGCCATCGCCATCGCCATCGCCAACCTTCGCCATCACCAACCTCCGCCATCACCAACCCAACTTCCTTCCAAGCTCCCTACTGAATTCACACCCTCGGCACTTGGGGGCAGAACACAGGGAATAGGACCCACTTCGAATACGACCCCTCCACCAATAGACGGGGACCTGCGGGCATAACCGCGGGTCCCGGCCCAATCGAGCTTGTTGCCTCTATTCGTCCGAGGCGCCGCGCACGGGATTGGGACCGAAAGCGTTCCCGGCCGCGTCAGCTGCGGCCCGGTCTGCCGCCGCGGTGGCACGGGCATAGATGGCCAGGGTGGTGCCGGGCGTCGAGTGCCCTAGCCGGGCCTGGGCGGTCCTTGCGTTCCAACAGGTCGAGGTAACGGTTGGAGAGCTCTGGCCAGCAGGATGTGTCGGTCGCCGGCAACTGGACCACCAGCGCCGCCCCGCGAAGCGCGCCCCGGTCGCTGCAGTATCGAATCGCAGCGGTGTACTTCCGCGGTGGACAAGGAAATCCGACCGTCACGGCTGCCGTTAGAGTCTGGTGGTTAAGGTTTGCACGCGTACCGACGGCATCAATGAGCTGTCTGAGCGCGCGCTGGCAGCCGCATCCCCAGAGGACCGCGCGTGCTGCCTGCGGGATATTGAGGTGGCGCTGGAGGAGACCTCTGGTCCCGTGGAGCGTGCCCGGTTGCTCATCTGCCGGGCACAGGTGCGTCACAACCAGTACGAGTACGGTCAGGTGCTCGACGACGCCCGGGCGGCGATGGCCCTGTTCGAGGAGGCGGGCGAAACAGGCCTCGCTGTCGACGCCGCCAGCCGCGCTGCTGTGCTCGCTTCCCGGTTAGGCGAGTTGTCGCTGGCCGCCGATCTGGTCACCAAGACCATGCTTGGCTTGGCCTCGGTCGATGACGACAGGTTGAGGGCCGTGGTCGCCAACCGTCTGGGCGCGTTCTGTTGCTCTTTGCTCGATTACGACCGCGCCGTGGCGCAGTTCGAAACGGGGTTGGCTGCCGCGGAGCACGCTGAGGACGGTTACCTTGTCTGTCTCGAGCTCTACAACATCGCCAATGCCTTGCTCTTGGCAGTGCGTGCCAATCGTGCCTCGGACCCGTCGGCGTCGCTGTGCACTAAGGACAGCAGTCGGCTTCAGCGGGCCGGGCAGGTGCTGGAGCGACTGCTGGCAGAAGTCACCCCAGAGCGACAACTGTCACTTAGCGCGCAGCTTCTGCGGGCGGAGCTGCTGGCGGACACGGGCCACCCAGGCCAAGCATTGGCGGCCTTGCAGGCCATCACCCACGCTACCGGCGGTGCAGGTTTCGCAAGCGATGCCCAGAGGGCTGCCTTCGCCGTTGTCGAGTCACACTGTTGGCGCGATCTGGGCCAGAGCCGGGACGCCGTCGCCGTCGCCGAACGGGCAGTCCAGCTGGCCCAGGCCAGTGGGGACGATTACGAGCTAATGCTCACCCTGGAGGAGCGGCTGGCTGCCAAACGAGCTGCCGGCGACCTGGCAGGTGCTGCCGCTGACGCCCTAGAGGTCAAGCGGCTGATATGGGCCGTCCACCAACGTCAGACAGTTCAGATTGCAGAGCAGGTCTGGGAGCGCGCCGGATTGGAACGGGAGCGCCGCCAGCTCGAAGAACAAGCAGCTGCCGCCGTCCTCTCCGCCGAGGAGGACGCCCTCACCTGCATAGGCAACCGCCGCCGCCTCATGCGCTTCCTGGACCACGCGGCCGAGACCCCGGCCTCGCTCGCGCTCGTCATGGCCGATATCGACCTCTTCAAGGAGATCAACGACACCTTTGGTCACGAACTGGGCGACATGGTGCTACGGGCCCTCGGTGAGCTCTTGGCCGCCGAGGCCCGCTCAGGCCAAGTCGTAGCGCGCTACGGGGGGGAGGAGTTCGTTTTCGCCATGCCTGGTGCCGAACTTACCGTGGCGGCCAACTTCGCCGAACGCATTCGCTTGGCGGTGGCCTCGTACCCCTGGGCCGAGCTCGCCCCGCGCCTCGCGGTGACTATCAGCCTGGGTGTCTCCTCGGGTCGGTCGGACGAATGGCATTCTGTCCTTGCGGAGGCGGACAGCGCCCTGTACCTGGCCAAGCGCCGCGGCCGCAACCGCGTCGAGGTGGCCAGCCGTGCGCTCGAGCAGACAGCGGCACCGGTCACGGTCAGCCGGGGCCGTGGTGGCCAGCATGGAGGCGGGCACGGCTGACCCGGCCCATGGTCGCCATCGAGGCTCACCGGGCCCCAGAAGACTCCGCCACCCCGGTTGTGCCGATCGGCACCGGCTTGGCCCGCTATGACGCCCCGCCCCCGACGTAGCCCATTTCGACCAGCTCCCAAGGCAACCACGGCGGACGCGGCTGGGCGGAACTCTCGCTGCCGTCAGTGGTGGCGACGTCGAGAGGCTTCGAGGCGCCGGCTACGGACGACTTCCCTTGGCCACAGCTTCTCGGTGACACGCCGTACTACGGCGCTATCGCTTGTCACTCCGCCGATCATTCCACCTTCTCCGCTGTTGGCGTTGTCGTCGACAGACCCGAAGGAGGCTCTCGGTGTGCAGGTGGCAACCTCGCCGACAGACGCCAGCTATGCCTTGGCAGAACGGCGAGTTCGAAATGGATGCAAGACGGGAGGTGGATAGGTCTGGAGCAGATGCGCACAGTCAGCGGGCCACTGGCAACGCGACAGCTCTCCAGCTTCGCCCATCAACTGACTCGGCCATCTTCGCACCGGCGCCGACGGGTCCGTTTGGAAGGGTCCAGGTTTCTTGGCCGTCACCTGAGACGAGGACGAATGAAGACTGGTTCATCGATCCGCTTTGGTGCCAAACGCGACCAACGTCTGCGGAGACGTCGACAGCTCCGACGTAGCCGAGGCCCATTTCCATCAGGCCCCGCGTGGTGGCGACTAGCGATGTCGGATAGCCCCCTACGGGACAAGAGCCGACTTCGGTCACGAGGCCGGTGGATCCGTTGTTGCATCGCTCCGACCACTTGATGCCACCGTCGTACGAGGTGACGACTTCCATCGGCTCGTAGCCGACACCGACGGGGCCAGAAAGGCACAACGCCGACACCTCCCGCCCTGATACCGCGAGGAAGCCTGCCATCCGGTATTCCGGAAGGCATGGCAGGGCTGCCGTGCGCCACGTCCTGCCGGCGTCCTCTGTGCGCGCTACGAACAGCGGCGGCCATTTGAAATCGCGTGCAGGTTGCTCCCAGCCCAGGGCGTAGGCAGTAGTCCCGTTCACCGTCACGAGGCTCAACGGTTCGCCGTAATCCAGGGCAGGCCCAGCAAGTGCCTCCAACGGGAACGACGCATCGCGGGACCAGGTTGCACCCCCGTCAACGGATCGAAGGACACTTACGGGCGCGTCGTCGGCACCGCAGTTGCTCGCGACGGTCGCCCAGATCGACGCCCCAGCCACAGCCACAGAACAGACGGGTCTCCTCGGTGCCGACGGTATAAGGCGCGAGGTCGGTAGCAGCTCAAACCTGGAGTTGCGAATCGAGCCCTGGTACAGACCCTGTGTCGTTGCCACCCACCACGCACCCGCCGATGTCACGACCATGGAATGACCGGTCAGATTCGGTTCTAGACAGCCAGCATGACGGTCGAACACAATCGGCCGCGACCAGTGGCTCCCACCATCAACGGTCGTGTAGAGGGACAGAACGCAGCTGACACCAGTGTCTGGACCGCTGCTTTCGAGAACAGCTCCGAACTTTCCTGCAGCGAATGTCAGCCCCACCCAACCAGACTCGGAGCGAACAGGCACTGCTCCCGCTGGAGCGGTAGAAACGCTGAACAGCACCGGCAAGACGGCGATCCCCGACAGCAGACGTCCGAGTATCTCTGCCGGCCTTGGAACTCGACGCGACCTGCTTGTAGGCATGGTCGAGTTGTACTCCTAACGGCAGTTCGGCGGCACGCGCCAACTCGCCGAAAAAGGTGGCCCACTAGACAGCGCGTCTGATCGCCACTTTGGCTGCACAGTTTTCCGTCTCAGCACACCGACTTCACAGACTCCGACTCCTGTGACAACGACTGCTCGCTAACCGCTTGCTTCTCACCTCCTGCTGACTCGCCACGTCCTCACCTGGCACCGGCTCACTCATATCACTGCAGCCTGCCTCCGCCACCAACCTCCTGGACTTCACACCCTCGCCGTCCACGGATCTTCGCCCATACCCGCGACTTCAGGCGTGCCGGCGGGAGTGGGCTCTTTAGCGGCCGGCTACCGGAGTACTCGACGAGCGTTCCGGACGCTCCGAGGCGATCGACCGGTGCACGCCGGGGAGAGCTCGTCGACGGTGGCCGGGCCGGGCTTCGGACTCACTCGAGCTCCGCGGCAATCGACCGGTGGGCGCCGTGGGCACGATCGCGGGAGGCTGATCCCTTCGGGCACCGCCGGTTCGGCTCAAACGAGGCGACGGCGGACGAAAGACCAGAGCAGCCGTCCGCCGAACAGGACGATCAGCCCGAGCACGACGAGCAACACGACCGAGAAGAGCACGATCCCGGAGTCGGCGAGCAGCGTCGCCAGGCCGCCTTCGACGTGCGAGACCGCCTGGTGCCACGCCTTGGAGAAACGGCTAGGCGCCGAGGCGTGCGTCGCGCTCGGCATAGCGAGTGCAACGGTCAGGCTCGAGAAGCTGATCTCGTTCGCGAGAACGCGTTGTTGTGCCTGGAGTTGTTGGATCTGGCTTTGCACCGACGTGATCTCGTTTTGGACCGAGAGCAGCGCTTGAATGGTACCGGCCCTGGCGAACAGCGCTTCGAGCTGTGTTCGAGCGGCCTCGAGAGCGCTGACCTGGGCACCGAGGTCCGCAACCTGACCGGTCACGTCGGTCGCGGTCGTGCTCAGGTGTTTCAAGGTGCCGAGTGACTCGGCCTCGCTCACCGCTTTTTCGAATTCTCCAGCGGGAACACCGAGCACCACGGTGCCACCACGACTCGAGCCGGCGAGGGCCACATTGGAGGTCGAGACGTACCCGCCCAGCGACGTCGCGATCGCCTGCAGCTCGGCGACGACGTGACCGAGCGCACTCTCGTGGACGACGAGCGAGAGCGTGCCGGTGGTGATGATGTCTTGCGAGCCTGCCGCTGCGGTGCTGCTGGCCGAAGACGTGACGTTCTTTGTGACACCCGCCGTGACACGCGCCGTCTTCTGTAGTGCCTCGCCGTAAGCGGGGGCGGCGTCGGGTGCACGATGCGTGATTCTCGAGGGCGAAGAGGACGAGGACGCTGCGACGGCGATCACGATGGCGAGCACTGCCGCGGCGCCGAGCGCCGAGATCGCGAAGCCGCGTGGGTGCCTGCGGACCTTGGCGATCGGTGAAGCGACCGATGGGGGGTCGATCTCGACGCGGGCCGCCGCCAAGATGGCATCGGCGGCCGTCGGCTCGGGAATTGTCTCGGCCGCCTCGGTGATCAGCGCGGAGAACTCCCCATCGGTGATCATTTCGCCTCCTCTTGGCGACTGCTTGAAAGTCCGAGCCCGAGGTGGGCAAGCCGTGGGTCTTTCGCAAGCAGCCGCCGTGCCTCATGAAGCCGCGATTTCACGGTGCCCGGGCGTCTGCGGATCGCCGTCGCGATCTCCTTCTCGCTTAGTCCGGCGTAGTAACGAAGCACGAGTGGCGCTCGGAGCCCAGCGGGAAGCGACAGGATCGCTTGGCGCACGAGCGAGGCCCGATCGCGTTGGTCAGCGATCTCGTCAGGTGTGGGATCGCTCGAGACGACCGAGTCGAGCGCGTCTTGAGGGGCCCGCCTGCCGGCGTGTCGGGACTCAGTTCGTGCCGAGGAATAGCAGGCGTTCACGACGACCCGGTAGATCCATGGCCGCAGCCCGTCTCCTTCTGGGAGGGCGTCTCGAAATCTCCAGAGGCGCAGGAACGCCTCCTGAACGGCATCGTCGACTTTCACGGCGTCACCGAGGAGGAGCGCGGCTGTGCGGTACGCGGGCGTGTACCACTGCTGCAGGAGTTCCTCGAGCTCGCCCGGGTTCGTATCGGTAACCACGTCTCTAAGACGCTACGACACTGCAGAAGGTTCGATTTCCCACCTGAGCAGGCACGACATAGCTCGACAGCTTGGGCTCCAGATACGGGCGGTGCGACGAGTTCCCGAGTTCCTCAAGGGCCTCAGCGGCCGGCTACCGCAGTACTCGGCCGGTATTCCGGGCGTTCTGAGGTGGTCGGGTGCGCTCGAACGCTGCGGCTCGGACCTTCTGATTGCTAACTGCCTGACAGAAGAAACGCTCTGGTAGGCGACAGACTGGCGGCCATGAACAAGGATTGGTTCAGCGCGTCTCTTAGGACGGTGTGCTTCATCGAGGGCGAGAGCGCCGTCGACACAGAGTTATGCGTCCACGTCTTCCGAGCACGGTAACGAAGCTCGTCTGAATGATCTTGGTCCAGGTCTTGTTGGGTTAGGGCGAGTGCAGGCGGAACCTCGTCGGTGTTGACCTCGATCTTGACCCGCAGCCGAACCCCAGGATTGGCCTCACCATCCAGCAGAACCTTTACGCTCCCGTACCGACCCGGAGGCGAGCTTCCTGACTGGCGTCGTACTTCCCGTGGACGATGGCTGGACAGCCCATTGACTTGGGTACCGCGGACAGGGCACTTCATCTCGGCGACCGCTTTGCCGATACTTCTGAGAACACGCACGACACGCCTGAGGTACCGATTGTGAGTGACAATTGCGCGAACTCACGCCTGTGGCGCGCTCCTGAACGCGTCTGTGTGCCTTTGGGAGCACACACATCTCGGTTCGCACATCTGCATCCCGGATCTGAGTTGTGACAGAAGATCTGCCAGGCCGGACGTTAGACCTCAGGTGAAGCGGCCCGTGGCCGACGAAGGTTTCGTGCTGGCCGGTGTTGGCGCGCCCACGAGGGAACGACTGCCACAACCGGGCAGGGTCGTACTTCGTCGTCTCAATTCTTGCCTACCGGAATGGTGTTTGCAGGGCTTCATCCTCGCCTTCGTGGTCGCCTACGGCGTGTCCACCTTCGTCGTGCACCGGACGCCGAGCGGGTACAACACGGTCTGGGACGGATGGATCTACACGATCGCTGAGACATTGCCGCTCATTCCGGTGCTGCTGCGTGTGCGCCGGACATCCGAGTTTCAGTCGGCATGGCTCGCCATGGCGGCGATGATCGCGCTGAACACGATCGGCGACCTCGTTTACACATTCCACGACCAGAACCTCAATCCGATTCCCGACCCAGCACCCAGCGACGTTCTCTATCTGTTGTCCTACGCGGCGTTCATCGCCGCTGTGGTCGTCTTGACGCAGTCGTCGTTTGGACGCGTCCACGCCAGTGTGCGCCTCGACGGTGCCATCGCCGGCATGGCCATGGGCGCTCTCGCCGGGGTTCTCTGGTTCGAGCCTTTGCTGCATGCGAGCGGCCGGCTCTCGCAGGTCGCCGTGACCGTGGCATACCCGTTGTGCGATCTCGTTCTTATCGTGCTCCTGGTGGCAGGCTTGGCACCGCACCGTTACCGTCCCAACTGGCCCACGGTCCTTCTGATGATCGGTGTGCTTTGGTGGGTGGTCGGGGACGTGATCTACTTGAACCGGAGCCTCTTTGGAACCTACGTAGCGGGAACGCCGCTCGACGAGACCTGGCTCATGGGCCTTTTCTTTGTAGGCCTGGCGGCATCGGTACGGGACCGTCGCCGGTCCGGGCGCTCACGCCTGTCGGTCAGCTCGCCGGCGGGCATCACCGTAGTGCCGGTGCTGTTCGGATTCGTCTCCCTGATTGAGCTCGCTGTGTCTTTGGTCCGGCACGACTCGTCTGTGGTGCTGTCCATGGCCATCGCTGCTCTCGGCCTTGTGATCGCCAGAATGTGGCTGACGCTTCGCGAGGTACGCCTGGTTACCCTGCGCGAGGAGCGCCAGTCGGACGCGAATTACCAAGATGCGCGCACTGACTATCTCACCGGCCTCCCGAATCGGCGCGCCTTTCTTGAACACTTACGGGCAACTTTCTTTGGCGAGCAACACGCCGACATGAACGCCGGGGTGTTGCTGGTCGATCTGGATGGCTTCAAAGAAGTCAACGACGCGCTCGGTCACGCGGCCGGTGACGAACTTCTCTGCGTGGTCGCCAAGCGCTTCGAGCACAAGCTGGGCGACCGCGGGACCCTTGCCCGTCTCGGCGGTGACGAATACGCCTTTGCCTGCTCGGTCGACAGTGAGGACGATCTCGTCGTCATCGCTCACGATGTGTCTCAGACACTGTCTAACCCGTGCGTGATAGACGGCACGACCGTTCGCGTCGGTGCCAGCATCGGTCTGGTGGTCATACACTCGGAGGGATCCTCCGCGGGTGAGCTCCTGCGCTGCGCGGACGTCGCCATGTACCAAGCGAAACGCTTGCAATCCGGGCTGTCGGCCTACCGAGCCGAAGAGGACCCCAACAGTCGGGACCGTCTGGTTCTTCTCGACGAGCTGAGGGAGGCCATCGACTCCCGATCGCTCGTTCTGCACTACCAACCCACGTTGGACATGCGCACCGGCACGGTCCACGGGGTCGAAGCCCTTGTCCGCTGGCAGCACCCCACCTTGGGGATGCTCCACCCCGACCGCTTCATCCCTCTGGTGGAGCGCCACGGCCTGATGCCACAACTCACTCGTGCCGTCCTCGACATGGCTGTCGCCGAGGCAGTCCGTCTCGACCAGGCGGGCCATCACCTCGAGATGAGCGTGAACATCTCGCGCTATGACCTGGTCGATGAGGGCCTGGCCGTCTACATCGACGAAGTCCTTGCCCGCTACGGGTTCCCCTACGATCGCTTGACGCTCGAAGTCACCGAGTCCGCTCTGGGCGGCGACCCCGACCGGGCAAAGCGATGCGCGCTGGAACTGCGAAAGCGCGGGCTGCGCCTGTCGATCGACGACTACGGGGTCGGGTACTCGTCGATGTCGCAGCTGCTCGGGCTGGCTATCGACGAGTTGAAGATCGATAAGTCCTTCATCCTGGAGCTGAACTCGGACCGGCGCGCCCGCGCCATCGTGCGTTCCGCGATCGAGGTGGCCCGCGCGCTCGATCTCACGGTGGTGGCCGAGGGCATCGAGTGCACGGAGATCCTTCAGTCTCTCCAGGGCATGGGCACCGACATCGGACAGGGCTACGCGATCTCATGCCCCCTCACATCTCGACAACTCGATGATTACCTCGCCGATTCCGAATTTGTTTGCCGACTGTTGCCCAACCTCCCGCAGTTCCCCCCGATACCGGGGAGCGAGTCCAGACCAGCAGCGCCGCTTCGAGCGCTGGTGGGGACCGGTCGGTACAGCCAGTTGGTCCTAGAAGAGTCCGATGGCTCGTAGACAGGATGCGCTGTTCACGAGCTCGACGAAACCGAACCGTGTGGGACTGGCAGAATCTCACCTGTGCCTGTGACTGTGTATCCACCAGGATTGGTGCTGACGGAGCTTGAGTTTGACGTGCCGCTGAGCTACTCGGATCCGGGCGGCGAGCAAATCACCATATTTGCGAGGGAGGTCGCGGCACCTGACGGGCGCGATCGACCGTTCCTTGTCTTCCTGCAGGGCGGACCGGGCATGGAGGCGTCGCGCCCGACGGCTCATCCGTCGACACCAAGCTGGCTCGGGCGCGCCCTGAAAGAGTTCCGAGTGCTCATGCTTGACCAGCGCGGCACCGGCCGGTCGACCCCGGTCGCAACTCTCGAGGGGATGAGCCCGGAAGCACAGGCTGACTACTTGACCTACTTCCGTGCGGATTCGATCGTGAGAGACGCTGAGTTCATCCGCAATGAGCTGAACGTCGAGCGCTGGAGTGTTCTTGGCCAATCCTTCGGCGGTTTCTGCGTGTTGCACTACATGTCGGCGGCACCCGGTGGGCTGACTGAAGCCTTCTTCACCGGTGGGCTACCACCGATCGGCCGCCATCCCGATGACGTCTATCGCGCGACCTACGCGAGAACCCTGCAACGCTGTCGCCGCTACTACGAGCGCTACCCGGCAGACCGGGAACGGGTGCACCGGCTGCAAGCCCGGCTGGCCGAAGGCGACGTCATGCTGCCCGGTGGGGACCGGCTCACGCAGCGGATGTTCCGCCAGCTCGGATGGATGCTCGGCATGAGCGATGGAGCGGAACGCCTGCATTACATACTGGAGCTACCCGAGAAGTCTCCGGGGTTTCTACACGATCTCGAGGCTGGCCTCCCGCCGTTTTCGCGAAATCCGCTATACGCGGTCATCCACGAATCCAGCTACTCGGACGGGACAGTCACCAACTGGGCGGCTGCTCGGGTTCAGCCAGAGGAATACGAGACTCAGGCTGAACTCTTCACAGGTGAGCACGTGTTCCCATGGATGTTCGACGACTACGGAGCGCTCCGGCCCCTCCGCGATGCGGCCAACCTCTTGGCCAGTTACAAGTGGCAGCGTCTGTACGACGCCGGGCGCCTCAGCGACTGCGAGGTTCCGGCGGCCGCTGCCATCTACGCCTACGACATGTACGTGGAGCGATCGTTCTCCGAGGAGACTGCGGAACTGATTCCGACGATGCGCACCTGGCTGACCAACGAGTTCGAGCACAACGGGCTCCGTGCCGATGGCGGGCGAATACTTGACCGACTGATCAGCTTGGCGCGAAACCATTGAGGCGCTTCGCCGGAACTCACTGATCTCAGTCTTCACTCCTCCCAAGCGATCGCGCGCACCGGGGAGCCGTCGACTCCCGCCAGGCGCAGGGGAAGAAAAGCGAAGCGATAGAGCGTGCCCGGCTCGAGCTGTTCGAGACCAGTCAGATTCTCGACCAACAGCACGCCGCGTCCCAAGAGCGTCTCGTGGACGTAGGTGGTGCCCTGCACCGACGAGTCAGGGTTCATCGAGTCGATTCCGACTACGCCGACGCCCGCATCGGCTAGGCCACGCGCTGTCTCGGCGGCCAGGTAGGGGTGTCGCAGGCAGCGCTCGTCGCGTACGTGGCGGTCCCAGCCGGTGAACAGCACGGCGGCGCCACCGACGGGCAGCCGAGCGAGACCTGGCTCGACCATCTCCCAGGTGATTGGCTGATCGTCGGCCAGATCAGTAACGGCCACGACCACGCCCGGCACGACAAATCGCGCGACCGGATAAGCGTCGATCGGGGTCGCACCCGGGAAGCGGTGACGAGCCGCGTCCACGTGAGTGCCGGTGTGGCTGCCCAGGCGCAGCTCACTAACGATCCAGGGCGACGCGGTCCCGACTTGGACGATGCTCGGCTCGGTATCTCCTGGGTAGTACGTCATACCGTTCTCGACAGGCAACGTCAGGTCGAAGAAACTCACCGCGCCGCTCCCATCGCGCCTCCTGCGAACAGAATCACGCCACAGCCCCCACGATGCCTTCCTCGAGCGCCATCTCGCCCGATTCGAGCGACACGGCCACAGTCTGCTCGCGCGCTCTGGTCCCCACCAGGTAGAAGACCACACCTATAGCGACCAGCACGATGAGCGGTACAACCTGAGAGATCTCGTTTTGGAAACGCTCGTGCGAGAAGCTCAGGGCGGTCAGGGCGGCGTTGGGATTGGCATGCAGAACGAACCAGTCCACGCCGAAGCCCGGCCAGATGAGCGCGACCGTGGCCAGCAACGCCCAGAGCGTGGTCAGCGCCGACAGGATCCAGGCCACTGCCGTGCCACCCGGCACCCTGTAGGGCCGCACCACGTCTGGGCACTTGTAGCGCAGGCGCACGAACGCTGAGAAGATGAACATGTACAAGACCGTGGTCGTCGATATGGTCAGTCCGAGCACGGCCTCAAAGTAGCGGTTGACGTTGCCGCCCGTCAGCGTGAAGGCCAGCACCATCGATCGTGGCCACTGCGCCCGAAAGCAGGTTCACAGCGATCGGCGTGCCCAATCGCTCCGAGAAGTGGCCTAGGAGCGTGGGTCACTAACAGCTAGCTGCGACTGACTGCCAGCAGTCGTCGGGCCTGGCGGACCCGCAGCTGTCGGTCGCGGGTCATGCAGAATTCGCGATTTGTCCGTGAATAGACGAGAATTGGCGTCATGGACGCCCCTCACGCGGACGAGCCGCTGTTCGAGGTCCCCCTCGGGCCCGAGGAGGGTGCCGGGGCGCCCCGGGCGAAGGTCGACAAGGCATTCCGGGCCTATGACCCT
>Ga0302157_10003000_pt1 | contig 19333 bp, 13 predicted proteins | sample I_Bog_N3_3_FD_193502 | JGI IMG/M metagenome (GOLD analysis project Ga0302157, IMG submission 193502) | Peat permafrost microbial communities from Stordalen Mire near Abisko, Sweden - I_Bog_N3_3 | ecosystem: Environmental > Terrestrial > Soil > Wetlands > Peat | place: Sweden: Abisko, Stordalen...
ACTTCGCGCGCGATAGCCCCTTCGATCCCCGTCCGCAGGCTCGGACTGTCTTCCAGCAGGCGTTCGACCTCGCCGCGTGCGCGCACGATGATTTCACGCCAACCAGCCCTTGGCTCGATCGCCGGGAGGTCTCCAGCTTGATCAGATGCTCGATGATAACCGCGATATGGCTGGAAAGTGCCGAACGTTCCGAACATCCAACGGATTCGATCTCCTCCGCGATATTCGGCCAGTCCAGATCGGCGTCGTTGACACGTTCCCCGGTGGCGAGACGGCGCAGCAGCGATCCCTGCCGTTCGCTCCAGGCCAAGACGTCGACGTCGTAGTCACTCATGCCCCTGCCTCCGGTCACCACCGTGACGCCAAAGATGGGCGCTGGTGCCGTTGGGGCTGTCCCCAACGGCGGCTCGTAACCCTACACCACCACCGCCGAACGTTCGCCCGCCGCGCGCGCCCAGGCCGCGTCCATGTCTTCATCGAACAGTTCGGTCAGTTTCTTCATCATCGTGCCGCCCAGTTCCTCGGCATCGACAATGGTGACCGCGCGACGGTAGTAACGAGTCACGTCATGACCGATCCCGATCGCAATCAACTCCACCTGGTCGCGCGTTTCGATGTCGCGGATCACTTCCCGCAAGTGTTTCTCCAGGTAATTCCCCGGATTGACCGACAAGGTCGAATCATCCACCGGCGCGCCATCCGAAATCACCATCAAAATCCGCCGGTGCTCGGGGCGGACCAGCAACCGGCGGTAGGCCCACAGCAGCGCCTCGCCGTCGATGTTTTCCTTCAGCAACCCCTCGCGCAGCATCAGCCCGAGGTTCTTGCGCGCCCGCCGCCACGGCGAGTCCGCCGATTTGTACACGATGTGCCGCAGATCGTTCAGCCGCCCGGGATTGCGCGGCTTGCCGTCCTGCACCCATTTCTCGCGGCTCTGCCCGCCTTTCCAGGCGCGCGTGGTGAAGCCCAGCACTTCAACCTTCACCGCGCAGCGTTCCAGCGTGCGGGCCAGGATATCGCCGCACATCGCCGCAACGGTAATCGGCCGCCCGCGCATCGACCCCGAGTTGTCGATCAGCAACGTCACCACCGTATCGCGGAACTCCATGTCGAGTTCGCGCTTGTACGACAGCGCCTGCATCGGATTGATCACGACGCGCGCCAGACGGCCCGCATCCAACAGCCCCTCATCGAGGTCGAATTCCCAGGCGCGGGTCTGTTGCGCCAGCAACCGCCGCTGCAGCCGGTTCGCCAGTTTCGAGATCACGCCTTGCAAATGCTGCAACTGCTGATCCAACTGCTGGCGCAGGCGGCTGAGTTCGTCGGCGTCGCACAGATCCTCGGCGTCCACTTCTTCATCGTACAGGCGGGTATAGGCGCGATACACCGCCTCGTTATCGACGTTCGGCCGGTCGCGCCGTGGTTGCGGGCCGCCGGGACGGTCGTCGCCCTCGGCCACGGCAGCTTCCTCATCGGATTCCGTTCCGTCGTCGTCGGCTGATTCGCCGTCCATTTCCTCCGGCTGCGCACCTAGCATCGAATCGGATTCGGTCTGGCTTTGCCCCTCGCCGTCGTCGGAGTTGTCCTGCTGGCCGGATTGTTCGCCGCCGTCTTCGCCATCCTCGGTATTATCGTCCGGTTCCGAATCGACCTCCGCCTCGGCCAGATCCAGCGCCGCCAGCAATTTCCGAGCCGCTCTGGCGAAGGCATTCTGGTTGTCTTGCGCGGTGGACATTTCGGCCAAAGCGGCGTCGGCGGAATCTCCCAGGGTCTCGCGCCACTGCTCCAGGATCCGCTGCGCGGGCAGGGGCGCGATTTCCCCCGACAGACGTTCGCGGGTCAGCAGGGCGAGCGCCTTGTCGATCGGCAACTGGTCCTTGCGGGTCATGCGGTCGTAGCCTTCGGACTCGCATTCCTCGGTCAGCCTGGCGCGCAGATTGGCGTTGACGCCGTCCATGAAACGCGAGCCGATAACCTCGACGCGGACTTGCTCCAGCGCATCATAAGCGTCTTTCGCCTCGCGCCGAGCGGGCATGCGCTGGGCGTGGACGGCGTCGTCGTGGTGGCGCAGGCGCAACGCAATCGAATCCGATGCGCCGCGCAGCCGCGCCATTTCCGCCGGCGGCAAAGCGCGGGTCGGCAACGGAAGGCGCGCGCGCTTGCCGGACACGCCCGAGGGACCCGGCTGGAACGCCACCTGCACGTCCGGCTGTTCCGCGATCGCGCGCAACACCCCGGCGGTGGCGCGCTTGAAGTCTTCCGACCGGGTGTTGTCTTGCTTGCTGCCGCTCATTCAATGCTCCCCGCCGCGGTATCCGTCAGAACTTCCGTGTGGTGAACCCGGTTGTGGGCAGGTCCTCATTGAAGCAGCGCTGATAATATTCGCCCACCGTCGAGCGTTCGGCCTCGTCGCACTTGTTCATGAAGGTCACGCGGAACGCAAAGCCGACATCGCCGAAGATGCGGGCATTCTCGGCCCAGGTGATCACGGTGCGCGGGCTCATCACGGTGGAGATATCGCCATTGATGAAGCCGGCGCGTGTGAGGTCGGCCAGCGCCACCATGCTTTCCACCCGCTTGCGGGTCGCGGCGTCCTTCGACGGATCGACGCCCATCTTCGCCAGCACGATGCCGGTTTCCATGGCGTGCGGCAGGTAGTTCAGGGTCGCGACGATATTCCAGCGGTCCATCTGGCCCTGATTGATCTGCTGCGTGCCGTGATACAGGCCGGTGGTGTCGCCCAGGCCCACGGTGTTGGCGGTGGAGAACAGGCGGAAACTGCGGTGCGGCCGGATCACCCGGTTCTGGTCGAGCAGGGTCAGCTTGCCCTCGACCTCCAGCACGCGCTGGATCACGAACATCACGTCCGGGCGTCCGGCGTCATATTCGTCGAACACCAGGGCGCAGGCGTGTTGCAGCGCCCAGGGCAGGATGCCCTCGCGGAATTCGGTGATCTGCTTGCCGTCGCGCAGGACGATCGCGTCCTTGCCGATCAGGTCGATACGGCTGATGTGGCTGTCCAGGTTCACCCGGATGCAGGGCCAGTTCAGGCGCGCGGCCACCTGCTCGATATGCGTCGATTTCCCGGTGCCGTGGTAGCCCTGGATCATCACGCGGCGGTTGTAGGTGAACCCCGCCAGGATCGCGAGCGTCGTCTCCCGGTCGAATTTGTAAGCCGTATCAATGTCCGGCACATGTTCGGTCCGCACCGAGAAGGCCGGCACCTGCATGTCAATGTCGAGCTCGAACGCTTCGCGTGCCGAAATCGTGGTGTCCGGCAGGTCAATGGCGGAGGTCGGGCTTAACTCGGCTATATCGTTCATAGGCCAGCGTTTCCTGTTGCATTCCTGAGAAAGTCTAGCGCCCGCGTCGCGCCGCGCAAGGGCCGATCAGCCGGCTGATGCCAGACGGGGTTCGGGGGTGAGGCGGGAGCGTAGGGCGGCGTAGGCAAGATTGATGGTTTTCAGCCGCTCTTCAGCATCGCGGCTGCCCCCGTTGGCGTCGGGGTGATGGCGTTTGGCGAGTTCCTTATAGCGCGTTTTCACCGCGTCCAAGGTAGTCGGCCAGGACAGGCCCAGGGTTGCGAGCGGTTCTCGCAGCTCCGACGGCGCTTTCAGCGGGTCGGGGCGGCGGCTGTGGTTGATGCCACCCGTGGCCAGGATATGCAGCGGATCGCGCAGCACCTCATCCTCCCACGCGCCGGTGCCGATCCGCCCGAGTGGCCAGGAGGGGCGCTGCCAGGATGTATCGGCGCGGAGCTGGGCCTCGATATCGGCCGGCGACATGCCTTTGTAGAAGTCCCACGAGCCGTTGTAGGCGCGGACATGTTCCAGGCAGAACCACCAGTATTCATTCAGATGGTTGCGGGATTTCGGGGCTCGGTATTCGCCGGCCGCGCCACAGCCCGGCATATCGCAACACCGGCCCGGGGCGGCCGGGTCGGGCGCGTAGGCCCGGGGTCGCGGGGGACGGCGCGTCGTCATGGTGGGAGTTATGTGCGCGCGGCGGGGGGCTTGGCAACAGGCGAAGCGCGGCGGATATCTCTGTCATGCAAACCGAACCCACCTCGCCGCGGTCCGCGCGGCTGCATGCGGCACTGATGCGGGCCTTCACGCCAGCAGTGCTGGAGATCCAGGACGACAGCGCACACCACGCCGGGCATTCCGGGGCGCAGCCGGGCGGGCAGACGCATTTCGCCGTGCTGCTGGTGTCGGACGCGTTCCGCGGCGTATCGCGGGTCTCGCGCGAGCGGGCGGTGCATGCGGCGGTGAAGGGGGAGTTCGGTCCAGCCGAGACGGGCGGTCTGCACGCGCTCGCGCTGCGGTTGCGTACGCCGGAGGAGCACCTCACGGGGCGATAGTGCTTGCTATGAAATGAACGCGGTCGTTCCGGGACTGTGCGGCCCATTGCAGGGGCGCGATGACTTGGGGTAGGGTGTGACTGCGGCGCCGTGGGGCGTGTCCTCCCGCCAGGTCATGGAAGGTACAGTCGTCATGTCGAGAACGGTCGACAATTCCGGAACGACAGGCAATTCTGAAGACCTGGACATTGTCTCGCCCGGACGGGTCAACCTGACGCAGGCCGCCGGGGCCATTCTGACAAATGTAACGGTTGACGCGCCCGGGGCGATCTTGGTGCTGGACAGTCCGGTCGAAGTCTCGGGCGCCTTCGTTGTTGACGCGGGTACAGTTGTATTCAACGGCGGCCTGTTATCCGTCGGCACGTTCGACCTGGAAGGCGGGACGCTGATCGGTTCGGCGATCGATATCACCGCCAGCAGCTCGATCGAGCTGAACGGCGGCAGCATCGTCGCCAACACCGCAACCCTGATCGACTCTGCGGGCACCGTCACTCTTCCCGCGCTCGGCACGGTCCAGACCGCCAGTGTCAGCACACCGATCGCCACCGGCTGGACGAAGGCGGTGTCTTTCGCGCAGTTCAACCCCATGCTCGGCACTTTGGTGAGCATCAATGCCGCTTTGACCGCCACGGTCGCCGGCAGCGTGTCGGTGCAGAGCCTGGAGGGCGCGCCGTCGTCCGTGACCGTCTCTCTGACCGGTTCGGCATCGGCGGTCAGCCCCAGCCTGGCGACGCTGGCGACCGAACCGTTCGACCTGGTGAGCACGAGCGCCAGTCTCGGCGCGGCGGGTTCGTCGGCCGTGGTGCTGACGCCGTCGGGGACCGTGGCCGGGTCGGGCACCGTGTATCCGGGAACCGCCGATGTGGCGGCTTTCACCGGTTCGGGGTCGGTTCCCGTCACCTTGTCGGCGGCGGCGTCGGTGGTGGTGACCGGTCCGGCGAACATGCGGATCGGGTCGGGGGCGAGCGCGGCGGCGACGGCATCGCTGCAGTACGGCTACGCGCCGGTCGGGCTGGGGGCGTACTACAGCGATGACTACGGATCGGGCAGCACTACCACGATCTTCACGGGTCCAGTCGGGCTGTTTCCGAGCGGCGACACCACCGCCCCGCAGACCTTCACCTTCGCCGACCAGACGACCGGCTGGCACAACACCCTCGCCGCCGCCGGGTTCAACCCCATGCTCGGCACCCTGGAGGCGGTCAACATCACGGTGACCGGCGACATCCAGGCCAGCGTGGCGGCGGAAAATGAGGACTCCACGCCCGGTTCCGTCACCGCGACCCAGGTTGCAACCGTGGCCCTGGCGCTGCCGGGCGGTGCGGTGACCGCGGCGCCGACCGTGACCGCGGCGCTGGCGTTGGGTGCTTTCGACGGCGCCGTGGACTATGCCGGTACGTCCGGGAAGATCGACCAGGGGCTGACGGCGACCAACACGACCACGGTGGCGTTAACCGATACGGCCGATCTGGCGGCGTTCCTCGGTCAGGGCACCGTCACGGTGCCGATCTCGGATTTGGGCGCCGGGACGTTGACCGGGCCCGCCAACCTGGCGGCGGCGTTCCTGGCGCAGAGCGGCGCGACGGTGACGATCGACTACAGCTACGCGCCGCCGGTGACGGATACCTGGACCCATGCCGGAAGCGGCAACTGGACTACGGCGGCCGACTGGAGCGCGGCGCCGCTGGCGACCGACGCGATCGCGATCACGCAGGCCGGCACTTACACAATTACGCAGACGGCGGCGGAAGCGGCGGAGTCCGTGCTGATCGATGCGCCCGGCGCGACCCTGGTGCTGGACGCGCCGTTGACCGTCATGGGTGGCTTCACGCTGGAAGCCGGCACGGTGGTGTTCGACGCCGGGGCCTTGACCGCCGGGTCGGTTGACCTGACCGGCGGGCTGGTGACCGGGAACACGGTCGATATCAGCGCGAGTGGCGGCATAACCGTCACAAACGCTCTGATCGACGCCGGGCCCCTCGGGGCGATTCGGTTGACGTCCGGAAGCGTGTCTGTCGGGGTCGACCAGATTGCAACGATCGGGGTTATAGCCAGCGTTGGGACAATCGGCACCCAAACGACCAGCGGCTTGATCATCGGTAACGAACTCATGTCGGTGCCGCTGCCGGCGACCGACACCTGGATCAACACCGCGGGTGGTGCGTGGTCGGTGGGCAGCAACTGGTCGTCCAGCCCCAACCCGCCGGGGCCGAGCGATTCTGTTTTTCTCAATGCCCCCGGCAGCTATACCGTTACGATTTCCACGTCGGAGACCATTGGTTCTCTGACCCTGGCGGATCACGGCGCGACACTGCTGTTGAATGGCACCCTGGCTGTGGACGATGTGCTGAACATCGATGCCGGTGCGGTGCAGATATTCAGTGGCGGACTGTCCGGCGGAACCGTTGTTGTCGATGGCGGCGGTGTCGTTTTCAGCACAATCAATGCAAGCGACCTGTCCGACCTTCTCTGGCGCGGAGCCTTTGACGCCGCGGATGCCAACATCGGCCTATCCGGATCGTTCGATATTGAAACGCTCTCCGGTGCTCCGGGCACGATGACCCTGGACAGCGTTGGTCTTCAGTTTTCACCGGCCATTGCGGCAACGCTGGATGCCACTCTGGACTTCAGTGGTGGCAGCGATCTTATCGGCCCCTATTTTGCTGCCCTGACCCTCGGCCCCCAGGTCGTGGTCAGCGTAGGCGCAGGGGCCAGCCTCACGCTCCAGCCGGGTGGGGGCGGCACCATCGTTAATCAGGGCACGTTCGATGTGAGCGGTGCCGGTGCGTCAGTGACGACGAACGGCCTTTTTACGAACGCCGGGGTGATCGTGCTGTCCGGCGGCGGCGAATTGATCATCGGCTACAATGTTGGGACACTTCTGAACACGGGAACGATTGTCCTCGGCGACACCGCCAGCGGCCTGACCTACCAGTCAACGATTGCAACGTCACAACTACCTGCCGTGACAGGCGCCGCGGGTGAACTGACCGTCGGGTTGCTGGACAACCGGGGTGCCACGATCGCGATCGGGAGCGGGGATGCGTTCTCCACCCTGAAAGGCAGCGTTCTGGGCGGCACGATTGTCAACCAGGGCGGGACATTCCTGCTTAATGAGCTCGACGGCGTGACCTGGGTGGGCGACCTCGATTTGCCGGACGCCCCTTTCAGTAATCTACGGATTGCGAATGGACTGTCGGTGCTCGCCGCAGGCGGCGGGGCCGGTACGATCAATCTGGACGGTGCCACGCTGCAATTTGTCAACACGGCAACAATCGACCGTGTCAGGCTCAATCTCGATGGCCAAATCTTGGCCGGGACTTTGACGCTCGGATCGCAGGCGCTGCTCGATGTTGTCGCGCCAGCGATCATCTTCGCCGAAACATTGATCAATCTGGGAACGATCGATGTCACCTCTGCCAGTCCGCCGGTCATCGTACTGGGCACATCGCTCGGACCGGGTGTCCTGACCGATTTCACCAATCGTGGACTCATATCCGTAACCGGCAGCGGCGCGACATTCGACATCCAGGCGCTGGATTTCACAAATGCGGGTACGTTGCTTATTGCCAGCGGTTCTACATTGGTAATTGGCAATGGACTTGAAACATCGACCAGCTTCGTCAACACCGGCAGTATCGCGATCCAGGGCAGCGGCAGCAGCCTGGTTCTGGATGGCACCGAAACTGTCGCACAGCTTGCGGGTATCAGTGTTACCGGCGGACAGATCGTCCTCGCGGGTGAACTGGATAATACCGGAAACACGCTGACGCTGGCTGCCGGTGGAACGTTCGGGAATCTGAGCTTCGACGATGCCACGGTCCTGGGCGGTACCATCATCGCCCAGGGTGGCAGCGACACGTTGGCCGGCCTGGCCCTGACCGATGTCGTTTGGCAAGGCACGCTCGACCTCAGCGCGCCAAATCAGGTCGTCGATTTCAATGGCACGACGTTCGGCCTGCGGGCGTCCGGCCCCGGGACCGAGGCAGTCTATCTCACCGGGGCAGGAAGCCGACTGGGGTTCGATGCGCCAGGAACCCTCGACAACACGGTTGTCCGGCTTGGCGCCGTGGGTGGGTCCGTCTTCTTTTCTGGACCAACCTCCTCCGGATTATTGATCAGTCCTGACGGAACGGCTCAAGCGTTACTGACGCTGGGGTCTGCTACGACGCTGGCCGCGGTCACGCCCGGCGCGGGACTCATCGGGATCGGCGGCAATATCGTCAACCAGGGCCTGATCAACGATGCAGACGGCAATGTGAGTCTGGGTTCCTTCACGCCGCCGCCCGACACGATCAATGGGAGTGTTGGCGACTACGGCGCCTCTGTTACCATTGGCGGTTATCCACCCCCGCAGAACACCACCTTCGACAATCAAGGTACCATCCTCGCCGATGCCGGCACCGGCTCCACCTTCACGGTTGGCGACCTGACCGCCTTCTCCAACGAAGGCCTGATCCAGGTCGGCAACAACGATCGCCTGGTCATGCAGGCTGGGACCTTCACCAATTCCGGCGCCATCGCTCTCGCCGCCGGTGACGCCGAGTTCGTGGCGGCGCTCGCCAACCTCGGCATTATCGCCTTCACCCCGGGCACCCCGGAGACACTGTTCCTCGACCACCCCGCCACCCTGACCACCGCCAGCATCCAGAATTTCTCCTCCGCCGACGCGATCGAATTCGGCAACCACGTGACGCTCACCGCCGCCAGCTTCACCGCCCCCGGCACGATCACCGCCATCACCACCGCCGGCGGCACGTTCGTCATCGCCGGCGTCTCCCTGGCCGCCGGCGCAGGCACCCTGCTCGCGGTCGGCACCGACCCCGCGACCGGCGATGCCGCGATCCAGATCGCATCCGGCAATACCCTGACCTGGACCGGCAGCGCCGGGTCCGGCCTCGCCGCAACCGGCAACTGGCAGGGCGGCCCCAACCCGCCCCCCGACCGCTCCGACCTGCTCGCCTTCACCACCGGAGGCGGCAACCTCACTGGCACCACCACCGCCGGGTCGCTGCTGTTCCAGGGCGGCACCGGCTGGGATCTGACCGGCTCGCTGGGCGCCTTCGGCCTGGCAACCCTGGGCCGCGATACCGGCAGCGCCGGCGCCCTGATGGTCGGCGCCTCCGGCTCCCTGCAAAGCGCCGGCATCACCGTCGGCGGCGCCGGCCTCGGCAGCCTGGCCATCCAGTCCGGCGGCACCGTCGTCACCGCCGGCGGCAACGCCGTCATCGCCGATACCGCGAGCGCCGGCGGCTCCGCCGTCAACGTCACCGGCACCGGTTCGGGGTGGCAGGTCGGGGGCATGCTGCAGGTCGGCAACGCGGGCTTCGGCGAATTGACGATCGCCCAGGGCGCCACCGTCACGGCCACCGGCCTGGACGCCGGCGTCACCGGAACCGGCGTCATCGACCTCTCCGGCTCGGGTTCCGAGCTCAGCGTGTCCGGCAACGCCACCATCGCCGATGCCGGCTCCGCGACTTTGTCCATCCTCAACGGCGCCACGGTGAACGGCAGCAACCTGACCGTCGGGGCGCAAGGCACCAGTTCGGGCGTGCTGACGGTTTCCGACACGGGCAGCCTGCTGGATCTCTCCGGCACGCTCTATATCGGCACCGCCGCCGGCGTCGGCGACCTCACCGTCGGTCCCGGTGCCACCATCATCGCGACCAGCGTCCAGCAGCAGGGCCAGGTGGTGCTGGAGGGCGGGCTGCTCGACCCGAACGTCATCAATGTCGGCGCCGGCCAGTCCAACGGCGGCTACGGTGCGGCGGGTGACCCGACCGGGCTGATCGACAATAACGGCACGTTGCTGGCCAAGGGCACCACCAAGCCCAGCCAGATGGTCCAGACGTTCCTGGGGACGATCGTCGGCCAGGGCGTGATGCAGATCGACACGGGATCCACCCTGGAACTGACCGGGCCGGTGCTGACCGGTGCACCGCTGGTCGATATCAACAACGACGGCACCCCGGTCGCCGTGCAAAGCGCGCAGGCGGTGAGCTTCGAGGCGACGACGGGCGCCCTGCAACTGAACGACATCGGCGGCTTCGCCGGCACGATCGCGGCGTATCTGCCCGGCGACCTGATTGTGATCACCGGCGGGGTGCTGTCGGGCCTGGGCGTGAGCAATGGCACCACACTGACAGTGGCCGACGGCAGCGGCACCGACCGGATCGCCTTCGCCGCCGGCATCAGCGCCGGCCAATTCCAGATCGTGAACGGCGACACGATCCAGGTCGTGCAGTGCTTCGCCGCCGGCACACGGCTGCAGACCGATCGGGGGCCGGTTGCGGTGGAGGCGCTGCGGTTGGGCGACCGGTTGATCACCGCCGAGGACGGGCGACACGAGCCGGTCCAATGGATCGGCCGGCGGTCGGTGAACTGCGCCGCCCACCCACGGGCCGAGCAGGTGTGGCCGGTGCGGGTCCGGCGGGGTGCGTTCGGCGTGCGGCAGCCGGCGCGCGATCTGTTCCTCTCGCCTGACCATGCCGTGTTCGTGAATGATGTGCTGGTGCCGGTGAAGTACCTGGTGAACGGCACCAGCATCGCCCAGATCCCGCGCGACACCGTCACCTACTACCATGTGGAACTGCCCCGCCACGAGCTGGTGCTGGCCGAGGGGCTGGCGGTCGAGTCCTTCCTCGACACCGGGGACCGCTCGAACTTCGAGAACGGCGGCCGGGTCATGACCCTGTTCCCCAACTTCACGGCGCTGCAGTGGGAGACGGAGGGCTGCGCCCCGCTGGTCATCCACGGTCCCGAACTGCAAGCCGTTCGGGCGGTGGTGTCGGACCGGCAGCGCTGCCAAAGACGCCGGAAATCCAAACAGGCCGCCTGAGGCGATCACCCCGCGTGCCGGCACCGGTGATTCGCCGCCAAGCTATTCGTGATTTGCATGACAGACCCGCGTCGCCGAGCGGCCGACGCCCGCGGCAATTCCATCGTCCCGAAGCCCGCCAAAATGGGGCGCATTTTGCGCAGCCCACAACTTCTTGTCCGGGGAGTATTTTCTTCTCTTCAAGAACCCGATAAGGGTGTCCTGTATAATATCCTCGCGCGTTACGCCCCATTGCGAAAAGGACCACCCTCTATGGCCGGTGACAAGGAATTGGACAGGCTCGACCGGGAAATCCTGCGGCTGCTGTCGGTCGATGCTTCCCTGTCGCTCGCGGACATTGCGGTCAAGGTCGGGCTGACCCCCACGCCGTGCTGGAAACGCATCCGCCGCATGGAGCAGGAGGGCATCATCCAGCGCCGCGTCGCGGTGCTCGACCCCACCAAGATTGGCCTGCCGGTTTCCGTTTTCGTCGCCGTGGAAACATCAGACCATTCCAGCGACTGGCTGGGACGATTTGCCGCGGTGATCGAGAAAACCCCGGAGATCGTCGATGCCTGGCGCATGAGCGGCGATGTCGATTACCTGCTGCATGTGGTCGTGCCGGACATCGCCGCCTATGACCACTTCTACCGCAAACTGATCGCCGCCATCCCGTTGCGCAACGTCAGCAGCCGCTTCAGCATGGAGCGGATGAAGGCGGCACCGTTGCCAGTCTGATCGTCGTTAGTATAATTTTAGCGATTACAATCGTGTGAGAGATTTTGCTGATTTTTTTGAGCAAAGAAACCTTCTATTAATCTCAGTGTGGTTCCCTTCGTCTCAGCCAGAGAAGGGGGCCAGTCGTGACGATCAGTCGTCTTATCAATCGCAACGTCGTCGTGGAGCGCGGTCGAACCAGCATGCGGCTGGAGCCGGAGCTGTGGGATGCGCTGTTGGAAATCTGCGAGCGGGAGGGTCATGACATGAGCGCCCTCGTCCGCCGCGTCGAAGAAGGTGGTTACCACGGCGGGCGCACCAGTGCGGTGCGCGTGTTCATCCTGGACTACTTCCGCTCTGCCGCGACCGAGTCCGGGCACGCGACGTCCGGCCATGGTCCGATGGTGCGCTCGCGGCTGACGATGCAGCGGCGCAGCGCGGCCTGAGCGCGGCGGCGGTCCCGGGCATCAGTCCGAGGCTGTCGTCTGCTCTGGGCCGGTGTACAAGTGCGGCCAGCGCCGCTGCACCAGCGGACCGTCCGCACTGTACGCCAGGCAGGTGTTCAGGACCTTCGGCGCGCCGCCCATTTTCTCGGTGATCAGAGCATCGGTCCGGTCGCTGCCGGGGCGGTCGTGCAGGCCTTGCTGCTGCATGTCCCGCCTGACCTTGGCCGGGCTGACGGTCTGGAAGGCGGTGGTCGCCATCTGCTGGAGCAGCTCCCGCAGGTGCGTGCAGCCGACGGTGCCGCCGACCCGGTGGTTCGCCTCGCGCAGGAAGCCGGCCTTGATCCGCAGTCCGGTCAGGCGGGCAAAGTTCGGCGCGGCGGACGGGCACATGACATAGGGGGTGTGGTCGCTGACCGCCTCGGCGTTGACGATGTGCATGGTGTCGTCGATCGTCAGGCGCAGCCACATATCGTGGATCGGTTCGCCGGGCTGGATGTAGCCGCGGTCGAAATTGGCGTTGCCGAAGCTTTTGCTGTCGGTCAGGTGGGCTTCGATGTCGTACAGCCCGTCCTCGCGGCGGTAGCCGTTGATCTCGATCGAGCGCGTATGCAGGCGCTCACGCGTCGCGGGCGGGCTTAGCGGCATCGGGGACCCCTCTCTGTTGCACTGCAACACGGGCATATGGCACCGCAGCCGCGGAATGCAAAGGGCGCCGCGATGGATCGCGGCGCCCTCGCTGGCCCTGTCAGCGGGTGGATCAGAACCGGACGCGCATGCCGAGGCCGACCACGTGAATCGTGTCGTTCGGGTTCAGTGTGCCTGGCAACAGGAAGTTCGCATACTGGGTCGCGCTGGTCCCGTTCATGAAGTCCTTGTAGTTGAACTTCTCGAACGCGTATCCAAAAATCAATGCCATGTTCGGACGGAACGTGTATTCGCCACGAACGCTGACCATATTCAGCATCGAGGTCACGTCCGGCAGCGGCTGCATGGCCGCGGAGGCATAAGTGGTGGACGTGGCAAGCGTCGCACCGAACAAGGCGCCGCCGTCGCCCAGGGCATAGGCCGTATCGCCATAGCTGAAGCTGTAGTCGAAGGAGAACTTCAGCACATCCGCGATCGCCTGCCAGTCCGCGTTCACCCCGACCGTATGCACCGAATCGGTCGTCTTGGCGGTCCAGGGTACGATGTAGCCGGTGGTGGCAAGATTGGGTGGCGTCGCCGGGTTGTTGCTGCTCTGGTAGGAGCTGGTCTGGTCGTAGAACAGCTGCTGATACTCGTAGAAGGCGTGAACATTGAGCGCCGGCGTGGCCTGCCACGTCACGTCCGGACCGACCACGATGTTGTGGTTGTTGCGCAGCCCATAGCTGCCGTCGGGATACCGATCGTTGGAGAACTTGAGCAGCAGGGAGCCGGTGAGCGTGTTGTTCGGCGACACATCCAACGTGGCCTTTACGTCGTCATGCACCCGGGATGCCTCGAAGTACATCAGCAGGCCCGGCAGCTCATACTGCTGGCCCGGAATTCCCGTTGCATTGGTCCCATTCTGATAGGCCCACCAAGCCATATTGTTGTAGTTGTGTGCGTCGCGATCCTCATGCGAGTAGCTCAGCGTCCCGAACACGCTTTCGATCAGCGCACTGCGGATCTTCGCCGTTATCTTGTTGGTCGTGACCACCGTCGTGTCGGTGTAGTTGCGCCACGTGTAGTCGAAAGTATCGTTCAGCGTGAACTTCGTCTGCGGCAGGATGCGGTAGCTGGCCTCCGCTACGACGGTTTGCTTCTGGTAGCTGAACGGCAAATTGGAACATGTTGCGAGTGCCGATCCCGGAGCCGTGGCACAGTCGGTGTTTGTATCGCTTCGCTGCAGCACATAATAGGCATTTCTCGGACTCTGGTTGTCCCGATCGTCGATCGTATAGGCCAGGCGCAGGTCGAGTTTCGGCAGCGGCTGCGCCGTCAGCGCGACGTTGCCGAAGATCGTCTGCACCAGACCGTTGAAGCTTGACCGGTTGCCGTTCAGCAGCCCGTTGTTGACGTTCGACGTGCCCTGCGTCGCCGAATCGCCCGTCGCCGTCGCATAGGGGTCGTTCTGCAATTGCAGGCCATATGCGAAGTTGGCGTTCAGCCGCATCGTCGGGGAGAAGTTGTAGCCGAACATCAACTTGATCTGATGCGCGGAATTCGACGGCGGCAGCACATAGACGGCGGACTGGGTGGCCGCCGACGGAAACGCGAAGGGGTTCGTCAGGTTCAGCGTGGACAGGTTGTCCTTGAAGTTGCTGAACATATACGACACCTGGAACTGGTACTGCGGGTTGCCAAGGGCGGCAGACAGGTCGAACCGGTCGGTATCGTAGTCGATCGGCTGCGCGAAATAGGCAGCACCGCCGCTCGTGTAGTTCGCAGCGCTGGTCGCATAGACCGACGGCGCGCTGCCGAACACCGCAGAGTTGGCATAATACCCCGATTTGTGCTCATGGCGCCACGACGCGGCGATCGTCCAGTCTTCCCACTGGTACTTGCCACCACTGGTGAAGATGTCCCGCTGCGTGCCGATCTGATAATTGTACAGCTGGGAGGACAGACCGGGGTCACCCGACTGCGGCAGGAACGTGTTGGTCGTGCCTCTGTACTGAACCCCGCCGAACGCCCCGGCATTCATGTATCTTGGCCAGGTCGCCCCGGGGGTGATCGTCACCGAACCCGGTGCAACACCCGGCACCAGCGTGCCGTACTGGGTGAAGACGCTCTTGAAGTCGTTCGTGCCGAAATACGGCACGCCCTCATAGGAGAAGCTCAGCCCCCAGGTTCCCTGCTGGCCAATCTTGGCGGTGACGGAACGGCTGGGCAAGCCCATGTCCCTGCCGTCGATCGACCAGTAATGCGAACCATCCGTATCCCAGGAGTCCCGGGCGCCCAGGTGGAAGTCGCCCAGGCCATAGAACCCCGGGTTCACCGCACCGGAGTAACGGTTGAGATAGTCCGACCCCGCAGTCTGATACTGCCCACCCAGGGTGATCCAGTTCTGGGGCGGCGCCGGCGGGGTCGCGGTCACCGGCGGCTTGTCGCCGACGTCGAAGCTGTCGTTGCTTTGTGCCAGCGCCTGCAACGGCAGAAGGCACACACTCGCGGCCAGAACGGCTTTGAGAGAACGCGCGATCGTCATGGTCGTGTCCTCCGGCCTAGCGTGTAAAGAACGTGCCGTTCGGGCTGTTCGAACCGTGGATCTGCGTGTGGCAATTCACGCAGCCGCGGGCCATCAGCCGGAAGTTCGCCACAACCTGGCCCGGCAGGTTTTGTCCCGCGAAGGGCTGCGCCTGGTGACCGCCATTGGCGTGGCATTCCTGGCACAGATACGGGGGACGCTGGATCAGCAGACGCGCCTGGGTCGAACCATGCGGCGTATGGCAGTTGAGGCAGCTCTCACGCACCGGCTCGTGTTCCCACAGCAACGGGCCGCGCTTTTCCGCGTGGCAGTTGTAGCAGGTCTCGTTGACGGTGAATTCCTTCAAAAGCTTCGGTCCCGGCGAGCCATGCGGATTGTGGCAGTCGGAGCAGACGACCTTGCCCTCGCGGATCGGGTGGTGCGAGAATTTGAAGCTGTCGGCTCGCTGTTCGGCATGGCAGGTGAAGCATTTCTGCGGCTGGGTGAACTTCACCAGGATCGGGTCCTTGGCGATGTGGATCGTATGGCAGTCGTTGCACGCGACATCATTGGTCTGGTGCTGGCTGCCCTTCCAGTTCATCCGCAAGCCGGCCTCGTGGCATTGCAGGCATTGCTTGGTGCGTGTCGCGGGCGACGAAATCAGGCCGCCCTTGAACACCGCGGCCGGTGGCACTTCGGGGCCGTTGAACGTCACGTCAGGCGGGTTGGACCGGCTGGCGACATGCGCGGCACTCGGGCCGTGGCAGGTCTCGCAGCCCTCCTGCCCGAAGGGGCTGTGCGGATCGCCCTTCATCGCGTGCGGCGTTTGCAGGATCTGCACAACCTTGGCGTTGGTGTCGTGACACTTCAGGCAGGTCTGCGGCCCGCCGCCAGCGGCAGCCGGCGGCGTCGCCGGGGCCTGCGCCGCCGCCGGCTGCAGGCCCGCGAACGACATAAGGCCCATCAGCAGTGTCACATTCAGGATGAAGCGCATTATGACGTCTCCCGTCCCTCTTGCGTGGTTATCGAGGCGTTACTGTTTGACCGCGACCAGGTCGGCGTTGCCGCTGTTCAACACCAGCGAACGCTCGTACGAAACGTAGTGGAACCGATGCGCCGTATGGCCCGCGTGGATTGCGATGGCGATATGATAGGTCGCGCCGGCGGCGATGGTGCTGTACGGCGCCGCCTCGTTGAGCGGACGGCTGATCGTCACCGACCAGGTGCTGCCGGTGTGCGTCGCCTCGGCGGTCACGATGTTCGGACTGGAGACCTCGCGCTTGTCGAACACGATCTCGGTCGACGCCTTGGCCGGCTGGCCGGGATTGAGCGCCGCCTGCCAGAATTCGAGTTGATACCCGCTCGCTTTCAAGGCCGCGAGATCAGGGGACAGCGTGTCGCCGCCGCCTTGCCGCGTCATTTTCGCGCGCGTCTTCGGCAGATACATGGTGCGCGTCGCACCGCCCGCGCTGGCCATGCCGGCCGAGTCGTCGTGACACGCCGCAAAGCAGCCGCCGCGATTGGCCTCCGGCACCTTGCCGTTATCGAACATCACGGTGACCTTGGTGGCGTAGGCCGGGTCCTGTTTCGCGTCGGGCTGCGCGCCTTCGTTGAATTCCAGATGCACGTAAAGATTGGTCCCGTCGTTGGCGACCTTCACGGTGGCCGGAATGGAGCCGGGCTTGCCAGGGATCGGCGTCGGCTCGATCGACGGCTTCACCCCGGTCTTGAAGGTGCGCGGCTGGCCGGTGACGATCTGCGGCCCCATGTCCTTTTCTTCACCGATATGGCAGGTGCTGCAATCCTTGCCTTCCCGAAAGTCCTTGGCGCCCGACATGTCGGCGACCGTCAGGGCGAACTCCCAGGACGCCTGCCCGGGATAGAACAGCACCACGTCCTTGCCCGGCACGCTGCCCCAGTTGATCCCGGCCGCAAATGCGTGCGGCACGGCCAGCAAAGCGCCCAGGCCGGCGGCGGCGGAAAGCAGTTTGGTTGCAAAAGTCATGGGTGGTTCCTCAGTGTTGGTTCAGCCGCGGCGAGGCGTCCCCCGCCGGTCCGATTTCGTAACGTTACCGGAAATACCCGCATCAGTCGAACCCCTCGATCTGTTCCGACTTGGGCGGGGTGGGCAGGTGATGGGCGATGCCCTTGTGACAGTCGATGCAGGTCTTTTCGCCGGTCAGCAGTTGCGTCTTGTGCGCCGCCGCCGCCTGCTCCGACTGCTTCTCCAGGTTCATCGATTCGGGCTTGTGGCAGTTCCGGCATTCGGCCGACCGGTTCGCCTCCATGCGTGCCCATTCGTGCGCCGCCAGGGTCGGGCGGACCTCCAGGAACTTCTCGCGCGTGTCGATGATGCCGAAGAGCTTGCCCCAGATCTCCTTGGAGGCCGCCATCTTGCGGGCGATCTTCAGGGTCCAGGGATGCGGCACGTGGCAATCGGGACAGGTGGCGCGCACGCCCGCGGGGTTGGTCCAGTGGATCGTGCCCTGGAGTTCCTGATACACGTTGTCCCGCATCTCGTGACAGCCGATGCAGAACTGTTCGGTGTTGGCGACCTCGAGCGCGGTGTTGAACGCGCCCCAGAAGGCGACACCCGCGATAAAGCCGCCCAAAGTCAGGAAGGCCAGGCTGAGATGCACCGCTGGCCGCATGGCGGTGCGGTACCAGACATTGCCGGTGATGCAGCCGATGATGCCGCGGCGGCGGGGGAGGGGATCTGACATCACACGTCCCTCAACGCGGCCCCGGCGGGCCGTTGAGAATGAAATAAATCCAGAACGCCAGCCCGTAGGCGCCGACGAAGGCGGTCGCGATGAAGGGCCAGATCATGACGGACAGAATCGCGAACATCAGCACTTCGCGCCATTTCCGTGGTTCGGCCGCTGCCGTTTGCATGACACCTCTCGGGTTGCGCCGCCGGGACAGCCGACGTGGCCGGCCCGGGGGGATCGATAACGACGGTAAAATCGCGCGATCGCGAGCCAGCCCCTAGACCCAGCTTTCCAGAATTTAATGATACCAGTCCGCCGCCGCCGGGCCCCCGGATTGCATAGGGATTGCGTCGGTAGCGGGGTGCCGCGGACTTGTCGCGGCTGCTACCCTGCCGGGGCATGGCCTGAACCAAAGGGAGACTGACGATGACCAACCGACTGGGACGCCGCGGACTGGCGGGGGGCCTCGCGCTGCTGCCCATCGCCGCGATGCCCGGACCCGCGCGCGCGCAAGGCACCGGCGAAAGCACGTTCGAACGTGTCCGGCGCACGAAAATCCTGCGCATTGCCGCTTTGCCGGGCGAATTGCCCTATTTCCAGAAGGACCTCGCCACCGGGGACTGGAGCGGCGCCTGCATCGACATGGCCCACGACATCGCCAAGGTGTTCGACGCCAACCTGGCCTACACGGAATCCACCTACGGCAACTCGGTCCTGGACCTGCAATCGAACAAGGTGGACCTGGCCTTCGCGCTGAACCCGACCCCGACCCGAGCTTTGTCGATCGGCTTCACCCATCCGATGATCATCCACCCGTTCGGCTGCCTCGCGCGCCATGACCTGAACCCGCAGACGTGGGACGACCTGAACAAGCCCGACATCCGGATCGTCTTCGACCTCGGCTCCCTGCACGAAACGGCGGCGCGCCGGTATTGCGCGCAGGCGCAGCTCACCGGCTTCAAGACGCGCGACGAATGCACCCTGGCGCTGCAATCCGGCCGGGCGGATGCGCATATCCTGGCGGCCATTCTGGGGCTTGCCACGGTCGGCAAGAACCCCAGCCTGGGGCCATACCACCTGCTGACCAACCCACTCGTTGCGCTCCCGAGCTGTTTGGGCATCCAGCGGGAGGCG
>Ga0302157_10003004_pt1 | contig 19325 bp, 14 predicted proteins | sample I_Bog_N3_3_FD_193502 | JGI IMG/M metagenome (GOLD analysis project Ga0302157, IMG submission 193502) | Peat permafrost microbial communities from Stordalen Mire near Abisko, Sweden - I_Bog_N3_3 | ecosystem: Environmental > Terrestrial > Soil > Wetlands > Peat | place: Sweden: Abisko, Stordalen...
TGATGCCGTAATTGGTCAGGGTGGGAACCGAGGCGCCGGACTGGATGAGAAGGGCGTTGGCGCTGTGGGCCCCGGAGTCCGCGATTATGTTCGCGGCGATCGTTCCTTCGTTCTGGATGACGGGCGTGCTCACGCCCGACTCCAGAATCATCGCCGTGGCGTTATTCTGATAGGCGGACGCGGAGATATAGCCCGTGTAGGAAAGGCGGATCCCGCCGAGGATATTGACCGTGCCGCCGTTGCCGCCGATCTGCAGGCCCGTGCCCGACACGCTGTCGTAAATGCCATCGCCCGCGATGGAGCCCTCGATGATCAGGCCAAAGCAGTTTTCGCCCAGACCGTAGGACAAGCCGTTGCAGGACCCGAACTCGCCGATGGTGATCGGGCTGGCCCCGCCGATGACGAAGGCGGGCGCCGAGCCGAAGGTGACGACGCTGCCCGTGCCCTCGGAACCGTCGGGGACGCCGTCCAAGTCGAGGTCGGCCGTGCTTCCAGACGCGGTGCCCGTCGGCGGCGCGCCCAGGAATATGCCGCCGGTCACGTTGCCCTGGACGATCAGCGCCGAACCGCTCTGCTCGATCTGGGAGGGCGTGCCCTGGACGTCATTGAGAATGGTGCTGGTGGTCGGACGCGAGGTGGAAGCATAGGCGGTGGAGGTGATCGTCGAGTAGATGCCGAACGCGCCGTCGATCTGGCCCGTGGTCTGCATGCCCACGGTGTACTGGCCATGCACCGATACGCCGCCGGTGACCTGAACGCCGCCCGTGATCTCGCCCGCGGTATAGACGCCGACGCCGCCGTCGCCGGATGTGGTGATGGGCCCGCTGAGGGAGAGAAAACCTACGCCCGGTCCGCCGGCCAGACCGTTGGCGATGTAGACGCCGTAGGAATTATTGCCCGTGACGGTGATGGTTCCGGCGGTGATCCCTCCTGTGAAGGCGCCCAACGTCTGGATGCCGTAGCGGCCTGTTCCCTGAGCGTAAGGCTCGTAGCTGTAGCCATCCTTGTTGATCCCCGGCGAGAAGGTCTCGCCGATGGAGATCGAACCCGTGTTGTTGATCGAACCGGTTTCGCCGGCGGCCGCCTGGATGCCCACCGCGTAGTCGACATTGCTGAAGCCGATGGAGCCTTCGACAGTCACATTGGCGTTGCTGTCGAGTTTGACGGCCGGACCGCTGACGGTCGGATTGACCGAGCCGCCCGCGGAGATGTCGAGCGTGCCGCCGGTGTTGCCAACCGTGGAGAGGGTATCGATCGGCGAGGTTGTCGAAGTTGAGACGGTGTAGGTCTGAGCCCTGGCCACGCCCTGCAAGGCCAACAGGCAGAGGGGCGCCACGCAGGCCGCCGTCATCATCCGGATGCGCATGCTCGCGCCGTTCGTCGGCCGGCCACGGTCCAGCGCGAGAGGATTTCGATCTGCGTTCGGCATCGTGTCCTAATTCAATTCCGGTATGGCGGCGCCCGGACACCTACGCCATCTGGACTGGCTTTGGTCAAGGTCTGGGCGATCAGGCGCTTGGTTGAGTTGGGCTTTTACACGTGAGGCGGATTGTGGCGGCGCGAGGGCGGAATGGCGTTACGAGCGTTGAGCACAGGCCTTTTCAGACGGTCGACAGGTCGTTCAACGGCGGAACGCGCCGATGTTCTTATTGTCGACGATGGCGAGGCCCGCAAGGCCTTATAGCGATTTGGGCGAATGGCCGCGGATTTGGACCGTCGGCGGGCAGTCCTAACTGGAGACAAAGGCATCGGCGCCATAGCCCTGGAAATAGAGCAAGGCCGTCAGGTCCGCATGATCGATCCGCGCGTCGGCCTGAGCGGCGACTACGGGCTTGGCCCGGTAGGCCACGCCCAGCCCCGCCGCCTCGATCATGGCCAGATCATTGGCGCCGTCGCCTATGACGCAGGCGGCGGCGAGATTGATCTCCAGCGCCTGAGCCTCCTCGCGCAGGGTCTGCAGCTTGGCTTCGCGGCCCAGGATCGGCGTCTCGACCTTGCCCGTCAGCACATCGCCGCGTTCCACGAAACGGTTGGCGCGTTGTTGGTGAAAGCCCGCGGCGGCCGCGACCCGCTCGGTGAAGAAGGTGAATCCGCCTGACACCAGAACGCAGCGCGCGCCGTTGGCCCGCAAGGTCTGCACCACGGTCCGCGCGCCGGGGTTCAGGCGGACCCGTTCGTCGTAGCATTGCTGCAGGGCGCTCACGGGCAGGCCCTTGAGCATGGCCACGCGCTCGGTCAATGCGCCGTCGAAATCGATCTCCCCGCGCATGGCGCGCTCGGTGATGGCCGCAACCTGGGTCTTCACCCCGGCGAAATCGGCCAGTTCGTCCAGGCATTCGCAGCCGATGATGGTGGAGTCCATGTCGGCGAGGAACAGGCGCTTCCTGCGGCCGAACGACGGCTGCACCGCCAGGTCCACCGCCAGCCCCTCCAGCGCCCGGTCCAGTTCCTCGCGCAGGGCGCGGACCACCTCGGCCACGCTCAGGGTAAGATCGCTGGCGATCTCCAGATCCAGGGCGCCGGGACCGAGCAGGCGGCTCGCCCGCACCTGGCCGCCGGCGTCCGGGAGCACGAGCTCCACCCGTTCCTGGGCGGCTGGCAGAACGGCGGGGTCGGGCGCGACAAGGGTGATGGCCAATTGCATAGGCTGCGGGTTAGACCGCGCGCAATGACGCATCAAGCCCGAGATCGCGAAAGCCGCCGGTCCATCCGTCCCAGGAGCGTAGCGTGAACGCCGTTCAAGCCCCCGCCGTGTTCCTCATCGCCGGACCGACCGCCAGCGGGAAATCCGCCCTGGCCCTGGCGCTTGCCGAACGCGTGGGGGGCGAGATCGTCAATGCCGACGCGTTGCAGATCTACCGCGACTTGCGCGTGTTGAGCGCTCGGCCGAGCGTGCAGGAGGAAGCGCGCGCGCCCCATCATCTGTATGGAACCGTCGACGGAGCGGACGGCTGGTCGGTGGGGCGATGGTTGAGGGCGGCCGGCCCGATCCTGGCCCAGATCGCCGCCCGCGGACGCCCTGCGGTGGTGACCGGGGGAACAGGCCTTTATTTTCGGGCTCTAACACGTGGCCTGGCCGAGGTCCCGCCCACGCCTAAGACGCAGAGGCTGGAGACTCAAACCCAGTTCGAAGCGATGGGCGAGGCGGCTTTTCGCGAAGCCTTGGCCAAGGTCGACCCGGCGGCTGCCGCGCGCATCGCGCCGGGCGATCGACAGCGCCTGACGCGGGCCATGGAGGTCTGGGCCTCTAGCGGGCGCGCGCTGAGCCAGTGGCAGGCCGACACGCGGCCTACTCTCGCTGAGGGCGCCTGGCGCGCCGTGGCGCTGGCGCCCGAGCGGGCAGCCCTGTACGCGCGTTGTGATGAACGTCTGGCCTCGGCGGTGCGCGACGGTGCGCTTGACGAGGTTGGCGAGCTGATGGCGCGCGGCCTGGATTCGGCGCTTCCCATCATGAAAGCCGTGGGCGTTCGCGAGCTGGCGGCCCATCTGGCGGGGCAAATCAGCCTCAGGGAGGCCCTGGCTCTGGCTCAGCGGGAAACGCGCCGCTACGCCAAACGCCAATGCACCTGGCTGCGCAATCAGGCGTCCGACTGGCCCCGGCTGAGAAGCCCAGGCGAGATCGAACGCTTTTTGCAGTCCGTTTAGGCCGTTGGCTCGCGGGGGGGCGGCGACAGGGCCTTGGCCGCTTCAAGCGCCACCAGTCGCCGGAAATGACGCAAATGCGGGTCGCTGGCGCGCGCCAGGGCCCGTTCCAGCGCATCCGCGCCGTGGACCTCGCGCAAATAATTGACCTCAATCCGGACCTCGGTCCTGAAGTGAGGGCTGCGTCTGACCCACCAATCGCGCACAACCTGCATGCTCGGTCCATAGCACATCATTGTTTTCACCTGCGCGACGATCGGCGTGATTTCATGAAAGCTTCGTCTAATCGCCCGCGCCTGCGACAACAGTCCAAACGCCGCCAAAAATTAAAGCAGACCGACCACGGCTAAGCTTGTTCTGACAGGACGAACGCGGACACCGGGCGCGCCGTTGACGGCCGCGCTTGACCGGTCCGGCCACCCGTGGCATCAAGCGCGCCTCTCAAGGAGATGCACGCGTGCGCGCAAACCTCGTAGTCTCGGAGCGGCCGACCTCGGAATGATCGTTTGATCACGCCGACATCGGTCGCATGCTCAGGGCCCCTCGCGGGCCCTTTTTCATGCCCAAAGTTCAGCCTAACTTCCTCCCAGAGGATCCCGCCATGACCGCCCAGACGACCATCGACCCGAAAGCCCAGACCGGCGCCAACACCGAGACCCTGACCGGCGCCCAGATCGTCGTGCGCGCTCTCGTGGATCAAGGGGTGGATGTTCTGTTCGGCTATCCGGGCGGCGCGGTCCTGCCGATCTACGACGCCCTGTTCGACGAGCCGCGCCTGCGCCATGTCCTTGTGCGCCACGAGCAGGGCGCGACCCACGCAGCCGAGGGCTACGCCCGTTCCACCGGCAAGCCCGGCGTGGTCCTGGTCACCTCCGGCCCAGGCGCGACCAATGCGGTCACCGGCATCGTCGACGCCCTGATGGACTCCATTCCCTTGGTGGTGATCACGGGCCAAGTCGCCACCCATCTGATCGGTTCGGACGCCTTCCAGGAGGCCGATACGGTCGGCATCACCCGCTCGTGCACCAAGCATAACTATCTGGTCAAACGGGTGGAGGATCTGGCGCGGGTGATGCACGAGGCCTTCCATATCGCCACCTCCGGCCGTCCCGGCCCGGTGGTCATCGACATTCCCAAGGACGTGCAGTTCCTGCCGGGCCCTTATATCGGACCGCAGGAAGCCCGGCCGCTTCACAGCTACAATCCGCGAACCAAGGGCGATCAGGACAAGATCGCTCAGGCCGTTGAACTGATCGCCTCAGCCAAACGTCCGATCCTGTACACAGGCGGCGGCGTGATCAATTCCGGTCCGGGCGCGAGCGAGGCTCTGCGCGAGCTCGCGCATCTGACCGGCGCGCCGGTGACCTCGACCTTGATGGGCCTGGGCGCCTTTCCCGCGGCCGATCCACAATGGCTTGGCATGCTGGGCATGCACGGCAGCTTCGAAGCCAACAACGCCATGCACGACTGCGACGTTATGGTGTGCTTGGGCGCGCGGTTCGACGACCGCATCACCGGCAGACTGGACGCCTTTTCGCCCGGCTCCAAAAAGATCCACGTGGATATCGATCCATCCTCGATCAACAAAAACGTGCTGGTCGACCTTGGCATCGTCGGCGACGTCGGCTCGGTCACCCGCGATATTCTGGCGGCCTGGAAGGCGCGCGGCCACAGGAAGACGGACCTTTCCGACTGGTGGGCGCAGATCGAGACCTGGCGCGCGCGCAATGGTTTCGCCTATCGTAAGGACGCGAACATCATCAAGCCGCAATACGCCATCGAACGGCTGTACGCCCTGACCAAGGACCGCGACACCTACATCACCACCGAGGTCGGCCAGCATCAGATGTGGGCCGCGCAGTTCTATCGCTTCGAGAAACCCAACCGCTGGATGACCTCGGGCGGGCTTGGCACCATGGGCTACGGCCTTCCCGCCGCCGTGGGCGCCCAGATGGCCCACCCTGACGCCCTGGTGATCGACATCGCCGGCGAGGCCTCGGTGCAAATGACCATGCAGGAGTTCTCCACGGCGGTTCAGTTCGACCTGCCGATCAAGATCTTCATCCTGAACAACGAATGGATGGGCATGGTGCGCCAGTGGCAGCAGCTGTTGCACGGCGAGCGCTATAGCCATTCCTATTCCGACAGCCTGCCGGACTTCGTCAAGCTGGCCGAGGCCATGGGCGGGGTGGGCCTGCGAGCGGACAGTCCGGACGAGCTGGACGGCAAGATCATGCAGATGATCGAGACGCGCCGGCCGGTGCTGTTCGACTGCCGCGTGGCCAAGCAGGAAAACTGCTTCCCCATGATCCCCTCGGGCAAGGCCCATAACGAGATGCTGCTGGGCGACTCGGTGCAGGATCTCAATCAGGCGATCGACGACGAAGGCAAGATGCTGGTGTAGGCGCGCTCAAGCAGCGAAGCGATAGCGCAAATTAGAATGGGAACCACGAAGGCCGCCAAGGACACCAAGGGCTGGCGCGTCGTTCGTGATCTTCGTGTTTAAAATGAACGGTTCCGGCTCGCGCTGGAATTGGAAGGAAGAGCAGATCCATGCCCCCGCGCCTGAACGAAACCATCGAGAAACGCACCTTCGCGGTGCTCGTCGACAACGAGCCGGGCGTGCTGGCGCGCGTGGTCGGGCTTTTTTCCGCCCGCGGCTACAATATCGAGAGCTTGACCGTCGCTGAAACGGACGTCGAAGCGCACGTCTCTCGCATCACCATTGTCACCTCCGGCACGCCGCTGATCCTGGAACAGATCAGGGCCCAGCTGGAGCGCATGGTCTCTGTGCGCGCCGTGCACGACGTGACCCGCGATCCCTTGGGCATCGAGCGCGAATTGGCTCTGATCAAGGTGCGCGGTAAGGGCGAGGACCGAGCCGAAGCCCTGCGCCTGGCCGATATTTTCCGCGCCAAGGTGATCGACACCAGCCATGAGAGCTTCGTGTTCGAACTCACCGGCGCGTCCTCCAAGATCGACCAATTCGTCGCCCTGATGCAACCCATTGGCCTGGTGGAGCTTTCGCGCACCGGCGTGCTGTCGCTGACGCGCGGCCTTGGCTGAGTCCGCCGCGCGTCTCAGCCAGCGAGGCGACGCAACCGTCTTAGAGCGCGGTAGGCGAGGCTGGGTCGCGGCAGGACCTGGTGCGGACCGCCCAGGGATGTGGCCTCGATGAAGGCCTTGGAGATATCTTCTCCCAAATGACGGTTCGGCGCGGCGGCGCCCGTGCGGATATCGACGATGTCGCGGAATGCAATACGGCCCATCGGGGGATTGGAGTGCATGGGCGTGTAGTAGGCGCAATCCTCGAAATAATAGTGCGTCACCTGCGACCAGCGGGTGCGGTTGAGGTCATTCTGCGGCGAACCGCCATGAAGCAGGTTGGCCAGCCAGATCACGGCCTGGCCTCGTTTTGGCGAGAAACGGGCCGGCTTGAGCCCCTGGGCCTCGACCAGGTCGTCCCACATCGCCTCATATACGCCCTGCGTGGGCAGTTCGAGCGCACGATGCGAGGCGAAGCCGATGTGTTCATTTGTGAAAATCGGCAGGCGGTGACTGCCCGGATAATACAGCAGCGGACCAGCGTCAGGATGGATGTCCTCAAGCGCGATCCACACCCCGCACATGAAACGCTCTGGCATCGAGCTGAAGTGCACGCTGTCGGTGTGGGCGTGCTGCTGAGTGCCGACGGGAAAGTTCAGGGTCTGGAATGGAAACGCCGGCCTTCCGAACAGCCGACCGAGCAGGTCGATCACGGCGGCGTTCGTGGCCAGGCGCCTCACCGGCGGTGACTCTCGCCACGCGCCTTCGATCCGCGGCCCCGACGTTTGCCCAGCGCGGAATCCATCCAAGGGCATGCGGGGGCCCAGTTCGGCGATGATGGCGTCGGCCAGCTCTGCGAACTGCGGCTCGGGAAAGTCGATCACCGCCAGCCCATCACGCCGCAAGTCTTCGGCCACCCGACGGGTTTCCGGGTCCGCATCTGCGAACAGCCGATCAAAAAACGGCGATTCCACACTCGGAACCCCCGGCAATGTGTTCAAAAAGCCCACGTGAACCCCCGCAGATCGTGGTCCGTAGCGCTATCGGCAAATGGGCGCCGGCGTCAACGGCACGGAGGGTCTTCTTCCGCTAACCAATCGCGCCTATATTGGCCGCGTCAGGCTTCGGCCCGACTATGGAGATAAACGCGCGTGCAATAAGCGGACTGGACCCGGGTGCGATTCCCGGCGGCTCCACCATTGACTCCCCGGGTTGTCGCCGGGCTGCATGGGGCCGATCAGCATCGACAGACGTGTAAAGACGTTGCTTTCTCTCGGCGTGGCTCACCGTTTCGGGCCTTAATCTAACTGCGAACGATAACTTCGCTGAAGAGTTCGCCCTCGCCGCGTAATGCGGTGCGAGCAAGCTCGACCTAAAGCCCTAGTGTCTTAGCAGCGCTAGGCGGGGCCCGGAGGGCGCCTGGCAACAGAAGCCCTCCACTTTCCACCACCCGTGCGGTGTGTCCCGGCGTCCTCTGCGTGTGAATTTACAATGGCCTGGCCACAGAGCGGCTTTGCTCCGGCATTGCGAAGCGCTAGGTTCGCCCGCGAATGTGAGGAACACCCGCCGGATGGCCCAGGACGACACGCCCCAGGACCTGATGCACTACGAGGCGATGGCCCAGGACGCCCTGCGCGGCGTCGTGCGCTCGGCGCTCAAGCGCGCGGCTTCGCCCGAGGGCTTGCCCGGCGCTCACCACTTCTACATCACCTTCAAGACCGACGCCCCCGGGGTGTCCGCGCCGCCCGATCTTCTGGCGAAATATCCCGAAGAGATGACCATCGTCCTGCAGCACCAGTATCGCGACCTGGCGCCGGGCGAGACCTTCTTCACCGTCACCCTGAAATTCGGCGGCCAGCCCAAGCGCCTGTCAGTGCCCTACGCCGCCGTCTCACGCTTTTATGACCCCAGCGTGCAGTTTCTGCTGCAGTTCGAACCCAACCCTGAAACAGCCGACGGCGAGACCGGCGCCGAGCCGCCGCACACGGAAGCAGCGGCCCCGCCTCTCTCGGCCACCACGGATGGTGAAGAACCCAAGGTCGTATCGCTCGACCAGTTCCGGAAGAAGTAGATTGGTCCGGGCAATGCGCGCGGTCCTGGCCGGGATGATCGCAACGGCGGGCGCGGATGTCTTTGCCGGCCTGCCCATTCACGCCTTCAGCCCGCCCTAAGCCAATGGCGATTTCCAACTCGCGCGTGAAGGCGGCCTTGGCGGTCGCAGCCATGAGCCTTTGCGCGAGCGCCTTGGGGACAGTGTGGAGCGCGCGCGCTCAAGACGCGACCGCGACGGAATCGGGCGCTCAGACCGTCACGCCCCAAACCGCGCCTTTGCCGTCCGAAGCCCCGCGCGCTCACGACGGGTGGACCCGCCGCAGGGCGGTTGCCGTCCCGGCGCCGACCCTGCCGACGCCCGTCCCCGGAGCGCTCCTGGCGCCGGGGGCTGCCATCCCCCCCGCAGAGCTTGAGGCTTTTGTGGACGGTGTGGTTCGGGGGAGCATGCAGGATGACCACATTCCCGGCGTTGTCGTGTCAGTGGTGCAGAACGGCCAGGTCCTGCTCAAGAAGGGCTACGGATCCGCCGCACTGTCGCCCTTGCGCGCCGTCGATCCGGACAAAACCCTGTTCCGACTGGGCGATTTGTCGGCGGCCTTCACATGGCTCGCGGTGTTGAAGGAGGTCGAGCGCAGCCACATGAGGCTGGACGCGCCGATCAACCTTTACCTGCCCGAAAAGCTGCAGGTGCGCGACCAGGGCTACGCCGAGCCCGTGCGCCTGCGTGACCTGATGGACCACGCATCGGGTTTCGAGGATCGAGCCCTGGGGCGGCTGTATGAGCGCGACCCGGAGCGCGTGCGGGCGCTGGAAGTCTATCTGCGGCAGGAACGTCCGCGCCGCGTGCTGGCGCCAGGGCTGCGCGCGGAATATTCTGACTATGACGCGGCCCTCGCGGGCGAGGCCCTGTCGCAGGTGACGGGCCAGTCCTTCGAGGATTTGATCGAAACAGAAATTCTGCGCCCCGCGGGCCTTGCCCATACGTCGTTCCGTGAGCCACGCCCTGTCCTTCCGGGGCTGCCCTCGCCGCTGCAGCCGGCCCTGGCCGGCAACATGGCCCAGGGATTCCGCTGGACCGGCGTATCCCTGCAGGCGCGGCCGTTTGCCTATGCCGGGCAGATAGCACCCGCGGCCTCAGCATCTTCCACCGCCTCCGACATGGCCCGCTACATGCTCTTGCTGCTGGGCGGGGGCAGTATGGACGGTCAGACGGTGTTCGGTCCCGCCACAGCCCAGGCTCAGCGGACGGTCCTGCTCAGCGCCGCCCCCGGGCTCCCCGGCTGGACCTACGGCCTGCTCGAACATCCGTTGCCCGGCGCGGTCGAGGGCTATGGACTGGACGGCTCGGACCTGTCGTCCCACGCGGGCATAACCACGGCGCCCGCCCTGGGTCTGGGCGTATTCGTGGCCGGCAACAGCGAAACTTCCGGCGCCCTGGTGCGTCGCCTTCCGGTTCTGGTGGTGGAGCATTTCTTTGCGTCCCCCGTCAGTGAATCGCCGCCCGCCGCCAACGATCCCCAGGCTTTGAACCGAACCTACGCAGGGCATTATCTCAGCGAGCGGAGACGCTACGGGGGGCTGGAAAAATTCGTCGATCTATTGACCCGCCAAACGGCGGCGGCGGCCCAATCGGACGGCACGCTGGTGATCCGCGGTCCCGATGACGACGGCGTTTGGTTTCAGGACGGCCCGTCCGGCCGTTTTATCGCGCCTGAGCGAGACTTGGCGTCCGCCTTCGAGCTTAAGAACGGCCGTGCGGTCCGCTGGTTCTCGTCTTCGGCAGGGCAGTCCTTCGCCCGCGTCGGCTGGTACGAACAGCCCGCGGGCCTGGGCGTCCTAGCCGGCGCAAGCCTGATCGCCAGCCTGGCCGTTCTGATCGGCCTGTTCGTGCGCGACAGGCGCGATTTCCGCCAGACCACCATTCAGAGCCGCGCCAGCGCGCTGCAAACCACAGCGGCGGTGCTGTGGCTCGTTGCAATGCTGGCCCTGGCGGTGTGGAGCTGGGGCGCCTTGGCCGACCACGCCCAGGCGTTTTTTGACTGGCCCGGCGGCTTTATCCTGATCGCCTCGGCCTGCGCCCTCGTGGCGGCCCTGGCCAGTTTTAGCCAACTGCTTCTCCTGCCCGCCGTCTGGCGCGGCGGACGGCGGCTGGACAGCTGGTCCACCGGGCGCAAACTGACCTTCACGGTCACGGTGTTGCTGTTCGTGTCCTTCTCAGCGACGCTGGCCCTTTGGGGCGCGCTGGAGCCCTGGAACAGCTAGATAGGCGTCACTCGCACGGTGATCCGTTCGCGCTCGCCTCCACGCCGCTCCACCAAGAGCCGGGCGACTTGGGCGTCGTCGTGGAAAGCGTAGCCCTTGATGGCGTCCAGAATCGCCTTCGCCAAGTTGTCTAGGTCGAGCCACGGCGGATCGCCTGTGTATTCCATCTCGATCTGGACCGAAAAATCGCCCCAGGCCGGGCGGGCGCCGCGCCACTCCTTGCGGAAGAACTCATAGATCAGGGGCTTGTAATACTTGGCCTGGCTGGTCAGGCCCTCGACCACGATGACAAGTTCGCCCGCCGATTCGCGTGCGCGCACCTTGCCCCGGCCGGTCCAGTCATGCTCGTCCATCAGGCATTCCTACCGCGCGTGCTTACCGCCGGGACGCTCGGGTCGACGGCGCCGCGCCGAATACGCTGTAGGGGTCCTGACCCAGGGCGAAAGACAGAATATTGTCCCCAGCCGCCACAGCCACGTACTGGCGCCCCTCCAGGGTGTAGGTCATGGGCGCGGCGCGCCAGTTGTCATTGGCGCGGAAAATCCACAGGGTCTTGCCGGTGAAGGCGTCCACGGCGGCGAAGCCGCCGCCCGTTTCGCCGTGAAACACAAGGCCGCCGCCGGTGGACAGCACACCGGCGTAATTGGCCTCCTGAGCGCCGGCGAGGGGCTTTTCCCAGGCGATGGCTCCGGTGGCCGGGTCAATGGCGCGCAAATAGCGCAGGCCGGGATCGGTGGGGTCGCGGTCGCCGTCATAGCCCCGGCCGACCTTGCTGTAGATGCTGCAATCCTCGACGGCCATTACATAGAACAGGCGCGATTTGGGATTGTAGGACGACGCGTACCAGTTGGTGGCCCCGCGCACGCTAGGACAAGTCCTGACCCCCTCCACCGTCGGCTCGTTGTTGGGCAGCCACAGAGGCGTCCCGTCAGGCCCGATTCCGCTGGCCCAGGTCAGCTTCCGGACAAACGGCTTGCCCAGCAGAAACTGGCCGGTCGTGCGGTCCAGCGCGTAGAAAACGCCGTTGCGATTGGCCTGCAGCAGGAGCTTGCGCTCGTGTCCCCCGAACTTGGCGTCGGCCAGGACCAGGGGCTCATTGGCGTCCCAGTCGTGCAGGTCGTGCGGCGAGAATTGGAAATGCCATTTCACCGTCCCCGTCTTGGGATCCAGGGCCAGCACCGAGCCGGTGTAAAGGTTGCTTCCGCCGCGCTGGTCGCCGTTGGTGGCCGGATAGGGATTGCCCACGGCCCAGTAAAGGGTCCCGGTCTCAGCGTCGTAGGACCCCGTCGTCCAGGTAGCGCCGCCTCCGGTAGGCAGATCGCGGCCTTTCCAGGTTTCCGACAGGGGCTCGCCTGGATTGGGGATGGTCCACAGCCGCCAGACCTGTTCGCCGGTGGAGGCCTTATAGGCCGCCAGGAAGCCGCGCAGGGGCGAATCTCCGCCTGCGACCCCCGCGATGACCAGATCGCCCACCACCAACGGCGCGGCCGCCCCGTAATAATCGCCAGGATATTTTGGGTCAGGCAGGGAAACGGCCCACATGACCGCTCCGGTGACCCGGTTCAGGGCCAGCAGATGGGCGTCGTTGGTGGCGACGAACAGCCGATCGCCGAGCAGCGCCGCGCCGCGATTGGGGCCGCCCGTCGCCGGCGCCGAGAACCCCGGCGTGCGGGCGGGCGCCGCCCCGACCTTGGGCGCGCTGCGAGGCGTGCACCAGATGCGGCGGCCGGTGCGCGCGTCCAGGGCGCAGACCTGGGCGGCCCCGGTCACATACATGACCCCGTCGGCCACCAGCGGCGTGGTCTGCAGCCCCTCCCCGCCTGGCGTGAACGACCACTGCATGGTCATACGCCGGACGTTGCTTCGGTTGATCTGATCCAGCGGGCTGTAGCGGTTCCCCGCCATGGTCCCGTTGTAGCTCGGCCACTGCCCCTTGGCCGGATGCATGACCGCGGCCACGTCCTGGGCGCTCGGCTCCGCGCCCTGAGCCTGTGGGCCCGCGGGCACGCCGCCGAGCGTCCCGAGATAGGCCAGAAGATCGCGCCGTTCCTGGGCGCCCCCCTTGAACGGCGGCATGTATGACTTGGGCTCGTGTTCGACCGAGACGTAGTCCTTGTCCGTGAGCAGATGGAAGCGGCCGTCGAAGGTCTGCAGCTGCAGGTCATGTTCGCCCTGGTTGCGCGCGAAGCCGCGCAGGCGCTGTCCGGTCTTCAAGCGCACATCGACCACGGCCCACTGAGTATCCGGACAAAACGCCCAGCTTGGACACTCGGGCAGGCTCCGGCTCCCCATCTGCGAGGTCGGATCGTCAAGGTAACGCTCGAGCTGGCTGGGGGTTGAGCGCACCGCCACAGCGGACAGGTCCGGCCCGTTCACTGCCCCTCGGCCGCGCACCATGTGGCATTGCCAGCAGCCGGCCTTGCCGAAGAACAGCGCCTGACCGGCGGCGACCAGCTCAGGGGCCTGGGATTGCAGGGCGGAGGCGTTCTGGCTCTTGAGCCAGGTCGCCAGGGCGTCGAGCTGATGGTCGTCGTAGGGAAAGGCCGGCATCCCGCCGGCCGTGCCCGCATGGATGATGGCCTTGATCTCCGCCTCGCTCAGAGTACGCAGGTGGGCGCTGTTGACCAGGGATGGCGCCCGATCGCCGCCGGTCAGGCCGGGGCCGTGGCACCCGGCGCAGGTGGATTGCACCAGGGAATCGACGGACTGGGCCGGCGCTGGGCTCGGCTGAGCCTGAACGCGGCGAACGCCCGCGCCCAACCCCGCGAGCGCCAGCGCCGCCAGCAAGGCCGCCGCCCAGCCGACATGAAAACGGCGCCGCGACGCGGCCGAGGATTCGACACCCTCCCCCATGAAAGCCTGGTCTCCTCCGACGCCCATTGGCGCCATCAATGCCGGGGACCCGCCACCGGCACAAGGGGCGCGGCTTCGGGCCGCCCGGCGGCGGCGCATTTAGGCCATTGCAGTCTGCCGCGTCCTGGCTAAACCAACGCCAGCCAATCGCGGGGATAGAGCCATGGCCAATACGCGCACCGAAACCGACACCTTCGGCCCGATCGAGGTCGCCGCCGACAAGTACTGGGGGGCGCAGGCGCAGCGCTCGCTGGGCAATTTCAAGATCGGCTGGGAAAAGCAGCCGTTGCCCATCGTGCGCGCCCTTGGAATCGTCAAGCGCGCCGCCGCCGAAACCAATATGGCGCTGGGCCATCTGGACCCCGCCCTCGGCGCGGTGATCATCCAAGCGGCCAACGAAGTGATCGAAGGCAAGCTCGATGACCACTTCCCCCTGGCGGTGTGGCAGACCGGTTCGGGCACCCAGTCGAACATGAACGCCAATGAGGTGATCTCCAATCGCGCCATCGAGATCATGGGCGGGTTGATGGGATCGAAAAAGCCGGTCCATCCCAACGACCACGTCAACATGAGCCAGTCGTCCAACGACACCTATCCGACGGCCATGCACATCGCCTGCTCAGAGGAGATCGTCCATCGGCTGCTCCCCGCGCTGGAGAAGCTGGGCAATGCGCTGAACGACAAGGCCCAGGCCTGGAAAGACATCATCAAGATCGGGCGCACCCACACCCAGGACGCCACGCCCCTGACGCTGGGCCAGGAGTTCTCCGGCTACACCCAGCAGGTGCGCAACGGGATCGAGCGGTTGAAGCTCACCCTGCCGGGCCTGATGCAGCTGGCCCAGGGCGGCACCGCGGTCGGCACAGGCCTGAACGCCCCCATCGGCTTCGCCGAGATGGTGGCCGACAAGATTGGCCAGATCACCGGCCTGCCCTTCACCTCGGCGCCGAACAAGTTCGAGGCCCTGGCCGCCCACGACGCCATGGTGTTCAGCCACGGCGCGATCAACACCCTGGCCGCCAGCCTGTTCAAGATCGCCAACGACATTCGCCTTCTGGGCTCGGGCCCGCGTTCGGGCCTGGGCGAGTTGTCCCTGCCGGAAAACGAGCCGGGCTCCTCGATCATGCCGGGCAAGGTCAATCCGACCCAATGCGAGGCCATGACACAGGTGTGCGTGCAGATCTTCGGCAACAACGCCGCCCTGACCTTCGCGGGCAGTCAGGGCCATTTCGAGCTGAACGTCTACAATCCGGTGATGGCCTACAACTTCCTGCAGTCCGTGCGCCTGATGGCCGACGCTGCGGTCAGCTTCACCGATAACTGCGTGGTCGGCATCCAGCCGCGCGAGGACAACATCAAGGCGGCGCTGGAGCGGTCCCTGATGCTGGTCACCGCGCTGGCGCCCAAGATCGGCTACGACAACGCCGCCAAGATCGCCAAGACGGCGCACAAGAACGGCACCACCCTGCGCGAGGAAGCGGTGGGCGGCGGCTATGTCACCAACGCGGAATTTGACGCAGTGGTGCGGCCGGAAAAAATGATAGCGCCGGGCTGAGGGAACAAACACCAATGGTCAGCAAAGACGCCTACCGCGGCGCCATGGCGCGCCTGACGGGCGCGGTGAACATCATATCGAGCGACGGAGAGGCTGGGCTGGCCGGCTTCACGGCGTCGGCGGTGTGTTCCGTCACCGACGATCCGCCCACGCTTCTTTTGTGCGTCAACCTCGCCAGTCGGCAGAATGAGCTGTTGCGCGTCAACGGCGTGCTGTGCGTCAACACCCTGGCGTTGGGCCAGGAGGACATCGCCCGCGCATTTTCCAACCACGACCTGACCATGGCGCAGCGGTTCGAGCGGGCGCAGTGGTCGGTTCGGGAGTCCGGCTCGCCCGTGCTCAAGGACGCCCTGGCGGCCTTCGATTGCCGGATCGTCGAGCGGCTGGAGCAAGGCACTCACGCCGTGCTGTTCTGCGAAGTGCTGGAGGCGCAGGCCGGCCAGGGCGCGCCGCTGCTCTATTTCAACCGCGCCTTCGGCACGCTGGCCTAAGGCTTTTTGGGCCTTAACCGGTGGTAAACCGACGCGGCCTAGTCTCCCTCGCCATGTCCGCCCCCGCGCTCTCAACGCACCGGTCGGTGCAAAAACGCGGCATGGAACGGAGGCGCTCGACGCGCCGTCCGGTGACTCTCGGCGGCCTGCTGTTCTTCGGCCTCGCCGGCCTCAGTATCGACTGCGTCATCCGGGACATCAGCGACCACGGCGCGCGCGTGGCCGTGCCTAGGGCCAGTTGGCGCGCGCCCAAGGAAGTGCGCCTGCTCTCGGTGCGCGAGGGGCGCATCTATTGCGGCCGGGTGATGTGGAACCGCGGCCGTTACCTGGGCCTGGACTTCTCCCAGGTGATGGACGCCGCCGACGTGACCGAACCGGAGCTGGCGCCCATCCGCGCCGCCTGGTTGGCCCTGCGGTAGTCCCGGCCGATCAAGCGCCCGCGTAACCGTCCTGCCACGTGTCTAGCCGCTTGATCAGGGCTTCGTGCTCTTCCCATAGGGCCTTGGGCAGGTGTTCGCCGTATTGTTCGTAGGACGTGGGGATAAGCGAGGCCTCTTCCTTCCACACGCCGCGATCGACCGACAGCAACAGGTTGAGTTGAAGATCGCTCAGGCCCAGGCCCTCGACATCCAGTGAGGCCTTGTTCGGCAGGCGGCCGATGGGCGTGTCGTGCGCGCTCGCCTTGCCTTCCAGCCGCTCGACGATCCACTTCAGGACCCGGCTGTTCTCCCCGTAGCCCGGCCAGATGAACTTGCCGTGCATGTCCTTGCGGAACCAGTTGACGAAATAGATGCGCGGCAGCTTGGCCGGATCGGCCTTCTCGCCGAGCTTTAGCCAATGGCCGAAATAGTCGCCCATGTTGTAGCCGCAGAACGGCAGCATGGCGAAGGGGTCGCGGCGCAACTCGCCCACCTTGTTTTCCGCCGCCGCGGTGCCTTCCGACGCCACATTGGAGGCCAGGAACACCCCGTGACGCCAGTTGAACGCCTCGGTCACCAGGGGCACGGCCGTCGCGCGGCGTCCGCCGAACAGGATGGCTGAGATCGGCACGCCTTCCGGGTCCTGCCACTCGGGCGCGATGATCGGGCATTGGCCGGCCGGGACGGTGAAGCGCGCATTGGGGTGCGCGGCCGGGTCCGGAGACTCCGGCGTCCAGTCGCGGCCCTTCCAATCGATCAGGTGCGCGGGCTTTTCGTCGGTCAGCCCCTCCCACCAGACATCGCCATCGTCGGTGATGGCGACGTTGGTGAACACGCTGTTGGCGTACAGGCTGTCGATGGCGTTCTTGTTGGTCTTCAGGCCCGTGCCCGGCGCCACGCCGAAGAATCCCGCCTCCGGATTGATGGCGTAGAGCCGCCCGTCGGCGCCGAAACGCATCCAGCAAATATCATCGCCGATGGTCTCGGCCTTCCAGCCGGGAATGGTCGGCTGCAGCATAGCCATATTGGTCTTGCCGCAGGCGCTGGGGAAAGCCGCTGCGATGTAGCGGACCTCGCCCTGGGGCGACGTCAGCTTGAGGATCAGCATGTGCTCGGCCAGCCAGCCCTCGTCGCGGGCCATCACCGAGGCGATCCGCAGGGCGTAGCATTTCTTGCCCAAGAGGGCGTTGCCGCCGTAGCCGGATCCGTAGGACCAGATCTCGCGGCTTTCCGGGAAGTGCGCGATGTACTTGGTCTCGTTGCACGGCCAGGGCACGTCCTTCTGGCCGGGCTGCAGCGGCGCGCCCAGGGTGTGCACGGCGGGCACGAAGAAGCCGTCATCGCCCAGGGCCTCCAGCGCCGCCTTGCCCATGCGCGTCATCACCCGCATGGAAATGGCCACATAGGCGCTGTCGGTGATCTCCACGCCCAGGGCGCTGATCGGCGAACCGATCGGGCCCATGCTGAAAGGCACCACATACAGGGTCCGCCCGCGCATTGAGCCGGTGAACAGGGGATTGAGGGTCGCGCGCATCTCGGCCGGGGCGATCCAGTTGTTGGTTGGACCGGCGTCGTCCTTGTGCTCGGAGCAGATGAAGGTGCGGCTCTCCACCCGCGCCACGTCGCGCGGATCGGAGTTGGCGTAGAAGGAGTTGGGCCGCTTGTCCGGGTTCAACCGCGTGAGCGTGCCGGCCTTGATCAGCTCCCCGGTCAGGCGCTCCCATTCCGCGTCCGAACCGTCGCACCAGTGCACGCGGTCGGGCTGGGTCATCAGCGCGATCTCATGAACCCATTTGAGCAGCCGCGCGTGGCGGGTTGGGGCTTGGTCCAGCCCGGAAATCTTGGTCGCCGCGTTGATCACAGGATCACTCTCCAACCGCTGTCTGCCGTCCGCTATGGACTCAACGTCTGGCGGCCCAATGTGGGTAGTTAGCCCGAACTTGTCGGGCAAGCACAAAACTGTCACTTGCCAAACGACCCAGCACGGGCGGCATTAAAACGTCAACCCGCCATCTCCTCAGGCTCCTGCGCCGCATGGCGATCTCGCAATGCAGCATTTGGAGTGCCTAGTGGCCATGTGGTCCAAGTCGTTGATGGGGCCGCCGAAGCAGAGATTGCGTCGCCAAACGCGCCATCCGGGCTAGACAGCCCCTGGCAACAGACGCAGCCTTCCCTTGGCGGGCCGGGCCAAACTCAGAGTAACGATGAATCCGTCGGACGACATCCTCGGCCTTCTGCGCCCGGCCCTGATCCATCACGCGGAGGGACGCCAAGCAGACGCGGAAGCCCTTTACCGCCGCATTCTGGAACAACAGCCCGATCACCCGCAGGCCCTGGGCATGTTGGCTTTGATCCTCTCGGATGGCCCGCGGGAAGCCGAGGCCGAAGCGGTCTTGCGACGACATGTCGCCCTGGCGCCCGACGCCGGCGCCAGCCTGCACGCCCTGGGCCGCCTGTTGATCCGCCAAGGACGCGACGAGGAAGCCCTGGCTCTGCTGCAACGCGCCGCGCGGCTTCTGCCAGCCCTGGCGCCCGCGCATAATGACCTGGGCGCGGCCCTGCATCGGGCCGGTCAACTGACAGAGGCGTTGCAGGCTTTCGAGCGCGCCACGGCCATTGATCCGGGCTACGGCGTGGCCCACGCCAACCGCGGGCTGGCGCTACAGGAAGGCCGGCGATTCGAGGAGGCCCTGCAGGCCTACGGCAGGGGGTTGGCCTTCACCGCTCCCGACCAAGCCGATCTGCGCGCGGCCATCCTGGTCCAGCTTGCCCAATCGGCGCGCAAGGCGGGCCGGGGGCACGAGGCCGAGGCGCTGCTGCATATCGAACGCGCGAACAGACCCGACCACGCGGAGATCGCCGGCGAGTTGGCCCTGCTGCTGGAACAATCTGGCAAGACCGATGAGGCGCTCGCGGTGCGCAACGATCTGGCCCGCCGCGCGGGCCTGAGCCGGCGCGGCCTGGCCCGCGCGGGCGCGCCTAAAATGCTCTTGCTTGGAGCGGTCG
>Ga0302157_10003010_pt1 | contig 19306 bp, 17 predicted proteins | sample I_Bog_N3_3_FD_193502 | JGI IMG/M metagenome (GOLD analysis project Ga0302157, IMG submission 193502) | Peat permafrost microbial communities from Stordalen Mire near Abisko, Sweden - I_Bog_N3_3 | ecosystem: Environmental > Terrestrial > Soil > Wetlands > Peat | place: Sweden: Abisko, Stordalen...
GAGCCAGACGGGCCAGCCCCAGTAGAGGCAGGGCACCGCCAGCATCATGCCGGCGAAGCCGATCATCGAGCCGATCGAGAGATCGAACTCGCCGGCCACCATCAGCAGCGCCGCGCCGACCGCGATTACGCCGAGAAAGCCGGCCACCGTGGCCCAGTTCACGATTCCTTCGGCGCTGAACATGCCGGAGCCGTTGGCCGCGAACGCGAACAGCACGAAGACGAGCACGGTGCCCGACAACGCCCCCGATTCGGGGCGCCCCAGCAGGCGGCGCCACGCGCCGACGGAACGCACGCGTTCGTCGGCGACGGGGGTTGCGGCGGGCGCGGTCGCCGCGGGGGTCGTGGTCAGGGGAACCGTCATGACGTCGTCGGCCTGGTGTTAACGGTACTGACCGGCGTACTTCTCGACCTTGCCGATGTTGTCCTTCGTCACGAAGCCCGGCCCGGAAAGGATGTGGCGCGGGCCGTAGACCGGTTGCAGGCCGTACTCCGCGAAGCGCGCCTTGACCTTGGGGTTGGCCTGCACGGCCGCCGACACCTTCTGCAGGTCGGTGGTGTGCATCTGCTTCATCGTGGCCATCACCGCGATCGGGATGTAGCCCTGCAGGTAGGGCTGCTGGTCGATGGCGAACTGCACCGAGCCGTCCTTGATGCCGCGTGCGATGTCGTCGCTCAGGTCGAACGTGGCGAACCAGATCTTGCCTTTCAGGCCGGCCTTGTCGATCGCCTTCATGGCCGGGCTCGCCGACAGCGGGCCGAGCGCGAGCACCGCCTGCGTGTTCGGGTTCTGGCGCAGCCACGCCGAGACCTTGGCTTCGACGCCGCTCGGATCCTCGCCGGAGTCGAGCGTGGACTTCTTGAAGTCGGCACCGATCGCCTCGGCGAAGCCGCGGCAGCGCTCGAACGAGGCCGGGTTCGTGGCGTAGTGGTTGACGCACAGGAAGCTCTTGATGCCGGCCGCCTTCGCGCGTTCGCCGGCGCCGTGGCCGGCCGCGTACTCGGGCTGGCCCACGTGCATGATCGCGCCGAGCGCCTCGCTCTGTTCGGTGGTGCCGGAGTTGATCGTGATCAGCGGGATCTTCTTGTCGGTGACCTTCTTCAGCGAGCCCTTGAGCACGTTGTAGTCGGCGATCGACGTGACCACGCCGTCGTAGTTGGCAGCCGCGGCCTGCTCGATCAGGCGCGACATGTCGGCCAGGTCGCCGCTGGGCGGGTTGCGGTAGTCCACGGTGACGTCGAAATCCTCGCCGGCCTGCTTCACGGCGTTCTTGATGGTGTTCCACCACGAGTCCGAATCCGGCGCGTGGCTGATCAGCACGTACCTGCCGGCCGCGTGCGCGGCGCCGAGGCTCATCGTCATCGCGGCGGCGATCGCCAAGGTCTTCAGCAGCCGCCGCTTGGTCACTCGGTTCATGGTCTTGTCTCCTTCGTTATGGGGGTCGTGTCGGTCCGGCGAGCCACCGAAGTCGAAGTCGGCAGGTCGGGACTGAGAAGCTGTGCTTCTGAGCGCATCCTAGGCATCATGGAAGAGGTGTTCTATAAGTGCAATCACTTAGAAAACATTTTCCAAATGAAAAATCGCCGACCTATCATCCGCAGCATCCTTTCCCACATCGACGGCGTGCGAAAAGCCCGCGCGCTCCTGGAGTTCCGAAGAAGATGGCGATCTCAAGCAACCAGCCCCTCAAGGTGGGCATCGCGGGCCTGGGCCGGCTCGGCAAGCGTCACGCGGAGCAACTCGCGTTCCGCACCCGCGGCGCGCATCTCGTCAGTGCCTGCAGCCCGGTAGCCACCGAGCTGGCATGGGCGCGCGACGATCTCGGCGTCGACACGCTGCACGAGGACTTCGACGCGTTCGTGCGCGATCCCCGGCTCGACGCCGTCGTGCTGGTCACGCCCACATCGATGCACGCGGACCAGACCATTGCCGCGCTGCAAGCCGGCAAGCACGTGTTCGTCGAGAAGCCGCTGGCGCTCAACGTGGCCGACTGCGAGCGCGTCGAGCAGGTGGCCCGGCGCCATCCGGAGCTTGTCGCGATGGTCGGCTTCGTGCGGCGGTTCGATCCGAGTTATGCGCGCGCCCGGGCCGACGTCGTCGCCGGCGCCATCGGCCGCCCGTTCCTGGTCCGCTCGCAGACCTGCGACCGCAACGATCCCGACGGCTTCTTCGTGCGTTTCGCGCCCACCTCGGGCGGCATCTTCATGGATTGCAGCGTGCACGACATCGACCTCGCACGCTGGATGCTCGGCAAGCCGCGCGCGACGCGCGTGTTCGCCAGCGGCACGATCGCGATCCACGAAGGGCTGCGCCCGATCGGAGACGTCGACAACGGCATGGCCATCGTCGAGTTCGAAGGCGGCCAGCGCGCCATGCTCTACGCCTCGCGCACGTTCGCGCACGGGCACGACACGCAGACCGAGATCATCGGCACCACCGGCCAGCTGCTCGTCGGGCACGGCGGCGCACGCGACCGCCTCGTGACCAGCGATGCCCACGGCACCAGCTTCCAGGCCGTGGCCGATTTCTTCGAGCGCTTCGGCGTCGCCTTCGAGCGCGAGCTGCAGGCCTTCGTCGCGAGCTGCCGCGGCGAGCAGGCGACGCCGCTGGAGCTGGCCGACGCCACCGAGGCCACGCGCATCGGCCTGGCCATCACGCGGTCCTTGCACAGCGGGCAGACGGAGCTCGTCTGATGGCGCGTCCAGTTGCAGCGAAGACGCCGGCGGCGCGGCCGGCCAAGGCCGCAAGCAAGGCCAAGGCGCCGCCCGCGGCCCACGGCGGCGCGGTGGACGCGCTGCTCGAACGCATCAGCGCCGAGTTCGACGGCCTGAGCCGCCAATTGAAACTCATCGCGCGTTACGTGGAACAGCATCGCGGCCATCTGGGTCTCGAGAAGATCCAGGACGTCGCCGCGCGCTGCGGCGTGCAGCCGTCGGCGGTGGTTCGTTTCGCCAAGCATTTCGGCTTCTCGGGCTATACCGAGCTGCAGAAGATCTTCCGCGACGGCATTTCGCAGCAGATCGCCCCCAGCCACAACTACCAGGCCCGCATCCGCGACGTCATCGACCATGCGGAGGGCCGGCTCTCGAGCGCCGACATCGCCGCCGAGTTCATCGGGGGCGCCATCGCCGGCATGCGCGAGCTGCAGCGCGGCGTGCACGGCTCGACGCTAGACGACGCGGTGGAACTGCTGGCGCACGCGCCGTCGATCTGGGTCGCGGGCGCGCGCCGCTCGTTTCCGGCAGCGAGCTATCTCACGTATGCCTTGCAGCATGCGGATCGCCCCATCCATCTCGTCACCGGCGTCGGCGGCATGCACGAAGGCCAGTTGCGCGGCCTGCGTGAGGGCGACGTGATGATCGCCATCAGCTACGCGCCGTACGCCGAGGAGACCGGCCTCGCGGCCCGGCTCGCGGTCGAGCGCGGCGCCAGTCTGATCGCGATCACCGACAGCCGCATGAGCCCGCTGGCCGGCGACGCCGCGGTGACCTTGCTGGTCTCGGAAAGCAGCACCTTCGGATTCCGCTCCCTCACCAACACGATGGCGCTCGCCCAGAGCCTGTTCATCGCGCTCGCCTATCGACTCGAGCTCGACATGCCCGGCACCACCGTCGCCGCCCCTGCCGCCTTGAACGGCAAGCGGCCTCGTTCCACCCAGCCCTGACCCGGAGTTCCCATGAAAAATGTCGCCGTCTTTGGCGCCGGCCGCATCGGCCGCATCCACGCCACCAACCTTGCCGCGTTGCCCGGCGTCTCGCTCAAGTTCGTCTGCGATCCTGTCGGCAATGCCGCGGCGGAACTGGCCGCGCAGCTCGGCGCGCAGGTGTCCACCCCCGAGGCCGTGTTCGCCGACCCTGGCATCGACGTCGTGGCCATCGCCGCGCCCACCGACGCGCACAGCGACCTCATCACGCGCGCGGCGAAGGCGGGCAAGCACATCTTCTGCGAGAAGCCGATCGACCTCTCGGTCGCGCGGGCGCAGGCCTGCGCGGACGCGGTGCGCGAGGCCGGCGTCGCCTGCATGATGGGTTTCCAGCGCCGTTTCGACCCGACCTTCAACGAAGCGAAGGAACGTCTCGCGCGCGGCGACATCGGCAAGCCCGAGATGCTGGTCGTCACCAGCCGCGATCCGGGTGCGCCGCCCGCGCAGTACCTCCGAGGTTCGGGCGGCATCTTCCGCGACATGCTGATCCACGACTTCGACATCTTCCGCTGGATCCTCTGCGCGGACGGCGACGAGGCCGAGTGGCTGGCCGCCACCGGCTCGTGCCTGGTCGACCCGGAGATCGCGACCGTGGGCGACATCGACAGCGCCGTCGTCACCATTCGCACGCGCCAGGGCCGCCTCGCGCAGATCAACGCTTCCCGGCGCGCTGCCTACGGCTACGACCAGCGCTTCGAGGTGCTGGGCTCCGCCGGCATGCTCCAGTGCGGCAACCATCGGCCGAGCGAAGTCGTGCAGTCCGATGCGAGCGGCGTCCATGCCGACAAGCCCGAGCATTTCTTCCTGCAGCGCTACCGCGAGGCGTACCGCCTGGAGCTCGCGCATTTCTTCGAGACGCTGCAATCGGGCGGCGCGTTCCGCACCACGATCGCCGACGGCGTCGCGGCACAGCGGCTGGCGGATGCGGCGAGCGAATCGCTGAAGAGCGGCCAGGCGATCCGCTTCTGATCATCGGCGCGGGCGCGTGGCGCGCGGGCGCCGCGCGCTCACTTGACCAGCAACGCGTCGATCGGCAGCAGGTCGTTGCTCGTGAGGTTGCCCGCCGCCTGGCGCAGCTTCAGCGTCGAGACCAGGTATTGATAGCGCGCGCCGGCCGCGTCGCGCTGCGTGGAGTACAGCTGCGACTGCGCATTGAGCACGTCGAGGTTCACCTTGACGCCCACCTTGTAGCCCAGCACCGTCGCGTCCAGCGCCAGCCTGCTGGACGACTCCGCGGCTTCGAGCGCCTGCACCTGGGCGCGCTGCGTCAGCGCGCCGAGGAAGGCCGTGCGCGCGCCCAGCACGACGCTGTTGTGGATGCCCTCGGCGTCCGTGCGCGCCTTCTGTTCCAGGGCCACGGTCTCGCGCACGCGGTTCTGGATCGAGAAGCCGGCGAACAGCGGCACGTTCAGCGTCAGCGCGAGGCTGGTGTTGGCGCCCGTGCCGGTCAGCGAGCCGCCGCCGGGAGAGAAGGAATCCTTCTGGCGATTGCGGCCATAGCTGGCGCCGGCGACCAGCGTGGGCAGGTGGCCCGCCTTGGCGCGCGCGGTCTCGAGTTCGGCCACATCCAGCGCGAGCTGCGCCTGCTTGATGCCGGGGTTGTCCGATTCGGCCAGCATCACCCAGTCGGAGGCCTGGCTGGGCATCACGGGCGGCAACATCGCGGGCAGGGTAAGGGGGTGCGGCATGACGCCGTTGCGGCCCACGAGCTGGTCGAGCGTCACCTTGGCCACCAGCAGGTCGTTCTCCGCGGAGATCTGCTGCGAACGCGCCAGGTCGGCGCGCGCCTCGGCTTCGCGGGTGTCGGTGATGGTGGCGTTGCCAACCTCGAAGTTGCGCTTGGCCGATGCGAGCTGCTCGGCGATCGCCTTGCTGTTGCCCTCCACCGATTGCAGCGCGTCGGCCGCGGCCAGCACGTTGAAGTAGGCCTGCGCGACGCGCACGATCAGATCCTGCTCCGCTTGCGCGAGCTGCGACTGCGCCGCGTCCTCGAGCTTCTGCGCCTGGTCGATGGCGATGTCGTTCTGGCGGTTGTAGATCGTCTGCGACGCGGTGACGGTGGCGCCGGCGCTGTTGGAGAAGGTCGTCTCCGTCGTGGGGACAGTTGCCACGCCGTCGGGGTTGGTCGGCGTGGGCGCGGACACTTCGATCACCGTCGGCGTGACGGAGCCCTGGCGCGCGGCCTGGATCTGGAGGTTCGCCGTCGGCAGGTGCGCCGCACGCGACTGCTCGTAGCGGTAGTGCGCCGCATCGGCGCTGGAGCGCGCGCCGAGATAGGTCGCGTCATAGCTTCGCGCGGCGTTCACGACCTCGGTCAGGCTCTGCGCCTGCGCGCCGGCGGCGCCGAAAGCCAGGACGAGGGCACCGACGAGCGGCTTGAGAGCCGGTGACATCGAGGCGAGACCTGCGCGCGAAAACGACATGGGGAAATCCTTGGGTGAGCAAGCCGGTTGGCGTTGGGACAGGTTTGTACGGCCTTGCGGGCCGCGATGCACGCGCGATGCGACGACTTGCAGCCGGCGCACCCCCTGACGACGATTTCAGCCGACAGACTGCGGCGGGGCCGAGACCGATAGCCGGACACAGCGCTTCCCCGGTGGGCCGCTGGCGGCCTTCCGGTTCGCGCTGTCAAACAAGTTCAGAAATGGAAACGGGCGGGCTCGGGGAATCCGAGCAGGCGGGTGGCGTTGACGTCGAACAGCGCGACGCGCGAGAACCCGTCGGCGCCATGCGTATAGCGCACCGCCTCCATCATCGGTTCATCGCCTTCGATCGCCACCAGGCGGCCGCCCGGCTTGAGCTGCTTCAGCAATTCCTCGGGCACCTTGGAGACCGAGCCGGACATCATGATCGCGTCGAACGGGCCTTCGGCGGCGTAGCCATGCGCGCCATCGGCCTGCACCACCGACACGTTGGACGCGCCGCTGCGACGCAGGTTGTCGGTGGCCATCCTGGCCAGCGCAGGCTTGACCTCCAGCGAGATCACGCTCTGCGCACGGTGGCCCAGCAGCGCCGCCATGAAGCCGGAGCCGGTGCCGATCTCGAGCACGCGCTCGTGGCGTTGCACCTGCAGATCCTGCAGCAGGCGGGCCTCGACGCGCGGGGCCAGCATGCATTCGCCTTCGACCAGCGGCACTTCGGTATCGACGAAGGCCAGCGCGCGGTAGGCGGGCGGCACGAAGTCCTCGCGGCGGACGACGGCCAGCAGGCTCAGCACACCCTTGTCCAGCACATCCCAGGGGCGGATCTGCTGTTCGATCATGTTGAAACGGGCTTGTTCGATGTTCATGCGACTTCCTCGGTGCGAATGGGTGCTGCGGGCAAACCCGCAAATTCTATGCGGGCTGGGGCAGCTTCTGGGCGTCGACGCGGCCGGAATCCGGGCGACGGCTCTGCAGGCCGGCGAAAATGAGACGCAGGTGCGCGTGCATGAAGGTCGCCGGGTCGATGTCCATCTCCTTGCCGATGCCGCAGGCGGCGAAGGAATGCTTGTGCATGCACATCAGGATCATGGGCATCAGGATCGAATGGACGGCGGAATCGATGTCCGCCACCACGAATTCGCCGCTCTCGACGCCACGCCGCAACAGGCTCGAGACGATCTCGTGGCCCGGCTTGACGACGCGTTCGATCCAGAACTCGCCGATCTCCGGAAAGTTGCGCACCTCGGTGATGACCAGCTTGAAGACGCCCGACGCCGGGCCTTCGTAGATGCGCGTCCACCAGGTGAGCAGCAATTGCTCCATCGCCTGCGCGTCGAGACTTTCGGCGGCCGCCGCCTCCTGGACGCCGGTCTCGATCTCGGTGCCCAGGAAGTGCTGGATCACGGCCTTCAGCAATTCTTCCTTGCTGGGAAAATACAGGTACAGCGTGCCCTTGGACACACCGGCGGCCTTGGCCACCTCCTCGCTGCGCGTGGCGGCGAAGCCCTTCTCGACGAACAGCGTCAACGCCGCCTCGAGCAATTCGGCCGGGCGGGCCTCCTTGCGACGACGGCGGAACAGACAGGGGTCGGAGGAAAACGGGGGCATTTCGTTAATGACTCATTGGTCAGTAATGGTAGCAGGAATCCCTGTTGCCCTGCAATTGCGACGTGCAAGTCAGTCACGCGACAAACGATTCGTGTCGGCGAGACGGTGACCCGGCGCGTTGATCATGCAGGCCCGGCACTCCGCGGCGGGCAGCGAAAGAAAACGGATGACCGGCGCAGTAGTGGGTGAAGGGAAGAATGGGGGCTCGCCGAGGCGCGCCGTCTTGCGCATGGCGGCGATCGCCGGCGCGCTGTGCGCGGGCGTGCTGGGCGTGCTGTCGGGCTGTGCGAGCCTGATCGGCACCCACGACGTCGACATCAGCGAGTCGCAGCTGACGTTGCTGCTCGCCCGCCAGTTCCCGATGGAGCGCAAGGTGATGGAGGTGATCGACCTGAACATCACCAATCCGCAATTGGAATTGATGCCGCAGGCCAACCGCATCGGCACCGAGCTCGACGTGACGGCGCTGGATCGCCTGTTCGGCTCCACGGCGATGGGCCACGTCAAGCTCGACTACGGCCTGCGCTTCCAGCCCGCCGACCACACCATCCGCATGACGCAGGTGCGTGTGCGCGAGCTCACGCTGTCCAGCGGCTCGAACAACCTGCGCGGTGCCGCGCAGCGCATCGGCGGCCTGGTGGCGGAGAACGCGCTGGAAAACCTCGTCCTGTACCGGATGAAGCCTGCGCAGGCCGACGAGATGGACCGGCTGAACCTCGTCGCCTCGCCCATCACGGTGACGCCGCAAGGGCTGCACATGTCGGTGTCCCCGCGCCAGAACTGAGCCTCTGCTGAACCGGCACCCGGGCTGTCGCAATGGCAGCCACGTATCATCGCGCGCTTCAAGCAAATTCGGGTCGTGCGCGGCCTCACGGAGCGTCGAGCGTGGATACGTTGTTGTTGATCAAGGCCGCCATCATGGGCGTCGTCGAGGGGCTGACCGAGTTCTTGCCCGTTTCATCGACGGGTCACCTGATCCTGACCAGCTCGCTGCTGGGCATGGCCAACGACGAGATCATGAAGACCTTCGAGGTGGTGATCCAGTCGGGGGCGATCCTCGCGATCATCATCGTGTACTGGGAGCTGATCATCCGCTCGCTGGGCACCCTGAACACCCATCCCGCTTCGCGCCGACTGGTCACCAACATCATCGTCGGCTTCCTGCCGGCGGCGGTGATCGGTTTCCTGCTGATCGGCTTCATCAAGAAGCACCTGTTCAACGGGCCGGTGGTGGCCACGGCCTTCATCGTCGGCGCGCTGGTCATCCTGTGGGTGGAGCGTCGCACCGATCGACCCGTGCGCGTCAAGCACATCGACGAGATGACGACGATGGATGCGCTGAAGGTGGGCTTCATCCAGTGCCTGGGCATGGTGCCCGGCACCAGTCGCTCGGGCTCGACGATCATCGGCGGCATGCTGGTGGGCCTGTCGCGCCGGGTGGCCACGGAGTTCAGCTTCTTCCTCGCGATCCCGACGCTGATCGGCGCGAGCGTGCTCAGCGCCTGGAAGGTGCGCGAGTTGCTGGCGCTGCACTGGCGCGAAGACCTGCCGCTGTTCGCGGTGGGCTTCATCGTGTCGTTCCTGGCAGCCTGGGTTTGCGTGCGCTGGCTGCTGCGCTACATCGCGACGCACACGTTCGTGGCCTTCGCCTGGTACCGCATCGCGTTCGGCATCGTCGTGCTGGCCACGTGGCTGACCGGCATGGTGCAGTGGGCGGACTGAAGACGACGCTTGTCGGGACGACAAGGGTCGCGGTGTTCAGCGCTTCGTGAACACCAGATCCCAGACGCCATGGCCCAGCTTGATGCCACGGTTCTCGAACTTCGTCAGCGGGCGCCAGTCGGGTCGCGGCGCATAGCCGTCGGCCGTGTTGGCGAGCGTCGCCTCGGCGCCCAGCACCTGCAACATCTGCTCGGCATACGGCTGCCAGTCGGTGGCGCAATGCAGGTAGCCGCCCGGCGCGAGCCGTGACGAGAGGTGGCTGACGAACTCGGCCTGGATCAGCCGGCGCTTGTTGTGCTTCTTCTTGTGCCAAGGGTCGGGAAAGTACACGTGCACGCCGGCCAGCGAGCCGGGCACGATCATGTCGCGCAACACCTCGACGGCGTCGTGTTGCAGCAGGCGCAGGTTGGTCAGGCCACGTTCCTCGATGCGCTGCAGCAGCGCGCCGACGCCGGGCGCATGCACCTCGATGCCGATGAAATCGTCCTGCGGCCGCGCGGCGGCGATCTGCGCGGTGGCGTCGCCCATGCCGAAGCCGATCTCGAGCACCGTCGGCGCCTGGCGGCCGAAGGTCTTCTCGAAGTCCATCAGCTCGGGCTTGAACGGCAGCACGTACAGCGGCCCGAGGGTCTCCATGGCCTTCACCTGGCCGCTGCCCATGCGGCCGGCGCGCAGCACGAAGCTGCGGATGCCGCGGCGCGGGTAGTCCGGGCGGAACTTGTCCGGCGTCGGCGTGCTGTCGGCCGGGGCGGTGTCGTCGGCGGGCGCGTCGGCGCCGTCAAGGCGGGGATCTGGAGTCATCTTGGTCAGGGAAAGGGCGGCGTGGCAGCGGGCGGCCACGAAGCAGGGGGCGCCGCATGCGCTATTCGGGATAGCGGTCGGCGGCCACAGGTCTACGCTTGCGGGATGCGGCATTTTGCCCGAACCCCTTCCGAAACCAGCGCGCACGTCGCTCCGCGGCGTGCGGCATTGAAACGCCTGCTGGCGGCGGGTGCCGGCGCGAGCCTCGTCTCTCCGCTCGCCTGGGCGCTTCCGTCACCGGGCGTGGCGGGGCATCCGCTGGGGCCGGTGCGCCGCAGCGCGGCCGAGCAGTCGGGCGAAGCCTTCCTGCGCGCCAGCGGGCTGCCGCTGTCCAGCTTCGGCGCGTTCGTGCGCCCGGTCGACAGCGAGAGCCCGCTGGTGGCGGTCAATGCCGAGGCCAGCTACGCGATGGCGTCGACGACCAAGGTCGTCACCTCGCTGGCGGCCCTGGACCTGCTGGGCGTGAATTTCCGTTGGCGCACGTTCGCGTTCCTGCGCGGCACGCTGGTCGACGGCACGCTGCTGGGCGACCTGCTGATCGTCGGCGGCGGCGACGCGCGCCTGACCTCGGCCGAACTGCGCGAGTGGTTCGCGCGCTTGCGCGCGCAGGGCCTGCAGCGCATCGCCGGCAACATCGTGCTCGACCGCTACGCCTTCGACCTCAACGAAGGCGACTTCGCCAACACGCCGCCGCCCAGCACGGGACGCGCGTACCACGTGCGCCCGGACGCGTTCGCGATCGACGAGGGCCTGCTGCATGTCGCCGTCGACAGTGCGCGCGGCCCGCGAGCCGCGGTGGCGCTCGAGCCGCCGCTGGCCGGCGTGCGCATCGTCAACAAGGTGGCCATGCGCGGCGGCTGCTCGGCGACGGCGCGGCTGGTGGACGACGCCGCCGGCTCGCGCCTGGACGTGCGAGGCTCCTGGAGCGTCGGCTGCGGCCGGCGCGAGCTGGTGCTGGTGCCCGACGCGCCGGCGCAATTCACAACGCGCGCGCTGGCCGGCCTGTGGGCAGAAGCGGGCGGTGCGCTCAGCGGCACGGTGGTGGAGCGCGCACGCCGGGCCGGCGCCACGTTGATCCCTACCGGCGCGGACGGCAAGCAACTGCTGCCCTGGGCGGTGCACCTGTCCGAGCCGCTGCCGGTGGTGCTGCACGACATGAACAAGTCGAGCGACAACGTCACCGCGCGCCACCTGATGCTGGCGTTGTCGCGCGGCTTTCCGTTGCGTGCGGCGACGCTGCCGGATGCGCAGGCGCGCATGCACGAGTGGCTGCTGCACCAGGGCCTGGCCGCGGGCGACGTGCAGGTGGAGAACGGGTCCGGCCTCTCGCGCGGGGAACGCGCGAAGCCGCGGGCACTGGCGCACCTGCTGGCCAACGCGTGGCACGCGCCGCGGCTGCGCGAGTTCCTGCTGTCGCTGCCGGTGGCCGGAATGGACGGCACGCTGCAGCACCGCATGCAGGGCACCGCGGCAGAGGGCCATGCATTCCTCAAGACCGGAACGCTGCTCGACACCCGCGCGCTGGCCGGCTACGTGCAAGCCGCCAGCGGCAAGATGTACGCGGTGGCGCTGATGGTCAACCACCCCGAGGCGGCGCGTGCCACGCCGGCACTTGACCGCTTCATCGAATGGCTGGCCCGCAGCGGCTGACGCAGCGGGCGTGGTGGATGCCGCCGTTCGCCTGGTGGTCGAGCTGCGACGCATGGCGTGTCGGATCGACCCGTGCTTCTAGGGAGGCTGCGCCTCCATAGGGATGGCGTGGCGCGCGGGGGTGTCTAAGCTGGACTCGGACTCTGGCAGCTCGACACGGACATGCCGGGGTCACGCACCGTCCACCGGATGGTTCCTCACCCCTTGACGAGCGTGCTGCCGCTGCGAGGCAGCGTCGGTCAGGGGCCTCTATTTCAACCCCGCGGCCGGACATCGCGCGGTGCCGTCACATGCCATTGAAAGCGGTGCAGCAGGCGATCGACGGGGGGCTGGACTTCGTCTTGCGGGGCCAGCACGCCGATGGTCGCTTCATCGATTGGGCGCTCCCGCCGGGGCCATCGAGCGCGTGGTCGACGGCCTATGTGGGCCTGGCCATCGCCGAACTGCCCGAAGCAGGCCGGCAGCGCAGTGCCGCGGCGATACGCGGCGCGGCGCATTGGTTGCAGGCCCACCCCGCGGCCGGCGGCGGCTGGGGCTACAACGACGCCGTCGGCGCCGACGCCGGCTCGTCCGCCTTCGCGCTGCGCTTGCTCTCCCGGATGGGCCTGCCGGTCGCCGTGGAACACGTCGATCGCCTGCTGTCGTTCCAGCACGGCGACGGCGGCTTCTCCACTCATGGAAGCGACGCGGGCTTCGGTGCCTGGGGGCAGAGCCAAGCGGATGTGTCGGCCGCCTGCGGCATGGCGCTGGCGATGCCGGGTTCGACGGCGGCGCCGGCGTCCCTCCAGCGTTGCCTTGCGTACGTCGCGACCCGGCGTGGGCCGGATGGCCTGTGGCCGTCGTTCTGGTGGCGTTCACCCTGGTACGCCACCCACGCGGCGCTGTCGCTGCTGAGGGAGGCCGGCGTGTTGCCGCGACCGCTCGAAGCGACCTGCATTCGAAGCGACGACAAGCCGCTCAATCCGTTCGAGTGGGCGCTCGCGCTGGAGTGTTCGTTGCTGGCGACACCGCGCCTGGTCGTTCAGGCCAGGACGATGCTGGCCGCCTTGCTCGCCGTGCAGCAGGCCGACGGCGGCTGGCCGAGCGCCCCCGTGCTGCGGCTCGCCCGGCGCGACTGCGCCACGCCTTGGGCCGTCGCCGATGGCGGGCCGCTGTTTGCAGACACGCAGCGGCTGTTCACGACGGCCACCGTGTTGCGCGCGCTGGCGGCGGCCCGCCAGTTGGAAGGCTGAAGTCGGCCACCCGAGGCCCCCGCTCACTGGCGATGGGTCGCGGCCAGGATCTGGTCGTAGGTGCCGCCGTCGTCGAAGTGGGTCTTCTGCGCCTGCTTCCAGCTGCCGAACACCTCGTCCACGGTGAACGTGGCCACCTTCGGGAACTCCCTGGCGTGCGCCGCGAGGATCTTCGCGCTGCGCGGGCGCAGGCCGTGCCTGGCGGCGATCTCCTGGCCTTCGTCCGAGTACAGCCACGCGAGGTAGGCCTCGGCCTCCTTGCGCGTGTGCTTGCGGTCGACCACCTTGTCCACCACCGACACCGGGTTCTCGGCGAGGATGCTGCGCTTCGGGTACACCACCTCGAAGTTGTCGCCGAACTCGGCCTTGATCAGCTCGACCTCGCTCTCGAACGTGACCAGCGCATCGCCGATGTTGCGCTGCACGAACGTGGTGGTGGCCGCGCGGCCGCCGCCGTCGAAGACGGGCACGTTGGCGAACATCTTCGCCACCAGGTCGCGTGCCTGCGCCGGCGTGCCGCCGGCCTTGACGACGCTGCCCCAGGCGGCGAGGTAGGTGTAGCGGCCGTTGCCCGAGGTCTTCGGATTCGGGATCACGACGCTGACGCCGGCGCGTGCGAGGTCCGCCCAGTCGTGCAGCGCCTTCGGGTTGCCCTTGTGCACCAGGATCACCGGCACCGATGTCGTCGGCGCGCTGTCGTCGGGCAGCCGCGTGGCCCAGTTGGCCGGCAACAAGGCGCCGCGGTCGGCGAGCACGTCGATGTCCGTCGCCTGGTTCATCGTGACCACGTCGGCCTCGAGGCCGTCGAGCACGCTGCGCGCCTGCTTGCTCGAGCCGCCGTGCGACTGGTTGACGACGAGCGTCTCGCCGCCCACCTGCTTCCAGTGCGCGATGAAGGCCACGTCATAGTCCTTGTAGAACTCGCGCGAGACGTCGTAGCTGACGTTGAGCAGGGTGACCGGCGCTGCCTGCGCGGCGACCGCGGCGGACGCGAGCGCCGCCAGGGTCAGGGAACGGGCGACGGAACGACGGAACAGGCGCATGCGAGTACTTCCGAAAGCTTGGGGACAGCCTTCGATCGTACGGGTTCGCTCACGCCCTCACGGCTGGCCTGAGCGCATAACGATGCTCGGAAAACGCATGATCGGCGTGCGTCACGCCCGCGCAGGCTTGCGCACGTTGGGCAGCAGGATGGCCACCACGCCCAGCAGCGGCAGCCAGGCGCACACGCGGTAGACGACATCGATGCTGGTGGCGTCCGCCAGCACGCCCAGCGCCGCGGCGCCGAGGCCGCCCATGCCGAACGCGAACCCGAAGAACAGGCCCGACACCGCGCCGATCTTGCCGGGGATCAACTCCTGTGCGTAGACCAGGATGGCCGAGAACGCGGACGACAGGATCAGGCCGATCAGGATCGTGAACGTCGTCGTCCAGGCGAGGCCCACGTAGGGCAGCGCCAGCGTGAACGGCGCCACACCCAGGATCGAGCCCCAGATCACGGGCTTGCGGCCGATGCGGTCGCCCACCGGGCCGCCGATCAACGTGCCGACGGCGGACGCGGCGAGGAACAGGAACAGGTGCATCTGCGCCGACTGCACGTCGAGGCCGAACTTGCCGATCAGGTAGAACGTGTAGAAGCTGCTGATGCTGGCGATGTAGAAGTACTTCGAGAAGATCAGCACCAGCAGCACGCAGACGGCACTCACGACCTGGCGGCGCGGCAAGGTGGATGCGGTGGCGCGCAACGCGCCCTTGGCCGCGGCGACGTGGTGTGTCGCATACCAACGGCTCACCTGCGACAGCAGCGCGATGCCGATCAACGCGACGAGGCCGAACCAGGCGACGCTGCTCTTGCCGTGCGGCACGATCACCGCGGCGGCCACCAGCGGCCCCAGCGCGCTGCCGGTGTTGCCGCCGACCTGGAACAGCGACTGCGCCAGGCCGTGCTGGCCGCCCGAGGCCATGCGTGCGACGCGCGACGACTCGGGGTGGAAGATCGACGAGCCGGTGCCCACCAGCGCGGCGGCGACCAGCACCGAACCGAAATTGGGCGAGTACGCAAGCAGCACCAGGCCCAGCAGCGTGAACGTCATGCCCACCGGCAGCGAGTACGGCACGGGCTTCTTGTCGGTGTACAGGCCCACCAGCGGCTGGAACAGCGAGGCCGTGAGCTGGTAGGTGAGGGTGATGAGGCCGATCTGGCTGAAGCTGAGCGAGAACTCGCCCTTGAGGATCGGGTAGATCGCCAGGATCAGCGACTGCATCATGTCGTTGATCAGGTGGGCGGTGCTGATCGCGCCCAGCACGCGGAACGAGGCGCCGCTTCGTCGGGCGGGGGCGGGCAGGGCGGTAGCGGCGGTCGACGACATCGTTGAGCGGAAGGGGTGGCGGTGTGGACAGCCGATGTTAGAGATAGGATGAATGCCTGTCTCGCGCCGTTCGGGCCTCGATCGGTGCGAAAAGGACACGCCACCCGAGAATCAAATGCCCCGCCGCGCCGCCTTCCTGAACCCGGACATCCTCGCCACGATCGATGCCAGCGAGATGCCCGTGTTCACGCGCGCCACCGACTATCCCGAGGGCCACGTCGTCGACTGGCACGTGCATGCACGCGGCCAGCTCGTCTATGCCGTACATGGCGTGATGATGGTGGCCGCCGAAGGCGGGCAGTGGATCGTCCCGTCGACCCGGGCGATCTGGATGCCGGCCGGTGTCGCGCATCGAATCCGTTGCGTCGGCGTCGTGCACATGCGCAGCCTCTACATCCGGCCCGAGGCCGCGCCGCAGTTGCCGCCGCGTGCGCATGCCGTGGGCGTGTCCGCTCTGCTGTGCGAGCTGATCCAGGCGGCGACCGAAGTCGAGCCACCCTATGCGGAGGACTCGCGCGACGGACGCTTGATGCGCCTGTTGCTGGACGAGCTGCACGCGTTGCCGGTGCTGCCGCTGCATCTGCCGCAACCGGCCGACGAGCGCCTGCGCCGCATCTGCACGCGCATCGCGGAGCAGCCCGACGACGTCTCGACGCTGTCCGACTGGGCCGCGACGCTGGGCATCGACGTCAAGACGATCCAGCGCCTGTTCGCGCGCGAGACCGGGATGACGTTCGGCCAGTGGCGCCAGCAGGCCCGGCTGCTGCACGGGCTCGAGCGCCTGGCCGTCGGCGACAAGGTGGTGGAGGTGGCGCTGGCGCTGGGCTACGACAGCCCGAGCGCGTTCGCGGCGATGTTCAAGCGCCAGTTCGGCGAGACGCCCAGTGCGTTCTTTCGCTGAGCTTCGCGGCGGCCTGTGGGGAGTTCTCGACGCGACTCCGTCCGCTCTCGGCGCTGTCGTTGCGTTCGTTGGGCGGGTCGAACGACCGCTTCGCCAGCTACCTGGCGGGCGTCGCCGGGTCGCTGGACAAGCTCGGGTCCGCCGAAGGCATCGCGACGGCCTCGTCGAAGATCGCGTCGGGCAAGCAGGACTTGTCCAGCCGCACCGAACAGCGGGCCAGCGCGTTGCAGCAGACCGCGGCCTGAGTCCGGCGCGACTTGCGGCGTTGACGGCAGGGGCACGCCCGGGCCGCCGCCGACCGCGTGCACGACATCGACGGCCGATTCGACCAGAAGCTTGCGCCAAGCTTTCCTCGAATGCCCGCGGTGTCGCGGCCAGACGACGCCGGGTGCCCGAGGGGCGACAAATGACACCGAGTGCACAAGATGACATTCCCATCGTTGACCCGTGCAGTCAGGATGTGTGGCGTTGTCAAGCAATCCATCGATTGCCGCGGCGGCCTGGTGTCGAATTCTTCACGGGGTTTCCGGCTTTCGAAGGACTTGTTCCTCCGTGGCGGCGCGAGCGCATGCCAGGTTGGGGCACGCGATCCTGCTGCGACACGAACTCGTTCGCGTGCAAACGTACGCGGTACTTCCATGCCCCGGTCTCCGGACCTCCAGCTCCAAGAAAGTACTCCATGAAAGCAACTGCCTCGCTCGTCGTCCTGACCCTCGGCCTGATGGCGACTTCCGGCGTCTTCGCACTCACCCCGGCAGCCGCCGCGTCCGCTCCGGCAGGGTCGACCGGCCTGTGCAAGGACGGCTCGTACACGTCGAACGCGACCAAGGCAGGCGCCTGCGCCGGACACAAGGGCGTGAAGACCTGGATGGGCGGCGCTGCGTCCGCCCCCGCCGCGACGGTCGCCACCGCAACGCCCGCGACCGCGATGGCCGCCAAGCCCGTCGCGGCCGCTGCCTCGGCCGCGCCCGCAGCGGGCGGCGGCCCCGGCATGGTCTGGGTGAACTCCAGCTCCAAGGTCTATCACTGCTCGGGCAGCAAGTACTACGGCAAGACCAAGCAGGGCGAGTACATGACCGAAGCCGCGGCGAAGGCCGCCGGCAACCACGCGGACCACGGCAAGTCCTGCAGCTGAAGTGGCCTGGCCTCGGCGGTGCGCTTCACTGCCGGTGCACGGCCCGTCCGGGCTAGAATCGCCACAGCGCGGGATTCGTATAATGGCAATACCCATGCTTCCCAAGCATGAGCCGCGGGTTCGATTCCCGCATCCCGCTCCAGCGCCGCGCCCGGTAACCACCGGGCGTTCCGCGTTCTGGGGGGAGGTCGGGTATTCGCCGGCCTTTTTGAGTGTTTCCATGTCTGTGCACCGCAGCAAAGCTGGGGCATCATCGTTACAACTCCAACGTTGGCACCCCATGGGAAACCCCTTCCAGGTCATCTGCTTCAGTGCCGTCGTGCCGGACCTGTTCACGTCGTCCTATGGGCCGTTCGTCGTCAATCCGTGCCGCAGCCTGGGCGACATCGCCGATGCGCTGCACGACAGCCCGTGCGATGCCTTGCTGGTCGAGGTGAAGACGCCAGCCGACTATGACAAGCTGCTGGCCTGGCCGGGCCTGGCGCATGCGGTGATGGACTCGGCCGTGGTCGTCGTGGCCCCGGAGCCGACGCCGGTGCAGTGCATCAAGCTGCTGCAGATGGGCGTGCAGGACGTGCTGGCCAAGCGCCATGCGAGCGACGATTCGCTGGGGCGCGTGCTGCGCGTGGCGATCGAGCGCAAACGCATGGACGCCAATGCGAAGCGCGCCTTCAGCACCGATCTCACCACCGGCCTGCCCACGCATGCGCAGTTGCTGGAGCACATGACGCATCTGCTGGCGCTGCGCGAGCGTGAGCCGGCCGCGATGGCGTTGATCGTGCTGCGCCTGGAAGGCTTCCGCGCGGCCGAAGCGGCGCTCGGCGCGGAGGCCGCCAACGTGCTGCGCCGCAAGGCCGCCGTGCGCCTGCGCGCGGCGCTGCGCGCGAGCGACGTCGTGGCCTCGTTGGGCGGCGACATGTACGGCGTGCTGCTGGCCTGGATCGACGCCGAGTCCGACGCGGACGGCGTGGCGCGCAAGCTGCTCGCCTCGCTGAAGCAGCCCTTCAATGTCGCCGGGCAGGATCTGCCGGTGATGGGCACGGTGGGCATCGGCCAGTACCCTGCGCACGGCAAGGACGCCGCCTCGTTGATGCGGCGCGCGGTGGGCCAGGCCTCCAACGGCAGTGTGTCCGAGCTGGGCCACGTGATCGCCGGCGCTGCCAACGACGATTAGCGCCTGGGCGGCTTGCGCAGCACCGTCTTCGGCTGGCGCGCCCGCACGACGAACACGCCGGCGGTCGCCGCGAGCAACACCGCCGCGATGGCGATCCATGTCCATGGCAGCCCGTCGTCGTTCGCCGCCGCAGGTGCCGAGGCCGCCTCGACCGCGAACGGACTGAAGCCGCCTTCGCCCGGATCGCCGGCTGCCGACGCGGCGCCGGGTGCTTGCGGACGATTGGTCAGCAGCGCTGCGGGCACGACCGTGGTCGGGCCGCCGTCGTTGCTGAGCACCCAGCGATCGGTGAGCCATTCGACGCGCAGGTCTTCGCCGTCGCTGGTGTCGGCCAGTGGCTTGCGCTGGATCACGGCCGGCGCGGCGTCCGACACCGACCACAGCTCCGCGCCGGGCTTCGCGCCCCGCACGGCGACCGCCACGGCGACGGTGCCATCGGCGCTGGCGGCCAGGCTGGTGGCGGTGGAGGCATCGCCTTCGCCGGCGCGCTGCCACAGGCCGCCGCTGCCGAACCGGCGGTCCAGCGAGCCGTCGGCGTTCAGGTGGAACACGACGGCGCGCGGCGTGGCGTCGCCGGTGATTTCTCCG
>Ga0302157_10003011_pt1 | contig 19302 bp, 11 predicted proteins | sample I_Bog_N3_3_FD_193502 | JGI IMG/M metagenome (GOLD analysis project Ga0302157, IMG submission 193502) | Peat permafrost microbial communities from Stordalen Mire near Abisko, Sweden - I_Bog_N3_3 | ecosystem: Environmental > Terrestrial > Soil > Wetlands > Peat | place: Sweden: Abisko, Stordalen...
CCCGCATCGAGCGGGTAGAAGTACTCCCAGTCCTGCTGGAAGGTCTGCACGCCGAAGGCCCCCGAGACCAGATAGTGGAAGTTGGACTTGTAGGCCCCGTTGAAGGTGACCGGCACGGCGGCCAGGAAGTAGGAGTCTGGACTGAAGTAGCCGCCCTGGCCGTAGGAGAGGCCAACCTCGTCGTAGTGGTAGTGCATGCCAAAGAGCGCGCCGCCCACGGTGAGGCTGCCCACGGAGGGCCAGTTCTTCACGCGCAGGTAGGCGCCCATCGCGCCCTCAACCTTGGAGTTGTTAAGGACGTGGTAGCCGTGCAGGATGCCGCCGTCCGCGGAGAAGTAGAAGCCCGAGCCGCCACTGCCCAGATCGATGCGCGCTCCGCCCGTGCTGGAGACGACGCCGCCCCAGTCAATCCCCGCAAAAAGCGGCGTAATGGTCGCGGGATCGCGCAGCCCGGCGTAGGAGAGCTGCGTGTCCTTCACCGGATCGCGGTCTGCGAAGAGCGTGAAGTGGCCGCCAAAGAGACGCCAACTGAGGTGGCCCGTAATGTTCTGGATGAGGAAGTTGGATGGCGTATAGCCGGCGGCGAGGCCAAGGTTCCTGGTCGTCAACTGCACTTCGCCGCCCACCCCGCTGGAAAACTGCTGGGCTGGCGGGTTTGCGCTGTTGGCGGGCATGGTGCCGAGGTAGGGTACATGGCTGCCCGTGAACGAGGAGGTGTTGAGCACGCCGGAGTTGAGAAAGACAGGGCGCGCCACCGCAGTGAGCCGCACCGATCGGCCAAGCACGGTGGAGACTTCGCCGGTTGCTTCAACATCGGTGAGCTGGTCGAGCCCCGAAGTGCCGCTGCGATACCGCCCGATAGGCGTGACGCCCCACCAGCCGCTGTACGAACCCTCCAGCGACTCCAGTTCGCTCTCGGCCTGCTGCCTCGGGGTCATGGGAAGCGGGGCCTGCTCGTCATTGAATCCACCGGAAGGCGGCGTGTTGCGCGCCATCAGTTCGCCATAAGCGGGAAGCGGATACGGCGGCCCGATCAGCGGGTAGGGCTGGCCGCCCAGCGGCTGACTGGCGCCCGGTGAACTGGCTGGCGAATTGACGGAGGGCGGTGCTGGTGCAGGCGCGGACGGAGGCGCGCTGACCGCGGTGTGTGGAGCAGGTGTAGAGGTGCGGACCGGGAGACGGGCCGGAGCTCGCGCAGGTGTGCTGCGAACAGTGGCGCGGCGCGGTGCGTTGGACGAGGGGGCCGTTGAACGGGCCGGCGCAGCCGGTGCAGGCGCAGGAGCTACGCGCGGCTGAGGATACTGCTGTGCGCCGGTGTCGGGAATGTAGAGGGGCTGGCCCGTAGGCGGCCGTGGCGGCTGGGCCACTAGCGAGCTGCTCTGGTTCTGCGCCAGAAGCTGCGGCGATGTGTACTGCGCGTTCTCTTCGGTGGCCGTGATCGAGTCCTCGGGCGGAGGATTGCTCTGCCCGGTGCGGGCCGTATCGGGGTCGGATTGATGGCGGCGAATCTCGGCAGCCTCGGCCGCGGCGATGTCGGGGTGCGAGGAGATAGTCTGCACGGCGCGTGCGTTGGAGACGTAACGCGTGGTGGGAAGAACGTCCGTCACCTCAGCCTGAGCCGGTGCTGAATGCGGCGTGCTGTCGCCGAGCTGGACCGCGACGGCGGAGGGCATCGCAGCGCCGGCGAGTTCGGCCCGTTGCGGCGTCTGCGCTTCTGTCTGAGTGGATAGCTGGCGCGCGATCTCGGAATTGGGCTGCGCCGCGATCTCGGTTGCAGCCCCGGACTCGCCCAGCACACGAGAGATTGCATCGCGCACCCTCAACGCAACCTCTGCCTGGCTGGGCAGGTTGTACGCACCCTGGTCCAGGCGGGACTGCGGCCCATTCTCCATCGGCTTCGCCGGCTGCGCAATGGGAGTGGGACTGGTCATATAGGGCGGCACAACACCGGACGGGCCGTTATTTGGCAGGCTGTTCGGCGCCGCTGGAGCCTGGCCGTTCGGCAACGCATAGAAATACCCGAAGCTGGGCAGAGAGGGCTGGGTCTGCGCGCCGGACTGGCTGCCTGTGTTCCCCGGAGCCAGCAGGATGGAGAGGTCCTGCGCCTGTTGCGCGCTGGGCAGGCGCGCAGACTCGGTGGGCGCGGGCAGACGAAGCTCCGCCGCCAGCTCCGCGCCGCGATCCAGTGGCGGCAAGGCCTTGAGCGACGCGCGGTAGTAGTCGATGGCCTTCGCCGTGTCTCCCCGCGCCTGCTCGAAGCGCGCGCCGAGAATCAGGATGCGAGGGTCGTTGGGGAATGCGGCCATTGCGTAGTGCAGCCATGTTTCGGCGACCTTGTTCTCGCCCGACTCCAGAGCCGCGCCCACCGCCGCCTCGTACTCCTCGACACTCGCCGAGATCAGGTTCTGCGACTTGTAGATCAGCACGGCCTGCTCCGGCTGCCCGGCGCGCGCGTATCCGTTGGCCAGCGTCCTGAGTACCGCCGGATTGTCCGGGAAGGCGCGCGCCGCCGCGTTCAGAATGGCCAGTGCGTGACGCGTGTTCCCTGCCGCGGCGGTCTGGTTGGCGCGCCGCACCGCCCAGTTGGTCCAGATCGCCTGCACCGTCCGGCTCTGTTCCTGACTGAGGTCGGACCGTCCGCCCAGGTTCATCAACTGGCGATAGAGGCCCGTCTCGTCCTGGCTGTTGTAGAGCAGCCACGCATTCTGGATGTCGATCTCGACCGGCGGAGCGGTGTGCTGCGCCGCATAATACTGCTGCACGCGGTTCAGCAGCACCAGCGCCTGTTGCGATTGGCCGAGCGCCTGGTAGACCGAGCCCATGGTTTGCAGGTAGTTCATGTGGCTCTCAAGCTGGGCGCGCGCCGCGGCAGGAATTCGTTGCGCCTGCGCGGCCGCCTCTTTGTCGTTGCCCACCGCATGGAGCGACGAGATCAGCCCGGCCCACGCATCCACGCGGTTGGGATCGTCGGTCAGCAACTGCTGGTAGATCGGAGTGGCCAGCTTGGGATCTCCACGCTCCAGGTGCAGGCCCGCAAGTTGCATCTCCATTCCCGCCGACGGCTTCTGTCCTGCACTTGTCTGCTCCGCCAGTGCCTTCTCCAGCAGATCCTGCGCCACATCCAGCTTCTTCTCCGCCTGGTAGATGGCAGCCACGGTGGCCTCAAAGCCAGGGTCGCGCATCACCACCGCGTAGCTCGACGGAGGCATTCCCTCCACCGTTGCCAGCGCCTCCTGATCGTGGCCCATCCCGTGCTGCACCCGTACCAGCCCCTGCCACGCCGCTGTATTCCCGTGGTCCAGCGCGAGCACCTGGGAGTAGAGCGTGGCCGCCTGCTCCAGATGGTTCGAGGCAAGCAAAATGTTCGCCAACTGGATCTGCATGTCGGACTTCAGCTTCTTCGCATCCGCTGGAAAGGGCAGTTGCAGAGCGGCTTCCAGAGCCTTCTGCGCTTCGGGGTCGCGCCCCACCGCGGAGTAGCTGGAAGCCAGCGCGCGCAGGTACGCGGGATCGCGCATCAACTGCGCGTGCACCGCCGCGGGAACGCGCTTGTCGGTGGCCAGCGCGAGTGGCGCGTTGCCCGCCGCAACCTGCGCCAGAAAGAGCCCGCGCCAGCCGTCGACCGACGCTGAGTTCGCCTGCACCGCGCGCTCGTAGAACGGGGCCGCCGATCCCGGCTGATGCGCCTTATCCAGCGTTCCAGCCAGCGCGGTGAGCGCCTCCGGACTGCCGGGCCGCAGCAGCAGAGCGGCACGGTACTGCTTCTCCGCCATCGTCAGGTCGTTGTCGTTGAGCGCGGCCTGGCCCTCGCCCATCAGGAACCAGAAGCGCGCGGTGCCCAGCGCCTCGTTCAGCCCCTTGTCGTTCAGGTTGCCCTGCCTGGCCTGTTCCAGATAGCTGATCGCCCCCAGGAAGTTTCCCTGCTGCATGCGGATGTAACCCATCCCCGCCAGCGCGCGTGAGTTGCCGGGCTCCTTGTCCAGCACCGCCCTGAAGAGCGCCTCCGCCTGGTCGATGTGCTTGGCGTTGAGCGCCTTGTATGCCTCAACCTCCGCAGCCGACTGTGCGCTGGGGCCGCCCGGAGCTGTTTGCTGTGCTCGTACGGTGGGCTGCGCCGCGACCGCGCTCTCATCCGGCTGCGACTTCACCGCCTCCGCAGCCTGCAGCGCCTCGGCAAGCTGCGGGTTGGGATGCTTCGCCAGATACGCGCGAATCTCCCCTGCGTAAGCCGGGTCCGACGAATCCCACAGCAGGGACTGGCGCAGCGCCTCATCTGCCTGCCGGTCTTGCGGATAGCGCTCCAGATACTTCCTCCCCTGCTCCCGCGTCTTCGGGTTGTAGGTCAGAATGCGTCCCAGCGCAATCTGGTAGCGCGGCTCGCTGGGATACTTCTCCGCCAGCGACTGCAGCCCCGCGATGGCGTGTGGCCGGCCCTCATCGATCGCCGACTCCGTCTCGTAGTACACCAGCGACCAGTCGCCAGGAGGAGGGATAGCCCCGAATATCTGGCGGTAGATCGTCATCGCCGCCGCATACTTGCCGGACTCGGCCAGCTTGCCCGCCTCTTCCAGTTGCGCCAGTTGCTTCTGCTGCGCGCTCATCTCTGCCCAGCCGGCAGTATTATTTGGGGCGCTCGGCTGCACCGCGCGCAGCCGCTCCAGATAGCTGTTGGCAAGCGCCGTGTTGCCCTCCTGTTTAGCCGCGCGCGCAAGCCCTCCCAGCGCGTCCGGATTCTTCGGGTCCGCCTGTAGCACCTGCTTCCATGTCTGCTCCGCCAGGTCCATGCGGCCGCGCGCCTCGAACCCATACGCCTTGTCCAGCAGGGCCTGCGTCGCGGAGGGAGAGGGCTGCGCCTCCGAGGGTGGCGCCTGTAAACCGGAGGCAGGCTTCTGCGCACCAGCGGGAGAACCCTGTGTCGGGGCCAGTGCAGGTAGGGTTGTGGCTGGAGAAGCCGGAGTTGGCTGCGGGGAAGCCTGTGTTGTGGAAGGAGAAGCCTTGGTTGGCGGCGCTGTAACCTGCACCCCGGGAGGAGAAGACTGCGTACCCGACTGGGAGGTCATCGCTTCCACCCGGACGGGAGACGCTGTCAACGCCACGCCGCCAAGTAGAATCGCATGGGCCCAGAGCCGGATTACACGCGAATTCATCATCGTTGTCTGTGCGCTGCCCGACGCCGACAGGAATCAAGTCCGATAAGAACCAAGATTAGTACTGCCGCTATTTCTGAAGAGTATCGTCTTTACTTCCGGCTTGTACCTCGATTTTGACCTGCAAACCCAATCATCTGAGGATAACTAGGGACGAAATTCCAACTATTTGCATCATCACGCCAACCGCGGCCCCCTTTGCAGGTTGCACGAGGAATAGTGCAGCCGCTTTTGAGCAACTGTGAGGAGGAATATTTCAGAGATGTGACGAGTTTTTATTCGGTTCCCTGTAGCCGGGCGCGCGCGCGCCGCCGCACCATCGCAAAGATCAGCGCCGCCATCGGGAAGCAGAAGATCACCACCACAAGGGCGATCAGCCAGGGAAACTCCGTGAGGACGTTCGTCGCGCGGGCAAGCAGCGGGACCTTTCCCACCATGGTGCAGATGGTTCCGATCTGGCAGGAGGCGAACCGCGTACCGCGCAGCATGCTCACCGTCTGCGAGATTGCGGACGACTGCGAGGTCTGCACAATGGCCACCTGGGAGCCCGCGCCGGCCGCCTGCACTCCCCGCGCGTCGCGCGGCGAAACTGCGGCAAGCACGGCAAGCAGCAGGATCGGGACGACACTGGTTGCCAGCCCCCTATTCGCTGCGGTCCCCTTCCTGCTCCTCCATGGATTGCCCATCCAGGAGCCACCCGTCTGCGCCAGGCCATAGAGCGACAGCCGCAGAATGCGGCCCAGGCTGCGCATGGGATGGTCGGGCTCGCGCGCCTCGCGCGGGCCCAGCCAGGTGTCCGCACGCGAGTAGAGGATCATGGTCAGCGCCTCGGCCTCCTGCAGGTTGAGCGAGTCGAACTTCGCGCGCAGCGTCTCTCCCTCGACGGTGACCACCGTGGCGGGCAGCGTCGCCGTCCCATCCAGCATGGGGAAGACGAACCGCACCGGATCGCCCACCGCGGCATGGATGGGCCCGTGGATACTGGCCTGCACGCCGCCGTTGGAGAGATTGCATGTGATTCCCTGGGCCATGTAGCCGTCCGGCAGCAGGATGTCCGACGGAATAGCCCTCGCCATGCGCACCGTCTGGCGGCGCTGCCGGCTCTCCCACGCAACCGCTGTCGCAACCCCCAGCAGCACCACGCTGAACAGCAGCCAGAGAACATTCATGAAGATCGTTCCTGGATGGCCTCCGTCGTAGATGCTGGCCGGCCAGTTGATGAAGGACATCCACCCCGCAACATGGAACGCGGGAAACTGAATTGCCCTGGGAATGGCGCACAACAGGCCGATGAGATCAAACCCAAGCAGCACCAGGAACGGTCGCGCGATGCGGGCGTCAAAGTATTCGTGGTCGATCACGCCGCCCTTCGCCGTCACGTTGAACTTGCCAGTCCGGGTGCTGAAGAGCGCCAGCAGCGTGGGCAGAAAGATGTAAGGCGCCAGAACCGTCTCGTAGATATCGTTCCAGAACGAGTGCCGGTGGCGTCCCTGAATTCGCGAGTTGGTCAGATTCGACAGCACCAGGTGCGGCGCGGCATAGGCCACGATCATCAGCCAGTAGCCCGGAATGTTTACCCGTCCGAAGATCAGATAGATCAGCGGCGCAGTCAGGAAGATCAGCCTCGGCAGAGCGAACAGAAAGTGTGACATCGCATTGAAGTAACAGAGCCGTTGCGCCGGTCTCAGCCCGGGCGCGAAGAGCGGGTTCTCAATCCGAAGCACCTGCACCATGCCGCGCGCCCAGCGGATGCGCTGTCTCACATGAGCGCACAGCCGCTCGGTGGCCAGGCCGGCCGCCTGCGGAATGTTGATGTAGGCCGTGTTCCATCCGCGCATCTGCATGCGCAGGGATGTGTGCGCGTCCTCGGTCACCGTCTCCACCGCGATGCCGCCCACCTGGTCCAGCGCGCTGCGGCGGAGCACCGCGCAGGAGCCGCAGAAGAACGCCGCGTTCCAGAAGTCGTTGCCGTCCTGAACCACGCCATAGAACAGCTCGCCTTCGTTAGGTGTGATGCGGAACTGGCCCAGGTTGCGCTCGAACGGGTCGGGAGAGTAGAAGTGGTGCGGCGTCTGCAGCAGGCCCAGCTTCCGGTCGCGCAGAAACCAGCCCATGGTGACCTGTAGGAAGCTGCGCGTCGGCACATGGTCCGAATCGAAGACGGCGACAAACGGGGACCCGATCTGCGCCAGCGCCCGGTTAATGTTGCCCGCCTTGGCGTGCCGGTTGTCGTCGCGTGTCATGTACCCGATGCCCGCCTCTTCGGCGAAGGCGCGGAACTCCTCGCGATGGCCGTCGTCCAGGATGTATACGTTCAGCCTGTCGGCCGGCCAGTCGATATTCATCGCCGCCAGCGCAGTGAAGCGCACCACACTCAGAGGCTCGTTGAGGGTCGGGATCAGCACGTCCACCGCAGGCCATTGATCCAGGTCGTCCGGCAGCGGAACCGGCATGCGCCCGAGCGGCCACAGCATCTGAATATAGCCCAGCAGAAGCATCACGAAGGCATAGCACTCCGCCAGCAGAAGAAGAACCACGAAGAACGCATCCAGCTTGCCCCCGTGCGTGCCCGGATTGCGGAAGAATGCAAACACCGTAGAGACGCGCCAGAACCCGTAGCGAAACGTCGAGTAGATGGAGAGCAGCATCAGCGTCAGTGTCACCGGATAGGAACTCGAGCCGCGGTCCATCCATATGGCAAGGATGATTGTCAGCAGGGCCAGAATCAACTGCTGCTGCCAGTTGAGAGAGAGCACTCCGCTAAAGACGAAGAACAGCAGCCCGCCCGCCAGCACCGAGAACCGCAGCACGCGCATCTGGATGCTGTTGGACGACTCGAACTCTCTCCACAAAAATGAGCGCGTCACTGTTGGCTCCATTGCTGCGCGGAAGACTCCGCCTTCGCCGGCGGCGACACGCTGCGCAGCCACGAGGCCACATCCATGTAGTCCCGTGAGACCGCGGCGTCCGGCGCGTAATCCACCACCGTCATCCCCTCGGCCAGCGCCTCGCTCACCGCCTGTGAGCGACGGATTACAAAACGAATCAGCCGGTCTCCAAGCTGGCGTCGCAGCACTTCGCGAACATCCAGGTGAAGCGGGAGCGATGGTTCGAACTGGTTCAGCACATAATAGGGCAGCAGGGGCCGGCCGTCGCGGTCCGCGATGGACTGGAAGACCCTCTCCACCGCTTGCAGACTAATGACCGAGTTCATGTCGCCGGTCATCGGGACAAGCACAATGGGATGCAGCTCCACCATGCGCCGCACCAGCCAGCTCGACCCCGAAGAAAGGTCCAGCGCCACGCGCTGATTGCCATGGCCATTGCGCAGGATCTCATCGGTCAGCGACTCCTGCTGCCTCTCGTCTTCACCCATGCTCGCGGCGTCGTACGTCACCAGAGACAGCGGCACGCCGGGGCTCCCCGCCGGCGGCTGGACGGTGCGCACCTCCCCGGGGCGAAGCTCGCGCTCCCCAAAGTAATACGGAAGCAGCCCACGCGAGGTCGTGTCGGTCAGCACAACCTTCTCCCCTTGCAAGGAGAGTGCGCGTCCCAACGTTGCCGCAAGGCTCGTCTTGCCCACCCCTCCGGCGAGCGAATAGACCAACAACAGCGGCATCCGCCCCTCAACCGCCCTCGTCAGGGGCATCGCGGGCAGCTCCGAAGCAGCGTGTTTGAAAACTCCCTTCATCGCAAACCAGCGCGACGCAACCCGCTCCCGCGAGTCCTGCAGCGTGTCCCCCTCAGGCGCCTCACCGTTGCCTTCTGTTGTCTCCCCCACGGGAAACTTCGCGACCGATTGCAACAGCCGCGTCTGCGGCGGGGTCTGCGAACCATAGAGCCACGCTGGTCCCGTAAGACCGGCATCGCGATCCGCTCCCGCTGCCTCATCTCCACCTGCATGAGAGCCAACGCAATCTGCACGCTCAACATCGGCGCACTCAACCTGTGTGGCGGATGAATGCAAATCTTCCGAAAGCGCGAGCGCGCTGTCCATCGTCCCACAGTCCATCGGATCGCGTGGCTGAGGACCTGCCAGTTGAAGCCGCCGCACATCGGTCTCCGCGTAACGCAGAGCCTGGCGCCGGACCGACACCTGGGCCTCGGCGATCTCGCGCTCCTCGCGCAGCACAACGGCTGTGGCACAGGCCACGGCCTCGGCCCGGCGCGCCGCTTCCTCCCGTTCGGCGGACGCCGTTCGCGCGGCCTCCTCCACGTCTTGCAATAACAGGATCTGCAACTCCCGGTTGTCGTCCGCGTCCTGCAATCGGGCTGCGGCCAGCGCGGCCGACTCCGCCCGTTGTGCCGCCTCCACCGCAGCCTCCGCCGCCGCCTGCGCCCGCAGCTCCCGCTCCCGCAGCGCCTGGGATGCGCGATACCGCACCTGCGCGCGGTACTCCCGGCGCGAGGCCGAGAAGTCGCGGTACTTCGCCCCCTGCAGGTTCGCCCACAGGTAAAGTGCGGCCACATCCTCCGGCGTTCCGGCTATTGCATCTTCGTAGCCCGCTTTTCTGCCGCTTGAGTCCATTGCTGCTCCGTGTAGGCCTCTGCCGCATCACAATCGCCGCCAGCCGGCGGCAGATTGTCTGAATAGGTCTGTATGTTTATCCGCTAGCGCATCGCACTCGTCATCATCGCCAGCCGCGTGACTCGCCATGACTCCAGGGCCGGGGTACACGCCGTCTGCCAGATCGCATCCGCCACCTACTAGACTGGCGTACTCGATTCCATTGATTGCACTTACGCGCACTATAGCAATCTGTTCCTCATAGCCTACGTTCGTCTTGGGAGCAAGTCAATCAGTCTTTCTGCAACTTTAGTGTTAGTAAATTTGTCTTTCTTTTCATAATTTTAGGCATTTTCTTCTGCTATCGAACCATCCCCGGAAGGGATTTCGCCCAATATTTTTCCATCGCTTTATCGCTAACGGCACGCAAATTGCTTTCAAAGAAAGCTCCTCTATCCCGCGCCGCAGCCAATCCTCAGCCCGCCCTTCGCGTAACGCCTTGCGCAGCTAAACCATAAAGCGCTCGCGCCTGCCCCGCGCGGCCCTGCTTGCCAACTGGATCGCGCGCTGCAATCGCGCACATCCATGGCCTCTCCGATTGCGCCTGCGAAATCCGCCCACCACCTTGAGGCCCTTTCGATATGCTACCGTTGGAGTGTGGTTCGAGAGCGTAGCTCAGTTGGTAGAGCATCGCCCTTTTAAGGCGTTGGTCCTGGGTTCGAGTCCCAGCGCTCTCACCATCCAATCCATCATTCACGGCGACGAATCGCCTCGCGACGCACCAGATTCCTATGATCCCGAGGGCGCAATCTGCTGTTTATGGCTGAATCGGCACCCAGTTGGGGTGCTGTGTTACGGGAGTTCCGCTGTGGTCGATCAGGTAGCGATCGATATACGCGACAACCTGATCGCGGTGCGCCGCGCGGTACTCCGGATAGCCGTGGCGCAACCCTGCATCGTTGAAGTTGAGCAGGATGAACGGCTCCAGCATATGATCCTTCTGCATCTGGAGCATGGCCTTCATCTCGGGTAGCAGCTTCTCCTCGGTGACCGTTCCAGCGTCGAGCTTCTTTTTGAGGTCGTCAAGCAGGGCGTTGATCGCATCGACCTCCTCGGCCAGCGTGTGGATGTAGCCATTGGGCACAAAGTTGAGTTCCGGCGTGTTGGGAACTGATCCCGCCATCACCCATTCATCAAAGATGACGATGACGTTAGGATTGCGGTTCATCCGCGACTGTGCATAGACCAGCCAGCAGCTTCTGCCGTCTCCGTTCTCGGCAAACTGGTCCGCGTTTGTAACCTTGCCGCTGGCATGCGGCATGTAGGGACGACGGATCGTCGGATTCAGCACCGCCGTATGCACCAGCGATCCCCACTGCTTCAGTCCGCTCATGGTCGACAGAGTATAGGGTTCCGCGGCGATGGCCTGCTCGTACTTATCGCGCGCTCCATTGCTGTCTCCGGCCATCAACAGCTCGTCGCCCCAATAGCGATAGGCCGTCTCGCGGTCGGGATCGATGGCAATCGCCTTGGCATACCAGATGCCGGCATTGGTGTAGTCCTTGACGCGGTAGTAAGCATCGCCGGAGTATAGCGCCGCCATATAAAACTTAGGGTCCTTGGCAGCAGCGGCCGTGTAGAATTTGGCGGCTTCGTCAAACTTTTGCGCATTGAATACAGCCTCGCCCTGCTTTATCAAAGCCTGCGCCTCAGCCGTTCCCTGGTAGAAATAGCCGACGGTCAGCGGAAGCGCACCCATCGATCCAGTGGAAACAACTCCAAACGGCGTTCTGGAGTACATGCTGAGCACGTTAACAACAGCCGGACTGTCGTCACCCAAAGACCGCGCACGCTCAAGTTCGTTCATGCCCTGCGCATACATATCGCTATGCTGTTTGGGATCGGTGAGTGTTCCGGCCTTCGCGATCATCCCTATGCCATGTCGCTCTGCGAAGGCGGGATTGGCTTCGTCCTGTCGGCACAGATCTTCATATAGCGGAAGAGCTTCCAGCCGCCTCCCCGCAAGATAGAGTTGGTTGGCCTGGGCACGCTCGGCGTCGAAGTTGGCCTCGTGCGCAACCTTGGGCGCGGGCTTCTGCGCTGGGACTGGTGCAACGGAGGGGATCGCAGGAGCCTGCTGCGGAGTGCCTGACCACACTTGCGTAGTGGACAATGGAGCCGGTGTCGAATTGGCTGGCGGAGCCTGTTGTGCGGATGCAAGGGGTAGCAGCGAGAGGAGCAGGACAGCGACAAGCGCATAGGTAGACTTCACAACAACCACCTCTTTCTGCGACGTAGAGACAATACCATAGGAGCAATCATCGAAATTGCCGCCGATACCCCCGAGCGCAGTGTGACGCGGCTCACTCGCCGAATACAGCGCTTGCAGTATGATTTTCTTGATTGAACTTATTTCCGATTGAGAGGTTTTGCGATGCGCATTGGTATGTTGACCGGAGGCGGGGACTGTCCTGGCCTGAATGCTGTGATCCGTGCGGTGGTGCACAAGGGAGTGCAGCACTACGGCGATGAGTTTATCGGCTTCATGGAGGGTTGGCGAGGCGTGCTGGACGACCGCACCATGCCGCTCAGCATGAGTACGATGAGCGGAATGCTGCATCGCGGCGGGACTGTCCTGCGCTCTTCACGCACCAACGTGAAGAAGATTCCCGGTGGATTTGAGCGCTGCCTCAAGGTGATCCAGGATGAGAAGCTGGACGCGCTGATCGCCATGGGCGGAGACGATACGCAGTCCATCTCCGTCGAGCTGGCCGAGCGCGGCGTGAACGTCGTCAGCGTGCCCAAGACCATCGACAACGACCTCAGCGGCACCGACGCCTGCTTCGGCTTCGACACCGCCGTAATGATTGCCACCGAGGCGGTCGACCGGCTGCACTCGACAACCGAGGCGCACAGCCGCGTGCAGGTGGTCGAGGTCATGGGCCGCGACGCTGGATGGATCGCCGTCACGGCGGGCATCGCGGGCGGAGCCGACGTCATCCTGACGCCGGAGAAGCCGATCGACATGGACGATGTGGTGCGGCTTCTGCGCGCACGATGGGAGTGCGGAAAACGCTTCGGCATCGTGGTCGTCGCCGAGGGCGCGAAGATTCCCGAGATCGAGGGCCAGATCACGGTCGGCGACAAGCTGGACTCCTTCGGCCATGCGCGACTCAGCGGCATCGGGCAGCTCCTGGCCGAGGAGATCGAGAAGCGCACTGGCTACGAGACGCGCAGCGTCAACCTGGGCCACACCCAGCGCGGAGGAACTCCCACGGCGTACGACCGGATGCTGGCGACGCGCTATGGAATCGCCGCAATCGATATGGTGCACGAAGGCAAGTTCGGCCGCATGGCGGTTCTCAAGGGAACGAAGATCTGCGACATCTCAATCGCGGACGCAATCGCCCAGACGCGCACCGTGGGCGAGGATATCTTCGCCGTCATCCGCGGACTCCAGCCGGCAAAGTAAGTCGGCTGTGAGTTGGCAGTAGTTCATAAAACCAGGCGGCAGTGTCCTCTTCAGGACTCTGCCGCCTTCTTGTTTATCAATCAGTTAGTAGCTAAACCATAGACCCCTGCATGCAGAGTCAGAATCCGGTTGCCTGGGCCTTCGTTTGGGCATACAAAAGGAAATGCCGGGTTTGGCTGGCGTTTGTCCCGGTATCTTCGGCATTCAGGAGCGAACTTCCATGGCGGGTGCAGTCCAGCAGATGATGCGTGAGGTGATGGATATCCGGCAAGCTTCGGAGTATCTGGGCATTAGCGGAGACACGCTCTACCGCTACGCCTCGGAGGGTACCATTCCGGCCTTCAGGCTGGGCAACCGCTGGCGCTTCAAGCGCAGCCTGCTCGACGCCTGGATGGTGCGCATGAGCAGCCCCAAGGCCACGTCAACCATCTCCGTGATGCCCCGCGAGAAGAAGCCCGCAGGCAGAGCTCGGTAAATGAGAAGCGGCGAAGAATTCGAGGCAACAGAGCTACCCTGGTACCTGACCCTTCACTGGATTTGGCTTGCTATTGCCGAGTTTGTGGAGTTCGCGATAAGAACCCGTTACGGCTGGACACGCTGGCCTTTTCTGGATGTGATTCTTCTGTGGTCGATCCTTCAGGCTGGATGGTTGTCACGGGTTGACCAACGAAGTACCACGATCTACTGGTATGCGGGGGACATGGTCCTGTTAGTTGCAAGCACATCTGGAATTATTCAGAACAAACTTCCAGCTTTAGCAGGTCTGCTCGGATCAGCTGTTGCCGTGCTCGCAATCATCGGCATATTCCATTTCCGACGAGACATGAAACGCTATTTCAGCGATACAGACAATATTGATTGGGATCTGAACCCGTGGATGATCTTCTTATTCAATACCCTTTATTTCCAGTGTCTGTTCGGAGAGATCTCTAAGCTACGAAGTTCCGATTCCCTGCGAATCACGCCAGACGCAGAGTGAACAGCGTGATCTCGGGCGGGCAGTTCAGCCGGAACGGCAGCCCGACCGTCCCAATTCCGCGGTTCACATATAGCTGCATCTGGCCCAGCCGGAAGAGACCTTCAACGTACTTTCTGCCGCCAACCACGCGGTGCACCGCTCCGACAATGGGCAACCGGATCTGGCCGCCGTGGGAGTGGCCGGAGAGCATCAGGTCGACCAGTGAACCGCGCGGGTGGGCGAGCACATTGTCCGCGTAGTCGGGGGCATGGCACAGCAGCAGGACGGGGCCGTCGGGGTTGGCGGGAATGGCGAGGCCGAGGTTGGGAACATTGGTAAGGAAGTCGGCGATGCCTGCCACCCACAGGCGCTGCCCGTTGCGCTCAATCGCTACATGCTGGTTGAACAGCAGCGGGATCGACGCCGTTGCCAGTCCAGCGCGAATCAGCGGAGGCCCCAGGAAGGAGTCGTGGTTGCCCATCACCGCGAAGCGCAGCGGGCAGGCCAACTCGCTCAGCGCCTCGGCGCAGCGCAGGATGGCTCCGGCGGCGAAGTTCTGCCCCAGCGGGCTATTGGTGATGTAGTCGCCGGTCAGCAGCACCAGGTCGGGCGCAAGCCGGTTGACCTCGCCGACCACGCGGCGTACAAACGATGGCTCGGTGTACTCGTCGAAGTGGATGTCGCTGATCTGGGCGATGCGGTAGTTGTGGAAGGCGTCGGGCAGGTTGGCCAGCGCCACATTGCGCGTGACGACGCTGATCTCATGGCGCGCGAACTCACTGGAATACAGGGCGAGTCCCGCGGCGGCAGTGGCTGAGCCGATCAGGAAGTTGCGCCGGGTAAGCGGCGTCTTCTGCACAGCCTGCGGTGGATCGGCGACAAATACGGCCATGATTTATGATAACGGGTTTCGCACAGTTTTACAGATGCGGAACATTAGAGAATTGCTCTGTGCTGCCAGTTGATAGAATTGATCGTATGAGCTTGAATGCGCGGAAGAAGAGTGCTGCGGATGCGGCGAAGGCGGCGGGAGTGGACGCGCTGCTGGTGACGCATCTGCCGGATGTACGTTGGCTGTGCGGGTTTACCGGATCGAGCGCGGCGCTGGTGCTGCGGAACGAGGCGGCTTCTGGAGCGCGGTCCGCGCGATCGCCAATACGCGCGGTGCTGTTTACCGATGGCCGCTACATCGCCCAGGCGAATGCCGAGGCGGTGGGCACCGAGGTGGTGATTGCCACCAAACCGCCGCTGACCGAGGCATGCGAGTGGATTGCAGCAGCGGGCGTCAAGCGTTGCGGCTTCGACCGCACGCATACCACCGTCGCCGCCCTGGACAACATGCGCAAGGCCGTCCCCGCCAAGCGGCGCAAGTCGCTCTTCGTCGCCGTCGATCCGTTGATCGCAAAGCTGCGTCAGATTAAAGACGCCGGCGAGATCGCCAGTCTGCGTGCCGCAGCCCTCCTCGGCTGCCGTCTCTTCGACCACATTCTCACCTTCATCCAGCCGGGCATGACGGAGATGGCGGTTGCCGCTGAACTGGAACATGCTGCACGCCTCGCCGGGGCCGAAGGGATGTCCTTCGAGACCATCATTGCCAGCGGCGAACGCTCTGCCCTGCCCCATGGCCACGCGACGTTAGCCAAACTGCCGAAGCGAGGATTCGTCACCATGGACTTCGGCGTGGTTCTGGATGGCTACTGCTCCGACATGACACGCACCATCCACATCGGTCGCGCCAGTGCCGAAGAGCGAAACGCCTACGACGCCGTGCTCGAAGCACAGGAGGCTGGTCTCGCCGCCGTCCGCGCAGGCGTCGTCACCGGCGATGTGGACGAGGGTACGCGCTCTGTGCTGCGGCGCGCCAAGCTCGACCAGTGGTTCACCCACTCCACAGGCCACAGCCTCGGGCTGGAGATCCACGAAGATCCCAGGCTCGCCGCAAAGAGGACAGAGAAGCTCAAAGCCGGAATGATCGTTACAATTGAACCCGGCATCTATATGCCCGGCAAGTTCGGCATCCGCATCGAGGATTCGGTGCTGGTAACCCGCTCCGGCTGCGAGATCCTGACTCCAAGCCCCAAGGCATGGATCGAGTTGTAACGGATCAGGTTCTAGGTTTATGGTTCGAGGTTCAAGGTTTAATACGACAAGATGCACTGGGCCCGGTTGTGGCGCGAGGAAGAGGAACGATGGACAGCAATAAGCTGAAAGAGTTGCGCGAGCTGGTCGATTTCCTGAAGGAAAACGGTATCGCCGAGTTCGATATGGAGCGCACGGACCTGAAGGTGCGCATCAAGTTTGCCGGGGCCGCTGGCGCAAGCGCGACCGATCTGGCACTGGCGCAGCAACTGGCCGCAAGCGCAACTGGCAGTGTCCCAGCCCCAGTCGCGGCTACCGCGGAGCTGCCCGCAGCGGAGGCCGCCGAAAAGCTGCACGAAGTTACATCGCCCATCGTGGGCACCTTCTACGATTCGCCCTCGCCCGGCGCGCCAACCTTCGTCAAAATCGGCGACCAGGTCGAGGTCGGCCAGGTGCTCTGCATCGTCGAGGCCATGAAGCTGATGAACGAGATCGAGTGCGATGTGGCCGGAGAGATAGTCCAGCGCATTGCCGCAACCGGCCAGCCAGTCGAGTTCGGTCAGCCCCTCTTCTCCATCCGCCCGCGATAAGAGACGACCACGGATTCGCGAGGATGGACTCGAATTTAATCATTCGTGATTCAAGATTGTCATTCTGAGCGCAGCGAAGAATCCCCGTATTTCGCCTGATCTGAGAAAAGCTGCATCAGTCCAGGCGTTGGGGTTGTAAGTCAAATAAAGGCGGGACATGTTTCATAAGATTTTGATCGCAAACCGTGGTGAGATCGCCCTGCGTGTCATCAGCGCGTGCAAGGAGATGGGCATCCGCACCGTCGCCGTCTACAGCGAGGCGGACCGGCACAGCCTGCACGTCAAGTTTGCCGACGAGGCCATCTGCATCGGCCCGCCTCGCGCCGCCGAGAGCTACCTCAACGTCCCCGCCGTCATCTCCGCCGCCGAGATTGCAGACGTCGACGCCATCCATCCCGGCTACGGACTGCTCAGCGAGAACGCCAACTTCGCCGAGGTCTGCCGCGCCTCGAACATCAAGTTCATCGGCCCGCCCCCCGAGGTCACGCGCCTCATGGGCGAAAAATCCACCGCGCGCCAGACCATGAAGAAGGCCAAAGTTCCCATCCTGCCCGGCTCCGACGGCATCCTCGAAGACGAGGCCGCAGCACTCTCCTGCGCACGCTCCATAGGCTACCCCGTCATTCTGAAGGCAGTCGCCGGCGGTGGCGGACGCGGCATGCGCATCTGCCGCAACGCCGACGAGCTGCCCGCGCTCTTCCAGCAGGCATCGGGCGAGGCCGCAGGAGCCTTCGGCAACGGCGACCTATACATGGAGAAGTACCTCGATCGCCCGCGCCACATCGAGTTTCAGATCCTCGCCGACGAGCACGGCAATGTGATGAGCCTGGGCGAGCGCGAGTGCTCCATCCAGCGCCGCCACCAGAAGCTCATCGAAGAGGCCCCCAGTCTCGCCATCTCGCCCAGGCTGCGCGCCGAGCTGGGAAAGACCATCGAGAAGTGCCTGAAGGACGTCGGCTACCGCAACGCAGGCACCATCGAGTTCCTCATGGACGAGGATGGCAAGCTCTACTTCATCGAGAGGAACACGCGCATCCAGGTCGAGCACACCATCACCGAGATGGTCACCGGCATCGACCTGGTCAAGGCGCAGATCCGCATCGCCGCCGGCGAGCGCCTGTCCGACATCGTCCCCACCCCGGTCACCATCACCGGCCACGCCATCGAGTGCCGCATCAACGCCGAGCATCCCGAGAAATTCACACCCAGCGCGGGCACCATCACCGCCTTCAGCCTGCCCGGCGGCAACGGCGTCCGCGTCGACACGGCGCAGTACGCCGAGGGCGTCGTCCCGCCCTACTACGACTCGCTCATCGCCAAGCTCGTCTGTCACGGCCACGACCGAGAAGAGGCCATGAACAAGATGCAGCGCGCCCTCTCGCAGTTCATCGTGCAGGGAATCTATACCTCAATCCCCCTCCATCAAAAAATCTTCGACGACCCCGAGTTCCGCGCCGGCCACTTCGACACCCATTTCATGGAGCGCTTCTTCGACCGCCAGGCGGAGAAGGCAGAGGCCGAAGCAAAGGCTTAACGCCGATCCACACCGATGCTACCGATCTTTTTGTCATGCAAGGTCCACTCATCATTTCGCGGCTATATGCCATCGCCGACGCAGAAATCCTCGCCGTGCGCGGCGTTGCGCTGGCGGATTTCGCCGGTGATCTACGCGCGGCGGGAGTGGGGCTGGTGCAATATCGCGATAAGACCGGCTCGCCGCAAGAGGTTCTTCGCGCGGCCGCAATCCTGCGCGAAGCAATGGCAGGCAGCGCCTGCCGTCTCATCATGAACGACCGCGCAGACCTAGCCGTCCTCGCCAACTTCGACGGCGTCCACGTCGGACAGGGCGATCTCTCGCCCGCAGACGCCCGCCGCGTCGTCGGCACCGATCGCATCGTAGGCGTCTCCACCCACACCGACGACCAAGTCCGCCGCGCCGACCAATCCTGCGCCGACTACATCGCCATCGGCCCCGTCTTCGCCACCGGAACCAAGCTCAACTCCGACCCCGTAGTCGGCCTCGAAGGCGTTCGCCGCGCCCGCGCGCTCACCACGAAGCCGCTGGTCGCCATCGGCGGCATCACCCGCAGCAATGCGCGCAGCGTCATCGACGCCGGAGCGGACTCCGTCGCCGTAATCTCATCCCTCTTCGCCGCCAACCAATCTCCCGAGCAGGTCGCGCGCGACTTTCTCGCCCGTCTGCGGTAGAACTGAGGGAACGTGACTCCATCCGATCCCACTCCGTCCGACCCCGCCGCAGCCCCCCATTTCGTGCGCGGCATGGGACTCTTCTCCGCCACCGCCATCGTGATGGGTTCGATGATCGGCTCCGGCATCTTCATCGTCTCGGCAGACATGAGCCGCATCGTCGGCTCGCCCGCGCTGCTGATCGCCGCATGGCTCGTCACCGCGCTGATGACGATCATCGGCGCACTCAGCTACGGCGAACTGGCCGCAATGATGCCGCGCGCGGGCGGGCAGTACGTCTACCTGCGCGAGTCGCTCGGGCCCCTCTGCGGCTTCCTCTACGGTTGGACCCTCTTCCTCGT
>Ga0302157_10003017_pt1 | contig 19293 bp, 12 predicted proteins | sample I_Bog_N3_3_FD_193502 | JGI IMG/M metagenome (GOLD analysis project Ga0302157, IMG submission 193502) | Peat permafrost microbial communities from Stordalen Mire near Abisko, Sweden - I_Bog_N3_3 | ecosystem: Environmental > Terrestrial > Soil > Wetlands > Peat | place: Sweden: Abisko, Stordalen...
TGGGATGCGGAGATAGCCTTGGCGCGCAGTGCGGCGCCGGAGTCCATTTCAAGCGGCGCGGTGGTGTTAGTTCTTGGACGTCATGGCTATGAAACATCGGTCAAAGGCAAGAATGGCTTCGTGTGCATTGTGGGGCGTGGTTGGACTTCCGCGGCGGATGCTGATTTTTGGAATCCGAAGGTACGCGTTCCCATGTGTGTGAATGCACCAGCCGCCCGTTCTTACCTGGTGCGCGTCACCAAAGAGACCGAGTGGGGCCTGGCGGGGCGTACGCAGGCACAGATCAATGCGGCCATACCCAACGCCCTCGCTAAAGGAGAACTCCCTGGCATGGAGCCGGGGGCTATGTGCTACATGATGGGCAAGCAGGGATATGGCGGCGACACGGCCCCGCATTGGCCTTCGCACCTGATGTTTTTCTACTCCGACTTCGACCCCGCAACATGGGGAGCGAATCTGCCGGGTTCGCCCGTCATCGCCGTCGCCGACCCCACGGAGCACCTGACGCAGTTCGTGATTGTCCAGCGGCGCTGGGCTGACGGAACGGAGTATGAAGACGCCCCCGGCACCGAACATCACCATTAGAGCATTTTCCCTGTTGATGGATATCCCGAGAGAGCCGTGCAGTGGCGTTTTCATTTGAGGAAAACGCCCATTGGACTCTTCTCCCTGGACCACACCCACAGGGAAAATGCTCTAGCACGGCGGCAGATCCGGACGCAGGCTAGAGCCTGAAGAACGCTGCCGATGGGGCCGCGACCAGGTTCGTTGCGCTGTCCTTCAGGTCCATGCGTTCGATGAGGCCGTTCGCGATGGTATAGACGTGCCATACCTCGCTATCGGAAAGGACCTCGCCGTCGAGACTCTTCACGAGTTGATGGACCTTCACTTCGGTGATGCCTTCTTCCCGGTCGACGATATCCAGTGGTTCCACGTGAGGATCAAACTCCTTCCACTGGCGGGTCCAGTAGGCACGAATCTCTTCTTTCCCTGTGACACGCCCACCCTCCGACGCCTTGGGCCAGCTGACGTTCTCACTCATCAGCGCCAGGGCGCCGTCGATGTCCCGATGATTGAAGGCAGAGTATGCCTGAGTGATGAATGTTCGAGTGCTCTCCATAAAGCCTCCTGCGCGCTATGCGTACTGTACACATAGGCGGGTGGCCCATTCGCGTCTCCGCATAGCCCTCGGGCCAAACGAGGGTCAAGGCTCGCTGCGTGCATGAAACAATAGCCCTGTGAACACGAGCCAGAGCCTCGGGGTGTATGTGTCGGTGCCGTTCTGCCGGGCCAAGTGCAGCTTCTGCAACTTTGCGTCCGGAGTAGGGAAGGCCGGGGAGATCGAGGCCTACGTCGCCCGGCTCTGCGCAGAGATTCGGGCCTCGGCGGCGACCGCCGAGCGGTTGGGGGCGCGGCTGCCGCGGGCCGTGGATACCGTGTACTTTGGCGGCGGGACGCCTAGCCTGCTTAGTCCCAGGCAGTTGCAGCAGATCTTCGCGACGCTGCGGCGGAGCTTCGACCTGGCCGCTGACGCCGAGATTACGCTGGAGGCCGCTCCGGGGCAGATTGCCCCCGATGTGCTGGATGCGGCCATGGCGCTGGGCGTGAACCGCATCAGCCTGGGCGTGCAGAGCTTTGTAGACCGCGAGTGCGCGGCGGTGGGACGGCTGCATAGTGGCGAGGAGTGCCTGCGCGAGATTCTGCGGCTGCGCGCGGCGGGCGTGGCTGAGGTGGGTGCGGACCTGATTGCAGGGCTGCCGTATCAGACGGCGGAGAGCTGGGAGCACTCCCTGGACGCGGCCGTGGGGTTGGCCGCCGAGGGGACACTGACGCACCTGAGCGTGTATCTGCTGGAGATCGACGAGGACTCGCGGCTGGGCCAGGAGGTGATGGCCGGTGGGCAGCGCTTTCACGCGCACGGCGTGCCGCAGGAGGAGCTTGCCGTGGAGCTGTATGAGCGCGCCTGCGAACGGCTGCCGGCTGCCGGGCTTGCCCAGTATGAGATCTCGAACTTCGCGCGCCAGGGCTCGCGGTCGCGGCACAACGTGAAGTACTGGCAGCGGGAGCCGTATCTAGGCTTCGGGCTGGATGCGCATTCGATGTTGAGGACAGGTACAGGCGCGGTGCGGTTGGCTAACGCCGATGAGCTGGCTGGATATATGGGCAGGAGCGGAGCTGCGGGTCTCTCCACTGCGGCGCTACCCACCTTCGGTCGAGAGGACACCTCTGTGGTGATCACGCGGGTGGGTGAGCGCGAAGCCTTCGAGGAGACCCTCTTTCTCGGCCTGCGGATGTGTGATGGCATCGCGACCGGGTGGTTGCGGGCGGAGTTCCGGCGGGAGTGGGTCGTTCTGTTCGAGGACGCGGCGCGGGAGCTGGCCGCGGAGGGTTTGATGCTGGAGGACGATGGCTACTGGTGCCTCACGCAGCGGGGCCGGCTGGTCTCCAATGATGTGTTTGGGGCTTTATTGGACGTGGTACCGGCGTAGGCCGAGGCAAAGACGAAAGCAATGGAGGCAACGGGAGTGGAGATGAAGGTGATGGATCTGCGCAGTGATACGGTGACCAGGCCAACAGCCGCCATGCGCGCGGCCATGGCGGCTGCTGACGTGGGCGATGACGTCTACGGCGAAGACCCGACGATCAACAAGCTGGAGCAGCGCGCCGCCGAGATCTTCGCGCGCGAGGGGGCCATCTTCGTCCCTACGGGGTCGATGGGAAACCTGATCGGATTGCGCCTGCATACTCAACATGGGCAGGAGGTTATCTGCGAATCGCAGGCGCATATTCTGGACTGGGAGATGGGCATGATGGCGGCGTTTGGCGGCTGCCTTCCCCGCACCGTGACCGGCGAACGCGGCGTGCTGACGTGGGAGAAAATTACTCCTGCGATTGCGCCCAAGATCTACTACCGAGCGCAGACCGGGCTCATCTGGCTAGAGAATACGCACAACATAGCTGGCGGAATTGTGACGCCGCTGCCGGTGCTGGAGGAGATATGGGAGGGCGCGCGCGCGGCCGGGCTACCCACGCACTTGGATGGAGCGCGGGTCTTCAACGCTGCAACGGCGCTGGGCGTGAGCGTAGCGGAGCTGACGCGTGGCTTTCATACGGTGATGTTCTGCCTGTCCAAAGGGCTGGGCGCGCCGGTGGGCTCCATGCTGGTGGGCAGCGCGGAGGACATCGCGCGGGCCAGGGTCTTTCGCAAGGCGCTGGGCGGCGGGATGCGGCAGGCGGGCGTGCTGGCCGCAGCCGGGCTGATTGCGCTGGAAGAGATGCCGTGGCGTTTGCATGAGGACCACGCCAATGCGCGGCTGCTGGCGGAGGCTGTGGCCGGCTGCGATGGAGTGCGGATCGACCTGGACGCGGTGCAGACCAACATTGTGATCTTCGCCGTGCCGGGCGGCGCGGCGCGGGTGGTGGCTGCGCTGAAGGCTGAGGGCGTGTGGTGCAGCGCCATCGGGCCGGATGCGGTGCGGCTGGTCACCCACCTGGACGTGAGCCGGGAGGACTGCGAGCGCGCTGCGGAGACGCTGCGGCGGGTGTTGAGCAACTAGAGCTAGCAGCCGCTAGGCGACCGTGGTGGGCTCGGACCGTTCAGGCTCGGATTTGCGTGGAGACTTGGTCTCAGCGGCTGGTACAGACTCCACGCCCGATTCACCGCGGGGCAGAAAGATGTTGAAGGTGGTGCCGTGGTCATCCGGGTCTGTTTTGGACTCCACGGAGATGGTGCCGCCGTGCTTTTCGACGATGCCTTTGCTGATCCACAGGCCGAGGCCGGTTCCGCGTTCTCCCTTGGTGGTAAAGAAGGGCTGGAAGAGGTCAGAGAGGACCTTGGGCGGAATGCCATGGCCCTGGTCGGTGAAGGCGATGCAGACGCCCGCGGGCCGAGCGGGCGCATCGGAGCGGGCGCGGCGTGCGGGGCGGGTACGCACACTGACGTCAATGTGTGTGCCCGGCGCGGAGGCCTGAGCTGCGTTGGTGAGGATGTTGGTGAAGACCTGGCGGAGCTCGGCGGGGTAGCCGGTGGCCACGGCGTTGGTGGCCAGCCGGGTGCGAACGGTGACCCCGGCCTCGGTCATGGAGCGCTCCAACAGCACCATGACGCTGCGCAGGATGGAGGAGATATCGAGCACGACGGGGGTGCGCGACTCACGGTGCATCCCGAGCATGGCGCGGCTGATCTGGGTGACGCGGGCGAGTTCACCCTGGGCCAGGTCGATGAACTCGGCGCGGTCGGCGGGGGAGGGGTCTTTCTTGAGCAGATAGAGGAGGTTGACGACCGAGTCCAGGGGGTTGTGAATCTCATGCGCGATGGAGGCGGCGAGGCGTCCAGCGACGGCCAATTTCTCTGAAGTGAGCAGAGCAGCCTGGGTGCGGCGTTGCTCGGTGACGTCGCGGAAGACGATGACGCTGCCGGTGAGTTCACCGGAGTGGTCGAAGATGGGAGCGCCGCTGTAATCCACAAAGACTTCAGCGTCCTTGCGTGCCAGCACAGCGCTGGACGACGCTCCCGCGGTCTGCTGAATATGGCTGGCGGTGGCGAAGGGAGCGACCAGAGGCAGGTGGGTGATCTCGTCCTGGAGCGGGAAGACATCCCGCAACTCCTGGTGGAAGGCCTCGGTCTGGGTCCAGCCGGAGAGCTGTTGCGCGGCGGCGTTGAGCAGCTCAATGCTGCCATCGACGTCGCAGACGACGACGCTCTCGCCGATGGAGGTGAGGGTGGCGCGGAGGCGCTGCTCGGACTCGTAGGTGGAGTGGGCGTTGCGGCGCAGCGCCTCCATGGTGTCCTCAAAGGCGCTGGAGACTTTATGCAGGCGGCTATAGGTGAAGATGCCGATGAGCAGGCCGGTGATGACGGTCAGACCGACGACGACGGCGAGAGTCTTCAGCAACTGCTGCTGCCAGTGGTCGGCGAGGGACACGCGCTCCACCTGCTGGGAGCGCAGGATGCCGCTCTCCAGGCGGCGGATGGTGTCCATGGTGGCCTCGTCGTCGCTGTCGAGCAGAGGAGGCGTGCGGTGCTCGCGCGCGGCATCGATGGCGGGGATGGCGACGGTGCTGACCCAGACATGGTGGGCCATCATCAGAAGGTCGACGGTGTGGACGTCTCCATTCTGGCTGGCGACGCCATCGCGCAGCTTCTGCATGTTCTCCTTGAGCGGCTCGATGGCAGTCTCGTAGGGTTGCAGGAAGGCCGCGCTGGCCGAGGTCTGGAAGTTGCTGACGCCGGTCTGCTCATTGGCGATCATGGCGGAGATGAGGTCGATGGTGGCGATATTCTGGTCGACCGTCTGGATGCGATTGACGGTGGTCCAGGCACTGAAGATCTGCCAGATGAGCACGCCGGAGAGCAGCAGCAGAGCGATCACGGGCAGGAAGAGTGCCTGTGAAAGAATCCGGTTGAGCTGATTCAGGTTCACGAGGGACCTCGGGCGGCAGACGGGGTGGGCAGCAGATTCTGCAGCCGGGCCAGGAGCGTGCCGGCGTCATCGGCCTTGGTCAGATAGCCGTCCACGAGGCCATCGATCTCGGCGGGCAGTCCAACATAGGCGGAGAGCAGAAGGATGGGGACCTCAGGCTTGCGGCTGCGCATCTGGGCGGCGACCTCGCCGCCGTCCATACCGGGCATGGAAAAGTCCAGTAGTACGGCCTCGACGGGGTGGGCATCAAAGCTGGCCAGGCCGGAGGGGCCATCGGGCGCGGTGAGGACTTCGTAGCCGGCGCCTTCCAGCAACAGCTTGCGCACGCGCAGCCCAATGCGCTCATCATCGATACACAGCACGAGGTGTTTCTCCGGGGTCGTCACCGCGGCTCACTTTCGGGAAACTACGTTATTAAAGCGAGGATATCACCGAGGGAAGGGTGCCGCCGGCACAGGGGTAGCCTGTTCGTTATCGTGGGGCACCGGGCCAGGTGCTGTGCTGGGCCAGTGCAGGAGGCGGGGAATGAGCGGATAGAAGAGGCCCAACTGTATGGGGAGGTGACCGTCGGGCAGGTTGCGGCGGAGTGTGGCATAGGCTTCCATCTGGGCGGCGTATTTGTTGCGTTCGGCGGTGGCGAAGGCGTCTGCGGAACGCGCACCGGGGTCGGTGGTCTTGAAGTCGATGATCCAGATGTTGTCGTCGCCGGTGGTGAGGTGTGAACCGCCGGCGAGGAAGGTGCGGTCGACGCGGAGGCCTGGAGCGGTTGCGGAGACGAGGGAGCGCTCGCTGGCGGCGGCGGTGTGAGGAGCGAGAATCCAGAGGCCAATGGGGTCGCCGAGGGTAAGCGTGAGGGCTCGCAGGGCGCGGACGGCTTCGCTGGCGGCGAGCCGCGGGGGCAGACCCTCGCCGCGCAGGCTGGCGGTGAGCCGCGGCGACCAGGAGGGTAGGTCGGCGAGCAGCGCGGCAGGAGGGACCGCCTGGGCGAGGCGCTCGGCCAGCACCTGCAGGTAGCGATGGACGACATTTCCAAAGGCGCGCACAGCAAAGGAGCCCTCGGGACGGTCGAAGACGGGGCGTTGTGCGAGGGCGGAGGCCGGGACGTACTCCAGACGCTTGGCGTCGGAGGCCGCGAAGCGAGCGGAGGGGTCGAAGCTGAGCGGCAGCCGCTGGACGGTGGGGGAAGGAGGGGGTGGCGGCTGGGGCGCGGGATCCGCGGCTGCGGCGAGATCCAGGTCAAACTCTTCTTCGCTGCTCTCGGTAAGAACTGCGGGTCCAGGCATGACGAGCATCAACGGCGTGGAGTCTGGTTGAGATGGCACCGCTGTGGGTTGAGCGAGTGGGTCAAAGTGCGGTTCAGCGGCTGGCCAGCAGGCGTTGAGCAGAGAGTTGGAGGCAGCGGCGTAGAGGGTGAGGTCCTTGCGCCGTTTTGCGGCTGCAAAGAGGTGCAGTTCGTCGCGGGCGCGGGTGCAAGCAACGTAGAAGAGGCGGCGGCGTTCGGCCTCGTCGCGGCGGTTGCGCAGGCTGGTGAGCCACTTGCTCAGGCCGCCGGCCTCTTCGCCGGCGGCGTCGATGGGCGCGAGCAGGATGCCGGCATCGGCTGAGTCGGTCAGGCCATCCAGCTCCAGCCAGTTGAGCAGCACCTTGCGGTCGCGGCCGCTGCCGCGCTCCAGGCCGGGGACGAGGACCATATCCCACTCCAGCCCCTTCGCGCGGTGGATGGTCAGCAGCTCGACGGCGATCTCGCCGGGAGCGGGTTCGGCGTAGAGGCTGGCCAGGCGCGCGTCGATGGCTTCGGCGGTGAGCGCGCCGCCGCCGGCTTCCAGTTCACGCAGCAAGCGGATAAAGTGCAGCACGTTGGACTGGCGCTCCAGGGACAGCATGGCATCGCCCCCGAGCGAGCGCCAGGTGCGCTCCACTTGAATGGAGAGCGGAACCCGGCCAAGGGTGTTGGTCGCTTCTACGAGGACGGGCCAGATGCGGTCGAGCAGACGTTGTCCGGACGGGCTGAGGTGATGGCGTCGAGAAGCGACCAGTTGCGCGACGGTGGCTTCGGCATCCTCGCCGGCGAGCGCGAGCAGGTCAGCGAGGCCCAGGCCGCACCACGGCGCATGCAGCACGGCCAGCCATGCGATTCGGTCGGCGGGGTGGAGCAGAGCGCGGGTGAGCGCGAAGGCATCCAGGACCTCCGAGAGTTCGCTGAGGGGGTCCAGCTCGACGGCCCGGAAGGGAAGCGGGCCGCGGCCGCGGTCCTGCTTGAACTCGGCGACGATGGCGGAGAGGTGGCTGCGGTTGCGGCCCAGCACGGCGATGCTCCAAGGCTTCTTCCGTCCTGGCGGCAGCGGCAGGCGGAGGCGCTGCTCAATCCTGCTGCGGATGGTGAGCGCCTCCTGCGCCCAGTGATCGAGCTTTGGATCATCGAGGCGGTTCAACTCCGGGTCGAAGCTTTCTTCGCCAAGGACGGAGGTGTGCCAGACCAGGCCTGCGGATTCGCTGGCGGGGCAGGTCGCGGTGGCGGCGACGAAGGGCACATCGACGGCGTCTCCACCGCGTAGAGATGGGTCGCCGGGAAGCGGGAAGATGCGGCTGAAGTCGCGGTTGAAGCTGGAGACCAGCGCGGCCTGCGAGCGGAAGTTGGCGGTGAGCCGAAGCGACTGCAGGTCAATCTCGCCAAGGCGGGCTTCGTCCATGGTGCGCAGGAAGCGTTCCACGCGGGCCTCGCGAAAGAGGTAGACGGACTGCTTGGGGTCACCGACGAGGAAGAGCGTCTGCGAGACCCCGTCCCAGGAGCGGGTGAGCAACTCCAGCAGTTCGTACTGGCCGGAGCTGGTGTCCTGCATCTCGTCCACCAGCAGATGGCGAAGCTGGCCGCCTGCGGCGAGCGCGAGGTCCAGCGCCTCCGGCGCGGCCTCGGCGGCGCCGCGCAGGGCTTCGCGGGCGGCGAGCGAGAGTTCGGTGAAGTCGCACTCGCCGCGCTCGGCAAAGAGCAGCTTGAGCTCCACGAGCGCGTGACGCAGGATGCGGAAGAGGGCCTTGGCGACCGCCCACTGGTCGTCCGGGTAGCGCGCGGGGGGAAGCTGGAGCACGGAGTGAAGCGCAGCGAGCGTCGCGTCGCTCTGGTGTTTTTGCACCAGAGCTTCCAGCGCCACCTCCTCGTGCTTTTCAATGAGGAATTTGACGTCACCCTTATAGAAGCGTTTGCGCCATGTACCGCTGCCGGTAAGCACCAGAGCGATCAACGCCACCCAGTGGTCGAGATCCTCCGCGACGGCGGACGGTGGACGGCCCCGATTCGCGCAGACCGCAATGGGAGATACCTCGGCCTTGTGTGGGGGAAGATGTGCGTTGCGAGCCGCGAATTCGGTGAGCTCGGCGAGCAGGCTGGGTGGTATGACCGTGAGTGCGCGCGAGAGGCCGCTGCAGACGATCTGTTGCAGAGCGCGTTCCAGGCGCGGTCGAACCACGGAGTTGAGCGTGGCTTCGTTCAACTCCGTGGCGTCCAGCGGGATGAGTTCAGCCCACTGGTCGCGCGCGGCGAGCATGGTGCCGATCAGCGTCTCGCAGTCCGCTAGGCTGCCGCCGCGATGATGCAGCAGGGTTTGGAGAGCGTGATCGAGAGGCTGCTCACTGCCGCCGAGTTGGAGCAGCGTGGTGCGCGCGGCGAGCCGGTAGAGCGCGTCGGCCTGGGGGACAGGCTTGCGGTCTCCGCCGCTTCCCGAGAGCAGAGGCAGCGAGTTGGCGATGAGGCCGCAGACGGAGTCGATGGAGCGGATGTTGAGCCGCTGCGGGCTGGCGATGAGGTTCCAGCCAAGGTTAGCGCTGCGCTGGAGCGTGGCCAGCGCAAACGCGCGGGTTTGAGCTTCAAAGGGAGCGGCATCGGCAGGGAGCGCGACGTTGGCCTGGGCAGCCTGCAACTGGCCGAGAACGCGCTGCAGCAACTCAGCGGTGGCCTTCTTGGTGAAGGTGATGGCCAGCACTTCTTCAGGCTGGGCAAGATCGTCCTGTGCGAGCAGTTTGAGAAATCGCTGTACCAGCAGAGCGGTCTTGCCGGAGCCGGCGGGGGCCTCGACGATGGCCGAACGGCGGGTGTCGAGTGCGAGCTCGCGTTGGGCTGCGTCGGAGGCGATGGATGAGGTGGGGAAGGAGATCAGCTCAGCCATCGGTCTCCTCCACTGACTCTTCGTTGTCCTGCTCGCGCAACGTGGCGGGATCGAGGCGGCAGAGCAGGCGTTGGCCGCAGCGGTCACAGGTGTCGGGGTAAGCCTTGGGGTCGACGAAGGCCTTGCCGTCCGCAAAGTCCTGCGCGAGCTGGGTGAGCGTGACACGCCAATCTGCGATCAACTGGTTCAGATCGGCTGCGTTCCCGCGAGCCTTGGGCAGGATTCCCGGCTCGGCCTCGTAGCCTGACCACTTCATCTGCTTGCCGGGGCGGACCTTGGCGAAGGCTATCGCCTTGACGCTGCCGGACGGAGGATGGAGCGCGTAGAGCGGAAGCTGGGGCTCGTCGGGCCGGTTGCCCTGCCATAGATTTGGATGGGCGGAGGCACCGGTCTTGTAGTCCACCAGAACCACCTCATCCTCGCCTTCGTCGTCGACGCCGATGCGGTCCATGCGGTCCAGCCGCAGGCGAAGATCGAGCGGCCCAATGGGCAGGATGACTTTGTGCTCGGAGTCGATGACCTGAAAGGGGCCGCGCACACGCTCCATCTCCAGCCAATCCTTGAGCAACTTGTGCAGGCGGCGGCGCTGCAGGTCGAGATAGGTGTGGTCCCAGTCTCCTCGTGGCGTGAGGTTGTGCTGTAGCGCAGTGTTGACAGCGAGCCGCAGAATCTCGTCCGTCTCCTCGGGAGTGGCATGGAGGAGGCGCTGCTGCGATTTCATCTCACGCCAGAAGGACTCCAATGCCAGGTGAACCCGGCTACCAATGTCGCGTGCGTCGAAGCCGAGGTCGCGGGACTCCAGACCCGAGGCGAAGAGCCGGAACTCCGCGAAGGCGCGGAAGCCGCAGGCGGCCTGTGCCTGCAAGACGGCGGCACCGCCGCGAACCTGGGTGGTGGTGAGGGGCGGGAGCGGTGCGTCGTCGGCGAAGGTTTCGGGCTCTATGTGCGGCGAAGGCGGTGGCGCGGGACAGAGCTGTTCCGGCGATAGTTGAGCCACGCCGAACTCGGTGAGCAAAGGCGCGGGGCGGAGTTGGCCCTCGTTGTCCGCGGCTGCGGAGGTAAAGAGGACGGTACCGGAGCGTGCGAGCAGCGCAGCGGTAACCTCGCGGGCACGCTGGGTGGTGCGCGCGGCGTCGGTGCCGGGCATCGCCAGCGAACGCTGCAACGGCCAGGGCAGCAAAGGGTTGGCGCGCTCGGGTGCGGGCCAGTTGGCGTCCGTGGCGCGGAGGAAGACGACGGCGTCGAAGAGGCAGCCTTCGGCCTCAGCGACCCTCATGACCTGGACGGGCGCGCGCAGTGTTGGCGACGCGCATGCAGTGCGCTGGGCATGAAACTGGAGCGCTTCGAGCGCGGCATCGAACGGAACGCGGCGGCCGCTGAAGTCGAGCGTGGAGACGAGATCGAGCACGCCGTCCCAGGCGCGTGTGGCTTCGAACTCGGCGGCCGTGAGCGCCTGCGATTCGGCGCTCGGCCATTGGGCCGCGGCGAGCAGAGCACGCATGTGTTCCATCCATTCAGCGAAGGTTGCTGCGCGGATGGATGCTGCGCGTTGGGCGAGCGACTGCACATCACGCAGCCATTCGGCGAGTGCGGGAGTATCCGGCTCCCGCGGCGATAGGAGGCGAAGAACGTGAGCCATGTCGATCTGCGGACGCAGCAGAGTCTGGCGGCGCAGGGTGTTGGCATCGAAGCAAGCGAGGGCGTCGCGCTGGGAAGGATCGCCGAGATATGGGGAGAGCAGCAGCGTGCCGATGCGGTCCAGGGAGAGCGGCCCGCGCGTCCACTGCGCGAGTCCGAGCGCGGCGGAGATCATTGCAAGGGACGCCAGCGGGGCAGCGGCAGAGATCTCCCACGGAGAAGAGGACAGATCAGTGGCGATGGATTGCAGCTCCGGCGCAAGGACATCGCGGAACACGCTGTCGAGCTCGGCACGCTCTTCTGCGAGGTTGGGCACCAGGATCGCGACGCGCGGATGAGACTCGCGATGATCTTCAAGATAGCGGCGAACCCAGCGCGCAGCCCACTGAAGCTCCTCGCGTGGATCTGCGGCGGTGATCGAGGCGCGCAGCGGCTGTGCATCCGGCGCAGCAGCGAGGTAATGCATCGCGATGGCGGCTCCGCGTTCACGAAGCGCTGTGAGCAGGCCCTGCTGCGCCAATGTCAGGTCTGCGAAGCCGACGAGCTCAAGCGCTGTGGGAGCGGGGAGCATGCCTCGCTCGACGTGCAGGCGGAGGGCATCGTCCAGCAGATCGGCGGAGAGCAGGTTGCGTTCCATGCAGCGCCGGGTAAACTCCGCAGCCCACTGGCTGAAGATGCGGCTGTCATGCCGCAAGCCGGCAGTGGATGGAGATGGGGGCAGGCGCGCGGTGGTGTTGTACCTGGCGGCGAGCGCCCAGGCGGTATGGGCGAGTTCCGCGAGGGAATCGGGGGAACCGAGGGTGCGGTGAGCGGTGTCATCGACGACGATCTCGCGCCACAAGCTGTGCTCCTGCGCGGCGTTGAGCAGAAGGCGGGTCTCGACGCCGGCGACGACGAGTTCGCTCCAGAGGGAGGATGTCCACTGTTGCCAGAAGAGCGCTGGTGCGGGCTCCCATGCGGTGAGACCGAGGGCGCGGCGGCGGGCATCAAAGGACGCGCGCAGCTCACGGGCGGCGCGAGCCGTGGGCAGCAGCAGCATGCCGCCGTCCAGCCAGTCCAACAGATTCGCGAGGGTGAGGGCAGACGCCATCGTCCCTACCGTTATATCGAACTTTCACCTAAAGTTCGCTTGTGCGAAACCGCATCTCCGGGGAGCATGCTGAGCAGCAGCAGAGCCAGTGCCAGAGCAAAGGGCACAGCCATGGCGATGCGCAGGGAGCCGCTGTGGGTGGAGACCACGCCCATGATCCACGGAAACAGCGCCGCACCCAAGCCAGAGACCGCAAGGATGAAACCGGCCTCGCGCGCGGTGGGGCGGTGCGCCATGAGGAGGGCGAAGGTGGAAGGAAAGAATGGCGCCAGCGCGAGGCCAAGCAGCAGGCAATCCAGGGAGAGCAGGGGCCCGCTGCGGGTAGCGGTGAGCGCGGCGATGAGAGCCGCGGAGAGCGCCAGGCCGAGGCGCTGCACCACGGACTCCGACAACCAGCGCATGGCGGCGGCGGAGACAGCGCGGCCCACGGTGAGCGCCGACCACAGCAGCACCAGCGCGGACTGGCCGCCCAACAGGCGGAGGTCAGAGAAGCGGAGCGTGTAGGTGGTGAGCCAGCCGGTCATGCAGGTTTCCAGGCCGCCGTAGAGGAAGAGCAGGAGCGCGAAGTGAACAAGTGCGGTGCGCGGCAGCGCGATGGCCTCCGGGGCAGATGCGTCGGCTGTCGGAACGAGGCGAGCGGTTCCGAGCAGGCCTCCGAGACCGGCGAAGAGAAAGAGTCCGGCGAAGCTGAGCAGCGGACCGCGGAGACCCCAGCGCGGCAGTACGGCGGCGACGATCAGCCCGCAAGCGACGGCTCCGAGCGACCAGAAGAAGTTCAGCGAAGCCAGCGCAGAGCCTGTATGGCGGCGATAGCGGCGTCCCGCAAGGATGTTGGTGGAGGCAATGATCTGTCCCAGGCCAAAGCCGCCGACGAAGAGAGCGAGGCATCCTGTGAGCAAGCCCAGGCTGAGCGCGAAGGCGGCGAAGCCCAGGCAGGCCCACGCCATGCCGCCGGCGATGCCGAGGCGCAGACGGCGAGGAACCGAGACGCCGCCCACAAACGAGCCCGCGAACTTGGCCGCGAGCAGAAGGCCGCTGTGCGTGTCGTCCATACGCCAGTCGCGGGCCAGCGTGGGAAGAATGGGGCCGAGCAGAACTGTGCCCAGGCCGGCAAGAACGAATCCGACTGCGAGCCAGATGGTGGAGGGGCCGGCCGAGCTATCGCTTGTGGGGGAAGATGGCTGCACTCAACCGCTCCGTGTGCGCTGGAAGGTGTGTGAGTGATGCGACGAGGGCGGGGACGCGGCCAAGCGCGCGGAGTGGAAGCTCTTCTCCCGCAGTGGCCGCCGCACCGGGTCGACCCTGATCGAAGAGCTGATTACCGAACTTGATGCTAGCACGCACCGGCGGTGGGCCAGCGGCAAGCGGATATCATGGAAGCGGTACGGAGAGGTGGTGCGATGCGTCTTTCAGTGGTTGGCCTGCTGGCATTTGCAGTGGTTGCGGTTGCCGGTTGCCGGAGTTCGTCCACAGGCCCTGTAGCGAGTGCGACGCAGCAGTATCCGGTGCGCGGTGTGGTGGTGAGCATGGACCCCGCACATAGCGAGATAGAGCTGAAGCATGGGGCCATCCCCGGCCTGATGGAAGCCATGACGATGGACTATAAGGTGGAGGACCGGGCGGCGATCTCCGAGCTACATCCGGGGGATGCGATTGCCGCCACGCTGGAGGCTGAGCACGATGCCGAAGGTCCGGTGAACATGCGGCTGAAGGAGATTGTCGTCGTCGCACAGGCCAGACCGGACTATAAGCCGGCCGTGCAATATCATGTGCCCGCGCCCGGAGACGCGGTTCCGGACTTCAAGCTGCTGAATCAGTCCGGGCACACGATCCGTCTGGAGCAGTTTCGCGGCAAGGTTGTGGCGCTGACGTTTATCTACACACGCTGTCCGCTGTCAGACTACTGCCCGCGCATGAGCCACAACTTTGCGGCGATCGACCAGGCCCTGCAGGCCGATCCGAAGCTGTACGGTGAGACGCACCTGCTGAGCGTGAGTTTCGATCCGGCGTATGACACGCCCAAGGTGCTGAAGAGCTACGGCGCGGCGACGACGGGACAATATGCGAATGAGACCTTCCAGCACTGGGACTTTGCCGCGCCTCCGGTTGTGGAGTTGCCGAAGATGGAGCAGTTCTTTGACGTGGGCGTGACGCCGGGAGAGAGCGGAACGCTGCAACACTCGCTCTCGACGGTGGTGATTGGGAAGGACGGCAAGGTGGTGGCGTTCTGGCCGACGAATGACTGGAGCGTGGATGAGGTGATGGCGAAGGTAAAGGCGGCGATGTAACTGCAAACGCGGAGGACGCAAAGGACGCGGAGGTTCGCGGAGGACAGACAGGAGAAGGCGATGGCGAAGTTGACGATGGTGTTCGGTGCTTTGTTACTGGTCGTAAGCGTGGGGTTCTGGGGAGCGATGGGGCGGGCTGAGTTGGCGGCGCTGCATCCGGCGGGGCTGGGTGTGTTGTTGATCCTTTGCGGAGTGCTGGCGAACACGGAGAACTCGAAGCGGCGGATGCTGTGGATGCATCTTGCGGTGACCGTGGGACTGGTGGGGTTTCTGATAACGGGAGTTCGCGCCGTGATCGAGGTGGTGAAGGGGACAACGGCGGTGAACCCGGCTGCGTTTGACGAACGTGTTGTCGTTGCGCTGCTGTGCCTGGTGTATGTGGGTCTGTGTGTGCGGAGCTTCATCTCTGCCCGCCGCGCCCGCACCGCAGCGTAGACTTGTAGCTATGGCAGGCATGGGAAGTTCAGGAATGACAGGCGGAGCGATGCGCGCCGGCGACGCGCCGCTACGCGGCGCGGGACGCGCCATCACGGCGGAGCTTTCGGCGAAGAAGCCGAAACCGAAGCTGAGCAAGGTATTGCCGGAGGTATGGAAGCTGGTGGTGCCGCGCAAGTGGCTGATCGCCGGCAGCTTCTGCCTGATGATCGTGAACCGGCTGTGCAGCCTGGTGCTGCCCATCTCCTCGCGCCCGTTCATCAACGACGTGATGCGACAAGGCAAGATGACGGAGCTGCCGAAGATCATCGGTGCCGTGGCCGGTGCGGTGTTCCTGCAGGCTGTCACCTCCTACGCTCTCACGCAACTGCTCTCCACAGAAGGCCAGCGCCTGATCTCCCAACTGCGCAGGCAGGTGCAAGAGCATATCGGCAGGCTGCCAGTGGCCTTCTACGATGAGAACCGCACCGGCACGCTGGTTGCCCGCATCATGACGGACGTGGAAGGTGTGCGCAACCTGGTCGGCACCGGCCTTCTGGACTTCGTTGGGGGCGTTCTCACCGCCATCATCGTCTTCGCCGTGCTCATCTCCATCAACGCACGCATGACGATGCTCACGTTGGCGATTCTGCTGGTCTTTGGAGCGATCCTGCAGAAGGCCTTCAAGACCATCCGCCCCATCTTTCGCGATCGCGCCAAGATCAACGCCGAGGTCACCGGACGCCTGACCGAATCATTGGGCGGTGTGCGCGTCGTGAAGGGTTATCACGCTGAAGAGAGTGAGGCGAAGGTCTTTGCGGGCGGCGTGGAGCGGCTGCTGCAAAACGTGATCAGCTCACTCACCGCGCAGTCGCTGATGACGCTCTCGTCCACGCTGGTGCTGGGCGTGGTCGGAGGGCTCATCATGTACCTCGGCGCGCATGAGACCGCCGCCGGCCGCCTGAACACCGGCGGTTACGTCGAGTACACCATGCTGCTGGCGTTCATGATCGCGCCCATCGTGCAGCTGGTCTCTATCGGCACGCAGATCACCGAGGCCCTGGCCGGACTCGACCGCACCACCGAGATCCTCGGCGAGATGCAGGAGGACGCCAGCCCCGACCGCAAGCTCGAACTCGGCAAGATCGAAGGCGATGTGCGCTTCGACGATGTGAGTTTTGCCTACGTTGAAGACAAGCCGGTGCTGCGCAACCTCAGCTTCGACGCCAGGCCCGGGACCGTGACGGCACTGGTCGGCTCCAGCGGCTCCGGCAAGTCGACGATTATCTCGCTCATCTGTGGCTTCCACACGGCGCAGACCGGCGCGGTGCTGGTGGATGGCCACGATCTCGCCGCAGTGAAGCTCAGCAGCTACCGCGGCCAGCTCGGCGTGGTGCTTCAGGAGACGTTTCTGTTCGATGGCACCATCCGCGAAAACATCCTCTTCTCCAGACCCGGCGCCACCGAGGAGCAACTGATGCAGGCGTGCAAGATTGCGCGTGTAGATGAGTTCGCCGAGCGCTTCCCGGAGGGCTATGAGACCATCGTTGGCGAGCGCGGCGTCAAGCTCTCCGGCGGCCAGCGCCAGCGGCTCTCCATCGCGCGCGCGTTGCTGGCCGACCCGCGCATCCTCATCCTCGACGAGGCCACCAGCTCGCTCGACTCCGAGTCCGAGGCGATGATCCAGGCCGGCCTCAACGTGTTGATGCAGGGCCGCACGACCTTCGTCATCGCTCACCGGCTCTCGACCATCCGCAAGGCCGACCAGATCCTCGTGGTCGAGCAGGGTGAGATCGTCGAACGCGGCACCCACGGGCAGCTCTACGTGCTGCAAGGCCGGTACCGCGATCTCTACGACCGCCAGCACGGGCTGGAGACGAACTTGTTTCTGGCGCCGGGTGAGGGTGATGTGGTGGAAGAGCCGGTGGTATAGCTAGACGTTCTCGACTCCCAACTCCCGCAGCAGGAAGGCGTCGTCGAAGGCGATCTCCTTGAGGTAGTCGTAGCGGCCGGAGGCGCCGCCGTGGCCGGCGTCCATGTTGATGTGCAAGAGCAGGGGCTTGGTGTCGGTTTTCAGTGTGCGGAGCCTGGCCACGTACTTGGCGGGTTCCCAGTACATGACCTGGGAGTCGTTGAGGCTGGTCTTGACCAGCATGGCGGGGTACGGGCCGGGCTGGAGATTCTCATAAGGTGAGTAGCTGAGCATGTAGTGGAAGGCTTCGGCCTCATTGGGGTTGCCCCACTCTTCATACTCGGCGACGGTCAGCGGAAGGGTGGCGTCGAGCATGGTGTTCATCACGTCGACGAAGGGCACATGCGAGACGACCGCGCGGAAGAGGTTGGGTTTGCCTTGTTCGCGTGCGAGGTTGACGACCGCGCCCATCAGCAGGCCGCCGGCAGAGCCGCCTTCAATGGCGACGCGGCTGGGGTCGCCGTAGCCTTCGCGGAGGAGGAACTCCACGGTCTCAATGAAGTCGGTGAAGGTGTTGCGCTTGAGCATCATCTTGCCGGCGTCGTGCCAGGGGTCACCGAGTTCGCCGCCGCCGCGGATGTGGGCGTAGGCGACGACCACGCCGCGGTCCAACAGTGCCAGGCGCGGCGGACTGAAGACCAGAGGCAGTGCATAGCCATACGAGCCGTAGCCGCCGACATAGAGGGGCGCGGTGCCGTCTTTGCTGAATTTGTCGGAACGGTAGACCAGCGAGACGGGGACTTGCGTGCCGTCGTGCGCGGGAAGCCAGAGCCGGGCGGACTGATATTTTGTAGCGTCGAAGCCGCCGGGGACCTCCTGCTGCTTGAGCAGCGTCGATTCGCCGGTCGCGACGTTGTACTGAAAGACGGAGGCGGGCCGGACCAGTGACTGGTAGGCGTAGCGGTAGGTGGACGCGTGGAAGTCGCGATTGATCTCTCCGTAGGCCTCATAGGCGGGGTCGGGGAAGCGGATGTCGCTGGAGGTGGTGAGCAGGCCGTCTTCATGGAGGGCGAAGACGCGCAGCACATCCAGGCCGCGCTCACGGTAGCTGGCCACCAGGAAGTCGTGGAAGAGGTCGATGCTGTCGAGTGGCGCGTCCGGCTGCTCGGCAAGGACCTGCTGCCAGTGCTCCCGGCCGGGGTGGATGGTGGGAGCACGCACCACGCGGAACTGCTCGGCGTCGCGGTTGGTCTGGATGTAGAAGTACCCTTCGCGATGGTCGACGCTGTACTCCTCATCGTCCACGCGCGGAGCGATGAGGCGGAAGTCGGCGGTGGGGGCGGCAGCGTCCAGGAACCAGGTCTCGCTGGTGGTGTGGCTGCCGGCTTCCAGCAGCAGAAACTGGCGGTCCCGGGTGCGGCCGACGCCGAGGTTGAAGCGCTCGTCCTGCTCATGGAAGACCTCGACCGCGGATGAGCCGAGCGCCAGGCGGAAGAGGCGGTCCTGGCGTTTGGTCTGTTCGTCTTCGGTGGTGTAAAAGAGCGTGCGGGAGTTGGCTGCCCAGGCGAGGGAGCCGACGCGCTGGGCGGTGTCCGGCAGGGTCTCGCCGGTGCGCAGGTCGCACACAGAGAGCGTGTACTGGCGGAAGCCGGTGGCGTCCGTGGTGTAGGCGAGTCGGTGGCCGTCCGGGCTGATGCTGAGGCCGCCGAGGGCCATGAAGGGTTTGCCCTCCGCCAGCACATTGATATCGAGGATGACCTCTTCCGGAGCGTCCGCGCTATGCGCACTGCGACGCAGGTAGCGCGGATACTGTAGACCTCTGACGGTGCGGGTGAGATAGAACCAGTCGCCGTCGCGATAGGGGACGGAGACGTCATCCTCCCGGATGTGGGAGAGGATCTCGTCGTAGAGGGTCTGCTGCAGGGCCTGGGTGCCGTGCATGGCGTCGGCGGTGTAGGCGTTCTCTGCTTCGAGGTAGGCGCGGACGCGGGGCGAATCCTTGTCGCGGAGCCAGGCGTAGTCGTCGCGCAGTTCGGTCCCGTGCAGCGTTGTGGTGCGGGCTTCGCGCGCGGCGACCGGGGGGGCGAGGGATGTTGGGGGCATAAGGCTCTCGCAGCAAGGATACAGTGGCGAAGACGGCGGGAACTTCTGTGGTGGCGGAGGCGTAAGATAACCACGTGATTCCAATACGCAGAATCTTCGCACTCACCTTGCTGCTGGCCTTCTCCGTTGCCAGGGCTGAGTCACCCGACAAGCTGCCCAAGCCCACCAGTTATGTGAGCGACTTTGCCGGGGTGATGGATGCGGAGTCCAAGCAGAGCGTGGAGGCGCTGTGCACCGATCTGGACCGCCAGGCCCACGCGCAGAT
>Ga0302157_10003022_pt1 | contig 19269 bp, 17 predicted proteins | sample I_Bog_N3_3_FD_193502 | JGI IMG/M metagenome (GOLD analysis project Ga0302157, IMG submission 193502) | Peat permafrost microbial communities from Stordalen Mire near Abisko, Sweden - I_Bog_N3_3 | ecosystem: Environmental > Terrestrial > Soil > Wetlands > Peat | place: Sweden: Abisko, Stordalen...
ATGCGCCGCAGACCGTTGAGAACTTCCTGCGCTATGTCGATGACGGATTCTTCGACGGCACCATCTTCCATCGCATCGTTCCCGGTTTCGTGATCCAGGGCGGCGGACTCACGCCCGATTACGCGCAGAAGCAAACCCGTCCGCCGGTGAAGAACGAGGCCGCCAACGGCGTGCGCAATGAGCGCGGCACCTTGTCGATGGCGCGTACCGATGAGATACACAGCGCCACCTCGCAGTTTTTTGTCAATCTGGCGGACAACGATTTCCTCGACCAGCGGCCAGGTCAATACGGCTACGCGGTGTTCGGCCGCATTGTCGAGGGCATGGATGTCATCGATCGCATCGCCAAGGTCGGCACCGGGCGCCGCAGGGGTCATTCGGACGCGCCGCTGGAGGACATCGTGATCAGCTCGGCGCGGCGCATCGAGCCGGCGAAGTAGCTTTCCGGCGGCGCGTGCGTCGCGGCATCGCCTACCGCAGCGTGCGCGCGCTGGGCGCAGCGCTCCTCGGCGCGCTGCTGCTACTGGCCGTGGCAGTGCTGGCGCTGCGCTGGATCAACCCTGCGACCAGCGCCTTCATGCTGGGCGCGCGGCTGCAGGCGCTGCTCGACGGCGACCGCGGCTATCACGCCGAGTATCAGTGGGTTTCCCTGGAACAGATCTCGCCCCAGGCCGCCATCGCCGTGATCGCCTCTGAAGACCAGCAGTTCCCGTTTCACGCCGGCTTCGACTTCAAGTCGATACGCGAGGCGGTGCGCGCCCACGAACAGGGTCACAAGCTGCGCGGCGCCAGCACCATCACCCAGCAGGTTGCCAAGAACCTGTTCCTCTGGTCGGGCCGCAGCTTCGCCCGCAAGGGACTGGAAGCGCTGATCACGGTGATGATCGAGACCCTGTGGCCAAAGGAGCGCATCCTCGAGGTTTATCTCAACATCGTCCAGTTCGGTCGCGGCATCTACGGAGTGCAAGCGGCGGCGCGGCATTTCTTCCATCAGGACGCGGCGTACCTCACGCGCTCGCAAAGCGCACTGCTGGCCGTGGTGCTACCCAATCCGCTGCGCCTGCATGTCGATGCGCCCTCCAGCTACGTGCTTGCCCAGCGCGACTGGACCCTGAAGCAGATGGCGGTGCTGGGCGGACCGGCGTACCTGAAGGAGATCGCGCCGCCCTAGTCGCCGCCCTGGTCGCCGCCCTGTTCGCCGCCCTGTTCGCCGCCAACGGTTGCATTGGCGCCGCCACTCCCGCAGGCTGCACCTCATCCATGAACACGACCTCGACACCATCCGCGGCTGTCGCCGCCACAGCCGCCGCCCCTGCTGCCGCCGTCCGGCTGGCGGCGGGCGAGCGGCAATTTCGCTATTACGACCTGATCATGGCGGCCTACGTGTGCATACTGCTTTGTGCCAACCTGATCGGTCCGGCGAAGGTATCCACCGTGCATGTGCCGCTGCTCGGCGACGTGACCTTCCTGGCGGGTGTGCTGTTCTTCCCGCTCTCTTATATATTCGGCGACATCCTCACTGAGGTGTACGGCTACGCGCGCGATCGGCGCTGCGTCTGGGCTGGTTTCGCGGCGCTGGCGTTTGCCGCGCTGATGGCTGCCGTCATCGTCGCGCTGCCACCGGCGGCGCAATGGCGCGATCACCAGGCCGCAGTCGAGGCGATCTTTGGCAACACGCCGCGGATCGTGCTGGCATCAATCGGCGCGTTCTGGTGCGGATCCTTCGTCAACAGCTTCGTCATGGCAAAGATGAAGATCTGGAGCAACGGCCGCTGGCTGTGGACGCGCACCGTCGGCTCGACCCTGTGCGGCGAACTGGTGGACAGCGCGCTGTTCTATTCCATCGCCTTCTACGGCCTGTGGGACACCCGGCTGCTGGAACAGGTGATGCTCACGCAGTACCTGCTCAAGAGCGGCTGGGAGATCGTGATGACGCCGGTGACCTACCGCGTCGTCGGCTTCCTCAAGCGTGCCGAACAGGAGGATTTCTACGACCGCGGCACCAACTTCACGCCGTTCTCGCTCCGGGCCTGAATTGACCAAAGCGCCAGGCCCTGTGCTATCGTCAAGCGCTTACCAGGGAACGGTTTTGTGGTGATTATGGGAGGCCAAGGGGCAGGATATGCGCTTGCCGCCACGCTCGCGCTCTGCGATTCCCGCAACGATGCAGCTGAAGATCGCCGTTGTCGTCGCCACCCGCGGCCGTGGTGAATTTCTCGTTCACCTTCTGCACCATCTGGAATTACAGTCCAGGGCGCCAGACATGGTTTGCATCTCGGGCGTCGAGGAGAGCGACGTGCTGGGCGCCCGGCGGACGTCGACCCTGCCGATACGGGTGGTGTTCGGTCCGGAAGGGTTGACGACGCAGCGTAATACCGCGGTTCGCGCGATCGGCGATGCGGCGGATGCAGTGGTCTTCTTCGATGATGACTTCCTGCCGTCAAGCAAATGGCTGCAACGCCTGGAGATGGTGCTGATCGAGCACCCGCAGATTCTCGGAGTCATGGGCAACACCCTGGCGGATGGCAGCTCGCGCGCCGCCATCGACCTGGCCGACGCCGAGCGACTGCTGCGCGAGTACGACCGCAACAACGTCGCCGCGAGCAACCAGGTCGAGCCCATCCAGAAGCTCTACGGCTGTAACATGGCTTACCGCGCAGTCCTGTTCGACAGCGTGCAATTCGACGAACGCCTGCCATTGCACGGCTGGCTGGAGGACAGGGATTTCTCCTCCCGCGTACGCACGCTGGGTCCGATTGTCAGCTCAAGGGACCTGTGGGGAGTTCATCTCGGATTGAAGAGCGGCAAGACTTCCGATGTGCGACTGGGCGTGTCGCAGGTCGTGAATCCTGTTTATCTCTACTTCAAGGGTTCGTTGCGGCTGGGCGACGCGGCGCGCCTGCTGCTGCGGCCGCTGTTGAAAAACCTGATGCGGGTATTTTCCTCGGAACCCTACATCGACCGTCGCCGGCGCTTGTGGGGCAACATCCTGGGATTCGCGCACATCCTCTCCGGCCGCGCCGATCCTGCCAGGATTCTTGAAACGAAAAAGTAGCGCATCCCGAAATGCCTTAGTTGAGCGAGTGCGGGGCCTCGGGATTTGCCCCCTGGGCGAACAGTCGCTCGACATCGATGGCGTCGAAGCGGTAGGGGCGACCGCAGAATTCGCAGGTGACGGTCACCGCACCCTGTTCGGCCAGGATGCTGCGCATCTCCTCCGACCCGAGCGAGCGCAGCAGGCCCGCGACCCGGTCCTGGCTGCAGCGGCAGGCGAAGCGCACCGGCGCACCCTGGAACAGGCGGCAGTCGTACTCACCGCACACCTGCTGTAGCACCTGCTCGGCCGATCCTCGCCGCAGCAGCGCGCCATCCAGCGTCGCCAGCCGCGGCTGCAATGCCTCCCATACATCCTGTGATACCGCGGCCAGCGCCTCGCCCTGGCTGCTTGCGGCCGGCAGCTTCTGCAGCAGTACGCCGCCGGTGCTGCTGGCGTCAGCGGCCAGCGCCATGTGCGTCGGCAGCTGCTCCGAGGTGGCGAAGTAATTCTCAAGGCACGCGGCCAGGCTTGCTCCCTGCAGCGCGACGATGCCCTGGTAGCGGGACGCGCGTTCCTCGGCCTCGATGGTGACACTCAGCCGGCCGTCGCCCACCAGCTGCCGGAACGGCACCGGCCCGTCGATCCCCTCGTCGAAGCGCGCGACCGCGCGCACGGCAAATTCGTGCGTGCACTGCGCCACCAGCAGGTTCACCCGCCCGTCGCCGGCGAGCTGCAGCGTCAGCGTGCCTTCGAACTTGAGCGTGGCGGCCAGCAGCAGCGACGCCGTGACCGCCTCGCCCAGCAGCGCCTCGACCGCCGGCGGAAAGCGCTGGTGGCTGCGCAGCTCGCGCCAGGCGGCGTCCAGCCGCACCCAGAAGCCCCGCACCGGGTGCCGTTCCAGGATAAAGCGCCGCAGCTCACCGTCGCCGCCTCGTGGTAGTTCAGCCACTGAGCTTCTTTTTCAGCAGCTCGTTGAGGCGCGCCGGATTGGCCTTGCCCTGCGTGGCCTTCATCGCCTGGCCGACGAAGAACCCGAACAGCTTGTCCCTGCCGGAGCGATACTGCGCCAGCTGCGAGGGATTGGCGGCCATGACGGCGTCGATCGCCGCTTCGATCGCCGACTCATCGGTAATCTGTCGCCAGCCGCGCTGCTCGATGATCGAATCGGGGTCCTTGCCCTCGTCCCACATCGCCTCGAGCACGTCCTTGGCCAGCTTGCCGGAGATGGTGTCGTCGGCTACGCGCGCCAGCAGCCTTGCGAGAGCGGCCGGCGCGACCCGGCTATCGCTGATATCGACGCCGTCGCGATTCAGCAGTCCCGCCAGCTCGCCGATCACCATGTTGGCAGCAAGCTTTGGGCTGATCGCGACTGCGGGGAAATCCGCCGCCCGCTCGATCACCGTCTCGAAGTAGTCGGCCAGCTCGGCGCTGCTGGTCAGCACCCCGGCATCGTAGGCCGACAGTCCATAGTCCTGCCGCAGCCGCTGCGCCTTCTGATCCGGCAGCTCCGGCAGGCTGGCAGACACGCTGTCGATGTAGAGCTCGTCGATCTCCACCGGCAACAGGTCCGGATCCGGGAAGTAGCGGTAGTCGTTGGCCGCCTCCTTGGAGCGCATGGAACGCGTCTCGCCGCGATCGGCATCGTACAGCCGCGTCTCCTGCAGCACCTGCCCGCCGCTCTCGAGTACATCGACCTGGCGTGCGATCTCGTAGTTGATCGCCTTCTCCACGAAGCGGAACGAGTTGAGGTTCTTGATCTCGGCGCGGGTGCCGAGCTTCTCCGACCCGCGCGGGCGTACCGAGACGTTGGCGTCGCAGCGGAACGAACCCTCCTGCATGTTGCCGTCGCAGATCTGCAGGTAGCGCACCAGCGTGTGGATCTTCTTGAGATACGCGACCGCCTCCCTGGCCGAACGCATCGCCGGTTCGGAGACGATTTCAATCAGCGGCGTGCCGGCCCGGTTGAGATCCACGCCGGTCAGGCCTGCAAGCCCCTCGTGCAGCGACTTGCCGGCATCCTCCTCCAGGTGTGCGCGTGTCACGTCGATGCGCTTGACGCTGCCGTCCTCCAGCACGATATCAACCGCCCCGCCGCTGACGATCGGCAGCTCATACTGGCTGATCTGGTAACCCTTGGGCAGGTCGGGATAGAAGTAATTCTTGCGCGCGAAGATCGAGCGCCGGGTAATGTGCGCATTGATTGCCAACCCGAACTTCACCGCCATTCGTACCGCTTCGGCATTCAGCACCGGCAGCACGCCCGGGTAGGCCAGGTCGATCAGGCTGGCCTGCGCATTCGGCGGCGCGCCATAGGCGGTGGCCGCGCCGGAGAAGATCTTCGACCGCGTCGCGAGCTGCGCGTGGATCTCCAGCCCAATGACGCTTTCCCATTCGACGCCGGCCATCATGCATACCCCGGCGGCACGCGCCGATGCCAGTCGGTTTCCAGCTGGTAGCGGTGCGCGACATTCAGCAGCCGCTCCTCGGCGAAGTGCGGGCCGATGATCTGCATCGCCGTCGGCAGGCCCTGTGACAGCCCGCACGGCAGCGACATCGCCGGCAGGCCCGCAAGATTCGCGCCGATGGTGTAGATATCGTTCAGGTACATGGTGACCGGGTCGGCCGTCTTGGCGCCCAGCTCGAACGCGGTGGTCGGCGTGGTCGGGCCGACCAGCACGTCGACCTCGCGGAAAGCACGTTCGAAATCGTTGCTGATCAGCTGGCGCACGCGCTGCGCCTTGAGATAGAAGGCGTCGTAATAGCCGGCCGACAGCACGTAGGTACCGGTCATGATGCGGCGCTTGACCTCGGCGCCAAAACCCTCGCCACGCGAGCGCTCGTACAGGTCCAGCAGGTCGCGCGGATTCTCGCAGCGATGGCCGTAACGCACGCCGTCGAAACGCGCCAGGTTGGAAGAACATTCCGCCGGCGCCACCACGTAGTACGTCGGTACCGACAGCGGCAGATTCGGCAGGCTGACATCCCTGATATGCGCACCCTGGGAGCGCAGCAGGTCGAGCGCGGCGCGGATATGCTGCTCGATCTGCTCGTCCAGTCCGGTGTCGAAGAATTCCTTGAGCACCCCGATCTTCAGCCCCTTGAGCGGCGTCGCGAGCGCGCCGCTGTAGTCGGGTACCGGCAACTCGACGCTGGTGGAATCGCGCTGGTCGAAGCCTGCCATCGCCGCCAGCAGCAGCGCCGCATCCTCGGCGCTGCGCGTGATCAGCCCGGCCTGATCCAGGCTCGAGGCGAAGGCGATCATGCCAAAGCGCGACACCCGGCCATAGGTGGGTTTGAGCCCGGTCACCCCGCACAGTGCCGCCGGCTGGCGAATCGACCCGCCGGTGTCGGTCGCGGTCGCTGCCGGCGTCAGTCGGGCGGCGACCGCCGCCGCCGATCCGCCCGAGGAGCCGCCGGGCACGCGCGCGGCGTCCCAGGGATTGCGCACCGGGCCGAAAAAGCTGTTCTCGTTGGACGAACCCATCGCGAACTCGTCCATGTTGGTCTTGCCAAGCGTCACGACGCCGGCGGCCCGCAGCCGTTCGACCACCGTCGCATCGTAGGGCGAGATGAAATTCGCCAGCATGCGCGAGCCGCAGGTGGTCTTCTGGTCGCGGGTGCAGAAGATGTCCTTGTGGGCGATCGGCACGCCGGTCAGCGGCCCGGCGGCGCCCGCGTGCAGCTGCACATCCGCCCGTGCGGCCTCAGCCAGCGCCGCTTCGGCGCTGATGCTGATGAACGCATTCAGATGGGCCTGGTGGCGCGTCACGCGCTCGAGCAGCGCCTGCGTGACCTCGACACTCGATAGCCGACGCGCCTGCAGCGCCGCGGACAGCTCCGCGACGCCCATGTCATGCAGATCGCTCATTCGATGACTCGGGGAACCAGGTAAAGTCCGGCTTCCACCTGCGGCGCGTTGCGCTGGAACAGCTGATGCTGGTCGCTCTCGGTGACCGTGTCGGCCCGCAACCGCTGGCTCTGGCCCGGCAGCGGGTGCGCCATGGGCGCAACCTGGCTGGTATCGGCACGGTCGAGCTCGCCCACCAGCCCCATGATGCGCGACAGTCCGGCAACGTACGCCGGAATCTCCTGCTCGCTGAGTGCAAGGCGTGCCAGGCGGGCGATGTGCTCGATGTCGCGGCGATTGAGGCTCATGGGAAGGGTTTGAAATAAGCAGAAAAAACAGCGCGAAATCATACACCTCGCCTTGTGGAATGTCCTCTCGGTTGCTAGATTAGCGCGCGATTTTAGAACGCTAGATTTACTCCCGGGGTGTATTCCCGAATATTACTCCCGGGTCTTACTCCCAGCTCTCAATTCCAGAAAGGTCGGCCGCTCTCATGTTCAAACGCCTGCGCGGCTATTTCTCCAGCGATCTGTCGATCGACCTGGGTACCGCCAACACGCTGATCTACGTACGCGACAAGGGCATCGTGCTGAACGAGCCCTCGGTGGTGGCGGTGCAGGATGAGCCGTCACGCGGCGGCAAGGTCATCGTCGCGGTCGGGCAGGACGCCAAGGCGATGCTGGGCCGCACGCCAGGTCACATCACCGCCGTCCGGCCCATGAAGGACGGCGTCATCGCCGACTTCACCTACACCGAGAAGATGCTGCAGTACTTCATCAACAAGGTACACGGCAACCGCTTCCTCAAGCCCTCCCCGAGGGTGCTGGTGTGCGTGCCGTTCGGCTCCACCCAGGTGGAGCGGCGCGCGATCCGCGAATCGGCCGAGGGCGCGGGTGCACGCAACGTCGGCATCGTCAGCGAACCGATGGCGGCCGCGGTGGGCGCCGGCCTGCCGGTGCAGGAGGCGCGCGGTTCCATGGTGCTCGACATCGGCGGCGGCACCAGCGAGGTCGCCGTGCTGTCGCTCAACGGCATCGTCTACGCCAACTCCGCGCGCATCGGCGGCGACCGCTTCGACGACGCGATCATGAACTACGTGCGCCGCAATTACGGCATCCTGATCGGCGAGGCCACCGCCGAGCGCATCAAGATCGAGATTGGCTCGGCTTACCCGGGCCAGCAGGTGCGCGAGCTGTCGGTCAAGGGTCGCAACCTGTCGGAGGGCGTACCGCGCAGCTTCACGCTCAACAGCAACGAGATCCTGGAGGCGCTGCAGGAGCCGCTGCAGGGTATCGTCAGCGCGGTCAAGCAGGCGCTGGAGCAGACGCCGCCCGAGCTTGGCGCCGATGTCGCCGAGCGTGGCATCGTGCTGACCGGTGGCGGCGCGCTGCTGCGCGACATCGACAAGCTGCTGATGGAGGAGACCGGCCTGCCGGTGATGGTCGCGGACGACCCGCTGACCTGCGTCGCGCGCGGCGGCGGCCGCATCCTCGAGTTGATGGACCAGATGGGGCCGGGACATTTCGGCTTGGAATGACACTTCTCGCGTACCGCTGCGGCCGCTGCATGAGCTGCATCAGCTGCAGCCGCTGGAGCCACTGCAGCTGATGCGCACCAATCGCGCAGGCCGCTAGGACCTTCACCGTGGCGGTCTTTGGCCCCGATGTCGATCGACCCCTGTACGGTCGCGGGCCGTCGGCAGGCCTGCGCTTCACCGTCTACGCGCTGCTGTCGATCGCGCTGATGTACTACGATCAGCACAGCCACTGGGTGCAGCACCTGCGCTACGCGCTCGACGCCGCCGCCTATCCGGTGCAGGTCGCAGTCAGCTCCCCGCGCGCCGCGTGGAACTGGGTGACGCAGAGCTTCCAGACCCGTGACGTGCTGCGCGCGGAGAACAAGCGCCTGCACGACCAGGTGCTGGCACTGGAAATGAGCGTCGTGCGGCAGGACGCACTCGAGCAGGAGAACGCCGAGCTGCGCGGCCTGCGCGCCGCGCTGCCGCCATTCATCAGGAAATGGCAGCTCGCCGAAATCATCAGCGTCGAGACCAACCCGCTGCGCCAGCGGGTGGTCATCAACAAGGGCGCCGCTGCCGGCGTGGTGGTCAACCAGGCGGTGGTCGACGGCAGCGGCGTACTCGGCCAGGTCGATCGTGTCGGTCCGTGGAGCGCCGAGGTGATACTGGTCACCGACCCGGAGCACGCAATCCCGGTTGAGGTCACCCGCAACAGCCTGCGCTCCATCGCCATAGGCTCCGGCAACACCGGCGAGCTGCTGCTGCCCTACCTGGCAGTCAATTCCGACGTCAAGGGCGGCGATCTGCTGGTGAGTTCGGGGCTCGGCGGCGTGTTTCCCGCCGGCCTTCCGGTCGCACGCATCAGCGGTGTGCGGCGCGAGCCCAACCAGCTGCTGGCGCAGGTGCGCGCCATGCCGCTGGCACACGTGGAACGCGACCGCGAGGTGGTGTTGCTGCAGTTCGAGCCGTCACACCCAGCGGCGCCCGCGCCCAATCCGCCGATCGCGCCGGAGGCGCCGCCGGCGCCGAAACCTGCGCCGAAGGCCTCGGAACCGGACGAATGAGCGGCGGCCATCCACGCCTGATCGTGCTCACGACCACGATTATCGCGATGGTGTTCACGGTCATACCGCTGCCAACATGGCTCGCGATCGTCCGCCCGGCATTCCTGGTGCTCACGGTGCTGTACTGGTCGATCATGGTGCCACGTGCCGGCGGCCTGCTGCTGGGCTATGGCAGCGGGCTGGCGCTCGACGTGTTCCAGGGTTCGCTGCTGGGCGAGCATGCGCTGGCGCTGGCGTTCGTCACTTATCTGGCGATCAGGCTGCACCTGCTGATGCGCGCCAAGCCACTGTTTGAGCAGTCACTGTTTGTATTTGCGGCACTTATGGTTTATGAGTTCGTGCTGTGGGTGATCGATGGCTGGAGTGGCCATCCGCTGTCCACGCCGGCGCGCTGGGTGCATGCCGCCACCGGCAGCCTGATATGGCCGCTGGTGGTAGGCATCCTCGGCCGCTTTCGCACCTCACGCTAGTTCGCAATTCACGCTGGTACGCACTTCACGCTCAGGCAGATAACTCTTGGATTCACGCGTTCGCATCAAGGACCAATGGAACGAGCAGCGCATCTTCACGCAGCGCACGCTCGGCGCGGTGGTCGTGATCAGCCTCATGGTGCTGACGCTGATTGGACGGCTGGCCTACCTGCAGGTATTCCGGCACGACTATTACACCGAACTATCGCAGGGCAACCGGGTGCGGCTGGATCCGATCCCGGCGAGCCGCGGCCTGATCTTCGACCGCAACGACAAGGTCATGGCCGACAATGAGCCGGCCTACCAGCTCGAACTGGTCCGCGAGCAGGTACCCGACCTCAACGACACGCTCAGGCGCCTCACCGCGCTCGGCCTGATCGACCGCGATGAACTGGAAGACACGCGCCGCATGATCTTCTCGCGCCGCACCTTCGACAGCGTACCGCTGCGGCTGCGCCTCACGGACGAGGAGATCGGCCGCTTCGCCGTGCACCGCTACCAGTTCCCGGGGGTGGACCTTGCGACCCGGCAGACCCGCCACTACCCGTACGGCCAGCTCGGCGTACACGCCCTGGGCTATGTCAGCGCCATCAGCGTCCAGGACCTGGAGCATATCGACCGCGTCAGCTACGCCGGCACCGCGCTGATCGGCAAGCTCGGCATCGAGAGTGCCTACGAACGGCAGCTGCATGGCAGGAACGGCTTTCGCGAGATCCTGGTCAATGCACAGGGCCGTTCGGTGCAGCGCGAGGGCGCCTTCGCCCCGGAATTGCATTCGCAGGCGCCGGTGGCCGGCGACGACCTGGTACTGTCGATTGACCTGGCGACGCAGCGGGCGGCGGAGGATGCGCTCGGGGATCACCGCGGCGCGGTGGTGGCCATCGATCCCACCAATGGCGACGTGCTGGCGCTCGCCAGCAAGCCCGGCTTTGACCCGGCGGCGTTCGCCCGCGGCCTGTCGCGCAGCGAATATGCGCAACTCTCCGACGATATCGACAAGCCGCTGTTCAACCGCGCGCTGCGCGGCACCTACCCCTCCGGCTCGACCATCAAGCCGGTCATTGCGCTCGCGGCCCTGACCTATCACAACGTGGATCCGAACCGTCAGGAGTTCTGTGCCGGCGTGTTCCACCTGCCCGGCAGCGCCCACCTGTATCGCGAGGGCAAGGGCGGCAAGCACGGTTACGTCGACCTGGAGCGTGCGATCGCCAGGTCCTGCGATGTCTATTTCTACGGCCTCGCCGCGACCATCGGCGCCGAACATATTGCCGATTTCATGGCGCCCTTCGGCTATGGGGCGCTCACCGGCATTGACATCAGTGGCGAAAAACCCGGCCTGCTGCCCTCGCCGGAGTGGAAGCGGCGTGCCTTCAAGCGCCCGCAGGACCAGATATGGTTTCCGGGCGAGACCGTGAATTTCGGCGTCGGGCAGGGCTACCTGCTGGTCACGCCGCTGCAGCTGGCTCACGTCGCCGCGGTGCTGGCCGAGCGTGGCAAGAGCTTTCGCCCGCGGCTGGTGACCGGGGTGCGCGACCTCGACGGCAACATCAAGCCGATTGACCCGGTCCCGGAAGCCTCGATCGACAATGTCAGCAGCGACGCCTGGGATCTGGTGCTGCGTGGAATGATCGGTGCTGCCACCTACGGTACCGCCGCGGCGATCAGCAAGGGCGCGAGCTACAGCATCGCCGGCAAGACCGGCACCGCGCAGGTATTTACCGTCGGGCAGAACGAGAAATACGTGGAAAAGAACGTCGCCGAGCGGCTGCGCGACCACGCCTGGTTCATCGCCTTTGCGCCTGCCGACGCGCCGCGCATCGCGATCGCAGTGCTGGTGGAGAACGGCGGCTTCGGCGCCAGTGCGGCCGCGCCGATCGCGCGCAAGGTCATGGACGCCTACCTGCTGCACGAAACCACCTCGCCGGCGGACGAGATCGCCGTGCCCGAGAGCCAGGCGAATGATTGAAGACAGCGGCTACGCCAGCGGCTACGCGCGCACGCGCCGCACGCTATCGTCGACCGCGAAACTGCTCTCGGCACTGAATCTCGACGGACCGCTGCTGGTGGGGCTAGGGCTGCTGGCGCTGTACGGCCTGGCCATCCTCTACAGCGCCTCGGGCCAGAGCGTCGACACGATCGTGCGCACGCTGATCCGCATGGCGCTGGGCACCGCCGCCATGCTGGCGCTCACGCACGCCAGTCCCAACCTGCTGCGCCGCCTGTCGCCGTGGATCTATGTCTTCGGCGTGCTGCTGCTTCTGGTGGTTGAACTTACCGGGGTGATAGGCAAGGGAGCGCAGCGCTGGCTCAACCTCGGCATCGTGCGCTTCCAGCCCTCCGAGGTGATGAAACTCGCGGTGCCGATGCTCGCCGCCTGGTATCTGCATGACCGCCCGCTGCCGCCGGACTGGCGCGCCATGCTGACGCTGGCGGTGATCATCTTCCTGCCGGCAGGCCTGGTGGCGATGCAGCCGGACCTGGGAACAGCGGCGCTGATCGCCGCCAGTGGCGCCCTGCTGGTGCTGATGGCGGGCCTGTCATTGCGCGTGGTGTTCGTACTGCTGCTGCTGGCGGTCGGCGGCGCGGTGGCCGGCTGGCATGTGCTGCACGACTATCAGCGTGAGCGGGTGCTGACGTTCCTCGATCCGCAGACCGATCCGCTCGGTGCCGGCTACCACATCATCCAGAGCCAGATTGCGCTCGGTTCCGGCGGCGTGTTCGGCAAGGGCTGGATGCACGGCAGCCAGGCGCAGCTGCAATTCCTGCCCGAGCGCTCCACCGATTTCATTTTCGCCGTGGTCGGGGAGGAATTCGGGCTGATCGGACTGCTGCTGCTGCTGGCGCTGTATCTGTTCATCGTGGCGCGTTCCCTGTGGCTGGCGACTCAGACCAATGACACCTATTCGAGGTTGCTGGCACTGAGCCTGGCGCTGACATTCTTCGTCTACGTATTCATCAATGCCGGCATGGTCAGTGGACTGCTGCCGGTCGTGGGTGTGCCGCTGCCATTGGTCAGCTACGGCGGTACCTCGGTGGTGACGCTGCTGGCGGGATTCGGAATCCTGATGGGTCTGTATTCCCATCGCAAGCTGGTCGGCTCCTGAAGGCGGCACCCAGGACGATGCGAGGAATCTCGACGCTGATCATCGGACCATTGCTGGCGCTGGCCGCCACTGCGTTCCTGGCGGCCAGCGCACAGTCCACGGGCGATGCCGCCGCGCCGGCCGCACAGTCCGAACCGCCCGCGCAGTCCGCGCTACCCGCGCCACCCGCGCCACCCGCGCCGGCCCCGTCATCCGCGCAGACTTCGCCGCCGGCAACCGAATATTCCGTCGTCGACCGCTCACATTTCGACCTGTCCCGGCCCGAGATCCACGCTTACATCGGGCAGCTGGTCGCCCAGGGCTTCGATCGCGACCGCCTCAGCGCGGTGCTGGCGGCGGCCGAACCGCAGCAGAAGATACTCGACGCTATCAGCCGGCCCGCCGAGAAGACGCTGCAGTGGTGGGAGTACCGCGCCCGGGTGCTGACGCAGGAGCGCATCGATGGCGGCGTGCAGCTCTGGCACGACCACAAGGAACTGCTCGACCAGGTGGCGATCGAATACCAGGTGCCACCGGAATACCTGATCGCGGTGCTGGGCGTGGAAACGCGCTACGGACGCATTACCGGCCGCTATCGCGTGGTGGACGCGCTCGCGACCCTGGCATTCGATTACCCGCCCCGTGCCGCCTATTTTCGCAAGGAGCTCACAGAATTCCTGCTGCTCGCCCGCGAGGAGAACTTCGATCCCTTGAGCATCCGCGGATCGTATGCGGGCGCCATGGGAGCGCTGCAGTTCATGCCCTCGAGCTATCGCAAGTTCGCGGTCAGTGCGCAGCACGCGCCGCATCGCGACCTGTGGGGCGATTGGGGCGACATCTTCGCCAGCACTGCCAACTACCTGCGCCAGGCCGGCTGGCAGTACGGCGCGCCGGTGCTGGCGGAGGCGCAGCTGCCGGCCGACGCAGGTGTAGCGGTTCCCGAGCACATGGCGCTGAACCAGACGCTCGGCGGCCTGCGCGCTGCGGGCGTGCTGGTGGCAAGCGAACTGCCGGATGACACGCCGGCGTTGCTGCTGGCCGCCCCGCAACCGCAAGCGCCCGGCTACCGCGTGGGATTCAAGAACTTCTACGTGATTACGCGCTATAACAACAGTCCGCTCTATGCGATGGCGGTGCATGACCTGGCGCAGGCGATCGCACAACAGATCGCGCCGGAGGCCGCGCTTTGAGCGCCCTCGCACGCGCGGCCGGGCGCGCGTGGCGACCCCCGACGCCGGCCGCGCTGCTGCTGCTCGCCGCCTGCGCGCAGACTCCGCGCCACCCGAGCCCCGAGCTACCCAAGAGCCCGGCTTCGCCTGTCACCGTGCTGCCGCTCAACCCGCCGGACGTCAACCAGGTCCCGGACGCGGTGCCGCGTGCCGAGCCACGCAGCGCGTTCGGCAATCCGCCTTATTACGTCGTCGCTGGCCGCCGCTATGTGGTGCTGCCGAGCGCCAGCGGCTACGTCGAACGCGGTGTCGCGTCATGGTACGGCACCGAATTTCACGGCTTGCGCACTTCGACCGGCGAACCGTACGACATGTTTGCGATGACCGCCGCCCACAAAACCCTGCCGCTGCCGTGCTATGCGCGCATAACCAACCTGTCGAACGGCCGCAGCGTGGTAGTGCGGATCAATGATCGCGGGCCCTTCGTCGCCAACCGGATCATCGATCTGTCGTATTCTGCGGCCGCCCGGCTCGACATGATTCGCACCGGCACGGCCTTCGTCGAGGTCGACGTGCTGAACCCCGCCGCACCGACGCTGACCGCATCGATGCCGGTGGACCTGCCCGTTGCCCAGGCCGCCAGCGTTGGCGTCAGCAGCGTGCCGGCAATGAACCCGCCAACGAACGGCACCGCCGCCTCATCGTTCGGACCCCCCGCCACTGCGCCTACAGCCTCGGCATCGTCCGCGCCCGCCGCCGCACCGGCTACAGGCGTCACACCTTCCCCGCCTGCCGCCACCGCGCCAGCTACCGCGCCAGCTACCGCGGCATCTGCGCCGACTGCTGCGCTGTACATCCAGGTGGGCGCGTATGCAAAGGCGGAAAATGCCGTCGGTGCACTGCGCAGGCTGCGTGCCGCCGGCTTCGATAATGCGTTCACGCTGGCTCCCGACAGCCACCAGCCGCTGCAGCGCGTGCGTATCGGTCCGATCGCCAGCGTGCAGCAGTTTGATACCATGATCTATCGCCTCGGTGCACTCGGATTTTCGAGCGCGCGACTCGCACAAGACTGAATGCACCCGCTAGACTTGCGGTTTGGCTGGTCGAGGCACCTGCAGCGCATGAAATATTCTTCCCGGCTCACGGCCGCTTGCTTGGCGGCGCTGCTCGTGCCGCTCTCGTCGATAGCGGCGCCGCACAAGCATCATGCGAAAGCGGATGCGGCCGCGGCCGCGGCCGCGGCAACTACACCAGCCGCGGCGGCAGCTGCCCCGGCATTGGGGCCGCAAGGCATTCCGAGCGCGCCGGATGCCGATGCGCGTGCCTACATCCTGGTCGACTACGCCAGCGGCCAGGTGCTGGCGCAACGCGACGCCGACGCCCGCATGGAGCCGGCGAGCCTGACCAAGCTGATGACCTGCTACCTGGTATTTCATGCGCTCAAGGCCGGCACGCTCAAGCTGACCGATCAGGTCACGATCAGCGAGCACGCCTGGAAAGCCGAGGGCTCGCGCACCTTCGTGCAGGTCGGCAGCCAGGTGCCGGCCGAAGTTCTCATCAAGGGCATGATCGTGCAGTCGGGCAACGATGCCACGATCGCGCTGGCCGAGCGGGTGGGCGGCACCGAAGGTGCCTTCGTGCAGCTGATGAACGACACTGCCGGTCGCCTGGGGATGGTGAATACGCACTTCGACGACAGCAGCGGCCTGCCCTCGCCCACTCACTACACCACGGCGCGCGACATCGCGCTGCTGGCGAGCGCGCTGGTGCGCGATTACCCGGAATACTATCCCTGGTTTTCCATCCGCGAATTCGTCTGGAACAACATCAGGCAGGAGAACCGCAACGGCCTGCTGGAGCGCGATGCGTCGGTCGATGGCATGAAGACCGGGCACACCGACAGCGCCGGCTTCTGCCTGGTGACGTCGGCCAAACGCGACGACATGCGACTGGTCGCGGTGGTGCTCGGCTCCGGCAGTATCAAGGGCCGTGAGAGCGCCAGTGCCGCGCTGATCAACTACGGATTTACCTTCTACCAGGCGGTGACGGTGAAGAGCCGCGGTACACAGGTGCTCAAGCCACGCGTCTACAAGAGCGCCGACGAGTTTTACGGCGTCGGACCGGCCACCGACGTCAACATCGTCGTGCCGCGCGGCCAGGCCGGCAACATCACGACCACGGCGAGCTCGCAGCCGCGGCTGATCGCACCGCTGTCAACGACCACCGCGGTCGGCGAATTACAGGTCATCGTCAGTGGCAAGCCAGTCACCTCGGTGCCGCTGTACCCGCTGGCGGACGTGCCCTTGGGCGGACTGTGGAACCGCCTGAGCGACACCGTGCTGCTGTGGTTCCAGAAGTAGGCAGCCCTGCGACTGGCAACGCCATGGCTGAACCACTGCCCACCTGTTACCTGAACGGCAACCTGATGCCGCTGCGCGAGGCGCGCATCTCGCCGCTCGATCGCAGCTTTCTGTTCGGCGACGGCGTCTATGAGGTGATACCGGTGCGTGCCGGCAGGGCGCGCCGGCTGCCGGCGAACCTCGCACGCCTGGTTCGCAGCCTGCAGGAGCTGCGCATCCGCAATCCATACAGCAACGCACAATGGACCGGCGTCGTCGAGCAGCTGGTCGCCGCCAATGGCGGCGGTGATCTCTACGTGTACCTGCAGGTATCGCGCGGCGCCGAATATGGCCGCAACCACGCGCCGCTGCCGGACATCGAACCCACGGTATTCGGCTTCTGCGCGCCGTTGCCGCTACCGAGCGCGCAGCTGCTGGAGCAAGGCGTCGCGTGTATCACGGCCAGCGATACACGCTGGGCGCGCTGCGATATCAAGTCGGTGGCTCTGCTGGCCAATGTGCTGCTGCGCCAGCAGGCGGCCGAGGCGGGAGCCAGCGAGGTCATCCTGCTGCGCGATGGCAATCTGATCGAGGCCAGTGCCTCGACCGTCGAGGTCGTCATCGACGGCGAGATACGAACGCCGCCGAATTCGCCGCAGTTGCTGCCAGGCACTACCCGCAGCCTGATCGAGGAACTCGCCGATCAGAATGGAATTGCCTGGCGCGCAGCTACAGTATCGGAAGCACAGCTGCGCGCAGCCGACGAGGTGTGGCTCACCGCGGCGACGCGTGGGGTCATTGCGGTCACGTCGCTGGACGGCAAACCGGTAGGCGACGGCCGGCCCGGGCCGCTGTGGCGGCGGATGCACCAACTGGTCGAGGCTTACTGGACCAGTTGAGCGCGGTATTGAGCGCGGTACGCCCTCACTTCATCGGGCGCGCCGTCACTTCATCGTCGGCATCACGAATTCCGCCCGCACCGCCTCGGCCTCGGGCCAGCGCTGCGTTACGGTCTTCAGGCGCGTATAGAAGCGAAAGCCTTCGGCGCCGTAGGCGTGGTGATCCCCGAACATGGAATTGCGCCAGCCGCCGAAGCTGTGGAACGCCATCGGCACCGGAATCGGCACGTTGATGCCGACCATGCCCACCTCGACCTCGGCCGCGAAGGCGCGCGCGACCGCGCCGCTCTGGGTGAATACCGCGGTGCCATTGGCGTACTCGTGGCCGTTGATGAGATCGAGCGCGGCGCGCAAGTCCGCGACCCGCACGATGCCGAGCACCGGACCGAAGATTTCCTCGCGATAAATGCGCATGTCGGCGCGTACCGCGTCGAACAGCGTCGGTCCGAGGAAGAAGCCGTGTGGAAGTGCCGCGGCACCGTGGGCACGCCCGTCCAGCACCAGCTTTGCGCCCTCACGCACGCCGATGTCGATGTACTCGCGCACCCGCGCCAGGTGCGCCGGCGTCACCAGCGGACCCATCTCCACACCGGCCGCATCCGAAGCACCGATGCGCAGGTGCGCCAGCCGCTGCGTGAGCTTGTCGATCAGCGCATCCGCCACGGCATCGCCGACCGCGACCGCCACCGAAATCGCCATGCAGCGCTCGCCGGCGGAGCCGTAGGCGGCGCCGATCAGCGCCTCGGTGGCGGCTCCCAGGTCTGCATCCGGCATCACCACCATGTGATTCTTGGCGCCGCCCAGTGCCTGCACGCGTTTGCCGTTGGCGATGCCGCGCTCCTGCAGGTAACGCGCCACTGGGGTCGAGCCGACGAAACTCAACGCCGCCACCTGCGGATGATCCAGCAACGCATCCACAGCCTCCTTGTCGCCGTGGATGACGTTGAACACGCCATCCGGAAGCCCAGCCTCGGACAGCAGTTCGGCCAGCAGCAGCGAGGCTGACGGATCACGCTCCGAGGGCTTGAGCACGAAGCTGTTGCCGCAGGCCAATGCGATGGGAAACATCCACATCGGCACCATCGCCGGAAAATTGAACGGCGTCACGCCCGCGACCACACCCAGCGGCTGGCGCAGGCTGTAGCTGTCGACGCCGCGGCCGACGTTGTCGCTGAACTCGCCTTTCAGCAGGTGCGGTGCACCGCAGGCGAATTCCACCACTTCGATGCCGCGGGTCACCTCGCCGAGCGCATCGTCGATGGTCTTGCCGTGCTCTTCCGATATCACGCGCGCGATGCGCCTGGCGTCGCGGTCCAACAGGTCCTTGAACCGAAACAGCACGCGCGCCCGGCGCAGCGCCGTCTGGCGCGACCATTCCGGAAACGCGCGCGCTGCGCTGCTCACCGCCCGATCGACTTCGGCTACGGTGGCAAGGCTAACTTCCCGCACCACGCGCCCGAGCGAGGGGTTGTAGACCGGCGCGTGGCGCCCGCCTCCGCTCGCCGGCTTGCCGTCGATCCAGTGTTGGATGATGGGGTGGCTCGTGGCCGGCGCCGTGATCGGCTTGATTCCCGCTGGCGCGTTCATTAGGACCTCGTGTAAGTCGGCTGCCTGTCAGTTCGCTGCCTGTCAATCGGCTGCGATGGCGCGCAAAGTGCGCCGCAGGCTCTCGATCATGTTGCGGATCTCGTCCTCGCTGGAGATGAACGGCGGCGCCAGCCCGATGATGTCCCCCATCAGTCGCAGCAGTATGCCCTCGTCCAGGCCGCGGCTGAACGCGCGCTGGCCGCGCGCGCCCGGCTGGCCGGGGAACGGCTCGAGCTCGACCGCGGCCGCAAGGCC
>Ga0302157_10003027_pt1 | contig 19251 bp, 12 predicted proteins | sample I_Bog_N3_3_FD_193502 | JGI IMG/M metagenome (GOLD analysis project Ga0302157, IMG submission 193502) | Peat permafrost microbial communities from Stordalen Mire near Abisko, Sweden - I_Bog_N3_3 | ecosystem: Environmental > Terrestrial > Soil > Wetlands > Peat | place: Sweden: Abisko, Stordalen...
CGCACAAACGAGATCATCGCGCCGTTGGGAGAAAACTTGGGATCGTCGCCGGACTCGATTCCCGTGAACCCCACCTGCAGGCCCGTTCCGTTGCGCAGATCGTAAAGCCAGAGACGCCCGTCGGAGTCGAAGAGCAGGTGCAGGGAGTCCGGCGCCCACAGATAACTGGCCATCTTGTAGCGGTCGCGACGGTCGCGGTCGGCCTCCGACTCGGCTGCGCCGGAGAGCGCAGCCAGCTTGGCGCGGCTCACCAGCACATGCGACTTGGCTGTGGCCGGGTCCAGATCGACCAGCTCTCCGCCGTCGAGATAGGTCAGGTGCTTTCCGTCGGGCGACCAGGAGAGCCCATCGGGCGGATGCCCGGCCAGCGACCCGTGCCCGAAGATGGCCTCCACTGTCAGCGGCTGGGCGCCGGCCTGCGCTCGGGCAGCAACAGTTGACAGCGAGAAAGAAAAAACAGCGGAAAGGAGAAGCAGGGCACGGGTCAAGCGAATTTCCTCCCCAAGCGGAACCGGCGTTCGAACGGCTGCGGCTGCCGGAGGGGACGCCGAAGCTCCAGCCAGCAGTGTAAATCACGGAGTATGAGGAGTTGCGCGGCCCGCGGGCAAGCTAGTATGGTGCGGCCTATGCATTGGGCAACTCCGCAGGAGCGCACGAAGCTGGGCCAGGCGCGGCGCAAGCAGGTCGGCCGCCAGCAGCACGACGCACTCAACATCAAGGCTCGCACCACATCTCCGGCGACGCTGCTGGAGCGGTCGATGAAGGGCCGCGTGCCGGCGCTGGTCAAGCTCAAGTACGAGCTCATGGCCGACTCGCCCTTCGGCTACTTCCGCGGCGCCGTCCCGGTGATGGCCGCGGACCTGGCCGTGTTGCCGAACACCGGCATCGCCAGCCAGCTCTGCGGCGACGCGCACGTGCGCAACGTGGGCGCCTACGCCGCGCCCGACGGCCGCCTGGTCTTCGACATCAACGACTTCGACGAGACCATCCACGGCCCCTTCGAGTGGGATCTGAAGCGCATGGCCGCTTCCATCGCGCTGGCTGGCCGCGGCTCCGGTCACAAGGACTCCTCCGTCCGCCGCGCCGTCGAGGAGTGTATCGTCCGCTACACCGCGCAGATGCGCGCCTTCGCCAAGATGCCGCATCTTGAAGTCGGCCGCTTCCAAGTCCATCGCCTGGGCCAGATTGCCCCTGTCCATGCAGCGCTGCTGAAAGCCGAGCGCGCCACGCCCCAGCACACGCTCGAACAGCTTACCGAGCCGGCGGCCGGCAAGCCGGACGGGCCGCGCCGCTTCAAGGAAATCAAGCCCATACTCACCCGCATCTCCCAGGCGCAGGCCGACACGGTGCTGGCCTCGCTCGAGCCCTACCGCCAGATGCTCGAGCCGCAGCGGCAGCATCTGCTCTCGTTCTACCGGCCCATCGACGTGGCCTTCAAGGTGGTGGGCACGGGCTCCATAGGCCTGCGCGACTATTGCATTTACTTTGAAGGCAATGGCCCCAACGATTCGCTCTTCCTGCAAATCAAGGAGGAGCCGGCCTCCGGCTACACGGCCTATCTGCCCCATGCCCGCGCCGAGCACCACAACGGCAAGCGCGTGGCCGACGGCCAGCGCGCCATGCAGTTGCAGTCCGACCCGTTTCTCGGCTGGACGCACATCGGCGCCCGCCAGTATCTTGTCCGGCAGCTCAACGACCACAAGGGCTCCATTGAGCTTGAAGACCTGGCCGGCGGCGGCCTGGGAGCCTTCGCCGAAGTCTGCGGAGAGCTGCTGGCCCGCGGCCATGCTCGCTCCGGAGACCCACTCGTGATTGCCGGCTACCTCGGTTCCGGCGATGGCTTTGCCGAGGCGCTCGGCACGTTTGGCTTGCTCTATGCCGACCAGACCGAAAAAGACTGGGAAGCCCTGCGTCGCGCCCGCAAACTGGGCAAGGTGTAGCCAGAACCTCGCTGAACAGTGCAGGCCCGGAGTGCATTCAATGCGAATGACGATTGAGCTCTGGGTGCCCCATCCATTGTGCGCTCTTCGCACAATGGGTGGGAGATCACAGAAGTCCGGCCTGGCCGTAGACGGAAAACGGGCCAAGGCCCTAATCTCATGCAGGAATCGATGGAGGAAAGAATGAATCGCAGATCGTTTGCCCAGGCCCTGGCCGCCGGTGCGCTGAGCGCCGCGGTGCCGCCCATCCGAGCAGCGGCCACACAATCCGCGGCCTCGGCCGCAACACCTGCCCCTCAGTACGGCCTTTCGGTCATGCTGTGGACCGTCTTCCATGACCTGCCATTCGAGGAGCGCCTCGCCAAAGTCGCCGAAGCCGGCTATACCCGGATTCAATTCGTGGGCGAGTACCACAAATGGTCGCCCGCGGATTTTGACCGCGCCCTGGCCGCCCGCGACCGCCTGGGCATGGAGTTCGACACTACCGCCGGCCTCAAGAACACCATCGGCGACCCCTCCCAGCGCGATGCCCTTCTCGCCGAAGTCGCCCACGAGCTCACGCTGATGGAGAAGCTCGGCTGCCCGGCCCTCATTGTCATGTCCGGCAACGTGGTTCCCGGCCTCTCCCGTGAAGCCCAGCATGAGAGCTGTGTCGAAGGCCTCAAGCAGGCCGCCAAGCTCGTTGAGGGCCGCAAGATCAACGGCCACCCCGTCCGCCTGCTGCTGGAGTGCATCGATCCGGAGGAGAACCCGAAGTACTTCCTCACCTCGGCCGCCGAAGGCATCGAGGTGGTTCGCGGCGCCAACCATCCCCAGGTGCGGTTCCTCTACGACCTGTTCCACGAGCAGATTGCCGAGGGGAACCTGATCGAGAAGCTCGAAAAGCACCTCGACGTCATCGACCTCATTCACGTAGCGGACGTCCCCGGCCGCCACGAGCCCGGCACAGGTGAGATCAACTACGGCAATATCTACAAAAAGCTGGCCCAGCTCGGCTATCGCCAAACCATCGCCATGGAGTTCATGCCGATCGGCGACCAGGTAGCCAAGCTCAAGACAGCCAAAGCCCAGGCCATGAATCCCGGAACGGCCTTTGGAGCGGCAATCTAGAATAGAGCCGGTATGCCCACCACCGTCCGCTCGCACGCCAAGATCAACCTAGGCCTGTATATTGGTGCGCCGCGCCCGGACGGCTTTCATGGGCTCACCACTGTCTACCAGACGCTGGAAGTCTATGACGTGGTGACGGTTACTGCGCAGCGCGCGGCCGAAACCCGGCTGCGGCTCAGCTCCAACGATGGGCGCGTTCCGACGGATGGGCGCAACACCGCGTGGAAGATGGTGGCGCTTGCGCTTGAGTCGCTGGGTATGGACGCCCAGGTCGATATTCATATCGAAAAGCGGCTGCCGGTCCAGGGGGGGCTGGGCGCCGGGTCAGCAAACGCGGCTGCCGCGCTGGTGGGGTTGGAGATGGAGCTGGGGATTGGATTTGAGGGCGGTGCTCTCCCTGGTCTCAAAATCGAGACCAGGGGCACCCGGATTGGTGGGAAAGAGCGCCTGGAGATTGCCGCGCAGGTTGGCTCGGATGTGCCGCTGTTCCTGATTGGCGGGGCGGTTCTGGGCACCGACCGCGGCCAGCAGGTCGAACCCCTCCCGGACTTCGAGCCGCTCTGGTGCGTCGTGGCCACACCGGCCGTCGGCGTCTCCACGCCGCAGGCCTTTCGCGACTGGGATGCCCTCTGCGCGGCCGAGGGTTTGACCCAGGAGGCCAGTGCGGATAGACTGAATGAGTTGAGCCGCGCCTATGCCAGCGCCTTTGCGGAAGCGATTCCGGGGGGCGGGCAGGGAGCAGGCTCCTCCGGTGTCCTCTCTTTGGGAGAGGACCGGGCGGGACCACAAGAGTCCGCGCTTGTCCGCACCGGGATATTGAGCTGGATTCAGAACGACTTTGAACGGGTCGTTTTCGCCCAGCATCCTTCCCTTGCAGAAATCAAGCGCATTCTTGCGGGCTCCGGCACTCAGGAGGCAGCCTGCCATTCCTCGTCGTTTGGGGCCTCGTCGTTGCTGGCCTCGCTGTCTGGGTCCGGTTCGGCGCTCTTCGGGTTGTACCTGGCCCGCGGAGACGCAGAGGCAGCGCGCCAGCGATTGCGTGCGGCCGGTGTCGCCAGCAAGCTGACGCGCACCGTGCCGCGAGAGCGCTACTGGAGCGAAATGCTTCTGTAGAAAAAGGGAATTGACATGCAGCCGTTCTGCGAGAGAGACTCGCCTTCGGCTGTTGAACAAGAGCCTTCCAGACAGTGTGGAAGGTTGCAATGTTGGGCGATCGTCTAATGGTAGGACAATGCCCTTTGGAGGCATTTGTCTAGGTTCGAATCCTAGTCGCCCAGCCAGTTTCACGGGGGTCAGGGTCCAGGGGTCAGGGGTCAGTAAAGGCTGCGAAGCCGGCTGATCCCTAAACCCTGGACGCTGAACCCTGAAAAGGCCCCGAAAAACAGCCAAAGCAAACCAGCTTGGAGGGTAATCGGAGATGGAAGCGGGAACAGTGACGTTGACGGCGGAAGACAAACAACAGAACGCAGGGCCCAACGCGCGAACGGACGGCGCGGGCCAGGATTCCAGCCCCAGAGACGGGAATCCTGGCGCAAATTCAGGGTCGGCGGACGGGGCCAAGCCACAGGGCGCCAAGCCGGCGCCGGAACGCAAACGCGCCCGCAACCTGAGCGAAGACAAGCGCTTCAAGCTCTTCTCCGGCACCGCCAACCGGCCGCTGGCTGAGGAGATTGGCCGCCACATCGGCGTTCCCGTAGGCGAGGCCAAGATTCAACGCTTCGCTGACGGTGAGGTCTACTTCCAGCTGCTGGAGAACGTCCGCGGCGTCGACGTTTTTGTCGTCCAGCCAACCTGCTACCCGGTCGACCAGCACCTGGTCGAGCTGCTGGTCATGATCGATGCCCTCAAGCGCGCCTCGGCTGCCCGCATCACCGTCGTGGTCCCGTATTACGGCTACGCCCGGCAGGACCGCAAGGACCGACCCCGCGTGGCCATCAGCGCCAAGCTCATTGCCGATTTGCTCACGACAGCGGGCGCCAACCGCGCGCTGTTTGTCGACCTGCACGCGGCCCAGATCCAGGGCTTCTTCAACATTCCCGTCGATCACCTGTTTGCGAGCCCCGTCCTTGTCAGCCATTTCAGAGAACTCAAGCTGCCCAACCTGACCGTGGTTTCTCCGGACGCGGGCGGCGTGGAGCGGGCGCGGTTCTTCGCGCAGAAAGTGGGGGCCCCGCTGGCCATTGTGGACAAGCGGCGCACCGACATCAACGTGGCGGAAGTGATGCACGTGGTGGGCGATGTGGCCGGCAAGACCTGCCTCATCATCGACGACATCATCGACACGGCCGGCACCCTGGTGAAGACCGTGGATGCGCTCTATGGAGCGGGCGCGGCAACCGTGTATGCCTGCGCCAGCCACGCCGTGCTTTCCGGCCCGGCCATCGATCGTATCGCCAACTCGCGCCTGGAGCAGGTGGTCGTCACCGACACCATTCCGCTGCGCGAGGCGGCGCAGAAAGTGCCCAAAATCAAAGTGCTTTCCATCGCCGGCTTGCTGGGCGCGGCCATCGAGAGCATTCACATGGAGACGAGTGTAAGTTCGCTGTTCAATTAAGTTGTCAGTCGTCAGTTTTCAGTTGTCAGTAAGAACCCCCCTGGCAACGAATCGCTGACAACTGAAAACCGACCACTGATAACTAGCTTCATCAACAAAGGGAGCGGCCCCCAAACGGCCGTGCCCGATACGAAGGAAACGAGAGACTCGAATGCCTGAAGTAGTCGTAGCCAAGCCCCGTGAGGGCAAGTTCACCAAGAATGCCGCTCGCCGTGTGCGCGTCGCGGGCAAGATTCCTGCCGTGCTTTACGGTTCCGGTCACGATGCGGTGGCCATTGAAGTGGACCCCAAGCAGATCTCGCGGATTCTGTTTTCTGAATCCGGCCACAACACCATCTTCGATGTTGAGATCACCGGCCAGCCCGCGTCCAAGGCCATGATCGTCGATTGGCAGCGCGAGCCGATCAAGGACCAGCTGATCCACATCGACCTGAAGCGGATTGCGCTGGACAAGACCCTCAAGGTCAAGGTGCGCGTCAAGCTGCTGGGCACTCCGGTGGGCGTCAAGGCCTCCGGCGGCATTCTGGACCAAGTCATGCGCCAGGTGGAAATCGAGTGCCTGCCCGCAGACATTCCCAGCCACATCGACGTGGACATCAGCCACCTGGCCCTGTTCGATTCGCTGCGGGTAAGCGATCTGCCCCACTCGGGTTCGATCAAGTACTTGAACGCGGACGACGCCACGGTGGCCCACGTCGTTTCCATCCGCGAAGAGGCGGCTACACCGGCTGAAGTGGATGCCGCCGCAGCCGCAGCCGCAGCCGCAACCACCGGCGAGCCGGAAGTGGCCAAGAAGGGCAAGCCGGAAGACGCGGCCAAGACTGCCGACGCTGGCGCCAAGAAGCCTGCGGCGAAGAAGTAAGCCTTGGGCGAAGAAGGCCAGTCCGGGGTTCGCCGTTGCCCGTTTCTTGTCGTGGGTCTCGGCAACCCGGGCCTCGAGTACCAGTGGACTCCGCATAACGCGGGGTTCATGGCCATCGACCGCATCGCCCAGCAAGAGGGCGTTGTGGTCGGAAACCGGCGCTGCCGGGCCGCTACCGCAACCTGCCGCATAGCAGGGCGCGAGGTGATCCTGGCCAAGCCGGAGACGTTTATGAACCTGAGCGGGCTTGCCGTGGCCGCTCTGGTGCGGGAGTTTGAAGCGGACCCGGCCAAGGACCTGCTCGTGATCTACGACGAGCTTGACCTGGAGCTGGGGACTTTCAAGATCAGGGAGCGCGGTTCGCCGGCCGGCCACAACGGAGCCCGCAGCGTGACCGGCGCCCTGGGCAATCAGGAGTGGCTGCGCCTGCGGATTGGCGTGGGGCTGAATCTTCCGCCAGAGGCGATTGCCGCCGGTGGAGGCAAGCGGCCGGGCAGGGATTATCTGCTCTCGCCCATGCGCAAGGCGGATTTGGCGGTTCTGGACGAGGTGCTGGACCGGGTGGCAACGGCCACGCGGCGCGTCGTCTCAGAAGGCCCGGGACCGGCCATGAACGAGTTCAACAGGAAAGAAGACAGGGATCATGGATCAGGGATCAGAGATCAGAAATGACGACCGCGGCAAGTTGAGCTGTGAGTTATTTGCTGTGAGCAGAGGGGAAGCGCCTCGGCGGAAAAGGAAACAGGATGTCTCGAGTGTATGAAGTAATGTTCATTGTTCGGCCCGACGCGGCCGAAGAGGATGTCGACAAGCTGATCGCCGGCTTCTCCGCCACCGTGACCGGTGGGGGCGGTGTGGTGAAGACTGTCGAGAAGATGGGTCGCCGCAAGCTGGCCTACCTGGTGCGCAAGTTCAACGACGGCAACTACGTTCTGCTCACCATCGAGGCCGGTGGGCCGGTGGTGCTGGAACTGGAACGCCGTCTGCGTGTGACCGAGCAGGTGATCAAGTTCATTACCGTGCGCATTGACGAGGAAGAGAAGCGCCTGGCCAAGGTGAAGGCACTGCGCGGGGTCCGCCGCAAGGTGGAGCACACCGCGCCGGCTCCTGCGCCAGCGCCTGCGCCGGCAGCAGTAGTTGCCGCGCCGGTGGAAGCAGCCGAGCCGGCCCCGGCTGCCGTCTAAGCAGCGCGTCTCGCGGAATGCCGCCGCAGTGCCCGGTTGTCGGGCAGCCTGCTGCGGCTCGCGCAATCATTCAATTGTTTCCATCGAGCCCCGCGCGGCAAGCTGGAAACCGAAGAGAGCAAAGAGGAAACAGCGATGGCAGATGAAACCCCAGTAAGGGCGTCCGAGACGGGCGCACCGCAAGCAAGCTCCGAATCCGGCCCCAGCCCCAGCCCGAGCTCCGGCTCGAGTTCCGGCCCGGCCCCCCGCTCCGGCGGCCGCCCGCAAGGTGGCCCCGGCGGCAGGCCCTCCGGCGGCCCCGGCGGCCGCGGAAAGTTCTTCCGCCGCAAGAAGGTCTGCAAGTTCTGCACGGAAAAGATTGACGCGATTCCCTACCGCGATGTGCGCCTGCTGCAAGGCTTTGTGGCCGAGCGCGGCAAGATTGTGCCGCGCCGTCTCACCGGCGTTTGCACCACGCACCAGCGCCGCCTGACCCGCGCCATCAAGCAGGCCCGCAACATCGCCCTGCTGCCGTTTGCCACGCGCCACTAGGACGCGAGCTGTACACCGAGGATTCCGGATGGCGTGTCGGGCTTTGGCCCCATGAAGCTCCGGAGGGAGCAGGGGGCTTCAGCCCCCTGAAATAGGGCGAACAAGCCGGGCCTTCAGGCCCGGGCTTTTGCTCGGCCTCGACCCTCCCCGAAAACTCCGGTTCAAAGGAAAAAAGCGCCCACGGCGCCGAAATAATGGAGAGTTTCCCATGGAAGTTATTCTGAAGGAAGATGTAGTCAACCTGGGCCACCGCGGAGACGTGGTGAAAGTGGCCGATGGCTACGGCCGCAATTTTCTGCTGCCGCGCAAGCTGGCGCTGCAGGCCACCGACGCCAACAAGGCCGTCATTGAAACCATGAAGACTGCCGCTGCCCGCCGCTCCGCCTCGGAGAAAGTGCTGGCCGAGGAGCTGCTCACCAAGCTCGAACCGTTGGCGCTCAGCTTTACCCGCAAGTCAGGCGAGTCCGGCCAGTTGTTTGGCTCGGTTACGTCGGCGGATATCGCCAGCGATCTCGCCGCCAAGGGCTTCGAGATCGATCGCCGCAAGATCCAGCTGGATGAGCCGCTCAAGAACGTGGGCGACTTCAGCGTGGCCATCAAGCTGCACCGCGAAGTGACCGCGCATGTGAAGGTCAAGGTGTTGGCCGAAGCCACTGCGGAAGCCCCCGAAGCCGCACCTGCCGAACCGGCCGCGGAAGAAGTCGCAGCGGAGTAACGCCAACCTGCTCCTACCCACGCCGCCTCCCGGTTCGCCGGGAGGCGGACGTGTGTCTGCCCAGCCTCTCTAAAACAAATCCTTCTCCGGCGAACCGCCCGCCAGGGCGACCAGCTTCTTGACTGCCTTGCCCATCTTGTCGGTGAAGCCGGAGACGGCGTTGGCCATGGGTAGAGAAAACAGCAGCCGGGCGCGATTGGCCGCGACGCTTGTATCCACCTGGTTGTGGCTGTCGTAGCAGACCCGGGCCTTTTTGCCGCTCAGCGAGGTCAGCGTCAGGCGCAGCACCTGCTCCCTCGTGTGGTAGGTGTCGCTGGGATCGAAGACCTCCCAGATGGCGCTGTTCGAGTCGATGGCGCCGAGAAAAATGTCGCAGCGGCCGTCCGGCTGCGTGATTGTCAGAACCGACCTGGCCGCGTCGAACGCGACCTCCAGGTTGTCGTTGATTCCGTCGCTCGGCGTGAGCGCCAGCAGTTCTCCGCGCACGTAGTCGAAGAGCTCCTGCTGGGTGGGCTCGGGCTTGGGAGCCTTCCGCGTGTGGTGCGTGGTCTGCGCGGAAACGGCCGGCAGCGCCATCAGCAGCATCACGAGCAGCGCCGGGGCCGCAAAATGGGCGCGAAACCTCATGCGAACACCATTCTCAGCGGGATCTTCATGGGGTGAGTATATCTCCGCTGCCGCTGCTTGATTCCGAAACCATCGCCAGCGGCAGGCTTCGGTCCGTTCTCAGCGTAGGCACCGCGGCCAGCAGGCTGCGCGTGTACGGATGCTCCGCCGCGGTGAGTATCCGGACGCAATCCCCCGACTCCACCACCTGCCCCGCGCGCATGACCGCCACGCGGCTGGCCACCTGCCCCACCACGGCCAGATCGTGCGAGATGAACAGCATCGCCAGCCCATGCTGCCGTTGCAAATCCTTAAGCAGCTCCAGCACCTGCGCCTGCACCGTCACGTCGAGCGCGGTGGTGGGCTCGTCGGCAATCAGCAGCCGCGGCTTGTTGATCAGCGCCATCGCGATCAGAATCCTCTGTCGCTGCCCGCCGGAGAACTGGTGCGGATAGTCGCCGTAGCGGCGCGCCGCATCGGGAATGGCGACCGCTTCCAGGGCCGCAATCGCGCGTCGCTTCGCCTCGCGGCCCGACCACGACGGTGCATGCGCCTCAAAGCTCTCCGCCACCTGGCGCCCGATCGTCATCACCGGATTGAGCGCGGTCATCGGCTCCTGGAAGATCATGGCAATCTCGCGCCCACGCAGCCGGCGCATGACGGGCGCGGTCAATTGCAGCAAATCGATGGGGGCGGGGGATGCGGGTCTTTGCCACAGCATCTGGCCGGCTACGTGGGCAGATGAGCCGAGCAGACCGAGAATGGCGAGGGCAGTGGCGCTCTTGCCGGAGCCCGACTCGCCAACCAGTCCCAGCACTTCGCCTTCCTCGATTTCCAGGCTGATGCCGCGCACGGCCTCAGTGGCCGCGAAGCGGATGTATAGATTGTGTACGGCAAGCAGAGGCGCCATGGACCCATCGTAGACGATGGGTGGGGCTCGCGATCAGCAGACGGCGCGCACTGCGGTGAGCGGAGAGACACGCAAAATGCGCTGGGCGCCCAGCTGCTCGCCGAGCGGATCGTCGATCGCAACGCTGTCCTCTTGCAGAGCCGCCCCTGTCGCACTGGACTCGAGAGCAGCGTCGGGAGGCGCGCCTTGCGCGGCTACGCCCGAGCGCAGCGCGGACGCGGCCAGTCCGGTGGGCAGGCCGGCAATTTCAGCGGAATAGTACTCCTCCTTGATGACCAGCGACTCCTTGTTGAAGAGTTCGACCGCGAGCACGCTGAGCGGCGTGTTGGCAGGCAAGCGGAGGGTGAAGAGAATGTCGTGGACGGCCGACATCGCGAAGGCCGCGGTGACCGGAATGGACTTCTGCTGGTTGAGGTTTGTGAATCCGGGCGCGTTGAAGTGGCCGGGCCGCACGCCGGGCAGCTTGGCCAGCAGCAGGTTGCGCCAGGCTTCGCCGTCGGCGCGGCGAAGCTGGGCGTAGAGCAGGAACCAGATCTGCGTCTGCGGAGCAGCGGGCAAGGTGAGCGAGACGCCGTCGAGCACGGTCTGCGCCAAGTCTGCCGTCGCGCAGATGCAGGGCTGAACGGGGCCGCCGCCGGTGGGAATGGAATCGATGCGCTCCACGTTGGCGGTGAGCGGTGGGCAGGGGTGTTGCACGCCGGCCACGCGCAGCGGGCGGCCGAAACGTCCCTGCGCGGTGGACCACTGCAAATGGCCGCAGCGCAGCTCATAAGTCCAGAAGCCGAACAGATCGAGCGCCGAGGGCGAAATGCCGCCAGGCAGCGGGACGAGGAAGTGGACCGGGGAAGCGGTGGAGGGAATGAGCTGGGTCATGGCGGCCAGACCGGCGTCGTCGTTGGCCGAGTCGGGGGTGATGGTGCGGACGGGCTCGGGATCGAGCGCAATCGGCGTGTCTTTCGCGGAGGCCATGTCGAACGGGTAGCTGATCAGCAGCGGGTCGGGTCCGTAGTTCTCCACGCGGATGAAGTAGGAGTCGTTGGGGTCGAGCGGGGCCTGGTCGAACTCCAGCCAAAGCGCGCGCTGGCGCTGCGTGGTGGAAGAATAGTCGCTCGCGGCAAGGTAGGGGCTCTCCGCAATGCCGGCGGAGACCAGCTGGGGAATCTGCTGCGGATTGGCGGTAATGGGCACCTGGATGTTGCCGGTCCACAGCGAAACCGGCGTGGTGGGGCTGCCCGTAAGCGTTGCCTGCACTTGGTAGAAACCTTCCGTGGGCGTGGGGAAATCGCCGGGAGGAACAGTGGAATCGAGCGTGGAGAAGAAGATGATCTGGCTCGAATCGCGCTGATCCGGCGCGCCCTGCTGGGTGGCCAGCGAAGAGACTACGTTGGGCAGATTGACCTGGCCCAGAGCAGCAAGCGCAGGCGAGGCCGGGACCAACTCATTGGGCGCAGGTGCGCTGGCACCATAGAAAGTGAAGGCGATCTGCCCGGCTCCATTCTGCGCCAGGCCGCTCCACGTCCAGTCGCGGTCAAGCGTGAGCTGCTGCACCACCACCCAGTGGTTGATGAGGTCCTTGAGGCTGGAGAAGGTGATCGACGAGCGGTCCTGAGGAATGGTGCAGCGTAGCGAGCTCTGCGCGCCGAAGAGAATGCGCTGCCCTGGCGCGGCAGACAGAGTGAGACCGCTGACCTGCAACTGGAGCGCCGAGGCGAGCAACTGGATGGGCGTCGTTGCCGGCGTGCTGACGGCGTTGACCAGGTTTCTCAGCTCTTGCCGCGGGAGCGTCGCGCCGCTGGCCTGAATGGCGCTCACCACACCAGCCGAGACGATATTCTGCGTGGCCGACTGGTCGAGATTGCGCAGGTAAAAGGCCTGCAACTGCTGGTCCAGATTGCCGGCTGCAATCACACCGGTCTCGGTGGGCACATCGTAGCGCAGGCTCATCTCGGAGATCAGGCCGGTGCGGGCGACCGAGTTGCCGAAGTAAAGATTATCGTGGTCCGGCGTGCCCAGGCCGCGCAGGCGGATGCGCACGTTGCGGCCGGTGGGGATGGGCAGCACAGTGGGCTGGGCCGCGGTGGGCAGCGTTGCCGCGTCGATCTGGTTCATCACCGTAGGTTGAAGTGTGAGCTGGATGGGCGTCGAAGCCCCCACCGCAACCGGCTTGGCGAGGTCCGGGAAGGGAATCTGGCAGGTGTATACCACGCGGTAAGCCCCATCGAGATCGCCTGGGACGGGCGGCGCGTCGCCGTCAGCGAAAGAGGCAGCATTGCCGGTATCGTGGGTGGGCGCCAGCACCTCGACGATCACCTCGAGCGTAGCCACATCGGGATCGAGCACGGCGGCCTGAAACGGAGCGGGAAAGACTGGCTTTGAACTTCCTGCCGGCGGCTGCGCAGGGGTAATCGCAGCAAGCGCATCGAGCGTTGACTGGTCGGCTACGCCGGCGAAGACCATTTCGGGGTAATTGATCCCGGGCCGGTCGACGGTGAGGGACTGATTGCCGCTCGCGTCCACAGCGCCGAGCGTGAGCGGAACCTTCTTGGGCGGAACGTAGCGCTTGAAGGTGATGGTGGTGGTGCCGGCATCGCTGGGGCTCGCGTCAGTGGCCTGGGGGCCTCCGCCGGTCAAGTCGGCGAGCCGGGTGCGGAACTGGTAGCTCTGCCCGTAGAGCAAGGTGACGGCGGGAAGCGATTCGGTGGTGGTTCCGGTGAACTCCGAGTCCGACGGCGGCGTGGCCGCTGGACTCTGCCCGCCGCTGAACAGGTAGGCATACGGATCGTTGACGACCAGCGTGCGCCCGCGCCATTGAGCAAAGTACTGGGGCAGCCAGTAGTCGCCGCTGCCGTTCTGCACTGGGGTGGGCTCTACGCACAGGTCCTGCGCGGTGAAGGAGGTATTGAAGACGCTGGCCGCGCTGAGGGTCCCCGAGGCTGCGCAGAGCGAGGACCATGGGTCGCTTGCGGTTTCGCGCACATCCACGCGGTAGCCGAGCACGGTAAAGGGCAGCTCGGGGGTGATGGGCGGGACCGGAGGCGCAGTGCTAGCCAGCCCCTGCGCAATCTGCACCTGGCGGTTGATCCAGGTGGTCACCTGCTCGTCGTCCCAGCCGATCTGAATGCCCGCATCGGTTCCGGGAACAATGGTGGTTGGATCATTGGTCACCGCATCGGAGCTGGTGGGCTGGTTGGAGTGCAGCACCTTGGCAAAGCCGTCGAGATAGAGATCGGCCTCGTACTGGGCCGTGTCCAGCACCTGGGAGATGTAGTTGCCAGGAACGGTTGGAAACAGAACCGCGGCAAACACATCCTGTGCAGCGGCGGTGAGTGCGGGCAACCGCGCCGCATAGGCGGAAACAGCCGTCGGTGTTTCGGTGACCAGCTTGGCATACCAGTTGGCCGAGTTTGTGGAGTCGATCTCGATCCAGATCCAGCCGCCCGAGGCCACTTGCGCAGCCGTCAGCGGAATGGACACCTGGCTGTAGATCAGGCCCATGGCCTGGGCGATGAGCGGCTGCCGCAGCGCGTAGGAGATGATCTCGCCCCAGTTGATGGTGGTGGCGGTGACTGGCGTCGTGTTGGGCGCGGATGCGGTACTGCCCAGCGAGCAGAGAAAGCCGTCGCCGGTGGAGAACTTGTCCGAGTCCGGCGTCTGAAAGCCGGTCGCGTCCAGATACGTCTCGGGCAAGTCTTTGTAGATGGCTCCGCCGGGCTGCTTGAAAGTAGTCAGGTCTGTCGTAACGGGCGTGTACTGGATCGAGAGCGCGGAGAAGATCGCGCTCTGCGCTGTGCTGTAACTCAGCGTCAGCGGAATATACGTCAGCATCGACGGCGTAATGGAGGGGTCCCATGCCGGCGTGGCGATCCCCGGCAGCAGCGCCGCGCGCAGCACCGGCTGGGCAGTGGCGAAGGGCAGCTCGTGTCCGCTGATGAGCGGTACCGGCTGGGTGGGGTCGCCGGCCGGCAGCAGCAGCAGGTTGGCGATCAGGTGGTGGCCGTCCCAGCTTTGCGGAAGAAGCATGAGGCTCAGATTGCGCGTTGTTCCTGGCATGATGAACTCCGTGATTGCTTAGGGGGAATGCTTAAGGTTGAAGCGGATTGATGGGCAGCGCCGTCAGCGGATCGAAGGGCAGCTGCTTCTGGAATGTCCATGAGCCGGACCAGCTGATGTTGACTACCCAGCAGATGCTGATGTGAATACCCACCGAGGCGGTTCCAATCAGGTCAATGGCTTCGTTCGCCGTATCGATGCTGAAGCCCAGGCCGGCTGTCAGCGTGATGGCCGCACTGGCGAGGCCGCCCAGCACATCCACCGAGGCCTGGCCGGTGAGCAGCAGCATGATGGTGATCAAGGCGCCGCCGGTCACGCCGTTGATTTGCAGTTGCACGGCGATGATGATGGAGGCAGAACCCGATGCGATGCCCAGGTCGATCGAGAGGCCCAGGCCAATACCGGCCTGGATCAGGACCGTCATCTCGTTGTTTTGAACGCCAGCCTGCACGCAGATGGTGCCGGAAAGCGGATCGGCGATCCATTGGACGGGCGCGGTCGGCGAACCGATGCCCACCAGGAAGTCGATCTCCAGGCCAACAATGTCGAGCGTCGCGCCAATGTCCAGCGAGACATTATCGATGGTTCCCAGGCCGAGCGGAATGCTGGGCAGGATGAAGTTGTCCGTCACGGTCAGCTTGCCGGCGGAGAAGTTGACATTGAGCCCAGGCGGGCCGCTGGCTCCTTCGGCTCCGCCAGACGGTCCGCCGGGGCTGAGAACGCTGGCAATATCGTCCAGAACCGTGAAAAGCGTGGTCAGAACGCTGAGCGGGCCGGAGAAATCCACCTGCAGGTTGGGGAAGCCGGGAGCGGTGTCGGCATCGGCGTGGAAAGAACCCTCGAACCAGATGACCGGCGTGCTGCTCAGAGCTGGAATCAGCAGACCGATGGCCAGGTGGTTCACGTCCAGCGACCAGGACGGCGAAGTGGGCTGCCCCAGCGAGATGACCACGTTGGGCGGGTCGGCCTGCGAGCTCAGCTCCGATTGCCGCTGGTAGAAGTAGAGGCTCACATCCGCAATCGAAGTGGAGATCAGCGGGATCGGCGTCGAGCGGACAGTCGGATTCAGGTAGAGGTTCTGCGTGGTGGCTAGGCTGGGCGCAGTCAACTGGTTGACGATGGGCGCGGAGAGATCGCCCTCCACGAACTGCAGGCACTGGGCGATACCGGGGAAGTTGCCGATTGCGCCCAGCAGCGCTCCGGCGTGGGCCACGTTCAGCGCGTCGCCTAGCGTCAGGTTCTGCGAGCCCACGGTGAGAATGGGCCGCGACAGCAGGTTGCTCTGCGTGCCGGTGGATTGGAGGAATCCGTAGAGCGTCGCCGGTGGCGGGTTGAAGCCGGGCGCAAGCCGGAAGATATCTTCCGGGTCGGCATAGTGGATCAGGCTGCCGGGCGAGCTGCCGCCACTGGTATTGGGTTGCACCACCGGAGCGGCCGCGTTGGCTGCCAGAGCCACTGGCGCGGCCTGCGCCTGGGCGCGTTTCGCCACGCTCCAAGAACCGTCTGAAGAGAGCTTGGGAATTCCGCGCACCGCGCACGCCAGTCCCAGCGCTCCGCTTACGGCCGTATCCTGCACCGGCGTGGCGTCAAACTCGGTGGCGCGCAGCAGGCTGTTGGCTCCGCCCACGTTGATCGTTGCGCTGATCGGGCCGCCCGCACCGGCGGCCAGCGAGGGGAAGTTGACCATATCGGTCATGGAGAGGTGGTACTCGTACTGCAACCCGATGAATCCGGTGATCCCGGTGGAAGGAACGCAGGTATGTTTGTTGCCGTTCAGGCCGGCCAGAATCGTGCCGCCCTGCGTCACCTGGTGCTGCGGCTGAATGATCACATCCGCGTCGAAGGTCACCGGCTGCACCTGGATGCTCATCGGCTGCGGGGGCGCGCCGCCCGAGCCGGGCGTATCCGGCGAGCCCTGCGTGTGGATGGGCATGCCCAGTTCCTGGATATTCTTGACGTTGATCACGCCGCCGATCAGGCCGGCATGAACCTGGTCCAGGGTAATTCCCGTGGCCGCGGGGAACTGGAACAGGCCGTCGCTGGCCGCCTGCCATCCGCTGTCGTAGCGCTGCACCACGCCGGAGGCCTGCCGGTCGATGGTAATCGTCCGCACCACTTTGATGGCCCATGGATACACCACGCTCTGCACCTGGATGACCTCGTGGCTGGTGCGGCCCACCAGAACGTGGAAGAAGGCCTTGATCACGTCCGTGGAGGCGGGGGTGGTGTTGGTCCACTCGCTGAAAGTGCTGGCTCCATAGCCGGTCAGGTCGTAGCGGCGCAGCGGCACGCCGGTGCCGATGCCGGGTACGCTTGGATCGAAGCGGGAGCTGAAGATGCCGGATACGTCGGTGCCCAGCACCATCTCCCCATACGACAGTCCCGAGGACGGGTTGTCGTCCGGAGTGCGCAGATACGTGCGGCCGGCCAGCACCGGGTCGGGGTCGCTGGGGTCGGGCGCGGAGAAACTGAGCTGCCAGGCTCCCGTATAGGGCACGCCGGTGGGCGTAAGCGTGGCGGAAAAGCCGGGCCGCACCAGGCCAATGTCGGAGAGGATGGTTCCATTTTGCGGGTTGGTGTCGAGCGTGCCCACCATGCCGAACGGCAGCGTCAGCCGCGCCGTGAATCTGCCCGAGCCGGCATCGAGCACGGCTTGCAGCGACTGCAGCGGCGAGATGGGAATCAGCTTGACCGAAGTGGAGCGAACCTGCGCGAAAGGCCCGTCATTGGGCGGATGGCGCAGCACGTTGTTGTCGACGCCCACGTTGGATCGGACGTCCTGCGACATGTTGTACATCGGCTCCCAGGCAATGGCCGGCAGGGTAGTGAGCGGCAGCAGCCTGGCCGGGCCGCGCACGGAGATGCCGTCAATCGTGTACTCCAGGTTGTCGCGTTCTCCCGTGGTCACTTCAACGCCAAGTTGGCTGGCGCGCGTAGAAAGGTCGAGCATCATCACGCCGGGCTGCGGCTCGGGCAGCGGGGCGGGATTGGGATTGACATACGTCTCCGGCTGGGCCAGCGCAGCTGGTTCAATGGCCGCCGGTGTGACAGCCGGGCTGTCCAGCTGAAGAATGGGAAAGTGCGCGATGGGTGTGAATGGCCGGGGCACCACCGGGTCGGAGCCGGCCTCGCTGGTGGGCGGCGCTGCCGGGTGGGTGTGGGCCGCATCGGCAAGACGCAGCGTCACCTTGTCCGGCGCGGACCAGGTGGTGCTCGAAAGCAGGAAACCGGCTGCAACGCTCTGCCCTTGGCCCTCGGTCGCGAACGATGAGGGAGTGTCCTGGTTCACACCGGGAGCCAGCCCGCCGGTATAGGGATCGGGTAGATAAAGCTCGGCCAGCAAATAGGCGAAGAGCAGGTAGCAGAACCCGCTGGTCGAGTTGAACCCGGCATCGGTGCTGGCATAGAGATAGAACGCCAGCGGCTCGCTCACCTCCAGCAAAGCATTATCGAGAGCCATGGGAAAGGCCCGCGGTACCTTCTCCGGAACGGGCGCGGCGGAGTACGCCATCAGCCGGTTGCCGCCGGCGCTGTGCCGGAGCAACACGACTCCTTCAACGAAGAGCGCCGGCACGCGCGCCCCGCTGGCCAGCAGCGGCCGGTCCACGAGCGCTTCGAGCACCGCGCCCAGCATCAGAAGCTCTTCCGAACCGGTCACCGCATAGGTCAGTACCTGTCCTGCCTGGCGCCCGGTCACCAGCTGGCAGCGCCGCCCGCTGGGCGAATCCTGATCGTTCCAGAGGGCAAACTCCTGCTCCACCAGCACACCCACGGGCGACCCGCTGATCAGTTCGAATGCCAACTCCGTGTTGTCGGCAATCAGAAATCCGCCTGCCTCGACCTCAGGGCTGGCAAGCCCAGTCCACTTGCAGGAGAGCCCGGCTCCAAAGGCCATGGCAAACTCGCCTGGCCCGTAGGCAGTTCCCAGGGTCAACGGCGTGGTGGAGTGGCTCACGTTCAACGCCCAGCCAGCGGTCAGGATCTTTGCCGATCCCGTCAATGAGACGAGCCTGTGAGCGAGTGGATGCGGCTTGAGGTCGGCCACAGACGAGTGGCCGGGAATGTAAAGCAGCCCGAGTGTCGAGTTCACAACAACGGGAAGACTCGCGGGCGAGCAGCCAATGTGCTCTCCGTACAGCGTTGCTGAGCATCCGCTGAAAGTGGCCGTCGGCGTGCCGCTGGCGGGGAAATGGACCGAGATCGAAGCCGGCGCCTTCACCCTGGCTGGAAAGCCAGTTGGACCGGCATTCAGCGCTGCTGGAACCAGCTTGATGCGGAGGCTGGCTCCAGTGGGCACCGTCACCACGTCCGAGGCCACGGAGAACGCCTGGTCGCAGGAGATCTGCCCCGATTGCACGGCGACTCCGGCAAAGCTGCCGGCGGCGGCTGAGGCGTCAAAGGGATTCACGGCGATCCACGCCGAGCCGACGGTGATGCTGGCCTCGGTGGGCGGGCCGAACGACAGGATGGAGACCGGGACCACGCACAGCACCGTGCCCCCGCGCACAAACTCGACCGTCCCCGAGAATGTGAAGATGACGATCCACTTGAGCGTGGTCACCTGCAGGCTGGGCGTGGAGACGGTGATGGGCCCGATGGTGGCCGAGGGCCTGAGCGCGCGCGCCCAGCCCGGCAGTTCGAGGCCGCCCAGCGCCGAGGGCTCATGGTCCAGCACCACCACGCGCGTGGTCACGTCCTTGGCCAGAGCCAGCGGAATGATCGCCGCTGCCCAATCCGGCGGAGTTACAGGAGATATCAGCGCAGGTCTGGCGGCCAATTCGCGCGTTGC
>Ga0302157_10003031_pt1 | contig 19232 bp, 14 predicted proteins | sample I_Bog_N3_3_FD_193502 | JGI IMG/M metagenome (GOLD analysis project Ga0302157, IMG submission 193502) | Peat permafrost microbial communities from Stordalen Mire near Abisko, Sweden - I_Bog_N3_3 | ecosystem: Environmental > Terrestrial > Soil > Wetlands > Peat | place: Sweden: Abisko, Stordalen...
CCGGGCGCGCCGGGCGCGCCGGGGGGGCCCCCCCCCCGGGGGGGGGGCCGGGGGGCGGGGGGCCCCCCCCCCCCCCCCCCCCCCCCCGGGGGGGGGGGGGGGGGCCCCAAATATTCCATCCAGATGAACTCCAGTCCGGCCACGGTGGAGGAGTTCAAGCAGATCCCCCTGACCGTGGCCGGCGGCCAGCCGGTCCTGCTGGGGGACGTGGCCAGGGTCTACGACGGTTTCGCCGACCAGACCAACATCGTGCGGGTCAACGGCAACCGGGCCACCTACATGGTCATCCTGAAACATGCGGACGCGTCCACCCTGGCGGTGGTGGACGCCACCCGGGCCATGCTGCCCCAGATCCAGGCGGCGGCTCCGGAGGGCCTGGAGATGCATTTGGACTTCGACCAGTCCACCTTCGTCCGGGCCGCCATCAAGGGGGTGGTGACCGAAGCGCTGGTCTCCAGCGTGCTGGTCTCGCTCATGATCCTGGTATTTCTGGGCAGTTGGCGGAGCATGGCCATCGTCTGCACCAGCATCCCCATGGCCATCCTGGTGGGGATCATCGCCCTCAAGCTGTCCGGCAACACCATCAACATCATGACTCTGGGCGGGCTGTCCCTGGCCATCGGCATGCTGGTGGACGACGCCACGGTGGAGGTGGAGAACATCCACCGGAACCGGGGGATGGGCAAACCGATCACGGTGGCCATCCTGGACGGGGCCGCCCAGATCGCCGTGCCGGCCATCGTCGCGACCCTGGCCATCTGCATCGTATTCTTCCCGGTGGTGCTGCTGGAGGGCGCCGCCAAGTATCTGTTCGTGCCCCTGGCTCTGGCGGTGGTGATCTCCATGCTGGCCTCGTACGTCCTGTCCCGGACCCTGGTGCCGACCCTGGCCCGGATGCTGATGCCCGGGGAGCACCACGAGCCGGGTGAAACGGGAGCCGCCCATGGGATCCTTCCGGACGCCGGGCCCAGGCGCGGCGCCGTGGACCGTTTCTTCATCGCCTTCAATCCCAAGCGGGACGCGGTGATGAACGCCTTCACCGGCGGCTACACCCGGCTGCTGGAGCTGGCCCTGGAACACCGGATCTTCGTGCTGCAGGTGGCGGGGGGTATCGTCGCCATCACCGTATGCCTGTTCTGGGTGGTGGGCATGGACTTCTTCCCGTCGGTGGACGTGGGGCTGATGAAGCTGCATTTCCGCGCTCCCAGCGGCACCCGCATCGAGGAGACGGAAAAACTCGTCGGGCGGATGGAGAGCCGAATCCGCCAGGTCATCCCGCCGGATCAGGTGGCCACCATCAACGACATGATCGGAGTGCCTCCGGGTTACAACCTGGCGTTCGTCTCCACCGACAACGCCGGCCCCATGGACGGCGAGATCCTCATCCAGCTGGCCCCGCACCACCGGCCCACCCGGGACTACATGCGGCGCATCCGCAAGGAGTTGGCGCCGGAGTTCCCCGGGTGCACCCTGTATTTCCAGTCCGCCGACATCGTCAGCCAGGTGCTCAACTTCGGTACTGCCGCGCCCGTCGACCTCCAGGTGGAAGGGCCGGACCTGGGCCGGGACCAGACCCTGGCCAGCCGCCTGCGCGGCGACCTGCAGGGCATTCCGGGGTTGGTGGACGTGCGGATCAAGCAGGTCATGGACTATCCCGGCCTGAAGCTGACCGTGGACCGGGAGCGGGCCGCCCAACTTGGGCTGACCCAGCAGAACGTGGCCAACACGTTGCTCATCACCCTGGCCAGCAATGCCATCGTGGCCCCGTCCTACTTCCTGAACCCGGCCAACGGGGTGAACTACCAGGTGAACGCCAAGGTGCCCATGGCCCAGGTCGACTCGATCCAATCCCTGCTAGCCACACCGGTGACCGCGGCCTCCGCGGCGCCGATCCTGCAGCCGGACCCGGGCCGTCCGGTCCTGGCCCAGCCCACCGCGCCCGGCCAGACCCTGGGCAATCTCGCCACCGTGCTGCCCATGACCACGCCCAACGAGGTGGATCACATGACCATCCAGCGGGTGGTGGACGTGATGGCCAACGTTGAAGGGCGGGATCTGGGGGCGGTGGTCAGCCGGATCCAGGACAAGGTCAAGGCCCTGGCCCCGCTGCCGCCGGGAACCTACATCCGCCTGCGGGGACAGAATGAAGTGATGGAGAGTTCGTTCCGCGCCCTGGGGCTGGGCATGATCCTGGCGGTGGCCCTGGTCTACCTCCTGATGGTGGTGCTGTTCCAGTCCTGGCTGGACCCCTTCATCATCATGACGGCCGTGCCCGGGGCTCTGGTGGGCATCCTCTGGATGCTGGCGCTCACCGGCACCACGCTCAATGTGGAATCCCTCATGGGCTCCATCATGGCCATCGGCATCGCCACCTCCAACTCCATCCTCCTGGTGAGCTTCGCCAACGACGTGCGGGTGGAGCGGCCCGAATTGAGTTCGCTGCAGGCGGCGCTGGAGGCGGGCCGGACCCGGCTGCGGCCGGTGCTCATGACCGCCTTGGCCATGATCATCGGCATGGTGCCCATGGCCTTGAGCCTGGGCGAGGCCGGCGAGCAGAACGCTCCGCTGGGACGGGCGGTCATCGGCGGCCTGCTCCTGGCCACGGTGGTGACCCTGTTCGTGGTGCCGGTAATCTATTCGCTGCTCAGGGTGAAGCCGCCTACCAAACATGAACTCGACGACCGATTCCAGATCGAGCAGCAAGGGAGCCAGGCATGAGCCCTGAAATGAACATCTCCAGCGGTTCCGGAGCCAAGGGCTCGGCCCGGGGCGTCTATGGCGCCGGCATCGCCGGCCTGGTGCTGGCAGCGGGTCTGGTGGGCGGGATGCTCGCGCTGAAACGCCGTGATCTGGGCCAGGACGCCCACGGCCGCCAGGCTGACCTGGCCGCCGGCCCCCTGGTGGCGGTGGAGACCGTGGGGTTCTCGGCCCCCAGCCGGACCCTGGTGCTCCAGGGGGAGGCCCTGCCCCTGATCACCACGACCCTCTATGCCAAGCTGAGCGGCTTTCTCCGGACCATCAACGTGGACAGGGGTGACCGGGTCCGGGCCGGGTCGACCATCGCCGTCATCGAAAGCCCCGAGACGGACCGGGACTACCAGTCCCTGCAGGCGGACGCCGAGAACAAGCGGATGATCTCCAAACGGTCCGAAGCCCTGGGCCGGGAGGCGCTGCTGGCGCCCAACGCGGTGGAACAGGCCCAGGCCGATTCCCGCATGGCCGACGCCAAGCTGGCTTCCCAGGCGGTGCAGCGTGGCTACGAGGTGCTCAAGGCCCCCTTCGACGGCACCATCACCGCCCGGTTCGCCGACCCCGGCGCCCTGGTCCAGAACGCCGCCAATGCCCAGAGCAGCGCCCTGCCGCTGGTGACCCTGGCCAGACTGGACCGGCTCAAGGTCACCCTCTACCTGGATCAGCGCTCCGCCGCCCTGCTCCATCTCGGCGACCCGATCCGGGTGGCCGCCCCGGAACACCCGGGGGAGTGGGTGGCCGCCCGCATCACCCGGATCAACGGCGAACTGGACCTGCACACCCGGATGCTGCTGGCGGAGGCGGAAGTGGACAACCGGGAGGGCCGGATCCTGCCCGGGAGCTATGTTCAGACCGAACTGACCCTGGCCCAGCCCCCGCACCTGGAGATCTCCACCGAGGCCCTGATGGTCCGGGGCGACAAGACCTTCGTGGCGGTGGTGGGCCCCGACCGGCGGGTCGCTTTCCGGCCGGTGACCGTGGGCGAAGAGGATCACCGGAAGCTGCAGGTGTTCTCAGGCTTGAAGGCCGGGGAGCGGGTCATCCTGAACCTGGGGGACGCCGCCAGGGACGGCTCCCTGGTCCGGCCGAAGGACCCATCGGCGTAGCCGGCCGGGTCACCGGATCCTGGGCTTGCGGCCGAGGACGGCGGTCCGCTTGAGGTCGATCCAGGTGCCCGGTCTTCGGGATTGCTCCAGGGCCAGGCCCAGGCGGCGCTCCAGGTATTCGGGCTGGAACCGGCTGCCCAGGTAGGTCTTGACGATGGGAAGGAAGATGTCTTCGACCCAGGCCCGCAACGCCTCTCCGTGCGGGGCCGAGCCGAAATAGCGCAGGGCCGTGTCCTCCAGGCCAAGGTGGTCGAGGAGGTTGGCGATCTTGAGGCCCACCGAGAGGTCGGTGCCCTGGTCCCGGCATACTCCCACGATCTGGTCCGCGAGGAAGAGCAGGTCCTCGCAGGGCGGGTAGACGTCGAACAACCCATGGCCCTCCTGGATGGGTTCGAAGCAGACGATCCATCCCCCCGGCTTCAGGGCGCGGGTGAGGCAGCGGAGCGCCTCCTCCAGTTCCATCACGTGGGCCAGGGTCATGCAGGTGAAGACGAGATCGAACGAATCCGCTGGCAGGTCCAGGTCGCGTAGATCCTGCTGGAGGAATTCGGTCCCCTTCAGGCCCACCTGCTCCAGGCGCGCCCTGGCGTGCTCCAGGAGCTCCGGGGAGCGGTCCAGGCAGACCATTTGTCCGTGCGGCACCTTGGCCGCCAACCGCACCGCCCAGAAACCCATCCCGGACCCCACATCCAGGATCCGGCCGTTCTCCGGCAAAGGCGGGATCAGGTCAAGGGGGCCCTGCTGCTCGAAAAGCCGGTTCTGGGCCTCCAGCCGGGCGGGTTCCGTTCCCCCGCTGTCCTTCAGAAGCTTCTCGAAGGCGTACGGCGTCGGCGAGCGGTACGGCGAAGGCCGGTCCAGGTGCCGGGCCGTTTCCGGGTCGGTATTTTGGTGATTCATCGCGCCCTCCGTTCTGGCCAAGGCCATGCCTGGCCCTAGGGTGCTGTGGCGCGGGTCTTCGTTACGCCCTCGGCGAAGTCCGGTCTGGGCGATGGTTGTTCTTAGCGTCGGCCGGTCTTGTTGCTAAAGTCGTTCCATCAGGAACCTTTATGCCCAATGTCCAGGCATCCCCGAGGCTTCATAAGCCTATCGTGAGTCTTTTTTCGTCCCTGGGCGGCGCATGGGCATTGCTCATCCTGCTGGCCCATATGGCCGGCCTGCGCGGTTTTGCCGCCCTGGGCCGCGATTATGTGGTCATGTCGAGGCCGGCGGCGACCTTGATGCTTTCGCTGAGCGCCGCGCTGCTGGTGCCGTCCGGGAAGTCTGGACGGGGTTCGAGGGTGGCCCTGGCGCTGGCCGGGCTGGTGGCCGTGGCGAGTCTGTGGGTGCTGGCCATCCATGCCCTGGGCCCGCAGGTGCCCGGACTCCCCCTGGTCTGGTCGGACCCGGGCACCCACCAGCCGAGGCTGTCGATTTTGACCACCGGCTGCATCCTGGGCCTTGCCGTGGCCATCGGCCTGATCCGGTCCTCGAGGGGCGACGGTTGGCGGATACGTCAAGCCGCGGCGATCGTGGTTCTGGTTCCCCTGGGAGCGGGCGTGGTCGTGCTGGTCAGCTACGCGGCGGGCATCCCGCTGTTCTACGGCACGGCCACCATGCCCATGACCCTGCCCGCGGCCTTGATTGGGCAGTGCCTGGGGCTGGCGGCCCTGGTCGCATCCGGAGCGGACACCTGGCCCCTGGCCCTATTCGGTTCCGCGGCGGCGGACGCTTCCCCGCGCCGTTTTTGGCGGGTGCGCTGGGCCTCCCTGGGGGTGTTCCTGGTCCTGACCTCGGGGATCCTGGGCGGCGGCATTTTCATCCTGAAAGGCCAGTTGAAGACGGTCCGGCTCCTGGTCGAGGATGAACTTTCGGCCATAGGCGACATCAAAGCCGACCAGATTGCCGACTGGTACCGCTTGCGGGGGGGTGAAGCCGCCCAGTTGGCGCCGGTCACCACCCCCTGGCCCCGTTCCCTCCCGACCGCGGAGACGCTGCTGATCGGCCGGGACCAGGGCGATGCGGTCTATCTGAGCGGGCGGAGGCTCCCCGGCCGGAGGCTGGTGGGAGACCGGGTCTCCATCGCCGCCCAGCCCGGCCTGGTGGCGGTCATGGCCGCGAACGGACGGGAGGGCATCGTCGAGGGGGTGGACTACCGGGGGCAGCAGGTGGTCGGCGCCCTGCGGCGGGTGCCGGGCACTCCCTGGTTCCTGGTGACCAAGGTGGACCAGCTGGAGGTCAACGGTCCCATGCGGCAGCGGGCCTGGAGTACCGGGCTCCTGCTCCTGGGCATGATCACCCTGGTGGGGCTGGGGATCGGGCTGGTGGTGCGCCACCAGGATGCCAAGGGGATCCTGGGGCAGCTGGCCTTCGAGCGGGAACGCAAGGCCCTGGCCGAACGGTCCGAGCACCTGATGCGGCATGCCAACGACATGATCCTGCTCAGCGACCTGGACGGCAGGATCCTGGAAGCCAATGTCGCCGCGAGCGAGCACTTCGGATGCGACTCTGGCGGATTCCGGCGCCTGCGGCTGAGGGACCTGCGCGATCCCGAGTCCACCGCCCAGTTGCTGGAACGGTTCGAGGCTCTGAAGGCCGCGGGCTCGGCCCGGTTCGAGAGCGTGTTCCGGCGGATGGACGGGACCGAATTCCCCGCGGAGGTGAGCGCCAGGGTCATCAGCCTCGGGGGCGCATCCATCGTGCTGCACTTCATCCGGGACATCACCGAGCGGAAGGGGGCGGAAGCGGCCCTGCGGGCCTCGGAAGAGAAATTTTCCAAGGCGTTCGCCACCAGCCCGGATGCCATCGCCATCAACCGCCTGGCCGACGGCACCTACCTCAACGTCAACCCAAGTTTCTGCAAGATGACCGGCTATCTGGAGCAGGAACTGCTGGGCCATTCCTCCCGGGCGGGGGATCGCGGGATCTGGTTCGAGGATGCGGACCGGGTCCGGCTGGTGACCGGGCTGCTGCAGCATGAGCAGATGCTGGGCTTCGAGGCCCCGTTCCGGGCCAAGGACGGGCACCGGATCATCGGCCGGATGTCGGCCGCGCTCCTGGAGATCGGCGGCGAACGGTGCCTTCTGACGATCACCCGGGACATCACCCGCGTGCAGGAGGCTGAGGAGGAGCGGCGGCAGCTGGAAACCAGGCTGCACCAGTCCCAGAAGCTGGAGAGCCTCGGCAGCCTCGCCGGGGGCGTGGCGCATGACATGAACAACGTTCTCGGGGCGATCCTGAGCCTGGCCTCTGCCCGCCGGGAGGGCCTGGACCCTTCGGCGCCCATGGCCGCAACCCTGGATACCATAGCCACCGCGTGCCTGAGGGGCCGCGGGGTGGTCCAGAGCCTGCTCTATTTCTCCCGCAAGGATCTCCAGGAGACCAAGCCCCTGGATCTCAACGAACTGGTCCGGGATGTGGTCCAGCTCCTGGGCTACACCACCTTGAAACGGATCCGGCTGGAGATGGACCTCCAGGAGTCCTTGCCCGCGATCCAGGGCGACGGCGGGGCCTTGAGCCACGCCTTGGTGAACCTCTGCGTGAACGCCCTGGATGCCATGCCCGGCAGGGGGGACCTGCGTCTGGCCACGGAAGCCCTGGCCGATGGCCGGGTGAGGTTGCGGGTGGAGGACAATGGCGAAGGGATGACCGAGGCCGTGTTGGCCAAGGCCGTCGAGCCCTTCTACACCACCAAGCCGTTGGGCAAGGGGACCGGGCTGGGCCTGGCCATGGTGTTCGGCACCATGAAGGCCCATGGCGGCGATCTGGACATCAAAAGCCGACCCGGGCATGGCACCCAGGTCATACTTACCTTTCCCGCTCTGGTGGCCGGTCCGGGATCGCCGGAAACTGGCCCTGGCCCGGAGTGGGATGCTCATGGAGGTTCTTTGCGAATCCTGGTTGTGGACGACGACGAACTGATCCGGGAAAGCCTGATTCCCATGCTTGAGATCCTCGGGCACACCGCCCAGGCGGCCGCGGGTGGGCTGGAGGCGATGGCCCTGTTCCAGGACGGCCTGGCGGTGGACCTGGTGATCCTGGACATGAACATGCCCGGGCTCAACGGTGCGGAAACCCTCACCCGCATCAAGGCGCTCAGACCTGGTCAGGTGGTGCTCATGTCCAGCGGATACAACGACAGCGACGTCAATGAACTGGTCAGCGGACATTCCGGCGTCCACTGCATCCAGAAGCCCTTCAGCATGAGTGAACTTCGCCGCAAACTGGACGGGATCCCGCTGGAGAGTTCGTCTTCCTGATCGTCCGGGTTCCCGTTTCGCACCAGGGTCGGCGCGGTTTCGACCTTTCGGCCCGGGCCGGCATGCCCTGCCGGTGGCTCTTCCCTTGGCGGGCCGGACGTTGAGCGTGGGGCCCCCGCTTCCGGCGTTGTCCCTGGCCTGATTCCAGGGGCTGGAGCCGGTTCGTGTTGGATCTCCAGAAATGGGGAACCTGGCCCACGGATCCCCGCCGAAGCGTTCCGCCGAGAGGCGCTTGCGCCGGTCCGGCGACTTGACGGGCGTCCTGGTGCAAGCCGTAGCCAAAAAAACCTAGAACGCGCGGCGGAAGAGGATGCGGGTTTCGAGGTAGATGTGGCCGTGCAGATCCTTCTCCAGGGTCCGGAAGGACTGGAGCAGCCGGGTCTGCAGGCTGCTGCCCCCGGGGGGGAGGGACTCCCCGGCGAGGCGGCGCAGTCGCCTGAACAGCGTCGTTTCCGCCTCATGCTCGTCATCCAGGAGTTTCCGCAGGGGTTGCATCAGCGCCACCGGACTTCCGGGTTCCCGGCCAAGGGCAGTATCCAGGATGTACGGGAACAGGGTGCGTTCCTCCATGGTCATGTGGGCCCGGAATTCCCGGCAGAACCGCGCGGTTTCATCGCGCATCTCCAGGATTTCCGCCTTGGTGCCTCCCTCCAGCAGAACGGCTTCCTCGGCCAGGGTCTCCAACCGGCCCATCTCCACCCGGGCCCTCAGGTGGTAATGGTCGACCAGATGGGCGACCAGATCGGGGATGCGGGCATCCTTCCAGTGTTCCAGTTCCCGATGATCATTGATCCAGAGATCCTCAATCACGATTTCTCCCAGAGGCTGGCGAAGGGGGAATCTAATAAATTAATAATACTAAAATATAGCGCAAAAGGGAGCCCTTGCCGTAGAATTTGCCCCATTCTTTGCCTGCCATGTGCGGTGGTTTTTTGGGAGCGGTCCCTTGGCAATCTGGTTTCTTGTTCTCTGGTTGGGGCTCAGTTGCCGTTGCGCCGCCTTGACTTCCGGAAGCTCCATTGCGGTGGCGCCGCGGCGGCCCCCCGCCGGCCCCCCCCGCCTTTCCATCGAACCCGCCGGGCGGGTGGATCTGGGCGAGCTGGGGCCTTTGGAGCAAAGGAGCCAGAGCTACACTTTCACCAATGTCAGCGCCGAGCCCATCGCCCTCCGGGTGCTGGATCTTTCTCCAGGGGTGACGGTGGCCGGGCCGGCGCTGGGAGCGCCCATCCCGCCCCGGTCCTCGGCGGAGCTGGTGCTGCGGGTGGATGCCCAGGACTGGGTCGGATCGCAGCTGCGCAATGTGAGGCTGGAGACCGACGATCCGGGCCAGGGTCGCTACTACCTGCCGGTCCGTCTGGCCGTGCGTCCTGATCTGACCGTGGACGGGGTGCGGCGGTGTTTCGGGGATGTGGCCGCCCACGAAAGCCCCCGGGAAGTGTTCAGCTTCCTCCGGGAGACCGGGCAGCCGCTCCAGGTGAAGGTGGCGTCGCCGGTGCCCGGCTACCTGGACTGGGAGCTCCAGGCCCAGGGGCACCGGGCTTGGCTGGCCTTCACCCTGAGGCCGGGCCGGGTTCCGCCCGGGATGCGGATGGGGCTGGAGCGGGTCCGGGTCGAGAGCAACGCGCCGCAGCAGCCGAGTTTCGATCTCTACCTGGAGTGGCGGATCCACTACGCCATCGAGGCTGACCCGCGGCGGCTGGTGTTCCAGGCCAATGATCCGGACACGTTGCAGCTGACCCTGAAGGCCCGGAATGGGCAACCGTTCCGGATCCTCGGGGCGGACCTGGCAGGGGCCGGGTTCCAGCTGGGCCAGCTCCCTTCCGGGGCCGCCGGGGAGCAGGTGCTCGAGATCCGGCGCACCGTTGCGGTTGCCGCCAGGGCCCTGTTGGCGGTCCAATGCTCGGGGGAGGACGGGTGGCTGGAGGTTCCGGTGGCCTATCTGCCGTAGGCCCAGGGCGGTGATGAAGATGTTATGGTTGTACCCAGCAGGAAGGACTGAACCCCAGTCCATTCAATCACTTCTCTGGAGCCATCCATGATCTTCATCGCACTGCTCTTGTTCGTGGGCGGGCTTGCCGCGTGGCGGGCCAAAAAGACCATGGGCTTCCCCATGTCCGAACGGCTGGGGTTGATCCACCTCCTGGCCTGGGGCGCGGCTGCCATTGCCCTGGTGGCCTCCATGGCGGTGATGGTCGCCCCCGGCATGGCCGGCGTGGTGCTGCTGTTCGGCAAGGTCCAGCATGAGACCCTGCCCTCGGGCCTGCACTTCATCAACCCGTTCGCCAACGTGGTGGAGATGGAGATCCGCACCCTCAACTACACCATGTCCAGCACCGCCGATGAAGGCCAGAAGAAGGGCGATGATTCCATCGCCGTCATCACCAAGGACGGCCTCACGGTGAAGCTCGACTGCACCCTGTTCTACTCCGTCCAGCAGGATAAGGTCGGAGAGATCTACCAGAACATCGGGCCGGACTTCGAGGACAAGATCCTGCGCAGCGAGATCCGGGCCAGCCTGCGGGACGCCGCCGCGAGCCTCATGGCAACCGAACTTTACACCTCCAAGCGCCAGGCCTTCGTGGATCAGGTGACCAAGACCCTCACGGTGTCCTTCCAGAAGGTCGGGATCAACATGGAGCAGGTGCTCCTGCGCAACGTCATTCTGCCGGACCAGATCACCAAGGCGATCAACGACAAGATCGCCGCCGACCAGGATGCCCAGAAGATGATCTTCGTGCTGCAGAAGGAAACCCAGGAAGCTGAGCGCAAGCGCATCGAGGCGGAGGGGCAGGCCAAGGCCCAGCAGATCGTCTCCGCTTCCCTCACCCCGCAGATCCTGGAATACCAGCGGATCCTGGCCCTGCGCTACATCGGCGAGAAGGGCAACCTGATCATCACCGGCGCCGGTGGCGGAACGCCCCTGATCCAGGTTTCCGGCAAGAAGTAGCGAGGCCGACAGCGGTCAGGTCCCAAGCGACCTGACCGCTGCGCTGCCGAAATGTCCAGACTGCAGCGGTCAGGGCGCCGGCTGGGGCGTTGCCGGCTCCGGCGCGGCCTCGGGCTCCTTGGCCGGGAGCACCTGAGGGGGCGGCTGGGGCGCGGGTTCACCGGGCTTGAGCACCAGCCGGATCAGCTTGCCGTCCCGGAGCACATCGAACGCCAGCAGGGTCTCCGGAGGCTCGAGCTCCAGCAGGTCCATGAGCTGGGTGTCGCTTTCCACCGGGTGCCCGTTCAGGCCGGTGATCACGTCCCCCAGGATGACATCGGCCAGTTCCACCGGTTCCTTGGCGCCGGGACGGATGCGCAGGCCGTGGAAACCGGCCCGGTCCGCCAGGCTGCCCGGGGTGACCGAATCCACGGCGATGCCGTGCTTGGCGCCCAGGGTCGCGGTGGCCTCGGGCGGGAAGGTGACGATGCCCAGTTCGGGGCGGTGCAACTGGCCCTTGGCGATGAGGACGGGCACCACCCGGTTGAGGGTGTCCACCGGGATGGCGAACCCGACCCCGGCGCTGATCCCGGTGGTGGTCCGGATGGCCGTGTTCATGCCGATCAGCCGTCCGGCACGATCCAGCAGCGGCCCCCCGGAATTGCCGGGATTGATCGCGGCGTCGGTCTGGACCGCGTCCACGATGTGGGTGCCGAAACCGGTGAGGATATCCCGCCCCAGGGCGGAAATGACCCCGGACGTGAGGGTGTGGTCCAGCCCGAAGGGATTGCCGATGGCCATGACCATCTGGCCCACCTGGAGGTTTCCGGAGGTGCCCAGGGGCAGCGGCTTCATGTGATCCAGCGGCGCGAACACGTGCAGCACGGCGATGTCGAGGGTCAGGCTGCGGCCGATCACCACAGCCTTGTAGGTCTTGCCGTCGGCCAGGGTGACCTGCAGTTCCTCGGCCTCGCCCCTGGGTCCCCCATTGGGGTCGTCCACGGTGATGACGTGGTGGTTGGTCACCACATGGCCCAGGTTGTCCCAGACGAAGCCGGTGCCCGAGGCCGGTGGGACCTGATAGCGGTTGCCGGTGCGGTTGTCCTCCAGGAACCACTTCTTGGTGATGGAAGAGAGGAACACCACCGAATGACGGGCTCCCTTGAACACCGCTACCCGGGCCGCCTCGGTGGGGGACAGGGAGGGGACCCGGGTCGTGGGGCGGGGGCCGGCCAGGCTGCGGTTGACCTCGATGGCCTCCCGCTCCTGGCTGGTCAAGTCCTCCTTGGGCCTTTGATATTGCGCCGCGGCCGGTACCAGGCTGGGCATGAGCCAGATAACCAGGGCCACCCTGGCCAGATGACCGCCGCCTTTTGTCCCTGAACCCATGTCCGATCCTCCGGGCTGCCCCATGCCATGATGCGACAATGCGGGGCCCCTGGGCGGCGGGAATGAGAGGGCCCCTTTCGCTTTCGCCGATTTTCCGCCATTCTGAAGCCATGTCGCATGCCATGGACCCTTACTTCGCTCCGCCGGATGGGCGCATCTTCAGCTGCTTTCCCGAGGCGGAGGTGCGCGAGGGACAGCGGCGCATGGCTGAACTGGTGGCCGATTCGATCCGGGCCGGGGCCGAGCGGTTCGAGGCCTGGAAGCGGGCCGGGTCGGACCGGGATTCCAGGCCGGACGCCGTGCTCCAGGCGATCGAGGCGGGCACGGGCACCGGGAAGTCCCTGGGCTACCTGATCCCGGCCCTGGCCTCCGGCCGCCACCCGGTGGTGGTGGCCACCCGCACCAAGCAGCTGCAGCGGCAGCTGCTGGACGAGGATCTGCCGCGGGCCCGGGGCATCCTGGGCCGGCCGATCAAGGCGGTGCTGGCCAAGGGCCGCAGCAACTATCTCTGCAAGACCGCGTGGGAGGATCTGGAAGCCCACCCTCCGGCCGAGTTCTCGATGTCTGATCACGGATTGTGGCTCGCCCTGCCGAGGTGGGCCAAGTCGACCCAGGCCGGGGACCGGGAGGAACTGGGCCGCTACGGTGAAGGCGAGTCCGAGCTTTGGGATCGGGTGAATGCCAGGGCGGAACGCTGCACCGGCCGGCAGTGCCCCCATTTCGAGGATTGCCACCTCACCCGCCTGCGCCAGGAGATCCTGGAGGCGGATCTGGTGGTGGCCAACCACGCCCTGCTGCTGGCGGACCGGGTGCTTCGGGAGAGCGCCTTCGGCCAGGTGCTGCCCGATGCGCCGGTGCTGATCCTGGACGAGGCCCACGAGATCGAGGAGCAGCTCACCGAGAGCTGCGCCGAGCAGTGGTCCAATCGGGCCATGACCATGCTGTTCCGGGATCTGGCCGAGGAGTCGGCCAAGGAATCCGAGGCGGCGGCACTGGACGCCCTGCTGTTGCCCTGGCAGGACTCCTGGATGGCCCTGCTGGAGCGGGTGCCGGCCACCAGCGGCACCTTCGGCTTCGAGGACGACCGGATGGCTCTGAAGCCCCTGGCCGATGCCGTGGGCGTCTGGGTGGAAGCGGGCCAGGCGGTGTGGAAGGAAGCCAAGCGGCTCGCCGCGCGCCGGGTGGACGGCAACCCCGAGGACATGGCCTGGCGCAAGGCGGCGGAGCGCATCGGCCTGGCCTTTTCCCGCATGGAGCAGATCTTCGCCCAGCCCGAGGGCTGGGTCTCCACCATCAGCCGGGAGGGCCCCCAGACCATCCTGTTCAAGGCCAACCCGGTGGATGTCAGGCCCTTTTTTCACCAGCACCTGCGCCGGGGTTTCGAGACGGTGATCCTGACCTCCGCCACCCTGCGCGACGGGCGCGGGTTCAACGGCCTGAGGCTGCGGCTGGGTCTGAAGGAGGACGAGGCGGAACGGAGCCAGCACGTGGAAAGCCCGTTCGACTTCCCCACCCAGGGGCTGCTGTTCATCCCCCCGGATCTGCCGGCCCGACGTCCAGGACGGGATGCGGTGGGCGACCCCGCCTGGGTGGAGGCCAGCCTTTCGGCCATGGAGCGGCTCATGCGGGCCAGCCGGGGCCGGGCGCTGGTCCTGTTCACCAGCCGGAAGATGCTGGCGGCCTTCCGGCCGCGGCTGGAGTCGGCGCTGCCCGACATCACCTTCTTCGTCCAGGGTGAAGGCATGACCCGCACCGCCATGATGGAGCGGTTCCGCAAGACCCCCCAGGCGGCCCTGCTGGGCCTGGCCAGCTTCTGGCAGGGGGTGGACATGCCCGGGGAGGCGCTCAGCCTGGTGATCGTCACCGCGCTGCCGTTCACCCCTCCCGACGATCCCGTGATGCAGGCGCGGGTGCGGGAAGCCGACGCCAAGCAGCAGGGCTTGGGCTTCATCGGCATCCAGGTGCCACAGATGACCCTGAAGCTCAAGCAGGGCATCGGCCGCCTGATCCGTACCCGCACCGACCGGGGCGCCGTGTGCATCCTGGATCCGCGGATGATGCTGCCCCATGAGGACCCCAACGGCAAGCGCTACGCCGCCCAGGTCCGGGCCGCGTTGCCCCCCTTTCCCTTGAGTCGGGACTGGGCTGAGGTCGAAACGTTCCTGCGCAAGCTATAGGCATCAGCCTCAGACGAAAATCTGCAGCACTCCGTTGCTCAGCAGCATGCCCCGGGGCGTGAAGCGCAGAACCGGCCCATCCCGCACCAGCAGCCCGTGCTGGAGGAAGGGCGCCAGCTGGGCCTCCCAGCCATCCACCAGCGGTTCCAGGTTCAGGGCCTTGCCCCGGGCCCGCAACTGTTCCCAATCCACCCCCCGGTGCATGCGCAGCCCCAGGAGGGGGATCTCCGCCAGGGCTTCGGCCGCGTCCAGTTCCTGGAGTTCAGCGGTGCCGCGATCTTCGATCCAGGCGTGGATGATGCCGCTTTCGGTCCAGCGCCAGCGGCCCAGTTGGGACGCCGCGCTGGGGCCGAGGCCCAGGTAGGGGCGGCGCTCCCAATAGCGGTTGTTGTGCCGGGAAACCTGGCCCTCGGCAGCGTAGTTGCTGATCTCATAGGGCTGCAGGCCCAGCCGCGGCAGTTCCTCCTGCAGCGCCTCGACCACGTCGGCGCCCTCGTCATCGGAAGGGAGGGTCAGCTTGCCGGTGTCCACCTGGGACCGGAGGGCGCAGGCCTTGTCCAGGTCCAGCAGGTAGATGGAGAGATGGTTGGCTCCGGCCTGGACCAGGGTCCGGGCATCCCCGAGGACCCGGCCGAGATCCTGCCCGGGGATGCCCACCATCAGGTCGGCGCTCACCCGGGTGAACCCGGCTCGCCGGGCCCACTCCAGGGCCTCCAGGGCGGTGCGGGCATCGTGGATGCGGCCCAGGCGGGTGAGCAAGCCGTCGTCGAGGGTCTGGACCCCCAGGCTGATGCGATCCCAACCCGCGGCCCGGGCCTGTTCCAGCCAGGCCAGGTCGAGGGTGCCGGGGTTGGCCTCCAGGGTGGCCTCTTCCAGCGGGGCCAAGTCGAACGCCTGGGCCGCGGCCTGGGTCAGGGCGGCGAGCTCGGCGGCGGTGAGCAGGGAAGGGGTCCCGCCACCCAGATACAGGGTATCCACCCCAGGCCGGCCCAGCACTTCGCCCCATTCCCTCAGCTGGCGGTGCAGCTGGTCCAGCACCGCCTGCTTCAGGGACTCGTCCCGGGTGGTGACGAAGGAGCAGTAGGTGCATCGGTCCCGGCAGAACGGCACGTGCAGATAAAGTCCCAGCGGTTCCCTGCGGGCCGCTTCGCCCAGGGCTGGGATGAAATTTTCAAGGCCGGGGATCATGTGCTAGTCGAACTGGGTATCGATGGCCTCGCACCAGAAGTGGTAGGTCATCATGTGGATCTCCTGGATCCGCGCGGTCACGGCGCTGGGAACCACCAGGGCCTCGTCGCACAGGCCCTTGAGCTGGCCGCCGTCCCGTCCCAGCAGGCCCAGGGTGCGCAGCCCCAGCTCCTTGGCCGCGGTGACCGCGTGGATGACGTTGGGGCTGTTACCGCTGGTGGAGATGCCCACCAGAAGGTCGCCGGGGCGGCCCAGGGCCTCCACTTGCCGGGAGAACACCCGGTCGAAGCCATAATCGTTGCCGATGGCGGTGATCGCGGAACTGTCGACGGTCAGGGCGATGCCGGCCAGGGCCCGCCTTTCCTTCAGGTAGCGCCCGGAAAGCTCGGCGGCGAAGTGCTGGGCGTCGGCGGCGCTGCCGCCGTTGCCGCAGACCAGGATCCGGCAGCCGCGCTTGAGCCGCTCGGCCATGTCGGCCGCCTGGGCGAGGATATGATCGGCTTCCGCGGCGAAAAAACGCTGCTTCAGGTCGATGGCTTCCTGGACATGCTGGAGAAGGAGGTTCTTCATTCGGTTTCCTCAATGGGGATGGGACCGTCTGGACGGCGACGGTTCCTAAAGTGTGCCAGGGAAAACCCCATTGCCTACCACCAAGGGCCGGCCGGTTCTGGGATACTGGGCCCAGGAGATGACCCATGGAACCGAATTCCGACCCATCCGGCGAGCTTCCTCTGGACCTGCTGGGGGAGCACCTGGATCTGAGCGTGATGGATCAGCTGCTTGACCTGGACGATGGTGAACTGGGTCTGTTGAAGGAGATGTTCGGGTTGTTCAAAGAGGACACCCCCGGACGGATCCATGCCATCGAAGTCACCCTGGCCTCCGGGGACCTGGTCGATCTGGCCGATGTGGCCCATTCCATCAAAGGTGCGGCCGGGACCATGGGCGTGCCCAGGCTGAGGTTCATCGCCGCGGAGCTGGAGGGAGGCGGCCGCCGGGGCAGCTTCGCCATCGATCCGGGCCTGCTCGTGGAGCAGCTCAAGGAGACCTACGCCGACGCCCTGGTGGCCCTGGACGGCTTCATCGCCTCCCGGGAGGGACGGTGAGGGTCAGTCCGGGGATCCATCGGTGGATCCGTCGTAGGTCTTGACCCTGGCCGCGCCCTTGGGCGGGGGCTGATCGGTGATCTGCAGGCGTCCTGAGCTGTCCAGCCACTGGTAGATCCGGGTGGGCGGCCGGCTGGGGCCCAGCCTCGCGTCGGCCACCAGGGTCTGGCCGGGGGACAGCGTGGTCTCTTCCAGCTGGAACCCGCCGTGGCCTTTCTTCAGCAGTTCCATGGAACCGGCCGCCTTGGGATCCGGCTGCACCAGGTGCTTGGAGTAGAGTTCCATCACCCGGGGCACGTAGGCCCTGGTTTCCGCGAACGGCGGAATGCCCTGGTAGCGGGTGACGGCGCCCTCCCCAGCGTTGTAGGCCGCCACCGCCTTGGGCAGATCGCCCTGGAAATTATCGGTGAGCCACCTCAGGTATTTGACGCCCCCGGTGATGTTCTGTTTCGGGTCGAACGGATCCAGCACGCCGAAGCGTTTGGCCGTCTGGGGCATGAGCTGCATGAGACCCAGGGCGCCGGTCCGGCTTCGGGCCTTGGCGTAGAAGGCGCTTTCCGCCTGGATCACCGCCCGGGCCAGAAAGGGGTCGACCCCCTCCTGGACCGCGATGCTGTCCACCAGGGCCAGCAACTCGGGGCTCCGGAGCACCTTGGCCATCTCCTGGCGGCTCATGGCCAGCTGCACATGCCCCACCCCCACATGGCGCAGCGTCAACCCCTGCCCTTTCAGGTAGGATGGGGGCAGGTTGTTGATGACGACATTGCCATTGCGGTCGTAATAGGTGTACAGGTAGGTGGTCCCGCCCTTGGCCGCGCCCGCCAGCGAGGCGACCGAGACCAGAGTTGCCAGGATCAACGGATGAATGGACATTATTTACATTCCATTCTCAAGTCTACGCCCTGTCTGCGGGTTGCGCCCGTATCCAGGCGCCGAACGCTCAGGGCAGCCACTTCACGTCCTCGACCCCGGCCTGGGCGTTGGCGGCCCGGGCCAAGGCGAACAGCCAATCGCTCAGGCGATTCAAATAGACCACCACCTCGGACGGCAAAGGTTCGGAGGCACTGAACGCCACGACCTCCCGCTCTGCCCGGCGGCAGACGGTCCGGGCCCAGTGGCTGTGGGCGGAACCGGCGCAGCCGCCCGGGAGAACGAAATGGGTCATGGCCGGGGCCAGGGCCGCCAACCGGTCGATGTCCGTCTCCATGGCCGGGATGGGCCAGGTGGGATGGGTCAGGCGCTGCCCCAGCTGGTCGGCCCGGTTGGGCGGGGTGGCGAGCACCGCCCCCAGGGCGAACAGATCGCGCTGGATGAGTTGAAGCGGACCATGGGCTTCCAGTTCGGGCGCCAGGTTCAGGGCCAGGATGCCCAGGACGCTGTTGAGTTCGTCCAGGGTTCCGTAAGCTTCCAGCCGCTGATGGCACTTGGCGACCCGGTCGCCGCCGAACAGGCCGGTGGTCCCGGCATCGCCGGTGCGGGTATAGAGTTTCATCGCGCGGTCCTCCCCTCAGACGGTTTCGTGGCGCTTGCTCCAGGTGGCGGTATCAGCCCGCCATTCGGCCAGGGAGGCCATCCCTTCCGCGTCCAGGAGGCCCTGGGCCTGGGCCCGGGCGGCCAGATCGCTGAAGGTGGCCAGGACCATGAGCGCCACCGAGGCCGCCTGGAACGCCGCCTCGGCCCGGGGCAGGCCGTAGCTGAACAGCGCCAGCACCTCGAGCACTTCCCCGCCTTCCTGGCGCAGGGCCTCCACGCAGCGGATGCTGGAACCGCCGGTGGAAATGAGATCCTCGATGAGTACCACCCGGTGGCCCTTGCTGGAAGGACCCTCCACCTGACGGCCCATGCCGTGGCTCTTGGGTTCGGGGCGCACGTAGGCCATGGGTAGGCCCAACTGGTCGGCCACCAGGGCGGCCCAGGGGATGCCGGCGGTGCTGGTGCCGGCGATGAGGCTGGGCCGGGCCAGGGCGGCCCGGGCGGCCAGGGCCGCCTTGATGCTGGAGCGCAGCCCGGGGAAGCCCAGCAGCTGGCGGTTGTCGCAATAGATCGGGGACTTCAGGCCGGAGGCCCAGGTGAACGGGGCCCCGGGGGAGAGCCGGACCGCCCCGGCTTCCAGCAGTCCGGCGGCCAGGTCGCTGGGGTTCAACGGAGCGGGGGCCACGGGGCTCAACCCTTCACCACGATGCTCACCAGCTTGCCGCCGGGGGGGACCACCACTTTGACGATCTCCCTGCCCTGGAGGTGCTGCTGGGCCTCGGGACAGGCCAGGGCGGCGGCCCGGCGTTCCTCCTCGCCGGCGCCGGCGGGCACCAGGATCCGGCCCCGCACCTTGCCGTTCACCTGAACCACCACGGTCA
>Ga0302157_10003032_pt1 | contig 19232 bp, 20 predicted proteins | sample I_Bog_N3_3_FD_193502 | JGI IMG/M metagenome (GOLD analysis project Ga0302157, IMG submission 193502) | Peat permafrost microbial communities from Stordalen Mire near Abisko, Sweden - I_Bog_N3_3 | ecosystem: Environmental > Terrestrial > Soil > Wetlands > Peat | place: Sweden: Abisko, Stordalen...
CCTCCTCGGCGCCCTCCGTCGGCCATTGCAACACGATGGGCACGGCTTCGACGATGAACTCGCTCGCCGAAGCGCTCGGCATGAGCCTGCCCGGCTGCGCCGCCATTCCCGCCCCGCATCGCGAGCGCGGCCAGATCGCTTATGAGACCGGCAAGCGGATCGTCGAAATGGTCTGGGAGGATCTGAAGCCTTCCGACATCATCACCCGCGAGGCGCTGGAGAATTCGATCATCGTCAACAGCGCCATCGGCGGCTCGACCAACGCGACCATCCATATCAACGCCATCGCCCGCCACGTCGGCGTGCCGCTCGAAATCAAGGACTGGGAGACGATCGGCTATCACGTGCCGCTGCTCGTCAACATGCAGCCCGCCGGCAAATATCTCGGCGAAGAGTTTCATCGCGCCGGCGGCGTGCCCGCCGTCGTCAACGAACTTATGAAGCACAATCTCATTCGCGAACATGCGCTGACCGTCAACGGCAAGACGATAGGCGAGAATTGCCGCGGCAAGGCCAGCGACGACGCGGACGTGATCTTCCCCATCGACGCGCCGATGAAGAAGGACGCCGGCTTCATAGTGCTCAGCGGCAATCTGTTCGACAACGCGATCATGAAGACCAGCGTGATCGACGCGGAATTCCGCGCCCGCTATCTCTCCAATCCGAAGGACCCCGAGGCGTTCGAGGGCCGCGCCATCGTGTTCGAGGGCCCCGAGGATTACCACCACCGCATCGACGAGCCCGAGTTGAACATCGACGCGCATTGCATGCTGTTCATTCGCGGCACCGGGCCGATCGGCTATCCCGGCGGCGCGGAAGTGGTGAACATGCAGCCGCCTGCGGCGCTGCTCCGAGAGGGGGTATCCGCCCTGCCCTGCATCGGCGACGGCCGCCAGTCCGGCACTTCGGGCTCGCCCTCGATCCTCAACGCCTCGCCCGAGGCGGCGGCGGGCGGCGGCCTCGCGCTGCTGAAAACCGGCGACCGGGTGCGCATCGACTTGCGCAAGGGCACTGCGGACATCCTGATTTCGGCGGGAGAACTCGCCGAGCGCCGCGCCCACCTGCAGGCCCACCCGTTCGCCTTCCCGAAGAGCCAGACGCCCTGGCAGCAGATCCAGCGCGAAATGGTCGCCCAGTTCGACGAAGGCATGGTGCTGAAGCCGGCGATCGACTTCCAGCGGCTGGCGCAGACGGCGGGAGTGCCCAGGGACAATCATTGATGGGAGGGGCGGCGGAAAATTAGTGATTTCGCTTCGAACTGAGGTACTATGCGTTACGGCTTTGGAGCGAGATCAGGATTAGAGGCTGCGAATGAGTCTCAGCGCAAAGCAAGCGGTAAGGCTTGCGAAAGCATGGTTGGAAGATCAATTCTCGGACGAACAGATCGAGAATTTGGGACTGGAAGAAGTGCGCTTGAATGGGGACGCTTGGGAAATCACATTGGGTTTTTCGCGTGCTTGGGAGGCGCGCGATATTCCTTACTCGGCCATTACTGGAATTACTGGCGTAATTAAACCTAGGACTTATAAAGTGGTCGTAGTAGACGACAACTCTGAACACGTCGTCCAAATGCGAAATCGCGAAGCGGCGTGAGTGTGAAAAAGGCGATTGCAATTGACGCCCAGCTTTTGGTGTTGCTGGTCGTGGGTTTGACTGATGTTCGGTATATTGATCGCCACAAAAGGACGGCTCGTGTTTACAATTCAAAAAGCTTCGTGCTATTTCGAGACTTAGTGGTGAGAGCGCCGCGGATCATTGTAACAGCTCATATCCTCACCGAAGCTTCGAATCATTTACGCCAAGCGGCAGATCCCATGCGTTCGGAGATAATGTTGACGTTCAGGGCGTTGATAGACCGAGCGGAAGAGACCGCCGTTTCGGGCCGGATCGCAGCCGCTTCGCCAAACTTCATACGGCTAGGCCTGACGGATGCAGCGATCTCTTCGCTGGATCCGGCCGAAACGGAGTTGTTGACCGTCGATCACGATCTCCACATCGCTTGCGCCCGCTCTGGCTTCGACGTCGTGAATTTGACGTCGTATCTATACGAATGAGCGGATGGAGGGCGGTGTGACGGAAGCGAATGCGCGTAACCATCCGCCCCTATCGATTGCCCTGGAAGACCCGGCTGGCGCCGACGCCCGCCGCTGCCTCGCCGCCTATTTCGCCGAACTCGCCGAGCGGTTCGAGGAAGGTTTTGACGCCGGCGGGGCGGGCCATCGGATCGGGGCCGAATTCGCTCCGCCCCACGGCGCCTTCTTCGTCGCGCGGCTCGCCGGAGAGGCGGCCGGCTGCGGCGGGTTCGTTACGATGGACGCGGAGACCGCGGAAATCAAGCGCGTCTGGACTTCGCCAGCCGCCCGAGGCCTGGGGGTCGCGCGCGCGCTGCTCACGGCGCTGGAGGCGGAAGCGCGCGCTCGCGGCTTCCGGCGCCTCCGGCTCGACACCAACCGCGCGCTGAAAGAGGCGCAGACGATGTATCAGAAGGCCGGGTATCGCGACATCGAACGGTACAACGAAAACCCATACGCGCACCGTTGGTTCGAGAAGGCGCTCTGGACTGACGATTAGCGCCGCCGCCGGATTGACCGTCATGCGAAAAACGAAGCCGCGCGCTCGCCTCATGAGGCCAAATAAGCGTTGATGAGCCCAAATAACGCAAAGCCAGGCGAATTAAGAGCAAGCCCAACCAAGCAAGACCAAATAACAAGGAGGTCGAATCGTTATATTTCAAAGCCTTGCAGGACATTACCGGCTGTTTGTGCGATTGCTGGCGAAGCACGGCGCGGCCGGGACGGCCATCCATGCAGAAAACGCAGAGCTCGGGGATCATGAGGAGAACTCTCTGAATTACGAAAAATGATTTTATCATAAAGTTCTGAAATGTCAAAATATCGCTGCATACGTCTCGTCGTCGCGAAGGCCGGGAGGCGGTGAGGCAGGAGCAGGGCGCGCGTTCGCAGGTCTGAGGCGAACCCGGGCGGCCGCGGAGGGCGCGGCCCGCGGCGCGATCGAGGGGTAGGCGCCGGCGCCGATTGCGCTGGCGCGATCGGTGAAAGTCCTTGCGTCGGCTAGAAAATTGTTGTGGTTCCTGACGGAACCTTAGCCTCGCCCGTGCGACAGGAGACTCCCATGGCGGACCGAAGGGACATCCTGGTCGTCGACGACGAGCCGGAGTTGCGCAGCATGCTGGCCGAGTATCTCGGTCGTCATGGCCTGTCGGTGCGCACAGCTTCGGGCGGCGCGGAGCTGACCGAGTGCCTCGCGCGCGGCCTCCCCGATCTGCTGATCCTCGACGTCAACCTCCCCGGCGAGGATGGATTCGCCATCGCCCGCCGCGTGCGCGCCGCCAGCGACGTGCCGATCCTGATGCTGACGGCGGCCGGCGACGTGGTCGATCGGGTGGTGGGCCTCGAACTCGGGGCCGACGACTACATTTTGAAACCGTTCGACCTGCGTGAGCTGCGCGCCCGCATAAATGCCGTGCTGCGGCGTTCGCCGCGCGCCGCGCCGGCGCCGGCCGCCGCTTCACCCGGAAACAGCCTTCGGCTGGGAGCGCTGACGCTCGACCTGGACGCGCGGCAATTGCTGAGCAGCGAAGGCGTCGCGCTGGGGCTGACGGCGATGGAATTCGATCTGCTGGAGGTATTCGCCCGCAATCCCAACCGCGTGCTCAGTCGCGACCGCCTGCTCGACCTCGCGCACCGCAATGCCGGCGACGTGTTCGACCGCAGCATCGACGTGCGGGTGACTCGCCTGCGGCAAAAGATCGAACCCGATCCCGCCCGCCCCCGAGTGATCAAGACGATACGCGGGGTCGGCTACATGTTCACGCCGGACGGCGCATGACCCAGGGCGACTCCGACCTGGACTGGATTGGCGCGCCGCAGTTGCGGGCGATACTGGACGCCATCCCGACCCGTATCGCGCTGCTCGATCGCGACCGGCGTTATCGCTACGTCAATCGCGAATATATCGGTTTCGCCGGCCGGCCGGCGAGCGACATCCTAGGCCGTACGCTGCCCGAAGTGCTCGCCGAGGAAGTGTTCGCGGGCTTCCATCCACAGGATGAACGGGCGCTGGCGGGCGAGACGGCCGCGTGGGACGGCTGGCTGGAATTCCGCGCCGGGCGGCGCTACCTGCAGCGGCTGTGCGTGCCGCTGCTCGACGCCGGCGGCGCGGTCGACGGCTATTTCATCTTCAACCGCGACCTCACCGAACTGAAACAGAGCGAGGAAGCGCTGGCGCGGCAATTGGCGGCGCGCGCCGCCAGCGACACTTTGAACGCCGCGATCATCGCCTCGGCGCTGGATTGCTTCATCACCATCGACGAAGCCGGCCTGGTGGTCGAGTTCAATCCGGCCGCCGAGCAGACCTTTGGCCGCCGGCGCGACGAGGCGCTCGGGCGCAAGATCGGCGAGTTGATCGTACCCCCCGCGATGCGCCAGAGCCACGCCGACGGCTTCGCGCGCTATCTGCAAACCGGCGTCGCGCGCATGATGGGCCGCCGCATCGAAATCGAAGCAATGCGCGGCGACGGCGAGCTGTTTCCGGTCGAACTGACTCTCACCGAAGTGCGGTTGCCGGAACGCCGGCTGTTCACCGCCCATCTGCGCGACCTGACCAGCGCGCGCGCCGCCGCCGCCGAAATCCTGCGCCAGCGCGAGGCCCTGCACCAGAGCGAGAAGCTGGCGGCTTTCGGCTCGCTGCTCGCGGGCGTGGCGCACGAACTGAACAACCCGCTGTCGATCGTCATCGGCAACGCGCTGATGCTCGCCGAGGACGCGATCGCCGCCGCGCCTCCGCTCGCCGACCGGGCGCGGCGCATTCAGGCGGCGGCGGAGCGTTGCGGCGCCATTGTCCGCAGCTTCCTGGCGATGGCGCGCCAGCGCGAAATCGCCAAACGCCCGGCCGTGGTCGCCAATCTGCTGGACGGCGCGCTGCGCTTGCTCGCCTACGGCATGCGCAGCGGCGGCGTGACGCTCGAGCCCGACATCGCAGCCGATTTGCCGCTGTTGTCCTGCGACGCCGGCCAGATCCAGCAAGTGTTGACCAATCTCGTCCTCAATGCCTGTCAGGCGATGGAGGGCCAGGCGCCGCCGCGGCATATCCGCATCTCGGCGCGCGCCGAGACGGGCTGGGTGCGCATAGAAGTTTTGGACACCGGCCCCGGCATCGCCGAGGCGTTTCGCTCGCGCGTGTTCGACCCGTTCTTCACCACCAAGGCGGTTGGGGCGGGCACCGGCATCGGGCTGAAGGTTTCGCGCGGCATCGCGGAAGCCCATGGCGGTACGCTGACCCTGGCGCCGACCCTCGGGGCGGGGGCCTGCTTCGTGCTCATGCTGCCGCTGGGGCCGGACGGCGCGCCCGAGGATCCGGTGGAGGGCGCGCCGAACGCCCCGACGCCGCACGCGCCGCGCTCCGCCCTGATCGTCGATGACGAGCCGGAAGTGGCCCAGTTACTGGCCGATGGGCTGCAAGCCTTGGGCTTCGATTGTGAAATCGCCGACGGCGGCGAGAGGGCTCGCGCACAACTTCGACAGCGCGATTACGACGCGATTTTATGCGATTTGCGCATGCCGGATATGGACGGCCCGGCGCTTTTTGCCTGGATAGCCAGCGCCAAGCCGCATTTGATGACGCACACCGCCTTCGTCACCGGCGACACTCTTGGCGCGGCAGCCGGGGCATTCCTGGCCCTGTCCGGCCGGCCGGTGCTGGAAAAACCGTTTCTGCCCTCAGAGCTGCGGCGGCTGATCACAGAGCTGGGAAAGTCCGCCGGCTGAAACAATTGAAACACGTTTTGCCGCCCGGCGAATTCGAACTGAAACATGCCTCCGCCATACCAGCGCCACCGAAACGACGGAGCGCAACGACCATGACCCCCAAGGAAATCGCCCTGGTGCGACAAGGCTTCGACCAGATCGCGCCGATGGCGCAGGCCGCCGGCGAATTGTTCTACCAAAAGCTGTTCGCGCTCGACCCGTCGCTGCGGCCGCTGTTTCGCGGCGAGGTTGCCGCCCAGGCCGGGCATCTGATGGCGGCATTGGCGATGGTCGTGCGTTCGCTCGACGATCTGGGCCCGGTCGTCGGCCAGATCCAGGCGCTCGGCCGCCGGCATGCCGCCTATGGCGTGCAGGCCCGGATGTTCGACACCGTCGGCCAGGCCTTTCTGGCGACGTTGGAGGCCGGACTCGGCGATTCCTTCACCCCCGACGCCCGCGCCGCCTGGACTGCGGCTTACACCCTTCTGGCCGGCGCGATGATCGCCGCCATGGCCGAAACCGAGCACGAAGCCGCCTGAAGACCAAGCGCAATTTCGCGCGGCCTTCAAAGGAAACTGAAACCATGATGAGATTTCGCATCATCGCGATCGCCGCCGCTTTGGCGGTCACTGCCGCCGCGGCGGCCCATGCCGGGACTACCCACAAATCGGGCGGCATCGACGCGCTGAGGTTCAACGGGCTGAGCAGCACCGTTCTCGCCGCCCAAACGGCCGCCGTCGCCAACCTCAACGGCGTCGCCGTCGAGTCGGTGGCGCTGCCGGCGGAACGGGTGCGATGAGTCGGCGCCGGGCCGCCGCCTGGCTGGGCGCGATCGCTTCGCTGGCGCTCGCCGCCCCGGTCCGCGGCGCGCCCGGCGCGGACGTCACCCTGAAGCGCGACGCCTTCCGTGTCGCGCTCCCCCGACGGGCGCGCACTGACGCAGAATCGGCCCCGACGGCACGGTCTGCGTCAAGCATACCCGCCTGCCCGAGGTGCTGGACATGCAAGCTTTGGCGCAGGCCTACCCGCGCCTCGCCGGCCGTCTCGGCGCCGATTGCGATGATTCCACGGGGCTGCTGTTCGTTCGCTCCATTGGGCGCTAAGGCGCCGCCGGTCGTTCCCGACGCGCCGCGGAACCGCCAAGCGATCTCGGCGAGCCCGATGGCCGCGGCTCAGCCCTCTCGTCAAAGGAAAGACGGGCTCCGTCGCGGTCGGCATCGCCTTGCCGACGTTATATTTCGCCCTCTACGCCAACGCGGTCCGAGATACGATCATTGACCCACGGGTTGGGACGGCGTAGATACGACTATCGAAACTCGTATATACAAAATCGAATATGGGCATCAGCATTCGCGACTCCGAGGTCGCCAAGCTCGCGAAAGAGTTGGCCGAGCTTCGCGGGACTAACATGACCGAAGCGATCGGCTGGGCTCTACGCGACTCCCTGGCGCGCGCGCGCGGAAAATCGTCGCTTGCGGCAAGGCTCGAGAAATTGGGGCAGGAGACGGTGGCGATGGCGGGTCCAAATCGTCGCGAGGTCACGAAAGACGAAATCGACGACTTATGGGGTCAATAGTTTTCGTCGACACCTCGGTAATCGTGGCTATCCTGGCGACAGAAACGGGTCGCCAACATTTTTACCGCGAACTCGGATTGGCGGACCGCCGCCTCACGTCCGCCTGCGTTCGCCTCGAGACCTCGATGGTGCTCGGAGCCAAACTCGACATTCCGCCGGATCTCGCGGAGGTCCGCTATGAGTTGTTTCTGCGGGAAGCGGAAATAACGGAAGTCGCGATGCCCCCGATGATCGGCCCCCTCGCCGTCGGCGCTTTCCTGCGCTTCGGCAAGGGGCGTCACCCGGCGCGTTTGAACTTTGCCGATTGCCTGGCCTATGCCTGCGCGAAGGCCCACGGCGCTCGCCTCCTTTAAAAGGGCGACGACTTCTCGAAAGCCGATGTGAACGATTTCGTTTAGTCAATTGCGCTTCCAGGCGACGCCCAAAAGGAGAGACACGTCTTGAATCCGTTCGACCCACCCCTCGGCCTCCTCGTCGACGCGTCCCCTGCCCGGCGCCCCGAGCGCAAAATCCTCGAAGGGCGCGTCGTGAAACTCGTGCCTCTCGACGCGCGCGCGCATGGAGAGGATCTGTTCGCGGGGGCGAGCGGTCATGACCAAATCTGGGCCTATATGGGCGATGGCCCGTACCATGATCGCGCCGCCTTCCTGGCTAGCCTGGAGGCCAAGGCGAAGTCGGAGGACCCCTTGTTCTTCGCCATCGTCGACAAGGCGAGCAGACGGGCGCTCGGCTATCAGACCCTGATGCGCATCGACGTGGCCAACCGCGTCATCGAAGTCGGCAACGTCCTGTTCACGCCGGCGATGCAGCGCACCATCGGCGCGACGGAAGCGCAATATCTGTTCGCGGCTTACGTATTCGACGAACTCAACTTTCGCCGCTACGAATGGAAATGCAACGATTTCAACGCGCCTTCCAAGCGCGCGGCCGTGCGCTACGGCTTCAGCTTCGAGGGCGTGTTCCGCCAGCACATGATCATCAAGGGCCGCAATCGCGACACCGCCTGGTTTTCGATGCTCGATCACGAATGGCCGGCCCGCCGCGCCGCGTTCGAGGCCTGGCTCGCCGCCGAAAACTTCGATGCCGAAGGCCGACAGCGGCGCGGGCTCGCCGAAGCGCGCGCCAGCATGAATTATTATCCCTAATCATTAGGGTTAAGGCTACTTTAAGCGTTTGCTGGCAGTTTCCTATCCGTCAACCCCGCGTCGCCCGTCGGCGGCGCGCCGAACGAGGGAATTTCGCCATGGCCAGACTGAAGGCCCTAACATTGGCTAGCGCCGCGGTCCTCGCCCTAGCTTCCAGCGCTTTCGCCGCCGACCTGCTGCCCCCGCCGCCCAACCTGGAGCCATTGCCCCCGGCCGCCGCTGATTTCTCCGGCTGGTATCTGCGCGGCGATCTCGGCATGGCGGTCAATGCCTCGGCGATCAGCCTGACCACGACACCCGATCCGATCGCGGTCGGAGGTCTCGTCGGCGCCAACGAAGGCTATAGCGGCACGTCGCTTTCGTCTTCGGAATTGGTCGACGTCGGCGTCGGCTATCAGTTCAATCGCTGGCTGCGCGGCGATGTCACGGTCGAATATCGCGACGGCGGCCATTTTCAATCGCTGTACACGCTCAACATTCCCGGCGCCGCCGTTGGTCAAAATGATCAATACGGCGAGTTCTATCGAGGCAACGTCTCGTCGATCATCGGCCTTGCCAACGTCTATGCGGACATCGGAACCTGGTACGGGATCACTCCGTTCGTTGGCGCGGGCGTCGGCATGGCGCGCAACACGCTCTCCGGCATGACGGACGCTGGCCTGGTCAGCACCAATGTCGGGTTCAACAACAATTTTACCGGCCCTTCCGGCGGCTATTTCAACAATGGCTCGTCGACCAATTTCGCCTGGGCGCTGATGACCGGCCTCGATTTCAACGTAACCTCGAACCTAAAGCTCGAACTCGGCTATCGCTATCTCGACTACGGAAAAATCGGTTCAGGCGCCTCGAGCTGCTTGAACGGCAGCGGGCAAGGCAGCGGATTCTCCGCCGGCAGCTGCGGCGGCTCGAGTTACTACATCTCCTCGACCAACCGTCTCGCCTCCAGCGACGTCAAGGTCGGCCTGATCTGGACGCTCGGCGACCCCGGCGCGCCTCCGCCCTCCGAAGCCCCGCTGGTGCGCAAATACTGAGACGAACGGCTCGCGGACTGACCTCCCGTGTTTTCAACGGCGCCTTCGGGCGCCGTTTTTTTTTAGTCGATGAATTCCATCAATACGCGGGCAAAAGCTTCCGGTCGCTGCAAGGGCGGCAAGTGCCCGGCGCCCGGGACAATCGTGAAGCGCGACCCCGCGACGCGCTCATGAAGAGAGCGGACGAAGTCCGGCGGCGTCGAGCCATCGAATTCGCCCGCGACGCAGAGGCAGGGAACGTCGACCGCCTTGGCGGCCTCGGTGAGATCGGAATCGCGCAACGCGACACAGGTCGCGGCATAACCGGCCGCCGAGCCCCCCGACAACATGTTGCGGCACAACGCCACCATGCCACCGCCGCGGCTATAATCCTCGGCCGAGAACCAGCGTTGCAAGACGGCCTCCGCGACGACGGCGGTTCCGCCCTGGTTGACCGAGGCAATCCGTTGGTTCCAGGCTTCGGTCGTGCCGATCCTGGCGCCGGTGCAGCAGAGAACCAGCCGCTCGACGAGGTCCGGGCGCCGCCGCCACAACCCGAGCGCGATCATGCCGCCGACCGAGACGCCGCAAATCGTCGCCCTCGTCACTCCAGCCGCGTCCATCAGCGCGGCGAGATCGTCGGCGTGATCGTCGATGTGGCGCGGCGGCCGGCCGAGGTCGGAAAGTCCGTGGCCGCGAAGATCGTAGCGCAGGTTGCCGACATTCTCGTCCACCAGCGCCCGCGAGACCGCGTCGAAGATCCTGAGATCGGCGCCCAGGGCGTGGATGAAGATCACGACCGGCGCATCGGCAATCAAGTGCGATTTGATGTGGAACGTATCGCCGCCAAGCGTCAGGAACTGCATCGGACCGCCCCTCCTTTTTCGAGATTGTGAACATGGGGTCGTACCCAGAGGATTGCGCCAGATCAACGATGCCACTAATCCCGAGCCGCCCGCTCCGATGCCGGTGGAGGAATGAACAGCATGGTCGACGCCGCCGCGCCCGCGAGAAAATCCATGGGGCGGGCCGTTTGGGACAATCCGATCCTGCTGCTGGCGTTGACCGCGCTGATCTGGGCCGGCCATTCGATCGTCGGCCGACTCGCGGTCGGCGAAATCGCGCCGATGACGCTGGTGTTTCTGCGTTGGAGCGTCGCGCTCGGGCCGATCGCCTATGCGGCGAGGAAGACGATCCGTCCCGACTTCAAGGCGCTCGCGCCGCATTGGCCGCTGGTGACGGCGATGGGCGCGCTCGGCTTCACCGGCTTCAACGCGCTGTTTTACGGCGCCGCGCATTATACGACAGCGCTCAACATGTCGCTGATCCAGGCCTGCGTGCCTGGGCTGGTGCTGATCGGCGCCGCGCTGGTGTTCCGCGCGCGGGCGAGCTTCTTGCAAGTTTTGGGCGCGCTGCTGACGATTCTCGGCGTCGTGGAAATCGCCGCTCAGGGCGAATGGGCGCGGCTCGCCAAGCTCAGCGTCAATTTCGGCGACGCCATGATGCTGCTGGCCAGCCTGTTCTACGCCTTCTACACCCTGGCGCTGCGAATGCGTCCCGTGGTCTCCGGCTTCGGCTTCCTCGCGGCGATGGCGCTCGCGGCGCTGCTGACCTCGATTCCGCTGTTCGTCGTCGAGGTCGCGACGATGGGTTTCCTCTGGCCGAGTTGGCGGGGGTGGCTGGTGCTGCTCTACGCGGCGCTTGGGCCCGCCTTTCTCGCCCAGATGCTGTTCATGCGCGGCGTGGAATTGATCGGGCCGAGCCGGGCGGGCGTATTCGTCAATCTGGTGCCGGTGTTCGGCGCGCTGCTCGCCGTCGTGCTGCTGGGCGAGCCGTTGGCGACCTATCATCTGGCGGCGCTGGGGCTGGTGGTGGCGGGCATCGTCATCGCCCAGCGAAGGTCGTGAGTTGAGCGCGGTAGAATGCAGCCGCGCACTCGCGCGGCGCAATGCAAGGGAGAGAATCATGGGTGAATGGATCAAGTTGACGTCGGCGGACGGGTTCGAGTTCTCCGCCTGGAAGGAGATTCCGGAGGGCGCGCCGCGCGGCGCAGTCGTGGTCGTGCAGGAGATTTTCGGCGTCAATCACCACATCCGCTCGATCGCGCATCGCCTCGCCGCGGCGGGATACGTCGCCATCGCGCCGGCGATCTTCGATCGCGTCGAGCCCGGCTTCGACGTCGGCTATGACGACGCTGGCCGCAGCCAGGGGTTCGGCATTTATGGCAAGCTCGACATGGGCAAGGCGCGCGAGGATATCGCGGCGGCGGTCGAAGCGGCGAAGGACGGCGGCAAGGTGGGGATCGTCGGGTTCTGCCTGGGCGGCGCGCTCACTTGGGCCTCGTCGGCGCTGACCCCGGACGTCGACGCCGCCATCGGGTTTTACGGCAACATCCTCTCGATAAAGAATCTGACTCCGAAGGCGCCGACGCAAATGCATTTCGGCGAGAAGGACGGGCACATTCCGGTCGCCGAGATCCGCGCCATCGCGGCGGCGAATCCCGAGACCGGCTTCTACTATTATCCCGCCGATCACGGATTTGCCTGCGATGAGCGCGGCGCGTTCCACGCCGAAAGCGCGGCGATCGCCTGGGGGCGGGCGATCGAATTCTTCGCCAAGCATCTGGCCTGAATAGAAAAAGCCCAGGCTTGAAGCCTGGGCTCGTTTCCCGCTCGGGCCGAGGCCCTTGGCCTCGGCGACAAAAGCCGCGTTACTTCACCAGACGCGGCCCGCCGACGTGCGGCGTCTCGTTTTCCTGCATGACGCCCAGACGGCGCGCGACTTCGGAATAAGCCTCGATCATGCCGCCGAGGTCCTTGCGGAACCTGTCCTTGTCCATCTTGTCGTTGGTCTTGATGTCCCACAGACGACAGGAATCGGGGCTGATTTCGTCGGCGACGACGATGCGCATGTTGTCGCCTTCCCACAAGCGGCCGCATTCGATCTTGAAATCGACCAGACGGATGCCGACCCCGAGGAACAGACCGGTGAGGAAGTCGTTGACGCGGATGGCCAGCGCCATGATGTCGTCGATTTCCTGCGGGGCGGCCCAGCCGAACGCGGTGATGTGTTCTTCCGACACCATGGGATCATTCAGCGCATCGTTCTTGTAATAGAACTCGATGATCGAACGCGGCAGTTGCGTGCCTTCCTCGATGCCCAGCCGGGTCGCCAGCGAGCCTGCGGCGACATTGCGCACCACCACCTCGAGCGGGATGATCTCGACTTCGCGAATCAGTTGCTCGCGCATGTTGATGCGGCGCATGAAATGGGTCGGGACACCGATCTCGTTGAGGCGCTGGAACAAATACTCCGAAATTCGGTTGTTCAATACGCCCTTGCCTTCGATGACCTCGTGCTTTTTCGCGTTGAAGGCCGTGGCGTCGTCCTTGAAATGTTGTATCAGGGTGCCCGGTTCCGGGCCCTCGTACAACACTTTGGCTTTGCCTTCATATATGCGTCGGCGGCGGTTCATGCGATGCAACCGTGGCTTGAGGAAATCCATATCGTTCGGCCTTTTCAAACGGCTCCCTGCCCGGCGTCAGGAGACGCGAGCCGGGATATGGGGATTCGGGCCGACTAGGCCAAGGCTGATACCCTCCATTGCCTTCGGGGACCAGTCACTTCCTTGATATCCTATCCGCTCACACTGCACAAATCAGGCGAAACAGAGGCGCCGAATCCGGGTCGCTAGACCATTGTTGCATAGACGCAAGCGTTCGTCCTCTCTTAACTGAACACGGGGTTTACAAGGGGGGAACCGCTCGCTGGCAAGGCGCGCGGTCCGCGCTGCGATCAAAGGGTTCGCGCCCGAAACACTCGCCGGCGGATCGCTCTTGAGGCCTCGACAAGGCGCAGCGCTGGGCTCGAGGGCTCCGCGCCGGAGCCACGCCACAGCAAGGCCGCCAACGGAGGGCGCTCATGGATCCCAAAATACTCGATCGGATCAAAAACGATCCGAATTACAAGGCGCTCGTGGCCGAGCGCAGTTCGTTCGGCTGGACGCTGGCGATCATCACCCTGGTCCTATATTATGGCTACATCACGATCGTGGCGTTCTCGCCTGAGACGATTGCGACCAAGGTCACCGGCACGATCACGATCGGCATTTTCATGGGCGTCGGCCTGATCGCCGCTTCCATCATCCTCACCGGCATTTACGTATTGCGCGCCAACTCGCGCTACGACGACCTGACCAAGGCCATCGTGCAAGCGGTAACGACCGGGGGAAAGAAATGAGATCGGCTCTTCGCGCCTCGGCGCTCGCCGCCCCGCTCGCCGCTCTGGATTCCGCCGCTTACGCCGCCGGCCCTCTGGAAGCGGGGACGATGCAGTCGACCAACTGGTACGCCATCGTCATCTTCGTCGCCTTCGTCGCCCTGACGCTCGGCATCACCTATTGGGCCGCGATGCGCACGCGCACCGCCAAGGACTTCTACTCCGCTGGCGGCGGCGTCACGGGCTTCCAGAACGGCCTCGCCATCGCGGGCGACTACATGTCCGCGGCCTCGTTCCTCGGCATCACCGCGCTGGTCTACACCGGCGGCTATTACGGACTGATCTACTCGATCGGCTTCCTCGTCGGCTGGCCATTCATCATGTTCCTGATGGCGGAGCCGCTGCGCAACCTCGGCAAGTTCACCTTCGCCGACGTCGCGTCCTACCGGCTCAGCGCGACGCCGGTGCGCGCCATGGCGGCGACCGGCACGCTGATCACGGTCGCTTTCTACTTGATCGCGCAGATGGTCGGCGCGGGTCAGCTCATCGAACTGCTGTTCGGCCTGCCCTACCTCTGGGCCGTGTTGATCGTGGGCGTGCTCATGATCATCTACGTCACCTTCGGCGGCATGATCGCCACCACCTGGGTGCAGATCATCAAGGCCGGCCTGCTGCTCGGCGGCTCGACCCTGATCGCGCTGCTGGTGCTGGCCCAATTCGGCTTCGACTTCAACGCCCTGATCGCCAAGGCGATCGAAGTGCATCCCAGCCATGAGAAGATTTTGTTGCCCGGAGCGGCGGTCGCCAATCCGATCAACGCCTTCTCGCTCGGCATGGCGCTGATGTTCGGCACCGCGGGCCTGCCGCATATCCTGATGCGGTTCTTCACGGTCGGCAACGCCAAGGAAGCGCGCAAGTCGGTGTTCTGGGCGACCACCTTCATCGGTTACTTCTACATTCTCACTTTCATCATCGGCTTCGGCGCGATCGTGCTGGTGCTGCCGAATCCGATCTATCATGTCGGCGGCGACGTCACGAAGGCGCTGCTCGGCGGCGGCAACATGCCGGCGATTCATCTTGCCCAGGCGGTCGGCGGCGAACTGATGAAGGGCTTCATCGCAGCGGTCGCGTTCGCGACGATCCTCGCGGTCGTTTCCGGCCTCACCCTTTCGGGCGCCAGCGCCGTCAGTCACGATCTTTACGCCAGCGTGTTCCGCAAGGGCCGCGTCGACGAAGGGACGGAAATCCGGGTGTCGAAAGTCACGACCGTGATTCTTGGCATATTGGCGATCGTGCTCGGCATTCTGTTCGAGAAGATCAATGTCGCCTTCATGGTCGGTCTCGCTTTCGCGGTCGCCGCGAGCGCGAACTTCCCCATCCTGCTGCTCTCCATGCTTTGGAAGGGCCTCACCACCCGCGGCGCCGTCATCGGCGGCTTCGTCGGCCTGATCTCGGCCGTCGTGCTGACGGTCTTCAGCCCGTCGATCTGGGTGGCGGTGCTCGGGCTCGACAAGTCGGGCGCGTGGTTCCCGTATGTGAATCCGGCCTTGTTCACCATACCGTTGTCGTTCTTCTGCTGCTGGATATTCTCGATCACCGACACCTCGGCTCGGGCGGCGACCGACAAGGCGGCTTTCGAGGCGCAATATGTCCGGTCGCAAACCGGCATCGGCGCCGAGGGCGCGGCCTCGCACTGAACGGGCGTTTAGCTCCCAAGCAGAAACGCCCCGCGAAAGCGGGGCGTTTTTTTTCCGCCGCGCGCCCGCTCGCCAACCGCTCCCCTTCGTCGGCGCGAGCCTCGAGCCCGCAATGCCGCCACAATCCATTCAGGTGGAGTTCATGCCGGCCATGATGATCTATGGTTGTAAACTTCGCTAAGGAGGACGAAATGTTTTCACGCCTTACGAAAGCTGGCCTCATCGCGGCCTTGGCCGGCGCGGCGTTGCAGGTCATAGCTTCGGCGCCCGCCGAGGCTTTCACGCTCGCCGCGCCATCACAGGCGCCGGTCGTCGCCGGCGCGGATGTCGACCATGTCTGGTGGGACCGCTGGGGCCGCTGGCACCCGAACCATTACTGGGGCCGCCCGGTTTACGGTTACGGCTATTATCACCCTTACTGGCGCCATTGCCGCTGGACGCCCTGGGGCCGTCGCTGCTGGTGATCAAAGGCGAAAGGGCCCGGCGAATTATCCCCGCCGGGCGTCTCCGTCTCAGCCTTGCATCTTCGCCATCAACGCCTCGGAAATTTCGAAATTGGCGACGACATTCTGCACGTCGTCGTTCTCTTCGAGATTTCCGATCAGCTTCAGGATCTTCTCGCCCGCCTCGTCGTCGACCGCGATCGTGTTCTGCGGACGCCAGACCAGCGAGGCCTTCTTCGGCTCGCCGAACTTCGCCTCCAATGCCTTCTGCGCGTCGCGCAAGGTTTCCAGCGCGGTGATGACTTCGTGCTCTTCGGGGCCGGAGACGACGTCGTCGGCGCCCGCGTCGATCGCGGCTTCCAGCATGGCGTCGTCACTGGCGACCTTGCGATCGTAAACGATCAGGCCGACGTGATCGAACATGAACGAAACCGCGCCGCTTTCCGCCAGCGCGCCTCCCGCCTTGGTGAAATAGGAGCGCACTTCGCCCGCGGTGCGGTTGCGATTGTCGGTCAACGCCTCGATGATGACCGCGACGCCGCCCGGCGCGTAGCCCTCGTAACGCACCTCGTCGTAGGTCTCCAGGTCGGCGCTCGAGGCCTTCTTGATCGCACGCTCGATGTTGTCCTTGGGCATGTTTTCGGCGCGGGCGGCGAGCACGGCGGCGCGCAGGCGCGCGTTCATCGTCATGTCGGGCAGCCCCATCTTGGCGGCGACGGTGATTTCGCGCGCGAGCTTGGAGAACAGCTTGGAGCGGATCGCGTCCTGCTTGCCCTTCTTGTGCATGATATTCTTGAACTGACTATGACCCGCCATGCCTCGCCTCGTCCGACCGCGGCTCTAGGGCCGCCCATTTCGCCGGCTCTATACGCTTGGGCTCCGGTCAAGGGAAGGGCGTCGCAGGCGCGTCATGAGCCGCGAAGCACAGTGACCCCGCCTGCGACTCGGGCTACAAGGTCGGAACCAGACCGGAGCCTGCGCCGATGACCTACGTCCCCGCCCCGAACCGCTACGAGGGCATGAGCTACAACCGTTGCGGGCGCAGCGGCCTAAAACTGCCGGCGATTTCGCTCGGCCTCTGGCACAATTTCGGCGACACGACGCCGCACGAGACCAAGCGCGCTATTCTGCGCGCGGCGTTCGATTTGGGCGTCACCCATTTCGATCTCGCCAACAATTACGGTCCGCCGCCCGGCAGCGCCGAGACGGCGTTCGGCCGGCTGTTCCGTGAGGATTTTCGTGCCCACCGCGACGAGTTGATCCTCTCCACCAAGGCCGGTTACGAAATGTGGCCGGGACCCTATGGCGAATGGGGAAGCCGCAAATATATGCTTGCCAGCCTCGACCAGAGCCTGAAGCGCATGGGGCTCGACTATGTCGACATCTTCTATTCCCACCGCTTCGACCCCGACACGCCGCTCGAGGAAACCATGGGCGCGCTGGCTCAGGCGGTGCGCCAGGGCAAGGCGCTTTATGTCGGCATCTCCTCCTACAATGCCCAGCGCAGCCGCGAGGCGGCGAAGATCCTTCGCGAACTCGGCGTCCCCTGCCTCATCCACCAGCCCAGCTATTCGATGATCAATCGCTGGATCGAGGACGACCATCTGCTGGGCGCACTGGACGACGAGGGCATGGGCTCGATCGTGTTCTCGCCGCTGGCGCAGGGCATGCTCACCGATCGCTATCTGCATGGCTTGCCCGCCGACAGCCGCGCGGCCGTCGGCCATTTCCTCAAGCCGGCGATGCTGACCCCCGAATTGATGGAGCGCATTCGGGCGCTCGACAAAGTCGCCAGGGGCCGCGGCCAGACGTTGGCGGAAATGGCCATCGCCTGGGTGCTGAGGGGAAAGCGCGTGACTTCGGCGCTGGTCGGCGCAAGCCGTCCCTCGCAGGTGGTCGACGCGGTCGGCGCGCTGAAGGCGCCGGACTTCAGCGACGCGGAACTCGCCGAGATCGACCGCTATGCGATCGAGGGCGGAGTCAATCTATGGAAGCGCTCGGCCGAACTCTGACATTTGCCCCCAGCGCGTTCCGGCGCCAATGTCGGAGCCGACGCGCCTTGCGGCGCCATTTTCACCCGAGGCGCGGCAGAGGCTCATGGGACGCAGCTATTTTCACCTCCACCTCGTTTCGGACTCGACCGGCGAGACCCTGATTGCCGCGTCCCGCGCGGCGGCGGCGCAATATCAGGGCGTCGCCTCGATCGAGCACGTCTATCCCCTGGTGCGCACGTTGACGCAGCTCGAGCGGGTGATCGCCGAAATCGAGAACGCGCCGGGGATCGTGCTGTTCACCCTGGTCGACCCCGAGCTTTCGCGGCGCCTGGAGGAGAGCTGCGAGGCCTTTGGCTCGCCCTGCCTCTCGGTGCTCGGGCCGATCCTGACCTTGTTCAAATCCTATCTCGGCCAGAACTCGACGCCGCGCGCCGGCGCGCAGCACATGCTGAACGCCGACTATTTCAAGCGCATCGACGCCCTGAATTTCACGATGATGAACGACGACGGGCAGTTGCCGGAAAACCTGGAGCAGGCGGACATCGTGCTGCTGGGCGTCAGCCGCACCTCGAAAACACCGACCAGCATCTACCTCGCCAATCGCGGCTTCCGCACCGCCAATATCCCGCTCGTGCCGCATGTGGCGTTGCCGCGCTCGCTCGACAACTTGCGCAAGCCGCTCGTCGTCGGGCTGGTCGCTTCGGCCGAGCGGATCATCCAGATCCGCCAGAACCGCCTGTTGTCGCTGAAGGCCGATTCGGAGTCCGAATATGTCGACCGCATCGCGGTCGCCGAGGAACTCACCGCCTCGCGCCGGCTGTTCACGGAAAAGGGCTGGCCGATCATCGACGTGACGCGACGCTCGATCGAGGAGACGGCGGCGGCGATTCTCGATCTGTATCGGGTGCATCGCATGAAGTTCATCGCCCAGGCATGAGCGCGCTGTGGAAACCGGCCCATGCGCTGGCGCTGGGCTCCAAGAGTTTAACGCGACGACAATTGCTCGAGGGGGCGGGATTGCCGTTCGAAGTCGTCGACGTGGCCGTCGACGAGCGCGCAATCGAAGCCGCGTTCCTGCGCGGCGGCCGGCCGACGCGCGAACTCGCTTCCGTTCTGGCCGAGGCCAAGGCGCTGGCGGCAAGTTCTTCACGCAACGGCGTTGCTTGTATCGGCGCGGATCAGATCCTGCTGCTCGGCGACGAGATCCTGCACAAATCGCCCGACATCGCCGACCTGAAAGCCAAACTGGCGCGTCTATCCGGCCGCGAACATCTGCTGATATCGGCCTTCGCCGTCGCGCGCGACGGGCAGTTGCTGCATGCCGAGGACGATGTGGCGAGACTCCGGATGCGAAAGTTATCGGCGCGACAGATCGATATTTACG
>Ga0302157_10003034_pt1 | contig 19223 bp, 18 predicted proteins | sample I_Bog_N3_3_FD_193502 | JGI IMG/M metagenome (GOLD analysis project Ga0302157, IMG submission 193502) | Peat permafrost microbial communities from Stordalen Mire near Abisko, Sweden - I_Bog_N3_3 | ecosystem: Environmental > Terrestrial > Soil > Wetlands > Peat | place: Sweden: Abisko, Stordalen...
CCGCCGGGACGCTCAGCCGGGATGGACCTCGACCCCGCGCGTGACCTGGGGAACCACCCAGAGCAGCTTTGAGCTGATCACCATGTCGGCGGTCGAGATGTTGGTCGCGAGGGGCACGTCGTGGACGTTGCAGATCCGGAGCAGGGTCTGGATGTCGGGATCGTGAGGGTGCTTGTCGAGGGGGTCGACCATGAAGATCACCCCGTCGATCTTGCCGTCCACCACGCGGGCGGCGATCTGGACGTCACCGCCGACCGGGCCGGACTGCAGGACCTCGACGTTGAGCCCCACCTTCTCGCGGAGAAGACGTCCGGTGGTGGAGGTGGCGACCAGCCGGCACCGCTGGAGAGTGCCCCGGTTGAAGGTCGCAAAGGCGATCATGTCCGCCTTCTTGCCGTCATGCGCGATCAGGGCGAGCCGAGGCTTGCGTTTCGGCTCCCGCTCCGCCGCCGCGACGCTGGTCTCCGCCTTCGTATCAGTGCTCTTCGCTGCTCGTGCCATGGTCTCCACCGCCTTCTCGTATTTCGGCCGCTGCCACAACCACTATCCGGCATCGACCCCTCGCGCCGCCGGGGCCCCCCGTGGCCCGCCCCCGGTTCTGGGTTAGGCTGGACCGAATGCCAACCTTGGATGCGCGACGAAAGGCGAACCGCCACACCGGCTCCCAGGCCCCCGAGCACCCGGTGGGGGGCGGCACGACGCTCGGATCCGGCGCCGACCCGGGCATCGGCCAGAAGCTGCACGACGTGGTCGTGGTCGGCTCGTTCGCCGGGCAGCGAGGTCGGGATCGGGCCGAGATCCAGCTCGACGAGCTGGAGGAGCTGGCGCGCACCCTCGGCACCCGCGTCGTGGAGCGCAGCTCGATCCCGGTGCGTGAGCCCCACCCGGCGACCTTCTTCCGCTCCGGGGCCGTCGAGGCGCTCACGGCGCGCCTGGCCGAGCTCGGCGGTCCCGCGGTCCTGGTCAACGACCAGCTGAGCCCGCGGCAGCAGCGGAACCTCCAGGAGGCGTGGGAGGTCCCGGTGCTGGACCGAACCGAGGTGATCCTGGCCATCTTCGCCCGGCGAGCGGTCACCGCGGAAGGGAAGATTCAGGTCGAGATGGCTCAATTGGACCATCTCCTCCCCCGTCTCGCCGGCGGCTGGACCCACCTGGAACGTCAGCGCGGCGGCGTGGGGCTGAGGGGCGGGCCCGGTGAGACCCAGATCGAGGTGGACCGTCGCCTGATCCGGCAGCGGATCAGCAAGCTGCGGCGACGCCTCGAGCTGCTGGAACGCCAGCGGCGCACCCGCCGGCAGGCGCGCAGCGACGTGCCGCTCGCCGCCTGTGCCCTGGTCGGCTACACCAACGCCGGCAAGTCGACGCTGCTCAACCGGCTCACCAACTCCGAGGTGCTCGCCGACAACCTCCTCTTTGCGACCCTCGATCCGACCTCCCGCCTGCTCAACCTCTCCTCGGGCCGGCGGGTGATCCTCACCGATACCGTCGGATTCATCCAGGCGCTCCCCACCGAGCTGGTGGAGGCGTTCGCGGCCACCCTAGAGGAGGTCCGCCAGGCCCACCTGCTGGTCCTCGTGGTGGACGTCTGCCACCCGGAGTGCGACGCCCAGCTCCAGACGGTGCTCGACACCCTCGCCGAGATGGGGTGCGATCAGCCCACCCTGCTGATCGCCAACAAGGTCGACCGCCTGGAGCCGGAGGCGCTGGAGGAGGCCGTCGACCGCCTGGAGACGACCGCCAAGTGCCGGGCGCTTCGGGTCTCGGCCAAGACCGGGACCGGGCTGCGCGAGCTGCGCACCGCCCTGGACGCCCTCGCCGCCCGCGCCGTCCGGGAGACCCGGACCAACGTGCCCGTACCGGAACCAGCGGAGACGCCCGGCGACGACGAGGAGGGCTGGGTCGCCGGCTGAGGCGGTGCCGGCGCTGGCGCTGGCGGGGCACATCGTCTTCGGGGGGACCGGCTCAGACGACGTGCCCCGTCGGCCCTCGCTCGATCAGCCCCTCAGGGCGTGGGCGGTGGCCCGCTCGACGTCGCGCCGGGCGTCACGCTCCGCGATCGCCTGGCGCTTGTCCCAGAGCTTCTTGCCGCGGGCGATGGCGATCTCGACCTTGATCCGGTTGTTCTTCAGGTAGAGGCGGAGCGGGATGAGGGTCAGCCCGCCCATCCGGACCCGGCCGTCCAGATACTCGATCTCGCGGCGGTGCAGGAGGAGACGGCGGCGGCGCTCGGGCTCGTGGTTCTGCCGGTTGCCCATCTCGTACTGGCCGATGTGGACCTGGATCAGCCAGGCCTCACCGTTCTCGACCCGAACGTAGCCCTCGCGGAGGTGGGCGAGACCGGCGCGGAGCGCCTTGACCTCGGTGCCGGTCAGCTGGATGCCGGCCTCGAGGAACTCCAGGAGGTGGTACTCATGGCTGGCCTGGCGGTTGCGGGCGAGGACCGGATCTCCCGGTCGAGGGTTGGGGGACATGGCTGAGGCTATATGCTGACGCGTCGACCGGGTCCCGATCCCAAATGGGGACCGAGGAGGCATGCATGGAGCCGCTGGAAGTCGCCATCGCCCTCAAAGGCGATAGCCCCGACGCCTTCGAAACCATCCGCGGTGAGCTGAGCCGCGCGGACGTCTTCTGCCTCGGCCAGCCGGCCGGGCAGTTGTCGACGCCACAGCAGGGCAGCGAGTCGGATCTGCTCCATTTCACCATCCATGACGCTCAGGGAAGCGAGCAGGTGATGCTGCCCGTCTTCACTCAACCGGAGATCATGCGGGCGGCGCTGGCGCGCAATCCCGACTGGCAGACGCTCGCCGTTCTCCAGGTGCAGGGTCAGGCCCTCCTGGAACACGTCCACACGGACGTGATCATCGTCATCAACCCCTGGTCGCGCCTCGAGTACCAGCTCCACCCGACCGGGAGTGCCGGCTGAGGGAGGCGACCTCATCGGCGGCTTCGAGTTCTGCGGCCGGGTGTTGGTCGCTCATCTCCGGCCCCTGAGGAATGCGGCGGCGCTCATGGCGCGGCGGCCGGGGGGTTGGAGGGTGTCCAGGCAGTAGAGGCCGGCGGCGGTGGCGACGATGGCGGATTCGCCCTCGATGCGAACGACGGAGCCGGGCGTCGCACCGCTCGAGTCGAGAGCCTCACCCGCCGGATCGGAGACCGCACCAGCCGAGCCGAGGATCTCGATCTCGTCCTGGACAACCGGGTGCCCAGCGAGGATGCGCACCCCCACGCCGGCCAGGTCGCCGGTGACGCCCGGCCAGGGGGTCAGAGCCCGGACCATCCGGTCGACATCCTCCGCGGTGCGCGCCGGCCAGTCGAGCAGACCGTCCTCGCGGGTGAGCCGCGCCGCGTAGGTCACCCCTTCTTCGGGCTGCGACGTGGCGACCGCGGTCCCGCGTTCGAGTGCGGCGAGCACCGCCACCAGCTCCTCGGCGCCGGCGATCGCGAGCGTCTCGGTCAGGCCGGACGCGGTCGCGTCAGCGCCGATGGGCAGCTCCCGGCGCGCGTACACGGGGCCGGTATCCAGTCCCGCCTCCATCCGCATGATGCAGACGCCGGTGGCGGGGTCGCCCGCCAGGATCGCCCGGGCGATCGGTGCCGCCCCACGCCAGCGGGGAAGCAGTGAGGCGTGGACGTTGACCCCGCCGAAGCGATGGCCGTCGAGGAGGCCCGGGGGCAGGATCTGGCCGTACGCGGCCACCACCAGGACGTCGGCGCCGAGCCCGAGGATCTCCTCGACCACCGGCCTCGATCGGATGCGCTCCGGCTGCAGCAGGGGGATGCCGAGCTGCCCCGCCGCGTCGGCAACCGGCCGTGACGCGGGCCGGCCCCGATTTCCGGGGCGCGCCGGCTGGGTGACCGCAGCCAGCACCTCATGGCGCGCGTTGCAGGCGCGAAGGCTGGGGACGGCGAACTCGGCGGTGCCGGCAAAGACGATGCGCACGAGAGGAGAGCCTATCCGGTTCGGGGCACGTCTCCGAACGGAGCGGCACCTCAACCCCGGTGAGGGCCGCGGTGTCCAGCGCGTCAGACGGTGACGGACTCACCCTCGACGTTAGCGATCTCCTCGTCGCCCATCTCCTCGACCCGGCGCAGCGTGCTCGGGTCGGTGAGCCGGTCGGTGAAGAGGATGCCGTCCAGGTGGTCGATCTCGTGCTGGATGGCACGGGCCAGCAGGCCGGTCCCCTTGATCCGGACCGCCTTGCCGTGGCGGTTGAGCGCCTTGCAGACCACCTTGTCGGCACGCGCCACCTCCCCCACCATGCCGGGGATGGAGAGGCAGCCCTCGTAGGCGATCTGCTCCCCGTCCGCCTTGATGATCTCGGGGTTGGCGAGGTGGAGGAGCTGGTTGTCCACCTTGATCGTGATGACCCGAATCGAGACGTCGACCTGGGGGGCCGCCAGCCCGACGCCGGGCGCGGCGACCATCGTCTCCATCATGTCGTCCATGAGGCGGCGGATCGAATCGTCGACCTTGCCGACCTTGGGCGCCCTGCGGCGGAGAACGGGGTTGTCGTCGGCGACGGTGACGATCTTGAGGATGGACATTTGGTGTGATTCTCCGGCTCGGTCACATGACCGGGTCGACGTCGATGCTCCAGCCCCTACCCCGGGGCAGATGGGGTAGCGCCCTCTCAATCTCCTCCCCCCGCACCGTGAACTGCCACCGGTACTGACCGCGGAGGCGCTGCAGGAAGGCGGGGGTCGGACCGAGGACGTCGAGCCCGGAACCCGCGCCGAGAATAGCAGAGAGCCGCTCGACGGCCTGCTGGGCGGCGGCCTCGGCGGTCCCGTCCTCGGCGTGGCTGATGGTGCAGGTGACCAGCCGCGTGTAAGGCGGGAAGCGGTGGGTTCGCCTCACCCGGATCTCGTCGTGGGCGAAGCCTCGGTAGTCGTGGGTGACGGCGTGGCGGACCGCATAGTGGTCGGGGCTGTAGGTCTGGAGGATCACCCGGGCCGGCTCGTCGCCCCTCCCCGCCCGTCCGGCCACCTGCGTGATCAGGGAGAAGGTCACCTCCCCGCTCCGGTAGTCGGGGAAATGGAGGGAGGTGTCGGCGTTGACGATCCCGACCAGGCGGACCCTCCCCAGATCCCAGCCCTTGGCAACCATCTGGGTGCCGATCAGGCAGTCCGCGTCTCCGGCCCGGAAGCGCTCGTAGATCTCGAAGTAGGCATCGCGCTTCTGCACGGTGTCCCGGTCCATGCGGAGCAGGCGCAGCCCCGGGAAACGCTCCGCCACCTCCGCCTCCAGCCGCTCCGTCCCCATCCCCAGGCCCCGGATGGCGGTCGAGCCGCAGCCCGGACAGCGATCCGGGAGCGAACGGGAGCTGCCGCAGTAGTGACAGTCGCAGCGACCGCGGCCGGCGTGGTAGACGAGCGCGACGCTGCAGTTGGGGCAGCCGAGCGGCTCCCCGCAGCCGCGACAGAGCACGACGGTGGCGGTGCCGCGGCGGTTGAGGTAGAGGATCGACTGGCCGCCGTCGGTGCGGCTCGCCTCCAGGGCCCGGGCCAGGGAGAGCGAGAGCGGGCTCCGGTTGCCGGCGCGCAGCTCCTCCCGGAGGTCGACCACCTCGATGGGCGGGAGGGCCCGGCCGGTGATGCGCTCCGGGAGGGTGACCAGCTCCAGGCCGCCGGTGTGAGCCCGGTAGTACGTCTCGACCCGCGGTGTGGCACTCCCCAGCACCACCGGCACCCCGGCCCGCCGGCCCAGCTCGAGGGCGACGTCGACGGCGTGGTAGCGGGGCACCCGGTCCTGCTTGTAGGCGGAGGCATCCTCCTCGTCGACGACCACCACCCCGAGCCGCGGGAGCGGGGCAAAGACGGCGCTCCGGGAGCCGACCACGACATCGATCTCGCCGAGGCGCGCCCGTCGCCATTCGACCGCGCGCTCGGCGTCGGTGAGACCGGAGTGGCTCACCGCCAGCCGCCCGGGAAAGCGCGCCGCGAAGCGCCGGATCATCTGCGGGGTCAGGGCGATCTCGGGGACCAGGCAGATCGCCTGCCGGCCGAGGGCCAGGGCGGCGTCGATGGCCGCCAGGTAGACCTCGGTCTTGCCGCTCCCGGTGACGCCGAGCAGGAGCACCGCACGGTGCCGGCCGGTGGCGATGGCCTCGAGGAGCGGCGCGGCCGCCTGCCGCTGCGCCGGCGTCAGCAAGGGCGGTTGGAGGGCCGTGCCCTCGGCGCGGGCGGCCGTCAGCGCGGCGGAGATCGTGCGCGGCCCGCGGCGCCTCCCGGTCTTCGGTCCGGCGGTGCGCACCCCCCTGGGCACCATCGCCTTGATCACCTCGGGCAGCGGCGCGCAGTACCGGTCCGCGATCCACTCGGCGAGCCCGACCATGGCCTCCGAGAGGAGCGGCTCCTCATCCAGGACGGCGGAGATGGGCCGGGCGTCGGCATGGTCGGATTGCTCCAGGACGGCGACCACGAGGCCGGGCAGGGAGCGGGCACCGAAGGGGACCTGGACCCGCACCCCCGGTCGAATTGATTCGCGAAGCTCGTCGGGGACGCTGTACGTGTACCGCTCCTGGGGAAGCATCCCCCGGGTGTCGGGCACGACCGAGACGAACAACGGTGCGGTCACAGCCAGCATGATGCGCGCCGCGGGTGGGGCGGGGAACCCGGCCGGCCCTTCCGCCGGGAACCGCAGCGGGCCCTCGCGCGTCTAAGGCGTGCACGACAAGCGAGCGAGGTGCCCCATGAAAGCGCGACTGATCCTGCTCAGCACAATGAGCATCGTGACCCTGGCGGCTGCGGCCGCATGCGGCGCGGCGGCCGTCCAGAGTGGCTCCTCGGCCAGGGTCGCGGAAGCTGTGCCCGCCATGGCACCGGCGGGCTCCCACGCGGGGTCGTCCAGTGCCGGCTCGCTCCGCGCGGGGGTCCCGAGCGGCGGCAGCTCCAGCGGCACGAGCGGATCCTCGACGTCGCTCAGCGCCGACACCTCCTCCGGCGACATCGTGCTGGGGTCGCCGGGGGCGGACGTCGCCCGCTCGGTGACCGCCGCCTACACGGTTCCGACCGGCACCTTCCTGCAGTCGTTTGACACCGTGATCGCGACCGGTGTCGCGCTCAACGGGTACGTGATCAGCTCACGGACCTCGCCCAACGCGAAGGGCCGGATCGTGAGCGGTCAGGCGACCCTGGCCATCCCGACGGCCAGCATGGCCAGCCTGCTCAACAGCCTCCCCTCCGACTTCACCGCATCCTCGATCAACTTCTCGAGTGTCGACGACACCAACTCCATCGTCGACCTCAACGCGCGCCTCACCTCCGCGCAGGCCCACCTCACCGCGCTCCAGGCGCTGCTCGCCAAGGCCACCTCCCTGAACGACATCACCACCCTGGAGCAGCAGATCGAGGACGTGGAGACCTCGATCGACACCGACCAGGGTCAGCTCAACTCGCTCACCCAGGCGGTCACCTACGCGACGGTCACCGTCCAGCTCAAGGAGCGTGGCGCGGTCACGGTCGCGGTCAAGAAGGTTGCCACCGGTCCGTCCGTCTCCAGCGGGGTGTCCAAGGGCTGGAACAACATGCTCCTCATCGTGACCGTCGCCCTGGAGGTGCTGGTGACGGCGATCCCGGCGCTGGTGCTGCTGGCGATCAGTGGGGCCGTGTGGCGGCTCCGGCGTCGCCGTGTCGCCCCGGCGCCGGCCGAGGTGACCGCGTAGCGCCAGCCGCGCGCGCTCAGAGTCCGGACGCGCTCAGAGTCTGGGCGGGCTCACAGGCCGGGCGGGCTCACAGTCCGGGCGGGCTCACAGTCCGGGCGGGCTCACCGGCGCCCGCCGGCGCGCCGGGCGCCCCCCTCTGCACCAGAAACGCGTTAAGGACTTTTCTGTCCTTAACCGTTGCAGAGGCGGACATGGGGTCCCGGCGCGCGGCGCCCAAGCCAGGCACACCCACTTTCACACCTCGCTGCGGCGTGCCAGCCGCTCGCCGACCAGGGCGACCAGCCGGCGGCCCACCTCCAGCTTGGGCGATCGCTCCACGGTGAGGATGACGCCGTCCGGATCGAGGACGGTGATCGCGTTGTCGTCGGCTCCCATCCCCACTCCCGGCGCACCGACGTCATTGAGGACGATGAGGTCGAGGCCCTTGCGGCGCAGCTTCTCGGCGGCGTTGGCCAGCAGGTCGTCGGTCTCGGCCGCGAAGCCCACCACGAGCACCCTGGTCCGCCGGGGGTGCACGCGAAGCGACTCCAGAATGTCGGCGGTCGGCACCAGCTCCAAGGTCAGCAGGTCGGCGGACTTCTTGAGCTTGTGCTCGGCCACCCTGCGGGGGCGGTAGTCGGCAACCGCGGCGGCCATCAGCAGGACGTCGGCGCGATCGAGCCCGGTCCAGACCGCGCGCTGCATCTCGGCGGCGGTCTCCACCTGTGTGACGGATACCCCCGGCGCGGCCGGCGGTGGCGGCGCGGCGGTGATCAGCTCGACCTCGGCACCCGCCTCCCGGCAGGCCGCGGCAAGGGCGTTGCCCATCTTGCCGCTGGAACGGTTGCCAAGGAAGCGCACCGGGTCGATGGGCTCGCGCGTACCGCCGGCGGTGACCACCACCCGGATCCCCCGGAGTGGAAGCGGGCCGGAGCCGGCTGCGCCCACGACCGCCGAAACTCGCTACCGGCCGCCGGCGTCGGGTGCGCCGGACAGCCCGGAGGGGAGCCCGCTGAGGCCAGTCAGCAGCTCCGCCGCCACCCGGACGATCTCGGCCGGCTCGGCCATCCGCCCCATCGCCTCGCGCCCGCTGGCGAGCCGCCCGGAGACCGGTCCCACCAGCACGGCGCCGCGGGCTCGGAGCGTCTCCACGTGCTCCAGCGTCGCCGGATGCTCCCACATCGCCGTCTCCATCGCCGGCGCGACCACGAGCGGCGCCCGGCAGGCCAGCGCGGTGGCGGTCACGACGTCATCGGCGAGGCCGAGGGCGAGCCGCGCGATCAGGTTGGCGGAGGCGCCGGCTGCCAGCTGGAGCTCCGCCCACCCGGAGAGGTTGAGATGCTCCATGCCGTGGCCGGAACCGGGAGCGTCGCCGTCGGCGCCCGAGCGGCCGCCCGGATGCCGGGCGCGTGCCTCCCGGAAGAGGTCGGTGACCACCGCGTGCCCGGAGAGGCTCTGCAGGGCGAGAGGGGTGATGAAACGGGTCGCCGACTGCGTCATCGCGACCCGTACCTCCGCCCCCCGCCGGCGCAGCAGGGTGACCACCTCGCCGGACTTGATGGCGGCGATGCTGCCGCTGACGTAGACGAGGACCCGGCGTCCCTGGAGCTCATCCACCTGCTCTCCTCCACTCACGGGTGGTCCGCCCGAGGCCGGTCCCGCTCGATGATGTCAAGGATCTCGCGGGCGGCGCGGAGCACGTCGTCGTTGACCACACGGTAGTCGTACGAGCCCTGGTCTGCCAGCTCGGTACGCGCATTCTCCCAGCGCAGCTCCAGGCTGCCCGCCGACTCGGTGGCCCGCTCTATGAGGCGGCGGCGGAGCTCCTCGGGGTTCGGCGGCAGCAGGAAGATGAAGATGGCGCCGGCCACCCGCGGCCGGATCCAGGCCGCACCCTGGACGTCGATCTTGAGGACGATGTCCTCCCCGCGCTCCAGGCTCTCGCGCACCCGCGCCTCTCCGGTCCCGTACCAATGGCCGTGCACGGAAGCGTATTCGAGCAACTCGTGGTCATCCCGCAGCGCCTGGAACCGCTCGTCGTCGACGAAGGAATAGGCGACGCCGTCCACCTCCCCCGGGCGAGGCGCCCTGGTCGTGTAGGAGATCGAATAGTGGAGCCACGGGGCGATCCGGAAGAGCTCCTGGAGGACGGTGTCCTTGCCGACACCGCTCGGGCCGGAGAGGACGATGAGACGCCCCGGCGGGATCGAGAGCCGCTGCCGCTCGGCCGGCGTCCCGTCGGACCGCGCGGGCACCGGGTTCATGGCCGCTCCTCGCGCACCTGCGCGACGAGGGCGACGAGCTCGGCGGGTAGCGGCGACTCGAAGGCCATCTCGCGCCCTCCCACCGGATGAACGAATCGGATCTCGCGGGCATGGAGGGCGAGCCGCGCGGCGCCGTTGTTGCGGTGCCCGTAGACGGGGTCGCCGACCACGGGGTGGCCGATGTAGGCGAGGTGCACGCGGATCTGGTGGGTGCGGCCGGTGCGGAGCTTCACCTCCAGCTCCGTGGTGTGGGGGTGGCGGGCGAGGACCCGGAAGTCGGTGGTCGCGGGCCGGCCGCCGTCCACCACCGCCATCCGCTTGCGGTCCCTGGGATCGCGCCCGATCGGCGCCTCCACGGTCGCGGTCGCCTCGGAGAGACCGCCGGCGACGAGTGCCCAGTAGAGACGGGTCAGGGTGCGCTCCTGGAGCTGGGCGGCCAGGTGGCGGTGGGCCGCCTCCGTCTTGGCGACGACCAGCAGCCCCGAGGTGTCGCGGTCCAGGCGATGGACGATCCCAGGCCGCTCCTCCCCGCCGAGCAGCGACCAGACCGTGCCGCGCTGGCGAAGCCCGTCGGCGAGCGTCCCATCCGGATGGCCGGGGGCGGGATGGACGACCAGGCCGGCCGGCTTATCGATCACCGCGAGCCACTCGTCCTCGTACACCACCACGAGATCCACGACCGGCGCGGACGGAGGTGGCGGCGCGACGACGGCGGCGGGGATGCTGACCTCGATCTGGTCGTCGCTCCCGACCCGCTGTCCCGGACGTCCGGGGCGGCGGTTGACCCGGACGGCACCGGCCGCGATCAGGGTGTGAGCGGCGTGGCGGGTGATCCCGCGCTCCCGCGCCAGCCAGATGTCGAGGCGGGCGTCGTCGTCGACCTCCGCGGGCACGCCGGCTACTCCGAGGTCACGCTGTCGTTGCGGAATCCGAGCTGGTACACCACCACCAGCATGCCACCCACGATCGCCATGTCGGCCACGTTGAAGATCTGGAACAGCCAGAAGTGGAAGTCGATGAAGTCCACCACGTAGCCCTGGACGAGGCGGTCGATGCCGTTGGAGATCGAGCCCCCGAGGATGCCGCCCAGCGCCACCAGGCGGAGCAGCCCCCCACCGATGCGCGGCCCGTACAGCAGGATGTACCCGGCGACGATCGCCGCCACCACCAGGTAAAGGAAGGTGAACTGGGGGAAGAGGCCGAAGGCGGCCCCCGAGTTTTGGATGTAATGGATGGTCACCGGGGAACCGGCCGGGACCTGGGTGCCCAGCCTGACGTGGTTGACGACCAGCCACTTGGTGAGGTGGTCGATGGCGATGACCACCAGGGCGGTGATCACCATGATGGCGTAGCGGCGGGGCTTGCTCCGCAACCGCCGGCGCCGGGCGAGAGCCACACCCGGTGCATCCGCAGGACCCGTCCCGACGTTTGGTGAAGGGGCGGGGACCGAGGTCGCGCCGGGAGCCTCCGCCGCGCCCGGAGCCACCTGCGGTACGTCCCCTGTGCTCAACGGCTCACGCCCAGCCAGCACGGCTCCCCGCCGATCTTCCCCGACCACTCGCTGAGAACCTCGGCCCGACCGAAGCCGATCGCGGTGGCCAGCACCTCGGCCATCAGGTGGTCGCGGTGGGTCTCGACGGCGCGGCGGAGATCGCCGCCGGCCTCGACCTGGAGATGGATGCGATCGTCGAGGGCGAGGCCCGCCTGCTTGCGGAGATCGTTCACCTTGCGGGAGACGTTGCGCACCAGCCCCTCCAGGCGCAGGTCGTCGGTGATGACGGTGTCCAGGGTCACGCCCTCGTGCTCGTCGTCGCCGTGAGCCGCGTAGGCGACAGCCTTGACGTTGAGCTCGTCGGCAAAGATCGCCTCCAGCTCGGGGGAGAATGGCCGTCCGTGGACGGTGGCCTCGCGCAACGGCTGGCGGACCCCGAGCCCGGCGACCTCGCGGTCCCCCAGCCCATCCTCGACCAGGTGGCGCAGCCGCGCCATCTCCTCGACGAGCGCGGGGTCGCGCCATCCGGCGTCCGCCTCGGGGTAGTCGGTGAGATGCACCGAGTCGGGGACGCCGGCCACCGCGGCACCGGTGTCGTGCCCGCTCAGGTTGCGGTGGAGCCTCTCGGCAAGAAAGGGCATGAAGGGCGCGATCAGGCGGGCCAGGGTCTCGAGGGCGGTGTAGAGCGTGTCGTACGCGGAGCGCTTGTCGGCGTCGCTGACGTCAGCCGCCTTCCAGAAGCGCCGCCGGGAGCGGCGCACGTACCACTTGGAGAGATCCTCGACGAAGAGCTCGATGGTCCGGGTGGCGGCGGTGGCGTCGTACTCGTCGAGAGCCGCACGGACCTCGTCGATGCACTGCGCCAGGCGGGCCAGGCACCAGCGGTCCAGCTCGGGGCGATCGCCGTGGGCGGTGACGCCCCGGTCGCCGAGCGCGGCCGCCTCCGGGATGTAGCCGTCGAGACGCGCGTACTCGCAGAAGAACTTGTACGTGTTCCAGAGGGTGAGGATGAAGCGGCGGACGACGTCCCGGATCAGCTCCGGAGCAATCCGGTAGTCGCTCCCCGGAGCCACCGCACTGTAGAAGTACCAGCGGGTAGCGTCGGCGCCCAGCTCGGCGAAGGTCTGCTTCGGGTCGATCATGTTGCCGAGCCGCTTGGACATCTTGCGGCCGTCCTTGTCGAGGACCAGCCCAGTGCAGATCACGTTGCGGTAGGCCGGCTTGTCGAAGAGCAGCGTGCTCTCGGCAAGCAGGGAGAAAAACCAGCCCCTGGTTTGATCCATCGCCTCGCAGATGAAGTCGGCGGGGTGGCGCCGGGTGAAGAGGTCCTCGTTCTCGAAGGGATAGTGGTGCTGCGCGTAGGGCATGGCACCGCTGTCGTACCAGCAGTCGATCACGTCGGGCACCCGGCGCATCGTGCCCCCGCACCGCTCACAGGTGAGGACGACCTCGTCGATGTGCGGCTTGTGCAGGTCGTCCTGGGCGGTCATGCCCAGCTCGGCGGCGCTCCCGACGCAGCGGCGGTTGTCGCACTCCGCGCAGATCCAGATCGGCAGCGGCGTCCCCCAGTAGCGGCTCCGGGAGAGGTTCCAGTCGACGAGATTCTCCAGCCAGTTGCCCATCCGGCCGTCGCGGACGTGGGCGGGCTGCCAGTCGACGCTCCGGTTGTTCTCGATGAGGCGCTCCTTCACCGCGGTGGTCCGGATGAACCACGAGGTGAGCGCGTAGTAGAGGAGCGGGGTGTCGCAGCGCCAGCAGAAGGGGTAGGAGTGGCGGACCTGGCCGGCCTTGTAGAGGCGCCCCTCCGCCTCGAGGTCGGCGATGATCCTGGCGTCGGCGTCCTTCACGAAGATGCCGCGATAGCGGGTCTGACCGTCCAGGAAGCGCCCGTCCAGCCCCACCACGTGGCGGACGGCGACCCCCTCGCGCAGGCAGAGCTCCAGGTCCGCCTCGCCGTAGGCGGCGGCGGTGTGGACGATCCCCGTCCCCTCCTCCATCGAGACGAGCTCCGGGGCTGAGAGCACCAGAAACGCCTTGCCCTCGGGGGGCAGGTCGGTGAAGAGGGGTTCGTAGGTCCGGTCGACCAGGTCGCTGCCCTTCATCTCGGCGGTGATCTGGTATTCGCCGTCCAGGACCTCGAGCCGTTCCCGGGCGAGGATCAACCTCTGCCCCCGGTTCTCCACCTCGACGTAGGTGGCGTCGGGGTGGACGGCGACGGCGACGTTGCCGGGCAGGGTCCAGGGGGTGGTGGTCCAGGCGAGCAGCGAGAGGTCCTCGGAGCCGGTGAGGCGGAACTTCACGAAGACGGAGGGGTCAACGACATCGTCCTGGTAGCCCTGGGAGAGCTCGTGGGAGGAGAGGGAGGTCTGGCACCGGGGGCAGTAGGGGGCGACCTTGTAGCCCTGGTAGAGGAGGTCGCGGTCCCAGAGCTGCTTGAGGCTCCACCACACCGACTCGATGTAGGTCCCTTCGTAGGTGCGGTAGGGGTGCTTCATGTCGAGCCAGAAGCCGAGGCGATCGGTCATCGCCTCCCACTCGTCGATGTACCTCTCCACCGACTGGCGGCAGAGCTCATTGAACCGGGCGACGCCAAACTCCTCGATCTGGCGCTTGCCGCTGATCTTCAGGGACTTCTCCACCTCCAGCTCCACCGGGAGCCCGTGGGTGTCCCAGCCTCCCTTGCGGGCGACCGCATACCCGCGCATCGACATGTAGCGGGGGAAGAGGTCCTTGAAGGAGCGGGTCAGGACGTGGTGGATGCCGGGCTTGCCGTTGGCCGTGGGCGGCCCCTCGTAGAAGACGTAGGGCTTCCCGTCCTTGCGCAGCTCGAGGCTGCGCCGGAAGAGATCGGTGCTCTTCCACCGGTCGAGCACGGCGCGCTCGCCCTCGGCCAGGTCGGCACGACCGTCGACGGCTGCGAAACGCGGGGGACCTTCCATCGTCGGCCAAGGATAACGATCAGCCCGGCTGCTCGACCCCGGCGGCGGCTCGCGGGGGCCGATCAGCCCGGGGGCTCGACCCCCGCCGGGCCCCGTTCCCCGAAGAGCACACGGCCGAGACGCACCATGGTCGCGCCCTCGGCGATCGCCGCCTCGAAGTCGTCGCTCATCCCCATCGACAGCTCGGGGAGCTCCAGCCCCAGCTCGCTCTGGAGCCGGTCGCGCAGCTCACGGAGGCTGCGGAAGCACTGCCGGGCGGCGGTCAGGTCGCCAAAGGGGGCGATGGTCATGAGCCCGGCCAGCCTCAGACCTGGCTGTCCCGCCACCACCCGCAGGAGCGGCACGGCAGCCTCAGGGGGGATCCCGCTCCTCGCCGCGATGCCGGTGAAGTCCACCTCGACCAGGGCAGAGATGGGATCTCGGGCGGGGTCACGATGGCTCCCCAGCGCCAGCGCGAGCCTCTCCGAGTCGAGGGAGTGCACCGTGTCGAAGAGCTGAGCGGCGAGCGCGGCCTTATTGCTCTGGAGGTGACCGAGCAGGTGCCAGCGGAGGCCGGAAGGCACGGCGGCGTGCTTGAGCCGGGCCTCCTGAACCCGGTTCTCGCCGATCTCGGTGACCCCCGCCGCGACCGCCTCCGCGATGCGCTCGGGGGGCACGGTCTTGGTGACGGCGATCAACCGGACCGAGGCGGGGTCCCTGCCGGCGCCCTCGGCGGCCGCGGTGATCCGGCGGCGCACGGAGGCGAGGCGTTCCGCGATCCCACCCGGGTGGGGGGTGCCCGTGCCCTCAGTCATGCCGGCCATCGTAGGTCCCCCCTCCACCCGGAAGAGGAGATGGGTGCCGGTCTCGAGCAGCTCGCGCAGCGCCTCCGGTGTCGCCGCGCCCGCGGCCGGGAAGTAGGCGAGGACGGCCGCCTCCGCGTCGGGGTCGAGGCCGTCCGCCATCACCCGCTGAACCACCGCCTCGGCGGCGAGCCGGGAGCCCGGCGCCGTGAGGCGCACCCAGGGGTCGCGGTCCCAGCGCGACGCCTTGCGCGAGAAGGCGCTGGTCAGGAGGTAGACGACCCCGGGCGGCGCGATCGCGAAGCTCATGCGCACGGTTCCCATCCCGGCCCCGGCACGCGAGGTGACCAGCACCTCGTCGCGACCGGCCAGGTCGGCGAGGAGCGGCGCGGGCAGCGGAACCATCGACCCGGGATCGTGGACGCCTGATCCGGCGGGCGACCGGCGGGCGGTCACTTGCCCAGGTCGAGAGCCAGTTCTGCCCCTCCGTCCTCCCCCGGGCGCGGCCGGCGGGCCGGCAGCCGCCGGGTGGGGGACGGATGAGCCAGGAAGTCCTCGATCTCCGCCCGCATCTCGGCCACGTCCTTGAAAGAGCGGTAGACGGAGGCGAAGCGGACGTAGGCGATCTCGTCGATCTCGCGCAGCCGCTCCATCACCATCTCGCCCACCACGCGGGAGGGGACCTCGGCGAGATGCTCGCCGCGGAGCTGGTTCTCGACCTCCTCCACCAGAGCCCCCAAACGCTCGGGGGCGATGTCCCGCTTCTTGCTCGCGATCAGCAGCCCGCCGAGGAGCTTCTGGTGGCTGAACTCCTCACGGCGGCCGTCCTTCTTGAGCACCCAGAGCGGGGTCGCCTCGAAGCGCTCGTAGGTGGTGAAACGCTTGCCACAGGACAAACACTCGCGCCGTCGCCGGATCCCGGTTTCGGTGTCACGGGAGTCGACCACCTTGGAGTCAACCGATGAGCAGAACGGGCACCTCATCGCCCACAGTCGCGCGCGGGCCGGCCCGCAGGCATCCTCCAGTATTTGCAGGATTTGCAGTATTTGACGAAATTGACGATTACCGACGGTCCCTCAGGAAGGCCGGAATGTCAAGGTCATCGGCATTGCCCGGCAGGGCGTGCCGCTGAGGGATGGCGAAGTTTGGCCGCTCCTGCGCAACCGGTCGTGCCTGGGGCTCGTACGCAAGCGTGCCCAGCACGTCGATGTGCCCGGTGAAGCCGGTGGCGATGACGGTGATCTTGACCTCGTCCTTCATCGCCTCGTCGATGACGCAGCCGAAGATGACCTGCGCGTCCTTGTCCGCGGACTCGCTGACCAGCTGAGCCGCCTCGGTGACCTCGTAGAGGGTGAGGTCCTTGCCACCGGTGACGTTGAGCAGGATGCCCTTCGCCCCGGCGATGGTGGTCTCCAGGAGCGGGCTCGCCACCGCATCGCGGGCGGCGTCGGCGGCCCGGGTGTCCCCGGTGCCGAAACCGATGCCCATCAGGGCCGCACCCTGCCCGGACATGACCGCCTTGACGTCGGCGAAGTCGAGGTTGATGAGCCCCGGGTAGACGATCAGGTCACTGATCCCCTGCACGCCCTGGCGGAGCACGTCATCGGCGACCTTGAAGGCCTCGGTGATGGGCGTCTTCTTGTCGACGACCTGCATGAGGCGCTCGTTGGGGATGGTGATGAGGGTGTCGACGCGCTCTTGCAGGACGGCGATCCCCTCCTCGGCGATGCGCTGGCGGCGCAGCCCCTCGAAGCGGAAAGGCTTGGTCACCACGCCGATGGTGAGCGCGCCGCTTTCGCGGGCGATCTCGGCGACGATCGGAGCGGCCCCGGTGCCGGTGCCGCCGCCCATCCCGGCGGTGACGAACACCATGTCCGAGTCGGCGAGCGCCTTGGTCAGCTCGTCCCGCGATTCCTCGGCCGCGTCACGGCCCTTCTGGGGGTCGCCGCCCGCACCCAGGCCGCGGGTCACCTTGGACCCGATGCGGATCTTGTGCGCGGCGGTCGACTGCGTGAGCGCCTGGTGATCGGTGTTCAGGGCGATGAACTCGACGCCCTTCAGGTTGCCACGCATCATCCGATTGACCGCGTTGGTGCCGCCGCCTCCGACTCCCACGACCCGGATGCGCGCGTTGCCCTCGGTGGTCCGGTCAAGGTCTGCCATCGCACTCTCCTCGCGCTTCCGCGCATCGCCGGCGCCCGATTGGGCCAGGAACTCCTGGGTCATCCGGCGCAGCTCGCGCTCTCTCTCATTCATCGTTCTGATCCCGCCGTAGTCGTCATGCCGTTCAGAAAAGCTCTCGAAACCAGCGACCGAGACGTGCGCCCGCCGGGTCTCCGCGCTGGGCCTGGGATGGTGCCTGAACCCGGCCACGGAGGCTGACGTGGCCATTGCCGCCATTCAAGCGCCGTGCCGCCGGCCGGCCCCCCGAACGGGCCGCCCAGCGGAGCAGTCCGACCACGGTCGCGTGGTCGGGCCCCTGGATCTCGTCGTTCATCCCGCTCACCCCGGAGGGCGCGGCCACCCGGGCCGGGAGCTCGGTGACGCTCTGCACCATCTCGCCGAAGCCGCGCAGCAGCGCTCCACCGCCGGTGAGCACGATGCCGCCGGAGAAGAGCGACGGGGGGCCCGCCATCTCGATCTGGGCGGCGATCAACTGGGCCATCTCCCTGGCCCGGGGGCCGATGATCTCGGCCAGATAGCGCTGGGGGACGTTGACGGGCTCGTCGTACCCCATCGGGGTCAGGGTCACCTGGGCCTCAGCGGGCAGGGTGAGCTGGAGGCAGTGGCCGAAGCTCCGTTTCACGACCTCGGCGGTGTCGAGGTCGCAGCGCAACCCCACGGCGAGGTCCCCGGTCACGTGGTTGCCCCCCACCGGGAGCACCGCGGTGTGGATGATGCTGCCCCGGGCAAAGACGGCCACATCGGTCGTCCCGCCGCCGATGTCCACCACCACCACGCCGCGCTCCAGCTCATCCTCGGTGACCACCGCCTCCGCGGAGGCGAGCACCTGGAGCACCAGGTCGTCGACGTCCAAGCCGGCCTTGTGCACCACCTTGACCACGTTCTGGATCGCGGTGGTGGCACCGGTGACGATGTGGGCATCGACCTCCAGGCGGCTCCCCGACATCCCGATCGCATCCCGCACGCCGTCCTGGCCGTCGATGGTGAACTGCTGCGGCAGGACGTGGAGGATGCGCCGGTCACTTGGGACCGAGACCGCCCGCGCGGCGTCGATGGCCCGTCCGACGTCCTGGACGCCGACCTCGCGACGGCCCGCGGCCACCGCAACCACCCCGCGGCTGTTCTGCGAGGTGATGTGGCCGCCGGCCAGGCCGACCACCGCGGAGTCGATCTGGAGCCCGGCCATCTGCTCGGCGAGGTCGACCGCCTCGGCCACCGCCTCGGCGGCGCGGTCGATCTCGATGACGGCACCCTTCCGGATGCCCCGGGAGATGGCCTCACCCACACCGAGGACCCGCAGCCCCGCCGGCTCGAGGTCGGCGACGGCACAGCAGACCTTGGTCGTTCCTAGATCTAGTGCAAAGACGTGGCGGGGACGGCTCACATTGACTTTGCAGTATAGCCGTGGCAATACGGCAAGGGAAGGCTTTTCCACCGCAAAACCGCAAGATGTCGGGTTTGCGACGACGGGCCAGCACAAGATGTTGGCCGTCGCAGGTGGGAATTCGCCGCCTCCAATCGTACCAGCCGCGAGCGCGGTGCAGCCAGGAATGGGAGGTGCGGGGAGGCCCCGGGCCGCACCCTCCAGCGCGCCGCCGGGAGGCGTTGCGCCGGCCGCAGGCCACAGGCGTCCGGCTCCGGACAAGAACAAGGCCTCGCCTCTGCACCTTGCCAGCGAGGCCTCGCCGCTCGCGGCCCACCTTCGGGACGCTGTAGCCAATTCACCCTAGCACCGGCCACGAACCCGCGCAAGCGACGGACCTGCGAAGCGGACGGACCTGCGAAGGGGGCACACGCCGGTCGCCGTCTGTCCGGTGGGCCGTTCCGACGAAGGGGGCGCGCGCCGCCCGCCATCCGTCAGGTGGGCCGATCCGACGGATCAGGGAGCCACCCGGACGACCAGCTTGCCCCGCTGCTGG
>Ga0302157_10003037_pt1 | contig 19211 bp, 14 predicted proteins | sample I_Bog_N3_3_FD_193502 | JGI IMG/M metagenome (GOLD analysis project Ga0302157, IMG submission 193502) | Peat permafrost microbial communities from Stordalen Mire near Abisko, Sweden - I_Bog_N3_3 | ecosystem: Environmental > Terrestrial > Soil > Wetlands > Peat | place: Sweden: Abisko, Stordalen...
TGGATTTCCTGCGCTACTACGCCGCGCAGCTGCGCTCGGAACCATTTGCGGCCGCCAGCCACCGGCCGCTGGGCGTGGTGGCCTGCATCAGTCCGTGGAATTTTCCGCTGGCGATTTTCACCGGGCAACTCGCCGCCGCACTGGCCGCCGGCAACTGCGTGCTGGCGAAGCCCGCGGAACAGACCTGCGCCATCGCGGCGCGCGCCGTGGCGCTGCTGTACCAGGCGGGCGTGCCGCGCGCGGTGCTGGCACTGCTGCCGGGCGACGGCGAGCGCGTCGGTGCGCGGCTGGTGGCCGATGCGCGCATCGGCGGCGTGGTATTCACCGGTTCGACCGCCGCGGCGCGCTCGATCGCGCGCACGCTGGCACGGCGTGGCGATGTACCGCTGATTGCCGAGACCGGCGGCCAGAACGCGATGATCGTGGATTCCACCGCGCTGCCGGAGCAGGTGGTGGCCGACGTGCTGCGCTCGGCGTTTGATTCGGCCGGACAGCGTTGCTCGGCGCTGCGGCTGCTGTGCCTGCAGCACGAGATTGCCGAACCGATGCTGGCGATGCTGCAAGGGGCGATGCACGAACTGCGCCTGGGCGATCCGGCCGACATCGCCACCGACATCGGTCCGCTGATCGACGAGCCGGCGCGGGCGCGCATCGACGCTCACCTGCAGGCGCTGCGGCCACGAATTCGCTGCCAGACCCCGCTGTCGCCCGAGTGCGTGCGCGGCGTGTTCGTGGCGCCGACGCTGATCGAGATCGGCTCGGTCGGCGAGCTGACCGGCGAGGTGTTCGGTCCGGTGCTGCACGTGCTGCGCTTCGATCGGCGCCGGCTCGACGCGCTGGTGGACGCCATCAACGCCAGCGGCTACGGACTGACGCTCGGCATTGCATCGCGCATCGAGGGCACGATCGCCGCGGTGATCGAGCGCGCACAGGTCGGCAACATCTACGTCAATCGCAACATGATCGGCGCCGTGGTCGGGGTACAGCCGTTCGGCGGCCACGGATTGTCCGGCACCGGCCCCAAGGCCGGAGGGCCACTCTATATGCATCGGCTGCTGCGCCAGTCACCCGGGCCCATCTGGCAGGGTGACCGTCACGCGCGCGCACCGCGACGGATGCCGCTGCCGCTGCAGCAATGGATCGACTGGCTGGGTGGCGGCGAGGACGCGTCGCTGCCGGCCGCGCCGATGCTGGCAGCGCCGCTGACTTCTGCACAGCGCGCAGCGCTGCTGGCACAGGCGCTGCGCTACGCGGACGACACGCTGCTGGACGCGCGCATCGCGCTCTCCGGCACAGTCGGTGAGAGCAACGAGCTGCGACTGCGGGCGCGCGGCGTGCTGCGCGGCACCGCCCACTCGGCCGGCGCGCTGCTGGCGCAGCTGGGGGCGGCGCTGGCAACCGGCAACACGCTGCTGGCCGACCAGGCGGAGCTCGCCGCGACACTGCGCGTCGCGCTGCCGGTGACGCTGCGTGCGGCGTTGCGCTCGGCGCTGCCGTCCGCGGCGCCGGCCTGCCAGGCGGTGCTGATCGATGCGGACGAGGCGCGGCAGCAGCCGCAGTGGCTGCTCGAGCTATGCGGGGAGGTGGCGGCGGGCGAGGGCGCGATCCAACCGCTGGTCGTTGCCAGCGGCGAGTCCGGCGACTACGCGCTCGAGCGGCTGCTGGTGGAACAGTGCGTGAGCGTCAACCTTGCTGCGGTCGGCGGCGACACGCGGCTGCTGGCGCTGGGCGAGGAGTGACGGCGCCTGCGGGCGCCACGGGCGAGTGCCAGGCCTGCGTGTATCAGGCCAGCGAGTGGAACACGCGCTGCACGTCGTCTTCCTGCTCGAGCTTGTCGATCAGTTCCAGCGCCTCGGTGGCCTGGGGCTCCGGCAGTACGATCGGTGTGGTGCAGACGTAATCGTGTTCGGCGGACAGCGGCGTGATGCGCCGCGCCTCGAGCGCTTCCTGCAGCTGGCCGAAGTGCTCGAACGCGCAGCGCAGCACCAGCTGCGGCTCGCCCTTCTCGCCGCTGCCTTCGCCCATTTCCTCCAGCCCGTGATCAATCATTTCCAGCTCCAGCTCATCCTGCTCGATGCCGGCCGGATCGAGGCGGAACACCCCCATCTTCTGGAACTGGAAGCTGACGCTGCCGGTGGTGCCGAGGTTGCCGCCGTTCTTGCTCATGATGTTGCGCACGTGGGCGACGGTGCGGGTCGGATTGTCGGTGGCGGTCTCCACCAGCAGCGCGACGCCGTGCGGCGCGTAGCCCTCGTATAGCACCTCGTGGTAGTTGGTGGCGTCGTGGCCGCTGGCGCGCTTGATCGCCGCCTCGACCTTGTCCTTCGGCATGTTGATGGCGCGCGCATTCTGCATGATGCGCCGGAGCGTCGGGTTGGATGCCGGATCCGCGCCGCCGGACTTGACCGCCATGTTGATGTCCTTGGCGATGCGCGCGAATCCCTTGGCCATGCGGTTCCAGCGCGCGAACATGGCATGCTTGCGAACCTCGAATATGCGGCCCATGGTTAGACGGAGCTGGCTAGACGGAGCTGGTGAGCCGCGGGCGTGCCGGGCGCAGCTTGAGGTAGGTCGGCGCCTCGGCCAGCATCGCCAGCGGCGAGCGCGGTGGCACCGCCAGTGGCTCGATGTCCACCGGCGCGGCCGGTCCCTGCGCCCGCGCTGCCGCGGCGGCCTCGAGCTCGAAAGGTTGGCGGGTTTCCTCCGGTGTCAGCAGCCAGCCGCGTGCGCGCAGCGCGCGACCGATGTCCGAACGGCTGGTCAGCACCGTGAACGGCACCGACAGCAGCATGCCGAGGATCACCGGCGACATCCACCAGATGAAGTCCGGCGCCAGCACCAGGATCAGCGTGCCCCATGCCAGGCCGATCGCCAGGTGCCACTTGTGCCGCTGCAGTGCTTCACCCCAGCTGATGCCGCGGTCGCCGCGCGCCTGCGCATCCCAGCCGACGCTGCGCCCGAGTAGCGCGCGCAGCACGAACTCGGAGTGGAACAGCATCATGGTCGGCGCCAGCAAAATGCTCAGCAGCTGCTCGATCACAAAGCCGCCGATGATCCGCAGCGTGCCGCCAAAGGCCGCGCGCGAGGCGCGATCGCGGATCACCAGCGCGGCGCCCAGCATCTTCGGCACCAGCAGCACGATGACGGTCATGGTCAGCACCGCCGCGATTTCGTTGTCGCGGTACTGCGGCCAGTTGGGAAACAGCGAGATCGCGCCGGGCTGGAAGTACTGGTGGCCGACCACCGCCTGGATACAGGTGACGATGGAACTGATGATCAGCACCATCAGCCACAGCGGCGAGCTGGCATAGGACAGGATGCCGGTCAGCAGGTGCAGCCGGTTCAGCCAGTGCAGCCCCTGCATCGGCACTACACCCATGTGCTGCATGTTGCCCTGGGCCCAGCGGCGGTCGCGCGCCGCATAGTCGATCACGTTGGAAGGTACTTCCTCCCAGCTGCCGCTGATGTCGGGCACCAGCCAGACCTGGTAGCCGGCGCGACGCATGAACCCTGCTTCGACGATATCGTGGCTGAGAATCTCCCCGCCAAAGGGCGGCGCGCCCGGCAGTCGTGGCAGCGCGCAGTGCTCGGCGAATGCGCGCAGCCGCAGGATGGCGTTGTGGCCCCAGTAATTGCTCTCGCCGAGCTGCCAGAAGGCCAGTCCGCTGGCGAGCATCAGGCCGTTGAGCCGCACCGCGAACTGCAGCATGCGCGCGAACAGCGTGTCGCGGCCGGCGAGCAGCGGCAGCGTCTGGATGATGCCTACGCGCGGGTGTGCATCCATCAGTTCCGCCAGCGACACCAGCGCCTGGCCAGACATGATGCTGTCGGCGTCGAGCACGATCATGTAGTCGTAGGCGCCGCCCCAGTTGCGGATGAACTCGGCGAGATTGCCGGACTTGCGCCCCAGGTTCTCGCTGCGGCGGCGGTAGAACAGCCGGCCGTCGGCGCCGCGCCGCGCCACCAGCGCGCGCCAGGCGGCCTCCTCGGCGATGGCGATGTCGGGCTGGCGCGTATCGGACAGGATGAACATATCGAAGCTCGCCGCGCACGGCTGCTGCTGCAGCGACTGCCAGATCGCATCGGCACCGGCGAACACACGCACGGTGTCCTCGTTGTAGATCGGCGTGACGATTGCGGTGCGGCCGTGCAGTGGCTGCGCCGGGGCGGGACGCTGCTGCAGTATGGCCGGGTCGCCGCTGCGCAGGCGCACCACGAAGCCGATGACCGCGCACCAGAACGCACCGGCGATCCAGCCGAACAGCACCACGAACAGCGGCAGCGCCAGGCAGTTGAGCGCGGTCTGGCCGTTGACCTTGAGGATATCGAACATCATCACGCCCGCGGCCAGCGCGGTGAGGAACGTCGGACCGAAGAACAGCAGCCGCCGCCAGCGCGCCTGCCGGCGCATGGCACGCTCCCGGCCAGGGTCGATGCCGGGATCGATGACCGGGTCGATGATAGGACCGCGGTGGGTGGCCGGCGGCTCGTCGCGGTTGGCGGCGTCCACGCTATTCAAGGCATCCACATCAAGGCGTCCACAGATAGGTCCAGGTTTCCGTGAGCGCCTCGCCGTACAGCGTCAGGTAGCAGTGCAGGTCCATCGCCTGGCTGTTCTTCGGCAACACCCGGAAGCTCACGCGCCAGATGCCGTTCTCGACCAGGCGCTGGATCGAGACATTGTCGATATCGCCGTTGTGCGCGCTGAGCTCCGGCCGCACCGGCTGCGTGGCCCCGAGCGTGTCGAGTTGGCCGCCGGAGAAGTCCACCATCACGCGCCGCGAGGTCTCCCCGCCGCGCACGTGCGTGACATAGGTGCGGGTGGCGAGCGCCCGGCCGCCGGGCGAGAGCTGCGGCAGGCTGGAGTAGGCCGACAGCAGATAAGAGAACGTGAACGGTTTGTGCGGCTGCAGGTGCATCGATGGGATCCAGTACGACACGATATTGTCGTGGATGTCCTCGTCGTTGGGAATTTCCACCAGTTCCACGGTACCCCGGGACCAGTCCCCGAGCGGTGCAATCCAGTAGCTGGTGCGGCGCTGGTAATGAGCGTCCTCGTCCTGGTAATGGGAGAAATCCCGGTCGCGCTGGGCGAGGCCGAAGCCCCGCGGATGCTCGTCCGAGAAGCTGGTGACGCGCAGGTTGTGCGGATTGGCCAGCGGCCGCCACAGCCATTCGCCGCCGCCGGTCTGCAGCAGCAGGCCGTCGCTGTCATGCACCTCGGGCCGGTAGTCATCGAACGGCCGCGGCCGGCCCTCGCCGTACAGGTACATCGAGGTCAGCGGGGCGAGGCCGAGCTTCTCGATGCTCTGGCGCGCATACAGTGTCGCCGTAACCTGGACTTCGGTGGTCATGTCGGGCGTGATCTCGAAGCGGTAGGCGCCGGTGACGCTGGGACTGTCGAGCACGGCGTAGATCGTCAGCGTGCGCTGTAGCGGCCCGGGGCGCACCAGCCAGAAATCGGTGAAATACGGGAACTCCTCCCCGCTGGTAGTGGCGACGTTGATGGCCAGTCCGCGCGCCGAGGCGCCGTAGTTCTGGTCGCGCCCGAGCACGCGAAAGTAGGAGGCGCCGAGGAATGCGATCAGTTCGTCCTTGTAGTCCGGGCTGATCAGCGGGTAGTGCACGCGCAGTCCGGCGAAGCCCAGGTCCGCGGGCAGGTCGCGCGGCGCTGCGCCCTTGCCGAATTCGAACTGCGAGGGGCTGTAGTTGATGGTCCGCAGCACGCCGTTCTCGCCGACCTCGGTGACGTTGATGCGCTTGTCGTAGGCGAAGCCGCGATGGAAGAACTGCACTTCGAACAACGACTGGTGCCGCCACAGCGCCTGGTCGGCCCGAAACTGGATGTTGCGATAGTCCTCATAGCTGATCTTGGCGAGGCTCTCGGGCAGCCTGCTGCTGTGGTCACGATACGACTCATTGGCGCGTGCCTGGGCGATGCGCTGCACGTTCTCGAAGCCAAAGTGCGCCACCGGGGCCGGGGGCGGGGGCGTAGTGCGGGGCGAGAGGGCGCTGGAGTGCTGCAACAGGACCGCGCAGGCTATTACCGTCAGCAGCAACCATCGTCGCGGATCCACGCGCTACTCCTGCGGTCAGTGAGCGCCAGGCGGCTCGGGTTGGCGGGCATTGTGACCAACACGCCGCTGACGGTCGAGTGGCAAATGCTCCGAAGTCCATGTCGGACGCCTATCGACATCTTAAGGTACATGGGCGCGCGGATTATAAGGCTAACGTGAGGCGGTAGCCATAAAACTGAACCCGGATTCAGTATTTCAGCGCGCTGGAGTACAGTGGCGGGCGCATGAGCAACGTCCTGCCATCCAGTATTCGCCCGGGCGAGGCGCAGTTCCAGGCCAACAGCCGCGCGCTGCGCGCGCAGGTGGCGCAGCTGCGCGAACGCAGCGCCGCGGCAGCCCAGGGCGGCTCGGCCAGCGCGCGCGAGCGGCATCGGGCGCGCGGCAAGCTGCTGCCGCGCGAGCGCATCGATCTGCTGCTCGATCCGGGGGCGCCGTTCCTGGAGCTCAGCGCGCTGGCCGCCTTTGACATGTATGGCGGCGAGGTGCCCGGCGCCGGCATCGTCACCGGCATCGGCCGCGTCAGCGGCTGCCAGTGCGTCATCGTCGCCAATGACGCCACCGTCAAGGGCGGCACCTACTATCCGATCAGCGTCAAGAAGCACCTGCGGGCGCAGGAGATCGCAGCCGACAATCACCTGCCGTGCATCTACCTGGTCGATTCGGGCGGCGCCTACCTGCCGCTGCAGGATGAGGTGTTTCCGGATCGGGAGCATTTCGGCAGGATCTTCTTCAACCAGGCGCGGCTGTCGGCGCAGGGCATCCCGCAGCTCGCCTGCGTCATGGGGTCGTGCACCGCCGGCGGCGCCTACGTGCCGGCGATGTCCGATGAGAGCATCATCGTCAAGGACAATGGCACGATCTTCCTGGGCGGCCCGCCGCTGGTGAAGGCGGCCACCGGCGAGGTAGTGAGCGCCGAGGAACTCGGCGGCGCCGATGTGCATACGCGGCTGTCGGGCGTGGCGGATCACTACGCCGACAGCGACGCGCATGCGCTGGCGATCCTGCGGCGCATGGTCGCGAACCTCAACCGGCGCGGCAGCGGCGCGGCGCTGAGCGACGCGGCAGTGGGTGCCGCGGCGGTGAACGGCGCGGCGGTAAACGCCAGCGCCTCGAGCGGCATCGAGGAACCGCGCTACGATCCGCAGGAGCTGTACGGGATCATTCCGGCCGATACGCGCAAGCCCTACGACGTGCGCGAGGTGATCGCGCGCATCGTCGATGGCTCGCGGCTGGATGAGTTCCGGCAGCGCTACGGCGCGACGCTGGTGACCGGCTTCGCGCACATCCACGGCTACCCGGTGGCGCTGCTGGCCAACAACGGCATCCTGTTCTCGGAGTCGGCGCTCAAGGGCGCGCATTTCATCGAGCTGGCATCGCAGCGCGGCGTGCCGCTGCTGTTCCTGCAGAATATCTCGGGGTTCATCGTTGGAAAAAAATACGAGAACGCCGGCATCGCCAAGGATGGGGCCAAACTGGTGACCGCGGTGGCCACCAGCGCGGTGCCGAAGTTCACGCTGCTGATCGGCGGCTCGTTCGGCGCCGGCAATTATGGCATGTGCGGCCGCGCCTACAGCCCACGCTTCCTGTGGAGCTGGCCGAACGCGCGCATCGGCGTCATGGGCGGCGAACAGGCGGCGAGCGTGCTCGCCACGGTGCGGCGCGATCAGCTGAGCGGCCAGGGCAAGCCCTGGAGCGCGCAGCAGGAGCAGGAATTCAAGGCGCCGACGCTGTCGCAGTTCGAGCAGCAAGGCTCTCCCTACTATGCGACCGCGCGCCTGTGGGACGATGGCATCGTCGATCCGGTGCAGACGCGCCGGCTGCTGGGGCTGGGGCTGGAACTGGCGGCGGCGTCCGCGGCCCCGGCCGGCGCCACGCGCTTTGGCGTCTTCAGGATGTAGCTGGCGATGCAGGCATATCAATTTCTGCAACTCGAATCACTCAGCGGCTGCGCCACGGTGTGGTTGAACCGGCCGCAGCGTCACAATGCGTTCCATGACGGGCTGCTTAGTGAACTGTCGCGCTGCCTGGCGCAGCTGTCGCAGGATGCCACGGTCCGCGTCATCGTGCTGGCCGGCCGCGGCCGTAACTTTTGCTCTGGTGCAGACCTGGAGTGGATGCAGCGACAGGCCAACGCCGACTACGACGGCAACCTCGAGGATGCGCGCCGGCTGGCATGGATGCTGCGCACGCTGGCGCAATCGCCCAAGCCGACCGTCGCGCGCGTGCACGGCGTGGCGCTCGGCGGCGGCATGGGGCTGGTGGCCGCCTGCGATATCGCGCTCGCCACCTCGGATGCGAGTTTCGGTACCACCGAGGTGCGGCTGGGACTGACGCCATCGACGATTGCCCCGTATGTCGTCGGCGCGATCGGCGAGCGGGCGGCGCGCCGCTATTTCCTGAGCGGCGAGCGCTTCGATGCGGCTGAGGCGCTGCGCATCGGGCTGGTGCAGGAGGCGGTGAGCGCCGATCAGCTCGACGGCCGGCTCGGCGGCCTGGTGGATGCGCTGCGCAGCGCCGGTCCGCAGGCCCAGGCGCACTGCAAGCGCCTGCTGGCGCAGCTGCGCGGCCAGGACCCGTTTGATCCGGAGGTCGCGGAACAGACCGCCCGCAGCATCGCCGAGGTGCGGGCCGGCGCCGAGGCGCGCGAAGGCATCGCCGCGTTCTTTGCCAAGCGAAAGCCAAGTTGGGGTAGCTGATGCCTGCACGGCTGGCAGTGACGTCGAATTGCCCACCTTGGATTGGCTGATGCGCGAGCAGCCGATGAGCTGATGCATGTTCTCCAAGGTACTCATTGCCAATCGCGGCGAGATCGCCTGCCGTGTGATTGCGACCTGCCGGCGGCTGGGCATCGCGACGGTCGCGGTGTATTCGCAGGCGGATGCTGCGGCCAGGCACGTGCGGCTGGCGGACGAGGCGGTATGCGTCGGGCCAGCCGCGGCACGCGACAGTTACCTGCGCATCCCCGCGATCATCCAGGCGGCGCTGCAGCGCGGCGCGCAGGCGATTCATCCGGGCTATGGATTCCTGTCCGAGAATCCGCAGTTCGCGCAGGACTGCCAGGCTGCGGGCCTGACGTTCATCGGTCCGTCGGTGGCGGCGATGCGCGCGATGAGCTCCAAGGCCAGTGCCAAGGAGCTGATGCAGCGCTGCGGCGTGCCGCTGCTGCCCGGTTATCACGGCGAAGACCAGGACGCGGCGCTGCTGGCGAAAGAGGCGGCGCGTATCGGCTACCCGGTGCTCATCAAGGCCACCGCCGGCGGCGGCGGCAAGGGCATGCGCGTGGTCGAGAGCGCGGCGCTGTTCGATGAGCGGCTGGCCTCGTGCCGGCGCGAGGCGCGCGCCAGCTTCAACGATGAGCGCGTGCTGCTGGAGAAGTACCTGCTGCAGCCGCGACATATCGAGGTGCAGGTGTTCGGCGACAACGCCGGCCAGATCGTGCACCTGTACGAGCGCGACTGTTCGGCGCAGCGGCGCCACCAGAAAGTGCTGGAGGAAGCGCCCGCGCCGCACCTGCCTGACGCGCAGCGCGCCGCGATCACGCGCGCGGCCTGCGATGCGGCGCGCGCGGTGGCGTACACCGGGGCTGGCACGGTGGAATTCCTGGTGGATGCGGCCGGCGGCTTCTACTTCATGGAGATGAATACCCGCATCCAGGTCGAGCATCCGGTCACCGAGATGATCACCGGCCTCGACCTGGTGGAGTGGCAGCTGCGGATCGCGGACGGTGAGGCGTTGCCGCTGTCGCAGCAGCAGATCGCGATGCGCGGCCATGCGATCGAAGTGCGGATCTATGCGGAGGTGCCGGAGGCGGGTTTCCTGCCGTCGAGCGGCACTCTGACGCGCTTTGCATTCCCGCCCGCAGCCGCCGGGCTGCGACTCGAGACCGGCATGGAGCGGGGCGAGCGCGTGGGAATTGATTACGACCCGATGCTGGCGAAGCTGATCGTGCATGCGGACACGCGCGCTGCAGCGGTCGCAGCGCTGCGCCAGGCGCTGGCGCAGGTGCGCATCGCCGGTGTCGGCAACAACGTGATGTTCCTGCGCCGACTCGCCGCCAGCGCGGCATTGGCCGGCGGGCAGCTGGACGTCGGCACCATCGAGCGTGAACACACGCTGGCGGTCGGCAGGCATGAACCGGCGGACGCACGGGTGCTGGCGGCGGCGGCGCTGTGGACGCTGCTGCAGGAGCGGCCGGCCGCGCCTTCGGTGTGGAATGCAGCCGATGGCTGGCGGCTCAATGGCCAGCTGATCCGAACGCTGGTGTTCGCCGACGCCAACACCACCGCCGACGCTGGCGCTGGCGCTGGCGCTAACGCCGCTATCCAGACCGACGGTGCTGACACCGCACCGGTGGCGCCGCTGTTGGCGGTGACGGTGGACTACCGCACTGACGGTCTGTGGCTTGCAATCGGCGAGCGCCGTGACGCGGCAACGCTGTCGGCTTCCGGCAATGACTGCTTTTTCCTGCGCTACGGCGATGATGGGGTGCAGCTGCAGATCGAGCAGCAGGCGGGCACGTTGCGCCTGCTGATCGGCGAACACGAGTACCGGCTGCGCTGGCTGGATCCACTTGCCGACGCCGGGCAGGCGTATGTGGCCGAGGCCAGCCTTGCGGCGCCCATGCCGGGACGGGTGATCGCGCAGCTGGTAGTGGCCGGCAGCGCGGTCGCGAAGGGCGCGCCCTTGCTGATCCTGGAGGCGATGAAGATGGAGCACACCATTTGTGCTCCGGCCAACGGCACGGTGCGCGGCTATCGGGCCGCGGTTGGCGAGCAGGTCAAGGAGGGTTGGGAGCTGATCGAGTTCGAGCCGACCCCGACGAGGCCACCCCGATGAGGCCACCCCGACGAGGCCACCCCGACGAGGCTACCCCGATGAGGCCACCGTGAGACCCGATGAGGCTACCTGCGGATGATGCCAACCCGCGTAAAGCTGGTCGAAGTCGGGCCGCGTGACGGGTTGCAGAATGAAGCCCGCAATGTCCCCACCGAGGTCAAGCTGGAACTGATCCGCCTGCTGGCGGACGCCGGCCTGGCGCAGATCGAAGCCACCGCGTTCGTGTCGGCGCGGCGCGTGCCGCAGATGGCGGATCACGACGCGGTGATGCGCGGGGTGGCGCGCCGGCCGGGCCTGGTGTATTCGGCGCTGACGCCAAACCTTGCCGGCTTTGAGGCGGCGATCGCGGCCGGCGCGGACCAGGTGGCGGTGTTTGGCGCCGCCTCCGAGAGTTTCTCGCAGAAGAACATCCACTGTTCGATCGCCGAGAGCCTGAAGCGTTTCGAGCCCGTGATGGCCGCGGCGCTCGAGCGCGGCGTCGCGGTGCGCGGCTACGTGTCCTGTGTGCTCGGCTGCCCGTACGAGGGCGCAATCGCGCCTGCGGCGGTGGCCGCGGTGGCCGCGGCGCTGTACCAGATGGGCTGCCATGAAATCTCGCTCGGGGATACGATCGGAGTGGGCACGCCCGCTCGTACCACGGCGATGCTGCAAGCGGTGGCGCAGCGGGTGCCTGCGGCGCGGCTCGCCGGGCATTTTCATGATACCTATGGCCAGGCGCTGGCCAATGTCTACGCGGCACTGCAGTTCGGTGTCGCGGTGTTCGATGCCTCGGTAGCGGGACTGGGCGGATGTCCCTATGCGCCCGGGGCCTCGGGCAACGTGGCCACCGAGGACCTGCTCTACATGCTCGATGGACTTGGGATTCACACCGGCGTGCACATGGAAGGGCTGCTCGCCGCCGACCGCTACATCTGCGAGGTGCTGTCGCGGCCGACGCAATCGCGCGTTGCGCTGGCACGGGCGCCAGTCGGCGGGGTGGCGCCAGACGGCGGGGTGGTGGCGAGCGAGACGGCATGAGTGTCCCGGCATCCACCTGGGTGCGGCCACTGCTGCTGGCGCTGCTGCTGGTAGGGATGGCGGCGCTGTGCGGGGTGATCCTGGAGCCATTCATTGCGCCCATCGTCTGGGCGGCCATCCTCGCCTACGCGAGCTGGCCGCTGTTTCTTCGGCTGCGCCGCCTGCTGCACGGCTACCGCACGCTCGCGGCGCTGCTGATGACGCTGCTGCTGGGCGGTGCGGTCATCGTGCCGGTGCTGTCGATCCTGGTGCTGGTGCAGGGGGAGCTGATCAGCGCCTACCAGTTCATCACCAGGACCCTGGCGCAGGGGCCGCAGGCGGTGCCGGGTTTCCTGACGCGCGTCCCCTGGGTCGGCGACAGGATCCGCGAGACGATGCAGGGCTATGCGAGCGACCCGTCCGAGCTGACGCAGCAGCTCAGCGGCTGGCTGCTGGGTTGGTCCAGCCAGCTCGGCCACATCATGGGCGAGGTCGGGCGCAACGTCGTGGAGCTGTCGCTGACACTGCTGACGCTGTTCTTCTTCTACCGCGACGGGGAGACGATCGCGAGCCAGGCGGACACCGTGGTCGAGGGATTCTTCGGCAACCGGCTCAATCCGTACGTGATTACCGCGGGCAAAATGACGCGCGCGGTGGTGTATGGGCTGTTGATCACGGCGATCACGCAGGGCGTGCTGGCAGGGATTGGCTACTGGGTCTTCGGCGTGACCGCGCCGGTGCTGCTCGGCGCGCTCACCGGCTTCCTGTCGATCGTGCCGCTGGTGGGTACCGCTATCGTCTGGGTGCCGGTCGGCATTTACCTGATGTCGACCGGGCTGTTGTTGAAAGGCGTCCTGATGCTGGTCTGGGGCGCGGTGCTGGTGTACCCGGCCGACAATGTGCTGCGGCCGATACTGATCAGCAACGCCACCCGGGTGCCCTTCGTGATCGTGATGTTCGGCGCGCTCGGAGGCCTGGAGGCGTTCGGACTGGTGGGTCTGCTCGCCGGGCCGGTCGTGCTGGCGATCGCGATGGCGATCTGGCGCGAATGGACGCTGCGCGCCAAGGTTTGAGCACGCCGCGCCGGCGCCGGGCGGCGGCGCGCTAGGGCCTTACCGCCGCAAGGCAAAAGCGGCCGATGGCGCCGATCAGGCGCGCGCGCGCGCGCGGACTTGCCGCCTTGCTGCCCGGGGCGATCGGACCGACCAGCGCCTCGGTGAAGGCCCCGACGATACAGGCGGCGGCCACTTCCGCATCCTGCTGCGGGAATTCGCCGCCGCGCATGCCGGCGATCATCAGGCGCTGGAACACCGCGGAAAATTCGCGCCGCGAGCGCAGTCGTTGCGCTTCGACCTGGGCGCCGATGGGTTCGGCGATGAACGCGTACGCGAGGTTGCGGCCATCGAGCGCGCGCCGCGCAAAGGCTTCTACCGCCCGCTGCAGGCGTTGCGCGGCCGGTTCCGGCGCGGCGGCGATGCGCTCCAGCAATTCGATCTCATGCGCCACCGCCGCGCCCAGCACCTCGATGAACAGCTGCGCCTGCGATGGAAAATAGCGATAGATCGAGCCGGTGGACAGCCCGGCGTCGCTCGCGACCGCGCTGATGCGCGCCGCGCGAAAGCCGCCGCGCGCGATCAGGTGGCGCGTCGAGCGCATGATGCGCGCGCGATTGTCCGCCAGCCGATCCTGCATCAACGCCGAGCGTCGGTAGGGCATTTCACTGCCTGGTTTTCACCAGTTTCCACAACTTCTGCCGGCTAGTGTAGGGTTCGGCGCATGGAAACGGCACCCGGCCAGTCAGCAGGCACGTCAGCTGGCACCCTAGCAGGAACCGCAGCAGGTCCAGGCGGCGCGCCAGTGCGCGCGGCGCTATCCGCCGGCGCGCGCCTGCGTGCCGCGCTGCAGGAAGAGAGTCCGCTGCAGGTGGTTGGCGCGATCAACGCTTATGTCGCACGGCTGGCAGCGGCCACGGGCTTTCGGGCGATCTACCTGTCGGGTGGGGGACTTGCGGCCAACTCGCTCGGCGTGCCGGATCTTGCGATCAGCAGCATGGACGATGTGCTGGTCGACATCCGCCGCATTACCGATGCCTGTGATTTGCCGCTGCTGGTGGATGCCGATACCGGCTGGGGCGGCGCATTTAACATTGCGCGCACGGTGCGCAGCTTTACCAAGGCGGGCGCCGCCGGCATGCACATCGAGGACCAGGTGCAGGCCAAGCGCTGCGGCCATCGACCCGGCAAGGAGATCGTGCCGCTGGAGGAGATGGTGGATCGGGTCAAGGCGGCGGTCGACGCCCGCACCGACAGCCAGTTCGTGATCATGGCGCGCACCGACGCGCTGGCGAGCGAGGGGATCGAGCGCGCGCTCGAGCGCGCCGTCGCCTGCGTGGCGGCGGGGGCTGATATGATCTTCCCCGAGGCGATCGGCGAGCTGTCGCAGTACCGGCGCTTCAAGCAGGCGTGCGGCGTGCCGATCCTGGCGAACATCACCGAATTCGGGTTCACGCCGCTGTTCGGCCGCGAGGAGCTGGGTGCGGCCGGTGTGGATGTGGTGCTGTACTGCTGCTCGGCCTATCGCGCGATGAATGCCGCGGCGCTCGCGACCTACCAGGCGATCCGGCGCGACGGCACGCAGCGCGGCGTGGTCGAGCGCATGCAGTCGCGCGCCGATCTGTACAAGTACCTGGGCTACGACGCCTTCGAACAGCAACTGGATCGGCTGTTCGCGGCCGGCAAGGGCAAGTAAGTGGCGAAGAAATCCGTCGCGCTGTCGGGCGTCGTGGCCGGCAACACCGCGTTGTCCACCGTGGGTCTTGCCGGCAACGACCTGCACTACCGCGGCTTCGACATCCTCGATATCGCCGAGCGCTGCGAGTACGAGGAGATTGCCTACCTGTTGATCCACGAGCGCTTTCCGAATGCGGCCGAGCTGGCCGCGTACAAGGCGAAGCTCGCGCGCGGGCGCGAGCTGCCCGCGGCGCTGCGCGGCGCACTGGAGCTGCTGCCGGCCAGCAGCCATCCGATGGATGTGCTGCGCACCGGCGTGTCGGTGCTGGGCTGCCTGGAACCGGAGCCCAATGCGCACGCGGTGCAAGCCGCGCGCGAGCTGTCGGACCGGCTGCTGGCGTGCCTGCCCTCGATGCTGTGCTACTGGTACCACTACAGCCATGACGGCCGCCGTATAGAAGTGTCCACCGACGATGATTCGATCGCCGCGCATTTCCTGCACCTGCTGCATGGCAAGCCGGCGAGCGCGCTTTGGATCCGCGCCATGCATACGTCGCTGAACCTGTACGCCGAGCACGAATTCAATGCCTCGACCTTCACCGCACGCGTGATCGCGGGCACCGGCTCCGACCTCTATTCGTGCATTACCGGTGCGATCGGCGCGCTGCGCGGCCCCAAGCACGGCGGCGCCAACGAGGAGGCGTTCGAGATCCAGAAGCGCTACGCCAGTCCGGATGCGGCCGAGGCCGATATCCGCGCGCGCGTGGCCGAACGGCAGGTGATCATCGGCTTCGGCCACCCGGTGTACACCACCGCCGACCCGCGCAACGAGGTCATCAAGCGCGTCGCGCAGCAACTGGCGGACGCCGCCGGCGACCAGCAGCACTTCGAGATCGCGGTGCGCATCGAGAGCGTGATGCGCGCGGCCAAGAACATGTTCCCGAACCTCGACTGGTTCTCGGCCGTCTCCTACCACCTGATGGGCGTGCCGACCGAGATGTTCACGCCGCTGTTCGTGATCGCGCGCACCGCCGGCTGGGCGGCGCACGTGATCGAGCAGCGCATCGACGGCAAGATCATCCGCCCGAGCGCCAATTACATCGGACCAGGCGACCAGCCTTTCATCGCGCTGCAGGATCGGGCTTAAGACCATGTCGCAGGACTACAAGTCCGCTGAGCGATCAGCGCCGGATGTGGTGCTGAGCGCGATCGCCGACTACGCGCTCGACTACGGCACGCCGAGCGAGCTGGCGATGGCGACCGCCTACTACTGCCTGATGGATACGCTCGGCTGCGGCTTCCAGGCGCTGCGCTTCCCGGCGTGCACGCGCCTGCTGGGACCGGTGGTGCCCGGCGCCGGCATGCGCAGCGGCGCGCGCGTGCCGGGCACGAGTTTCGAGCTCGATCCGGTGGCTGCGGCGTTCAACATCGGTGCGATGATCCGCTGGCTGGACTTCAACGATACCTGGCTTGCGGCCGAGTGGGGCCATCCGTCGGATAACCTCGGCGGCATCCTGGCGGTGTCCGACTGGCTGTCGCGCGCCGCAGTATTGCAGCGGCGGGCGCCGCTGACCGGACGCTCGCTGCTGCGCGCGATGATCCAGGCGCACGAGATCCAGGGCGTGCTGGCGCTGCAGAACAGCTTCAACCGCGTGGGTCTGGACCACGTGCTGCTGGTACGCGTGGCCTCGACCGCGGTGGTCGCGGCGATGCTTGGCGCCTCGCGCGACCAGGTCATCAACGCGGTGTCGAACGCCTGGATCGACGGCGGCGCCCTGCGCACCTACCGCCATGCGCCCAACACCGGTTCGCGCAAGAGCTGGGCGGCCGGCGATGCCACCAGCCGGGCGGTGTGGCACGCGCTGATGGCGGTACGCGGGGAGATGGGTTACCCGTCGGCGTTGACGGCACGCGGCTGGGGCTTCTGCGACGTGCTGTTCAAGGGCAAGCAGATCGAACTGCCGCAGGCGCTCGGCTGCTACGTGATGGAGAACGTGCTGTTCAAGATTTCCTACCCGGCCGAGTTCCATGCGCAGACCGCGGTCGAGGCGGCGATGACGCTGCATGCGGAAGTCGCGGCGCGGCTGGATGACATCGAGCGCATCGTGATCGAGACGCAGGAGCCGGGCGTGCGCATCATCGACAAGACAGGGCCGCTGGACAACCCGGCCGACCGCGACCACTGCATCCAGTACATGGTGGCAGTGCCGCTGATCTTCGGCCGGCTGCAGGCGTCGGACTATGACGACGCGGTGGCGGGCGATGCACGCATCGATGCGCTGCGCAAGCGCATGCAGGTGGTGGAGAATACGCAGTTCACGCACGACTACTACGATGCGGCCAAACGCTACATCGGCAACGCCATACAGGTGTTCTTCCGCGACGGCAGCAGCACTCGCAGGGTTGCAGTGGACTATCCGATCGGGCATCGTCTGCGGCGCGCCGAGGGGTTGCCGCTGCTCAAGGCGAAGTTCGAGGCCGGCGTGCGGGGGCATTTCGAGCCCGCGCAGGCGGAGCAGATCGTGAAACGCTTCTTCGACCGCAGCGCGCTCGAGGCGATGCCGGTGAGCGAGATGATGTCGGCAATGGTTCGCAGCGGCGGCCCCTGAAAAAATGAGCCCAGGGAAATGAGCCCAACGAAATGAGTCCGATCCTCGTAGGTATCAAGCGCGTGGTGGACTATAGCGTGCGCGTGCGGGTGAAGCCGGACGGCTCCGGCATCGTCACCGACGGCGTCAAGATGAGTATCAATCCGTTCGACGAGATTGCGCTCGAGGAGGCGCTGCGCATCAGGGAGCGCGGACTGGCCACCGAGGTGATCGCGATCAGCATCGGGCCGCCCGAGGCGCAGCAGCAGCTGCGCACCGCGCTGGCGATGGGGGCCGACCGGGCACTGCTGGTGCAGGTGGACGCACCGGTCGAGCCGCTGACCGCGGCGCGCGTGTTCCTGGCGCTGGCGCAAAAGCACCAGCCGCAGCTGGTGATCCTGGGCAAGCAGGCGATCGACGACGACAACGGCCAGACCGGGCAGATGCTGGCAGCGCTGTGGGACCGGCCGCAGGCGACCTTCGCCTCGAAACTGGTGCTCGACGGCGCGCTCGCGCGCGTGACGCGCGAGGTCGATGTGGGGCTGGAGACCATCGAGGTTGATCTGCCCGCGGTCATTACCACCGACCTGCGGCTGAATGAGCCGCGCTACATCAAGCTGCCCGATATCATGAAGGCGAAGAAAAAGCCGCTCGATGTCACCAGCCTGGCGGATCTCGGCGTGGCGGCACCCGCGCACGCGATTCGCACGCTGAAATTCGAGCCGCCGGCGCAGCGCTCGCGCGGCGTGATGGTCAAGGACGCGGCCGAGCTGGTCGCGGCGCTGAAGCAGCGCGGGGTGCTATAGATGAGGTGCTGTCCATGAACCGCGCGCTGGTGATCGCCGAGCATTTCCAGGGCAAGCTCAACCCCAGCACCGCCAAGTGCGTCAGCTGCGCGCAGGGCATAAGCGATGCCGCCATCGATATCGTGGTGCTGGCCGCCGATGCCGCGCCGGTGGCCGCCGAGGCGGCGGCGCTGGCCGGTGTGCAGCGCGTGCGCACGCTGCAGCGGCCGGAAAACGCCGAGGCGCTGGCGGCGGTGTGGGCGCCGCAGATCGCCGCGCTGGCGACTGGCTACACGCACCTGTTCGGACCCTCGACCACGTTTGGCAAGGACCTGATGCCGCGCATCGCAGCGCTGCTGGGCGTGGGCCAGATCAGCGACGTGATGGCGGTGGAGTCGGCGCTGCGCTTGCGGCGTCCGGTGTACGCCAGCAACGCGATCATTACGGTCGAGGCGCCGGCCGGCAGCATCGTCGTGGCGACCGTGCGGGTGGCGTCGTTCCAGCCGGCCGCGGCTGGCGGAAACGCGACCATCGAAGCGGTCGCGAGCGACGCGCCGGCGGTGACGGCAAAGCTGCCGACCACGACGCGCTTCGTGTCGCGCTCGGCGGCCAATGCGGATCGGCCGGACCTGCAGACCGCGAACCGCGTGGTCTCCGGTGGACGCGCGCTGGCGAGTGCGGAGAACTTCAAGCTGCTGTTCCAACTGGCTGATGCGCTCGGCGCCGCGGTGGGCGCGTCACGCGCGGCGGTGGACGCCGGCTACGCGGCCAATGAGCTGCAGGTCGGGCAGACCGGCAAGATCATCGCCCCGGAGCTGTACATGGCGTTGGGGATCTCGGGGGCGATCCAGCACCTCACTGGCATCAAGGATGCGCGCACCATCGTTGCCGTCAACAAGGACAGCGAGGCGCCGATCTTCGAGGTGGCGGATATCGGGCTGGTCGGCGACCTGTTCCAGGTGGTGCCGGAGCTCGAGCGGCTGATCCGCGCCGGCGGCTAGCCGGCGAGGTGGCGGCGGGCGGCGCGGCGAGCCTGGCGGTGCGGCGATCCTGGCGGGGTGGCTAGCGGGCAGGGTGGCTAGCGGGCAGGGTGGCCAGCGCTCACGTGGCCGATGATCTCGGCACGGATGTCGGTGATCTCGCGCGCACGCGAGGGCAGCGCGGATTCACAGCGGTCCGTACGCGGGCAGCGGCTGCTGC